>ERZ1370068.1593-contig-11499_pt1 | contig 60299 bp, 99 predicted proteins | sample MGYA00561227_ERZ1370068 | MGnify/ENA primary metagenome ERZ1370068 (study PRJEB38410, sample SAMEA6850437) | metagenome | study: Metagenomic assessment of the ecological functions of the soil: analysis of the soil microbiota associated with the... | reverse complement strand
AAAGTGGCGTCAGGTCTACCGCTATGACCCCCTCGCACAACACCTGGCAGGACGTGACGCCGCCGCCGGCGCCGAGGACGAACCCTCGCCGCCGTCGCGCTGGGAGGTGCGCTCTGTACGCCACTGGCGGCCTCGACCCCGTCCAGCCGGTCTCCACGGTCTACGTCTACGATCCCCGGACGCAGCGCTGGTCGAAGCCGCCCGCTCCCCGAGGCACTGCATGCGATGGGCAATGACGGTCTTCCACGCAGGAGATCTGCGCTGGTGGATGTGTCCGCAGCCTGCGGACTCACGCCGGGTCTGGACTACAACCCGAATCAGAACCGCTGGCGAATCGGGCCCCCGCTGCCGAAGCCGATGGATCTCCTGGCGACGACGGTCGACGACCGGATCCATGCCGTGCTCGAGTCGACTACGATCTACGACGGGCGAACCGCCGCTGGACGAACGGCCTTCCTAGAGGTGCCAAGACACGCCCTGGGGCTGTTCTCGGCCGACGGGCGTCTGTACGCGATCGGCGGCTGCATCAATGCCGCAGCTCGTGGACAGCTCCGCCGACGAGACGCCCGCTCAGCCGCTAGTGGCTTCGCCGCCAGAGCAGCGCGAGCGGCAGGAATGATGCCGGGCGATACGGCGCGAGCGCGACGGGCTGAGCGCGCCGCCGGTGCTGACCGTGGTCGGTCCGGTGCCGAGCACGCGGTGCAATGCCCCGCGCGACCGCCCCCGGTCGCCCTCGACGTAGACGTCACCGCCGGTGATCGCCGCGAGCTGCTCGAGGATCGCGGGCGTTCGGGTTCGGGTGATAGTTCGCCCGGCTTCCCTTGGTGAAGACGTGCTCCTTTCGCCGTCCCAGAATTGGAGATAGATCGTCCGGATGTCGGCGCGCTGCAGGCTCCGTGAGACGCTGGACGCGGAGATGGGGCGTGACTCGCCGTCCGTCAGGACGATCGCCAGACGGTGCCGTGCGCTGGGGACGTAGAAGCGGCGGAGGCAAGCTGCGTCAGCGAGCCGAGCGTGGTCGCGTTCCGCGATCTACGGGTCGAGAACGCGCTCGAGCCAGGCGGCGGTTTGTTGACACCGACTGCGTCTGCGAGCGTGGCCTGAAGACGACCGAGTCCGTGGTCGGGAACAAGTGAGGCAGCACCCGGTTCGTGATCGACGCGATTCCGACCGGAATGTCCCGCAGGGACCGTTCCAGCCCGGCGCGGCGGTACTCGCGTTGGTCCATCCGGTGGAGAACCGACGCTGAGGTTGGCCAGCATCGAAAGCGGAGCCGTCGATCACGATGAATACCTGTGCGTCCGGACTGATGGCAGCGCGGCGCCTTCTGGTAGGTCGAAGCTGGGCCGCCGCGACCGAGGAGCCCTGGTGAACGACGGCCGCGACCGCACCAGACGGCGGCCGCAGAGAGCTCGGGGAGCCTGAGACTCGCCCGCACCCGCGTGGCACGTCTGGAAACCGTCAGCAGGCCGATCATGGGATGAGTACCGCAGTGAGCGTGCGATCAGTAGTGCCGCCAGCGCAGCGGGCGAAGTGGGATGTCTCAATAGCCTCCCCGGGCCTCCCGCCGCTTCGCAGCCTCGCCCTGGTCGCCGGTGGAGACGTTTGGCAAGGCCCTGCACGGTCTGGACGCCGTGCCGCGGAGCGCCACCTCGAGGTTGTACTTTCGCCTCGTCGTTGCTCGGACGAGCTGATCGCCTCTGCAGGTTGGCGACGGCTTTGAGCAGGAAGGCCGAGCTGCTGCTGCGGGATTGCTGGTCGGTGAGGCGAGCTGCAGGACGCCGAGCAGCTCGGCCGCTCTCGAACGCTGCGTGCGGTCTCCTCCGCCTGCCGCCAGTGTCTGGAGTGTGCCGCTGCATCCGCTCGCTGAAAGATCAGGCTCATTTCAATCTTGAGCCGGCGTCACCGATCGCGAGAGCCGGAGCTGAGCACGCCCGTCCTGCAGGGCAAGATCGTCGTCGATGCCGAGCAGGCTTCGGCCGGGTCTCGCGGCACGACTGCGTCGATCTGCCAGAGCCCGGTTGCACGCGGGTTCACCCGGTAGCGCACGTCGCTCGCCTGAGCGCGCTGCTCCAGCGCAGGACGTCGGTCGCCAGCAGGATGAGGAAGACGGCCACGACGAAGCAGACAAGCGCTCCCGCGTGCAGAGCGCTCCGCCTCACGCCGATCTTCTCCGCCTGCGGCAGACCGAGTGGCCGGGTGAGCGCTCGTGCGCCGCCAGTAGCACGAGCAGGAGCCCCGCGAGCACGACGAGGTTCGTCGGCAACGGCGCGCCGCCCCGGTGGATCGGGTCATGGCCTGCCGAGAGCTTCTCCGGCGAGAAGCATCGCCTTCTGCCGAGCAGGCCGGGCGAAGATCTTCTGGCCTTTTCGTAGGCAATGGCGAAAGGCGACGACGTGGACGCCAATCGACCCCGCTTCATGTCGCAGGGTCTGCGCGAGCTGCGCGTCGTCGTCCGGCGTCGATGAAACGCCGACGAGCAGAACGTTGCCGCGCTTTACCCGTGGCTGTGCGATCAGCGTCCCGCGCCACCTGAGCGCCGAGGGAGATCTGTGCCGGTGAGGAAGCCGAAGTGACCGGGTTCAGCGGCCTGCTCTGCGGGGAGCGAGCAGCCGGAGGAACGGCCGGAGCTCCGCGGCCGGCGTTCCCGGCGGAGATGAGCTCGTATGGAACGTCGGAGAAGATCACGAGCCTGATCCGCGCCCGGTCGGCGATCAGCCGCGCAAGGCCTTCACGATGCCCGCGTAGTCCTTCTTCGGCCCGATGCTCAGCGACAGGTCGAGCACGACGACACTGGCTCCGCCTCCGGTGAGCAGCGGCTTCTGGCTGACGTCGTTGCCGCGGGCCGTCGAGGCCGTCAGCCCGAGCAGGACGAGTGCCCCGCCGAGGAGGACGATCCTGATCGCGTTCAGCAACGCGGCCATGCAGTGGCCACCGGCCCTCGTAGCTCGTGATGCGGGGCTCGCTACGAGGAAGTCGCATCCGGTGTCTCCGTGACCTTCGACCTCGCGCTCGCGGCGAATCGGTTTCGGTCTGCCCAGCTCCGGTCCCGCCTGACCAGGCGAGCGCTCGTGCCGCTGTGCCAGCTCCGCCTCGCCCCGCCTGGCCAGCTCGGCGACGCGCGCTCGAGCGCGCGCCGCTGGTCGCCCGCTCCCGTCGACGCTCCGCGAGCTCGAGCAGCAACAGCGCGCGCTCGAGCGGCGGCAGCACCGGCGCGGGCGGCGGCGGCGTGGGTGCCGGCGTCCGCCCGGACAGCGGGCCGTCGCCGGGCGAGGTAGACGAGCCCGCCGGCGGCCAGCAGCAGCACGAAGACCCACCCGGTGAGGAGCAGCGCGAAGAGCAAGGACGGCGAGGAAATCGAGCACGTGAGCGAAGGCAGCGAGAACAGGGCCGCCTTCCAGGCGCTTGCCGCGCAGTCGGGCGGCGCTGACGGCCCGTCTCCTGCGCATAGCGGCGAATCGACGATCAGCCGCGGCCACCGGACCTTATGCGTGACTCGGTGCGGGTGCCGTCCCTGGCGACGTAGCTCACGCGGGCCCGGTCGAAACCTTCGACCACGCTGTCGTTCTGGGCAGCGCAGGCGGCCTCACGCAGCGCGGGACGTAGGTCTTCTCGATGTAGGTGCTCGAGGCAGACCCGCTCGCGCATGACCTGCTTCGGGAGCGCAACCGGCTTCCACGGGGCGAAGCTCGCCTGCACGCGCACCGAGCCCGGATCGACCTTTGCTCCGGTCGAGGATCACGGTCGAGCCGCGCCGTCAGCGTGTCGCCGGAACAGGACGACGCCCGGGCAGCAGCGCGCTCCCGTGCCTGGACCGCGCTGTGGGCGGTGAAGCCCGCGCTTCCGCCACCGCTCGACCGGGACGAGGACGCCGACCACGACTGCCGACGACCCCCAGCAGCGCGGCGCCGGCGATCACGCCCTCGGCGACCCGCATTGGAGTCTCGCCTTCACGCGGCGCGCGTCTCGCCTTCCGCCCCTCTGCCCAGCCGATGAAGGAGGCGAGGATCTCGCCGGACCGCTCGACGAGATCAGCACCGGCTCCAGCTCGAACGCACGGAAGTCCGTCGAGGCGCGCTCCAGGCGCGCCTCAGCTGGCCCCTTGCGCCGCTCCGCCGACTCTCGCGAGCGGTCAGCCTGGACCGAGCGCCGTGCGGCCAGGCGGTGCGCGGATCGCGCAGCGGCAGCACGATTCCCGCTTTGCCCTCCGGGAGAGCTTTGCTCCCCAGATCGGGTCCTGGATCAACCACCGGGATGACGTCCCAACGGCGATCGGAGCCGTCTGCCACATCGAGGCCGACGCCGTGGGCAGGAAGTCCGAGAAGACGAACAGGAAGCTGCCCGCGGAGATGGCGCGCTGGCGGCTGGGCGGAGGAACGCAAGCGCGCGCTCCAAGGGAGTCGGGAGGCGCCGAGAAGGTCGTCGAGGGCAGCCGTGCTCCCACAGCTCCGACAGCTGCCGACCGCCGCGTGGCGGCTCCCAGAAGGCCTCGCCCTCGGCGTAGTCGAGGTAACCGACGAAGCCTCCGACGACGAGCGTGCTCTGAATGACCAACCTGCGCGCGGCGCATGGCCGCCGCCTTGTCCAGCCAGGGCAGCGGCGGCGCGAAGCCGACCATCCCCGGCCGGCGGCTCGCAGACGAGCACGACCTTTGGGCGACTCCTCCGCGTACCGCTCGCGGGACGATGAACCTCGTCGCTCTGGCGCGCAGAGGAGAAGCGGGCCGACGAGCCCAGTCGATCGCGCGGATGTCATCGCCGGTCATGTACGGCCGCGACCCAGTCATCATCGGTGCCCGCTGCCGCGGCGCAGGCTCCGCATCGTCCTGAACGAGAGGCCGACCAGCTGGTCCCGCGGGACGAGGGGAACGTCATGGCATCGCGGGCTGGCTCGGCGCAGATCGTCCTGCCGCCCGAACAGCGGGTCAGCGGCGGAGCGCGGACGGGAGCAAGCTCGAGGCACCGCTGCATGCAGCTCGTCGCACCGCCTGCTGCCAGCCCATGCGTGCGCCCACGGAGCCACGGAAGCTGGACGCCGAACACGAGCTTCGGTGGCAGGATCAGCGGGAGGAACAACCGCTCGGTGTCGTCCGGGACGACGTAATCGCGCCCGTCGAGCAGCGCCCAGGCGCGGCTGGCGCGCTTCGAGCGCGAGGCTGCCGCGCACCGAGGCTCCCATCGCGACGGAGTCGACGCTCCCGTGTCGCCGCGTACGAGCTCGACGATCCAGCGGCGCAGGATCTCGTCGACGAAGACGTGCTGGGCGGCACTCGCAGCTCGAGGATCTCTTCGATCGAGACCGACCGCCTCGAGACGCCTCGAGCGGGTGCGAGAAACGCTGGTCGCTCAAGACGAGCAGCTCCTCCTCGACGTCCGGATAGCCGAGCGCCGGTCCGGAGCGAGAAGCGGTCGAGCTGCGCCTCCGGCAGCGGAAACGGTGCCCTCGTACTCGATCGGGTTCTCGGTCGCGATGCACGAGGAACGGGTCGGGCAGCGCGGCGCGTGACGCCGTCGACGGTCACCTGCTGCTCGGCCATCGCCTCGAGCAGCGCCGACTGCGTCTTCGGCATGCGCGCGGTTGATCTCGTCGACGAGGACGATGTTCGCGAAGATCGGCCCGGGCCGGAACTCGAAGTCGCGCGTCTTCTGGTTGTAGACGGAGAGGCCGGTCGACGTCCGTCGGCTGCAGGTCGGGCGTGCACTGGATCCGGCGACGTCGTCGCGCCGGAGATCGTGCGCGCAATCGAGCGCGCGAGAGACGTCTTGGCTGTCCCCGCACGTCCTCGAGCAGCACGTGGCCGCCGCACGTCATCGCCGCCAGGACGAGCTTGATCTCCTCGGCCTTGCCGAGCACGACGGTTTCGACGTTGGCGAGGAAGCGCCGCGCGGTCTCAGCGGCCCGGCCAACGCGTTCTTCTCGTTCGATGTGTGAGGCCTCGGGGTCTATGGCACAACGATTGTAGGGACCTCTGATAAGACCCGCATGTGGGCGGAATGTTTGCGGCGTGTACAACCGGAAGCGCGACTTCGTCTCCGCCAGACTGAGGCCCGGCGGCAGGCGCTTGGTGCTGCCTGGATCGTGACCTCTTTACGCCTACCACGTCACGAGGCGTTTCAAATGACCGAGCGAAGAAGACCGACGAAGCGCGCGGCGACGCCGCCGGTGGCCGTCTGGTCCGGAACGCAGGGTCGAAGCGCAACGTCGGCAAGGTCATAATCGAGATTCGCGGCGTCGTGATCGACGCCGTCTTCCCGGACCGACTGCCCGAGATCTACACGCGCGCTCGAGATCCAGGTGCGCCGCAGACGGCGGCACGGCCGACGCTGATCGCGGAGGTGCAGCAGCACCTCGGCGACGACCGCGTCCGCGCGGTCGCGATGGACACGACCGACGGCCTCGCCGCGCGGCATCGAGGTGATCGACACCGGCGACGCCGATCTCCGTCCCGGTCGGCGAGCAGACGCTCGGTCGCATCTGGAACGTGCTCGGCGACCCGATCGACGGCAAGGCGGACGCTGCCGACGGACGCGAGCGCTGGCCGATCCACCGCGACCCGCCGGCGTTCGGCGAGCTCGTCGCCGACGATCGAGATCTTCGAGACCGGCATCAAGGTGATCGACCTGCTCGCGCCCGTACGTGACGCGGCGGCAAGGTCGGGCTCTTCGGCGGCGCCGGCGTCGGCAAGACGGTCGCTCATCCAGGAGCTGATCCACAACGTCGCGCGCGAGCACGGCGGCGTCTCGGTGTTCGCCGGCGTCGGCGAGCGCACGCGCGAGGGCAACGACCTCTGGCTCGAGATGACGGAGTCGGGCGTGCATCGACACAGGTCGCGCTCGTCTTCGGCCAGATGAACGAGCCGCCCGGCGCGCGCCTGCGCGTCGGCCTGTCGGGCCTGACGATGGCGGAGTACTTCCGCGACCAGGGCCAGGACGTGCTGCTCTTCATCGACAACATCTTCCGCTTCGTGCAGGCGGGCTCCGAGGTCTCGGCGCTGCTCGGCCGCATGCCGAGCGCCGTCGGCTACCAGCCGACGCTCGCGACCGAGATGGGCCAGCTGCAGGAGCGCATCACCTCGACGCAGCAAGGGCTCGGTCACGTCGGTGCAGGCGATCTACGTGCCCGGCCGACGACCTCACCGACCCGGCGCCCGGCGAACACGTTCGCCCACCTCGACGCGACGACCGTGCTCTCGCGCGCGATCGTCGGAGAAGGGCATCTACCCGGCGGTCGACCCGCTCGACTCGACCTCGCGCGCGCCTGCAGCCGGGGCGTCGTCTCGGACGAGCACTACGACACCGCGACGCGCGTGCAGGAGGTGCTGCAGCGCTACAGCGACCTGCAGGACATCATCGCGATCCTCGGCATGGACGAGCTCTCCGACGAGGACAAGCGTCGTCGTGCAGCGCGCCCGCAAGATCGAGCGCTTCCTCTCGCAGCCGATCTTCGTCGCCGAGCAGTTCACGGGCACGCCCGGCGAGTACGTCAAGCTCGAGGACACGATCCGCGGCTTCACGGAGATCCTCGACGGCAAGCACGACGACCTGCCCGAGCAGGCCTTCTACATGGTCGGCCCGATCGACGAGCGCGGTCACCGAGGCTCGCGGCGACGCAGATGCCCGGGCGGAAGACGACCTGCTGCAGCCGGAGTCGACGCCGAGGCCGAAGAGCCCGAGCCCGTCCCGGCGTAGCGGCAACGTTCTCGATGTCTCCCTCGTCACGCCCGACGGCGCCGCGCTACGAGGGCGACGCCGAGATGATCCGCCTCGTCGTCCCGGGCGCCGCCGGCGAGATCGGCGTCCTCGCGCGCCACGCGCCGCTGGTGGCGATGCTCAAGCGGGCTCGACGCGGATCTACCCGGCAACGCGAGCCGAGGATCGTCGAGTTCGCGACCGGCCCCGGCTTCTTCCAGGTCGCAGCAGGACCGGGCGCTCGCGCTCGTCGACGACGCCGTCGACGCGAAGCACATCGACCCGGCCGCGTGCTCAGGAGCAGCTCGAGACCGCCCGCGCCGAGCTCTGAGCAGGTCGAGCGGGGCGAGTCGGACGGCCGACCGCTGGCAGCTCGAGCAGCGCATCAAGCACGCCGAGAACCAGCTCGCGGTTTCCGGCCGAGCCGGCGTAGGGCTGCCTAGGCTCATAGGCACCCGGAGAGCTTTGAAAGGCAGCTTGGCGACCGGGTTACCAAACGCCTAAAAGAGCCCGCGAGCACCCGGCTCCCATGGCCCTTGGGCAAGGAGCCGAACGGTTTGCAGCAACGCGCGCGACAGACTCGGAAGCACTTCTCGCGCGAGCGGATCGTCGTGCTCGACGGCGCGTGGGGCGTCCATGCTCCAGCGCGCGCGGGCTGAGCGAGGAGCGACTACCGCGGCGAGCGCTTCCGCGACGCACCCGCGGCGACGTCACCGGCGATCCCGACCTGCTCAACCTCGACGCGGCCGGACGTCGTCGCTCGACGTCCACCGCGCGCTACCTCGCGGCCGGCGCGGACATCACGACGACGAACACCTTCACCGCGACGAGCGATCGGCCAGGCCGACTACGCGCTCGAGGGCGTCGGTGCGCGAGCATGAACCTCGCGGGCGCGCGGCTCGCCCGCGAGGTCGCCGACGAGTTCGGCGGCCGTTCGTCGCGGGCTCCGTCGGGCCGCTGAACGTCACGCTCTCGCTGTCGCCGCAAGGTCGACGACCCGGCCTACCGCGCGGTCACGCTTCGACGCGTGGTCGCGCGGCCTACGCGGAGCAGATGCAGGCGCTGCGACGACGGCGGCGTCGACCTGCTGCTGATCGAGACGATCTTCGACACGCTGAACGCGAAGGCCGCCATCGCGCGCGCGCGCGAGGACGGCGCCTGAGCTGCCGCTCTGGATCTCGTTCACGATCGTCGACCTGCAGCGGGCCGCAACGCTCTCCGGGCCAGACCGTCGAGGCGTTCTGGGCTCGATCGAGCACGCGCGAGCCGCTGATCGTCGGCGTCAACTGCTCGCTCGGGCGCGACGCGAGATGCGGCCGTACGTCGAGGAGCTCGCGCAGGTCGCGACCGACGTACGTCGTCGTGCCACCCGAACGCCGGCCTGCCGAACGCGTTCGGCGGCTACGACGAGCAGCCGGCGCGACACGAGCGCGCTCCTGGGCGAGTTCGCGACGGACGGCCTGCGTCAACATCGTCGGCGGCTGCTGCGGCACGACGCCCGAGCACACGCACGCAGATCGTCGCGGCCGTGCGAGGGCTGCCGCCGCGCGACGGTCCCGAGCCGCCGCGCCGCGCCGCGCTTCAGCGGCCTGGAGCCGTTCGAGATCGGGCCGGACACCGGCTTCGTGATGATCGGCGAGCGGACGAACGTCACCGGCTCGGCGCGCTTCCGCCGCCTGATCGAGGCGGACGACTACCAGGGCGCGGTCGACGTCGCGCTCGAGCAGGTGCGCGGCGGCGCGAACCTGCTCGACGTCAACATGGACGCCGACCTGCTCGACGGCGAGCAGGCGATGACGACGTTCCTCAACCTGATCGCCACCGAGCCCGAGGTCGCGCGGATGCCCGATCATGGTCGACAGCTCGCGCTGGTGCGGTGCTCGAGGCGGGCCTGAAGTGCGTGCAGGGCAAGGGGCATCGTCAACTCGATCATCGCTCAAGGAGGGCGAGGAGTCGTTCCTCGAGCAGGCGCGCGCGCGTCCGCGACTACGGCGCCGGCGTCGTCGTGATGGCGTTCGACGAGCAGGGCCAGGCCGACACGCGTCGAGCGCAAGGTCGAGATCTGCGGCCGCGCCTACGACCTGCTCGTCGACGAGGCCGGGCTTCCCGCCGGAGGACATCGTCTTCGACCCGAACGTGCTCGCGGTCGCGACCGGGATCGAGGAGCACGACGGCTACGCGAAGAGCGTTCATCGACGCGCTGCCGCTGATCAAGGAGCGCTGTCCCGGTGCGCGCACCTCGCGGCGGCATCTCGAACCTCGTCTTCGCCTTCCGCGGCAACGACCGTCGTGCGCGAGGCGATGCACGCCGCGTTCCTCTACCACGCGATCCGCGCCGGGCCTCGACATGGGCATCGTCAACGCCGGGCCAGCTCGCGGTCTACGAGGACATCGAGCCCGAGCTGCTCGAGCGCGTCGAGGACGTGCTCTTCGACCGGCGGCCGGACGCGACCGAGCGGCTCGTCGAGTTCGCCGAGCCGGTCACGGGCGAGGGCGACGAAGCGCGAGCGTCGACCTCTCCTGGCGCGAGGCGCCGGTCGAGGAGCGCCTCGCGCACGCGCTCGTGCACGGCATCGTCGACTTCATCGAGGAGGACACCGAGGAGGCGCGGCAGGCAGCTCGAGCGGCCGCTCGACGTGATCGAGGGCCCGCTGATGGACGGGCATGCAGATCGTCGGCGACCTCTTCGGCTCCGGGAAGATGTTCCTGCCGCAGGTGGTGAAGAGCGCGCGCGCGATGAAGCGCGCGGTCGCCTACCTCGAGCCGTTCATGGAGGACGGAGAAGAGCGGCCGGCAGCGCGGCCGCGCAGGGCAAGGTCGTGCTCGCGACCGTCAAGGGCGACGTGCACGACATCGGCAAGAACATCGTCGGCGTCGTGCTCGGCTGCAACAACTACGAGGTGATCGACCTCGGCGTGATGGTGCCGGCGCGACAAGATCCTCGACACCGCGGTCGAGGCGGCGCCGACGTCGATCGGCCTCTCGGGCCTGATCACGCCGTCGCTCGACGAGATGGTCGACGTCGCGCGCGAGATGGAACGGCGCGGGCTCGAGCTGCCGCTGCTGATCGGCGGCGCGACGACCTCGAAACAGCACACCGCCGTGCGGATCGCGCCCGAGTACGCGCAGCCGACCGTGCACGTGCTCGACGCGTCGCGCGTCGTCGGCGTCGTCTCCGACCTGCTCGATCCCGGCGCGGCGCGACGACGCTCGACCGTGAGAACCGCCGGACCAGGAGCGCCTGCGCGACCTCCACGCCGAGCGACCGCAAGCCGCTCCTCCCCTTACCCGCGCGCGCGCGCTCGAGAACCGGCAACGCGTCGCGTTCGACGACCTGCCTGAGCCGGGCGTTTCTAGCAATACGTAACTGAACGAAGTACAATGGATAGTTACGTATTGCTCAAGCAGCTGATTGCAAGTTTCATCGCATCGGAGTTCGTTCAGGCCGGCCGGCGTCACCCTTCGCGCGGCGCGGCGTTACTCGCCGTTCCTCAAAGCGCGGAGGCGGCCGCTACTGGCGGCGACGGAAGCCCGCCAGGCGGGATGCTCTGACACCTCCGGTGCGAGAACACGGTCGCGGACAGCGGCCCCGTGCCACCGCCCGGCAGCAAGCCCCGATTCGGCCGGCGGCGACACCTGCCCGCTGCCACCAGAATGCCACGGGAACAGTCATACCGTCGGTCGAGCCCACGGCGGCCGCGCGCGTTCGGCCTGGAGCCGAATCCAACGCGTATCGACTGGCGCCCACTGGCGTCTCCGATCCCGATGCCAGAGAAGGATGGGCCGCGTATCAGCGTGGCGAGCTGAATCGGCCAAACCCAGCCTCCGCGCGCTGCCCGGCGGGAGTCGGAACCCTGGATCCACTACACGCTCGGCATGTCGAGGCCACGCACTGGCGCAGTTTCGCGAAGCGGCTGATGCATGGGAGCAGGTGCGCGCCGGCGCCGCGGACTTCGAGCCGGGTACATGGCTCGATCCGATCGAGGCGTGCGCTTCAACTGAAGGACTTCGACCGTGCGATCCGCACGGCACGATTGGTCTCGAACGCTGGCCGCAGGACGCCGACCTCTTTCAGGCCATGGGCGTCGTCCAGACGGTGCGCGGTTCACTCGACGATGCGGTCAAGTCGTTTCAGGCGGCGGCAGCTCTGGCACCGTCGGATCCGAACGTTTATTTCAACCTTGGCAAGGCGATGGAGCTGCGCTACTACAAGTCGCGGCGCTACCGTGGACCAGCTGCGGGCCTGGGTGTCGAACGAAGCGGAACGCGCCGCCGCCATCGCCAACTGCAAGCGGTATCTCACGATGAACGGCGTGTATGGCGATTCAGCCGCGCCGGACTGGCGCGCTCTGGGTGGATGCCGACGCCGAAGAAATAGGCAGCGTTACTTCGCGAGGGCGTTCGCGGCAAACGCCACGTTCGGGATTCGCGCCTCTTTCCACAGCGCGCTGTAGCGCCTCCCGGCCGCCGCCGCGCGATCGCGAGATCCAGCGACGACAAGAGGAGAGATCGGCGCGAGCTTCCGCCGCGTTGTCGGGCAAGCGCCACCGCGCGCGTTTCATCGCGTCGCGCCTCCGCCGTGCGTCCCGCGCCATGCCGAGCTCGACCGCCCTCTTGGGTGGCCTCGCCCAGGTGCCCGGCCACCTCGGTCGAACGGGCTGAGCGTCAGCGCCCTGGCATACCCCCCGGCCGCCGACAGATCTCCGGCGCGTTCGTGGACCAGCGCGAGGTGAAACGTCGCGCGCGAGCTGTCGGGGATCAATCTCGAGCGCGCGCAGGACCAAGGCCGGCGCCGCATCCGACAGCCGCCCGGCGTCGTGGAGCGCCAGCCCCAGCCCGTCCCCACGCCAGGCCTGACCGCGGATCGAGCTGCAGCGCCGCGTCGGCTAGCGCGGCTCCCGCGTCGATCAGACGATGCTCGGTAATCAGGCGCGCTGCCGGTCAGCGCCATTCCTCCGGCGACATTGGTGTTTCGGGATCGTGCAGCGCGCTGACTGACGAGGACGGCTGCCGTCGCGGCGGCGGCGTAACCACCGAGTTCCGCGAGGCGGCGTTCCTGCACGGCGCGGACGATGGAATCCAAGCCCTGTGCCGGCGAGGATCGCAAGAACCGGGACCAGTGGCATCCGATAGCGAAGCCCGACCACGGAGTGACGACGCTCAGCGGCCGCGGCCAGACCGAAGAGCATTGGCAGGAAGCGAGGGTCGGTGGCCGAATGGCTTCATTTCCGCGCATCTAACCGGGCACGCGAGCGGAAAGATGACCGCGAAGCCCGGCAGCGCCCGCAGCACCGCGGATTCACCGGTGAAGAAACATCAGTACGAATGGCTGTCGCGCGCTTCTTCCGCCTGAACCAGCCACAGCGACTTGCGGGCGATCAGGCGCACGAAACCGAGCGGATGCGCGCGGATCTCGGCGGCCGCTTTGGACGCGACGTAGCGGTCCTGCGCGAGCGGATCGGCGATGCCGGCTCTCGGCGCTCGGAGTTCAGCGCGTCCCATCCGGCGCCGAGCCGGAACGTCGCTCGCCCGTCATGGAGCGGCGAGTTGCCGATGTAGAAGTTCAGTCCGCCGTGGCCCTGAATCGTCGGCGCCCCGGACGCGCCGACAGTTCTTCGCCATCGCCGGAGTCACGACGACCAGGCCGCCAGCGCGAAAACGGCGGCTCGCGAGAGTGCGCCGGAATCGCCGGAGCCGGACTGGCGCGCCGCCGTCTCGATGGTCAACCACGCGGCGCAGGCGGCGGCGACGAAGAATGCCGTGGGTCGCACCAGGATGCCGGCTCCGAGCGCGGGCCCAGCCGCTGCCGCCATGACAGAAGTCGGGGACGCGTGGTGAGACAGAGCAACGCGGTCGCGAGCAGAAACAGCAGCAGCCCTTCCGCCAGCATGGCGGTGTCGACGAGACCACCGGGCCATGCAGGGCACAGACGACCCCGGACAACCAGGCCTCGCGCGATCGCCGCCCATCCGCCGTGCGACGACGGCCATGACGGCGGCGGTTGCACCGCCGACAACGGCTTGCACGGCCAGCGCAACCCCGATCGATCCGGATCCGACGGCGAGCGAGCGCCGCCAGAAAAATCGGATACCCGGCCCGTGCTGCGCGACGACCGGGCCACGCCGCCGTCGCCGGACGCGAGCCTGAGCGCCCAGGCCAGGTACTCCCGGAGTCGAGTTTGGGGGTTACGAACGAGCGGAAGATTCCAAAGGGTCACAAGGGACCGCGATGCGGACGATCGCGGCCACGACGAAGATACCGAGGGGAGAGCAACCCTGGCGGCCTCGGGAGCCCAGCGTCGCTTGCTGGCTGCGGTTCCCGCGGGACACACCGCGGTCCGGCGCGGCCGGACACGATCGATCAGGAGATCAGAAGAAGAACCGCGCGCCGATCCGGGCGATGCGCGGATTCATGATCTCCAGCACCCTGGTTGTAGGTCGTCACGCCGCGCATCATACTGCTTGCCGAGCACCGTCCGCGCTGTTGAACAGGTTGAAGACGTCGAAGTCAACCCGCGGTCAATTGCTGAACTTGAGGCGAACATCTTCTCCACTCCCGATGTCGAGGCGTGCTGACCGAGTCGAGAGCGCTGAACTGATCGGAACCCTGCGTCAGCAGCCACGTTCTTGTTGAGAACGAGCGCGTCGTTGGTGGCGACGCGGCTCCGGAAAAACAGTTGTCCGTAGCCCTGCTGCAGCACTGAAGTTGGCGCCGATGTCGATGCCCCACCCGGCCTGGTAAGAGCCCGTTGGCGGACATCTGATGCTTCGGCGGCAGCAGGTGAGATGCCGCTCTTGCCGCTGCCCGCACGACTGGACCACGACCGGGCCGCCGTTGACCAGGGACCCGCCGCGACGTAGTTGAGAACTGGCCCGTCGGATTCGGCGACGGCGTTCGATCGAGGATCGGCGTTTGGCCCGTCGAATGCTCGTTCCAGCTGGTGGTGGCGAAGCCAAACCGCTCCATCCGCTTGTTGCCATGCGCTTGGTCGCGGTCACTTCGAAGCCCATGTAGCGCTGGTGGTAGTCGGGACGATTCTCGGCGATTCGGCCGGGACCGTTCGCCGAAACGAGGCCGTAGAACGGAACCGCGACGGTGCCGACGTTGGCGAACGTGCCCGTGAACGTTCTGTCTGGACGTAATCCGCCGGCGTCACGCCGATACCCAGATTCCACAGGATGTCGCCGATGTGCCGGTAGGTGAACGTCGCGCTGACCCCGAAGTTCGGCATGATTTCCCGATCGACGCCGAACATCAGCTCGTTGGTCCGCGGCGCCCGGATATCGCCGACCACGTTGGGCGACGTCGCCTGGCTGGGATTGGACAGGTTGACGTTCTGCGATCCTGAACCCCGGCGGCAGAAATTGATCTCGTTCAGTGACGCGTAGCCATTACACCCGTTGGTGCCGACCATCCCCGCCGCATGGCTGACCGTTGGTTTGTCGATCGATGGCGTTGTAAGTACACGCGTGTACGGCTGGATCGGCGACGACGAACGAGGCGGCGCTTCCCGGCAGCTGCGGACGCGGAACATCGCGTAACTCGCGCGCGCGACAGTCTTGCGGATTCGTCCAGGGGCGTACGTCACCCCACGCGGCGTGAGCGAGTTGAAGACATACCGCGTTGGTCACAGCCAGGGGCCGTCAGCTGCGGCATCAAAGGGATGCCGGTGGATCGCCGAACTGATGGTCTGCTCGTAAAGAGGACGTCTGATGATCGAAGCGGATGCCGGCCGTCACCGTCAGGCGGTCGAGCGAAGATGGTGTGCGGTCACCCAGCCATTGATGTACTTGCCCAGCGTGTTTGCTGTTGAAGGCGCGCTGCGCCTGCGCAATCATCGTCGGGTAGCCGGTCCACACCGAGAAGATCTGGTCGCCGGTGACCTCGGAAACCGACTGCACCGGGGTCTTCCGCCAGGCGAACCCGAACTTCACTTCGTGCTTGCCGGTAAAGTAGCTCGCGTCGCCGCCCAGTACTGCTGCGGACGGTTGGTGTTGATGAAGCAGCACGAGTTGTGCCAGATGCCGCCATCGTCCTTGTAGAAGTTGACGTCGCGGCCGCCGATCGGATCCAGCGTGAACCCGCTCGAGATGTAGGCGTAGCGGGCGGTCGCGAACAGTTTCTGTCCGACCACGAAGTTGCCCTCGCCTCTTAGCACGTTGGTCGGACCCTTCTGGTTCCACGCGGTCTCGATGAGATGGGTCGGCCCCACGCCGCGCCCGTTCTTCTGCTTGTCGCCGCGGAAGAACGCGAAGTTGGCACGGACGGACGGCTCGACGACGTGAGTCGGCCTTGAACGCCGAGTTCTTCAGCTTGGTCTCGTCCAGCTGGCTGGTCAGCGTCAGGTTGCGGACGTCGGTGTAGCCGAGGGATCCCCAGGCGAACAGACGGTCCTTGAAGATCGGCCCGCCGAGATCGAAGCTCTCGTCGAGATAGCGATCGGTGCGGTTGCCCTTGCCGGCCTGTGCCGCCGAGCGACGCGGCCAGATCCGGCGGGATGTTGTTCGCCTGCAGGCTCTGATTCTCGAAAGTAGATGCTGGCGTTGCCGTGGGGCGTGTTGCTGCCCCTTCTTGAGCACCAGGTTCAGCTGCACGCCGGGCGTCGGATTCTGCGCGTCGGCGCTGCCGGTCGTCACCGACATCTCCTGGAACATGTCGAACGCGTAGTAGGGTCGGCGTCGAACCGGTCGCACCCATGTCGGTGACCGGAACCCCGTCGATGTTCCAGGTGTTGTCGGTGGTGGGCGAGCCCTTCCCGATATAGTTCGACTGCTGGCCCGATTCCGATCCGCCGATGTTGACCCGATCCACGTAGATCGTCGGGACGGTCTGCATGATCACCCACGGGTCGCGCGCGGTCGGGATGTTCTGCAGCTCCTCGAGCGTCACGTTGGTCGTCGTGGTGTCGCGTTTGACGTCGATGATCGGTGTCGCCGCCGTGACGTTGATCGCCCCGGGGTGCCCGCGACCGACATCTTGATGGTCAGCGGCGTCGCGGAACGCGCGTCGCCACCTGCACCGTGTCGTTGGTAAAGGCATTGAAGCCGGACAGCGTCGCCTTGACCGCGCAGATGCCGACGGGCAGGTTCAGGAAGTGCACTTCACCCCGGGCATCCGAGACTTGACTCTGATTTTCGGGCCCGGAAAGATCCACTGTGACGCCTGGCAGGCGGCCGCCGGTCGTATCCTCGACGGCGACATCGATGCGTCCGGTGAAGACCTGTGCCGAGGCCGGCAGCGCGAGACCGAGGAGGCATCGCCAGGACGGCGCACCACACGGCATCTGCCGATCCTGCGGTTCATGGTTATCTGCTCCTCCCGCCTCCGAGGCGCTCCGATCGGAACGAACGCCGGCATCAGCGCGGAACACTCGAACATTTTTCAGGGCGGAATCATAAGCGTGAACGAATGGTGTGATTGGCCGGACGACAGCGAGTTCCCGACTCAGCCAGATGAAAATCCAATTTCCGCATAAGAAAAGTGTTGGCGTCCGCTTCCGGGCGATTTGTCGAGCTGGTCGATCACACGTACCATTGACGCGAAGGCTTCAGCCTGAGCGCCAAAACTCATGAGGCGGGATCTGTTCAGTAGCGGACAGTCGCGACGACGACTACGGCTAATTTCTTGTCTCAGCTGCGTTGCGACGCGTGTGGCTGCACGGCACGAAGCCGCCGGCGCTCCGCCACGATCAGCTGCACGGCGCCAATGTCCTGCTCGTGACCATCGACACGCTGAGAGCCGATCGACTCGGCTCACGGCAGTCGCAACGGTCTCACGCCGACGCTCGACGCAGCTGGCGGCGAACGGCGTCCGCTACGCCCACGCGATGTCGCACGTGCCGATGACGCTGCCGGCACACACCGCCATCCTCACCGGCCTGCACGCCGCGCGCGCACGGCGTGCGCAACAACGTCACGTTCCGCCTCGGACGATCGCGTGCCCGACCGCTCGCGACCGCTCCTCAAGCAAGCGGGCTATCGGACCGGCGCCTTCGTCGGCGCCTTCGTCCTCGACGCCCGCTTCGGCCTCGACCAGAGGGTTCGACGACGTACGACGATCATCTACCGCGCGCCGACGCAGGCGTCGTTTCACTTCTGAAAGCCGCGGATGCCGAAGTGGTCAAAGCGCGCCGGCGATTGGATTCTTGGTTCATCCCGCAGCCTCAGCCTCAGCTCCTCCCTCGGCCCTCAGCCCGGAGCCTCAGCCCTGGTTTGCATGGGTGCATCTCTTCGATCCCCATGCACCGTACGACGCGCCGCCGGAATTTCACGCCGAACCGGATCCCGTACGACGCGGAAGTGGCGCACGCCGACGCGATGCTGGGCCGTCTGATCGACACGCTGCGCGCCGCCGGTCGCTCGATCGCACGGCGATCGTCGTCACCGCCGATCACGGCGAGTCGCTCGGCGAGCACGGCGAGACGACGCACGGGCTGTTCGCCTACGAGTCCACGCTTCACGTGCCGATGATTTTGAGCGGGCGCGGCGATCGGGCCGGCGGTCGTCGAGGATCGCGTCGGCCACGCGGACCTGCTGCCGACGCTGCTCGACCTCGTTGGGGTCAAACCGCCGGAGATGCTCGAGGGACGCTCGCTGATCGACCCGCCGGCCGCCGACCGTGCGCGCTCCACTTCGAGGCGCTCGATGCCTACCTGACCAGGGGCTGGGCGCCTCTGACCGGCGTCGTCCAGGCGGCTGGAAGTACATCGACCTTGCCGGAGGCGGAAGCTATGCGACCTGGCGAACGACTCGACCGAAGCCCCAGCTAACCTGATCGGACGGGCGATCGGGCGAACTCGCATGCAGCGGACGCTGGCCGGCCTGACCTCGAGCGGCGGCAGTCGGTGCCCGCGGCGCCGATGGATCCCGAGACAGCCGCCTGTCTGCGATCGCTCGGTTACGTCGGCGGCGCACAGGCGGCGCAGCCGACGCCAACCGTGATGGACGATCCCAAACGTCTGGTGGGCCTCAACGAGCAGTTCAACACGGCGTTCGACGGCGTTCGAAGAGGCCATGCCCAGGAGGCGCTGGCGGGATTCTCAGCCATTCTGCTCGGCGCGGCCGGACTTTCTGCCGGCGCGGACCAGCGCGGCCACAGTCCTTCTCGAGCCAGCGGCGCGGTAGGATGCCATCGAGCTTCTTCGCCAGGCTCCGGCCGGTCAGCGCGACTCGCCTCTGGTCCTTTCGCGGCTGGGCGCGCGCTTACCGCGACGCCGGCGACCTGGCCGCGGCCGCTGCAGCCCCTCAGCAGGCCCGGCGCACCGGCGACGACAGCGCCGACGTGCTCCAGGACCTCGCGGTCGTCCTGGCCGCCCAGGGAAAAACGGCGGAGGCTCGCAAGACCTTCGAGGAGCTGGTCCGGCGCAATGGGTCGGCGCCGACGACACTGGTTCCAACTTCGGCCTCTTCGAGCTCCAGTCGTAGGGCACCCATCGGCTGCGGCCGAAGCGCGTTGCGGCAGGCCGTCGAGCGGGAGCCCACCTACGGTGAAGCCTGGCAGGCGCTCTGGCGCCGCGCTGGTAAGACGATCCTGCCGGCGCAATCAATGCCTGGACGCGCCGGTGGTCCTGCTTCCGCGTGATTACGACCTGCTGTTCAACCTCGGGAATGCTCACCGACGCAAGGCTCGCATCCCGCCGAGGCGATCCATGCCCCTGCGGCGGTCTCGTCGAGCAGGCGCCGCGCGACCGCTACGCGCCGGACGTCGCGCGCGTTCAGACGCGAGCTGACGAGGCTCGAGCGACGATGACGATCGAGACCAGGGCCGGAAAGACGTTGACGGCCTGTGTCGCGATCGCGATGGCAATCGGCGTCGGAGTCGGGATGCGGCGGCGGTGCGCGCCGAGGCCGCTCGTGCAGGACTCGCTCAACGGCTGGAACGTCCTGCTCGTCACCATCGATACGCTGCGCGCCGACCACGTCGGCGCGTACATGAGCAACTCAGCTCGCTCACGCCCACGCATCGACCGGCTCGCGCGCGAAGGGCTGCGCTTCTCTCACGCCTACGCGCACGTGCCGCTGACGCTGCCGTCGCACGCGACGCTGATGACCGGATCTGTACCTCGTTCTCGAACGGCCGTCCGCGACAACGGCTCGTTCCGACTCGACCCGTCGAAGCCGACGCTCGCCCGATCGCTCAAAGGCGCCGGGCTATCGGACCGGTGCGTTCGTCCGGCTCGTTCGTCCTGGACGCGCGTTTCGGTCCGAACAGTGGCTTCGATGTTCACGACGACCGGATGATCAGCGTCGGTGGTCGAGGCCTCGAGGTCGTCCAGCGGCCGGCGGAACAGGTTCTCGCCCCCGCCGAGGCGCTGGATTCTCGGTCAGCCTTCAGCGCCAAGCCCCGAGCCCTTCTTGGCCTGGGTCCATCTCTACGACCCCACGAACCCTACACACCCTCCCGAACCCTACTTCGCCGCTACCGCGGCAATCCGGCACGCCGGCGAGGTGGCCTACGCCGACGCGGCGCTCGGGGTGTTTCTCGATCGCTCCGTAGCGCGGGCGCGCTCTCCCGCACGCTCATCGTGGTGGCCTCCGACCACGGAGAATCGCTCGGCGAACATGGCGAGCGCACCCACGGGCTGTTCGCCTACGACGCGACGCTTCGATCCCGCTGGTGCTGTGGGCGCCGCCGGCGCTGGCGCGCGGCCTTCGATTCACTCGCCAGGCTCGTGGACGTGACGCCAACCATTCTGGATCCGTGAGCGTCCCCGCCCGACGATGATGGACGGGAGAACTCTCCGGGCGGCAATCAATGGCGAGCCTGTCACCGGACATCCATCGTCTTATTTCGAGGCGCTGAACGCGAACCTGACGCGCAACTGGGCTCCGCTCAAAGGCGTGATCGTCGATCGCTGAGCTCGTGGATCTGCCGATCCCCGAGCTCTACGATCTTGCCGCGGATCCTGGCGAGACCACGAACATCTACGCGGCCCAAATCGAGCGCGCACGTCCGCTCGAATCGATTCTCGACGCTCTCGCCCATGTCGAGACACCAGCGACGCCTCGCCGCCGTCGATGCCGACGCGCAGGCCCGACTGCGATCATTGGGCTACGTCGTGGGGTCCACGACCAGGCCGGTGCGCAACTACACGGCTGCGCGACGATCCAAAGCGGCTCGTTGGCATCAATCGCGCGCTCGATGACGCAATGGAAGCGGGGACACCGGGAAGGAGCGCGGAGGCCATCGACACGCCTTCAGCAAGTCGTGCGCGAGCGTCCGGATCTCACGCTGGCCTACGATCGTCTGGCGTCTCGTCCTGCAGTCGGCCGGTCGGGTCAACGAAGCGGTCGCGCTGCCTCGAAGGCGCCGCCCGGGACGGCCATGCCGATTCGGCCCTGCTGCGCTCGCTGGTTGATCCATGCTTCGCAGATGCGCGAAATCTCCAGAAATCCGCGGCCGTCCCTCGAGGCCCTGTTGGAACAGGATTCGGCGGACCTGCAATGCTGCGACGCGCTCGGTCAGACCCACACAAGGCTGGGCCGCGCGCGGACGCGGAGACGATGTTCCGGCGCGTGCTGGCAGCATCGCCAAACGCAGCCGCTACCTGGAACAACCTCGGCGTTCGTGCGCTCACGGAAAACCGGGACGTCGATGCCGTTGGTGCACTTTCGCGAGCCATCGCGATCGACCCGGCGCTCGCCGGCGCGCGCCAGTCCTGGCGCTGCCTACGCGAGGCGCGGGGACAGGCAGAAGGCGATTGAGGAATGGCGGGAAGCGCTGCGGATTAGACCGGACTCGAGATCCGGCGCGCCAACCTCGACAAGGCTGGCGCGCGGTAGGACGTTCTCGAAACTCGAACCTAGCCCAGCTGGAACACGCGCGGGTCGAGCACGGCGATGACCGATCGCGGCGAGGTCACCGACAGGTTGAAGTTCGTCACCGGATCGTTATTGAACAGGTTGTACATGTCGAGCATCACGGTGGCCTTGCATGGTGTTCTGAACCGGAACGCCTTGTCGATGCGGAACGTTCAGGAGTCCGACCGATTCCGACCGGTTCTCGATCCATGTTGGTCCGCGAAGAACGCGCAATTGAAGTTACAGACGTTGAGCGGGACCGAACCGTCCGGAATGCGGCCAGCGAATACGGGAAACCGCTCTGGAACGCGATAGTTGACGCCCAGACCGACGTCGAGCCTGAAATCGTAGTGCCCGGAGGCCTGCAGGTGGCGCATCGTCGTCTTCTGGCGGTTCCCCGCGCTCGGGATTCACGCGTCGAGCTGCGGTCCGACGCCGATCGGATCGGTCGAGAGCGGGCTGGTCGAGCCGCCAGTCGGGGAATGTCGGCCGACCGCAGCTCGTCGCGCCACTGCATAGTCGCCGCTCGTCTGGAAGAACGCCTTGCCCGACCCGCTTCTGGAACGCGACTTCGATCGTGTCGTAGTTGAAATCGCCGCCCGCGATAGTTGGTGTACGCGGTGTCGGTCTTGTCGGCGAGCGAATTCGGCACGTCGATCAGGTTGTAGGTCACGCCGTGCCACCGTCGCCGTCTTCGGCACGGTCAGCTGTCCGACCCAATGCCGTGACAATCGGCGTGCAGCAGAAGGGAACGTAAGTCCCGCTGCATCTTCCGCACGTAGGTGACGCGGATCGACGACTCTCCCCAGAACTGGCGCTCCGTAGGTCGCGCTGATTTCGTCCGTGTGCGGCGTCTTCATGCCCGGGTCGACGGGCGCGTCCGCGCCGCCGAGGCGGGCGCGGAACGTGCCCAGCTCCGAGACACCGTCGCATTTGCCGTTGCCGTTCAGATCGTTGAAGTTGTATTCCACGTAACGCTGTGCCGGCGGGGTTCGCCGAGGAGAAACCGTCGGCAAGGTTGTTGTAGTAGCGGCCGTAGAACGCCCTTCAGGACGCCGTCTTGCCATCGCCGTCAGGTTGTAGCTGAAGCCGATGCGGGCCGCCATGTTCGTGTTCGTCGAAGAACGACGCGCCGGTGACGTTCGACGAGCACGGAAAGATGCGGCCGCCGTCGCCGACTTGCGCCGCGGTCGTCGCGTCGCAGATTTCAGGGCTTGCGGATGCCGTCCTTGTAGCCGACGTCCTGATAGTCGAAGCGCAGACCGGCGGTGACCGTCAGGCGGTTGTTCGGCGACCAGCGGTCCTGCACGTAGACCAGCGTAGTGCTGAGTCGAGGTTCGCCCCGGCCGTCCAGGCGCGTCGTTGTAGTCGCGCCGGCAAGCCCGGTATCGATGAAGCGGATCCGATCGGGCGGAGAGAGCGGCGTCGCGGTACGACAGCCGAGTGCGTACGGCCCGGACTGCCCGTTGATCCCGATGTGATACGAATCGTAGATATCCTCGAAGCCGAACTTGAAGTCGTGGCTGCCGCCCCTCTGTCCGGCAGGTAGTACGTCATCTGCGCCTTCACCTGCGGCTTCGACCGGAAGGTCGTGAAGGCGTTCCAGCCAGACCCGGTCTGGGACGGCATTGGAGCGATAGATGCGCCGGCAATGTTCCCGGCGGACGCTCGCGGATCGACCGCCGGCACCATCGGCCAATCGAGCGTGAACCGGCCGACGTTGACCGTGATGAAGGCGCGTGTCGCTCAACACTGACTGCCATTCGCCCTTGTACATCTTCGACCAGCTGTCCTGCGCCAGGATCGACTCGGGCGGCACCAGCGTCGACAGGTTGCGATACGGCTTCTGCTTGTGTCCGAACTGCATGTAGCCGATCAGCGTGTTGCTCTGACTTGATCTTCCCGGTGCCCTTGGCGGTGTAGTTGTTGAACATTCCGAGATCCGTGGCGACGCTCTGGGCCGACGCCCGAGACCTGCTTGTCGATGTGGAACTGGTTGTAGCGCGCCGTAGAACCAGACCTTGTCTCTTCTTGATCGGCCCGCCGAGATCGGTGTGCAGCTCCCAGAACAGCAGATTCGGGTTGTCGCACTGCTGCGCGCCGGCGCCGTTGGGCGGACACACGTAACCGCGCGCTTGAATGTCGCTCGAGCGGCGTTGGTGCCGACGAAGCTGCCCGGCTCGTAGGAGACGTGTTCGAGGCCCTTGAACACGTTGCCGCCGCTCTTGATCGTCGTCACGATCGCGGCGCCGCGGCGAGTTCATCTCGACGTCGCTGCCGAGCGAGCTCGACCGAGACTTCTTCGTTGGCGAAGTAGTCCTCGTAGAAGCCGGTGCCGCCGACGCCCTCGGTGTGGTCCACGCCGTCCGAGATGACCCGGCGCCTGGTTCTGCACGCCGAAGCTCTCGTAGCCCGACTGCTGGCTCTTGTGGCTGCCGCCGACGTCGAAGCCCTGCATCCGGATGCCGGGCGCCATCGAGAGCGCACCCCAGGTGTCGGTGGAGGTCGGAATCGCGGTCAGCGCATCACCTTTGAGGTTGGTCCCCACCTTCGTCGTCGGTCACGTCGACCACCGGGGACGCGCCGGTCACGGTCACGCTCTCAGTGAGGGATGCAATCGGCAGCTGGGCGTCGACCGTAATCGTCTGGCCCAGGACCACCGTGACGTTCTCGCGATTCAGCTTCTGAAAGCCCGACAGTTCGAACGCCACCTTATACGTGCCGCTCGGCAACGATGGAAACATGAAGCGGCCGTCGGACTGCGTGACAGTGCTCAGGCACCGATGGAGTGACGGTGACGTCACTGTAACGTTGACTCCCGGCAGGATGGCGCCCTGGCGCGTCTCGGAGACGGTGCCGGCCAGGCGGCCCTGTGGTGATCTGCGCGGAGGCCGAGGCTGCGCATAGCCCGACCAGCGCGAAGAGGACGAGAACGACGGCTCGATTTCATTGACTCCTCCGGAACGGTTTCTCTGCCTGCGAACGGCGCTGATCTTAAACAACCCGGACCGTGACCGCACACTGTTTGGGCTCTACTTACGAACTTTTATATGACCGGATCCGGAATTTCCGGTCCCGAATTCGGTCACTTTTCCCGGGTTTCCGGAGCTTAGCGCCTCTTCTGCGCCTCTTCGATGAGCCGATCGATGTTGGGATAGGCCGCCGACAGCGACTTGGCAGTCTTGAAGCGCTGGAGGGCTTCGTCGAAGCGGCCGGCGCGCGCCGCGATCACCCCCAGGTAGACGTGCGGTTTGGCGTTCGACGGGTCAAGTCGAATGGACAGCAGCGCAGTTCCTGCTCCGCCGCCTCCGGTCGGCCACGCGCCGCCTCGAGCCATCCGAGCGCGGCATGGTCCGCTGCATCGTCGTTGAACGTGCGCAGGCTGACCGCCCATTCTTCCTGGGCGGCCGCCAGAGCGGCGCCGGGAACGCCGTCGAGGCGGCTGATGCCCATGTTCATGAGCGCTTCTGCGGCGCTGACGCGAACCACCCGCGACGAGTCGGTGAGATGAGCCGCCAGAACGGGCGTCAGTTTCGGATCGGCCAGGATGCCGAGAGCCCGCACCGCCGTGATACGGACCATCGCTTCGCTGTCGTTGGCGGCGCCGATCAGACCATTCACGATCGCCGGCCCAACCACACTTTTTTCCAGTGGCGCTCGCGTTGCCCCACCTGCCCCACCCGACCCACCCGACCCACGTGACTCACGCACGACCTAACGATCAGTTGCCCCGCGAATTCCGCGGCGCTCGCGCGTAGCGAGCGCGCCGTGTGAGCGGTTGACCGCCAGGCCGACGACGTCCGGCAGCACCGACGTGTCGCCGGAACCAGCTCGATAGATCGTGTCGGCCATCGTCACGACCGCTTTGCGCTTCTCCGCGTTCCCGTACCACGTGTTCATCGTCGCGGCCGCCCATTCGGGAGATCTTGTCCTCGTGGCACGTGGTGCAGGCGCTCGGCACGCCGTACTTCGCCGTCATCTCCGGCACCGGCGGCTGGAAGGTGTGGTCGAGACGACGGTTGAGCAGTCGCCAGTTGACGTCGCTCATGTGGCAGCTGATGCAGCGGCTCCCCTGCGAATCCGGCGCGTGATGGGTGTGCTTTTCCAGATCGGGAATCAGCGTCGGCTGCCGCCCCGCCAAAGCCATCGCGCTCCAGTCTTCCGGCGGTGAGCTCACCTGATCCACTTTTTTCCAGTGGCGCGACCAACCCACTGCCGACCCACCGGACCCACTCGACCCACCTGACCTATCCAACGCACCTCGACTTGTCCGCCGCGTGGCATTGCGTGCACAGCGCATCGCTTTGCCGCGAGTGTCCGCCGCCGGGCGCGTCGATCGCGGCTTTGAGCGCGTGGTTGTTCTGATTGCCGTGGATTCGATGGCAGCTGGTGCAGGTTGCCTGTCCCACGCGGAAGCAGCCGCTGAGCGGTGAGCGCCTGCGGCCGGTTGAAGCGGCTGGCGCGCCCATCGGGCCAGAACTCGCCCTGCGGATCGTTGTCGGGAATCGGCTGGCTGATGAGAAATGGCAGCGCGTAGTCCTCGTAAGAATCGCCGGGCCTGAAGCCGAAGAACACGTTGTTCTTGTTGCCGTGGCAGTAGGCGCAGGTGTCGAAGATCTGTCGCGCCGGCACCTTCTTCATCGTGAACGTCTTCTGGTGCTCCGGGTCGTCGATGTGCGCCTGGCCGGCGCCGTGGCACGCCTCGCATCCGATCCCCATCTCGGTCCACGTCGACGCAAACGTGTTCTTCTCCGGGTTGTAGTTCCGCGCCAGGTTGGTCGCGTGGCAGTTCACGCAGGTGCGTATTCCAGATCTGCCGCAGATCGTGTGATGAGTCGTTCGGGATGGGAGTGATCTCCGAGTAGTCCAGCCAGCGCTTCGAATCCGCGTGCCAGAACACCGGCAGCACGTAGATGCGTCCGTCAGGCAGCTTTGAGAGGTAGCCCTGGAATCTGCGAGCGCCGAGCGTGTAGTGGACTTCGAACGATTCGGCCGGCCGCCCGGTTCTCGAGATGGTCACGAAGTATCGGCCGTTCCGGGTGTCCATGGCGTAGGCGCGAGCCGGTGCCCGTGTCTTCGAGCGTCGTGCCGGGCTTGAAGTCGCCGGCGACGCGAGCCCGGCGACCGGCTTCGTCATCTGGACGTGGAGCGTGTTCTTCCAGGTGTCGTATTCGGGTTCGTGGCAGCGCTGGCACGCGGCCGAGCCGACGTAGACGTCCCGCGCCGGCTCGGGCGCCTGCGCCATGACCATGGCGGTCAGCAGGCCGAGCCCTCCGAGCGCGATGAGCACTGCGGGACGGCGCATCGGGGCCAAATCTATAATGCTCCCAGTCGTGCTACCCGGTAGCTTCGCGCGGCGATGGTCGGAGCGTTACTCCTGAGCCTGTCGCCCGGCGGGCAGACCGGCGCCAGCCGGTTCGCCCCTCGTCCAGGTCGCCGATCCCAGGGTAAGTCCCTGGTGGACGTGGGCCTTGACGATTTTGTCGTCCAGGAATCGGGCAGCGAGCGCGAGGTGCTCGACGTCCGGGTCGCCGACTATCCGGTCGCGATCGTGCGTGGACGACGGCGCAAAGAACGATTTCGCCGAGATCCGGGCGGCGGTCGTCCGGATGCTCGAACGCCTCGGTCCGAGGCCCATCGCCATCGTGACCGCCGGGCGTCGGCCCCAGGCTGATCGCCTCCTTCGAGGACGAACGTCCGGCGGTGATGGAACGGCTGGCCGCGATCGAACCCGCCGGCGACGCCGTGAGCCAGCGCCGGCGCGCGGCGGCGCTTGCCGCCGAAACCTCAAGAGGCACCGGCGCACTTTTCTCAGCCATCCTCGTGATTACCGCGTCGCCGATCGAAGCGACGGGCCCGGACGCCGACTGCCCTGCTGGCGCCGATCATCGACAGCCGCGCCGTGACGCACGTCGTCACCAACGTCGAGGGCATCGGTGAGCGGGTCCAGGCTGCTGCGCAGCATCGCCAATCAGACGCACGGCGACTTCACCGCGATTTACGCGCCCGCCTGCATGCAGCCGGCGATCGACCGGCTCGTCACGCGACTGACGACAGAGCTGTTGATCGAATACATCGTGCCGGTCGGGTCTGCCTGGCGAGTGACGTGAAGATCGGCGCTCAAGCTGCCGGGCGCGCGGGTCCGCGGTCTCGGGGTCGCGCCGCGCTGACATGAAGCGCGCGTCCGCCGTCCTCTTGGCCGTCGGCCTCGCCGGAGCCGCCTGGCTGTGGTGGCAGCGGCGGCCGCCGCCTCTTGCCGGCGGCGCGTGCCGCGGCTGCAACGTCCTGCTGGTGACGATCGACACCCTGCGGCTGGATCGCGTCGGTGCGTTCGGCAGCCAGCTCGGCCTGACGCCGAATCTCGATCGCCTCGCCGCCGAAGGATTCCGCCTCACCCGCGCGTACGTCGGCGCCGCTGACGCTTCCAGCCCACGCGTCGATCCTGACGGCGACGCAGCCGCCGGTGCACGGCCTCCGCACCAACGGCCTCTTCCGTCTCGGCCCATCGGCGCCGACGCTCAGCGACGATCCTGAAGGCCGCGGGCTACCGGACCGGCGCGTTCGTCGGCGCGTTCGTGCTCGATGCCCGCTTCGGGCTGAACCGCGGCTTCGACCACTATGACGATCGCTACGGCGAGCGCCGCCCGGGCGACAGCACCGACGGCGCCGAGCGTCGGGCCGAGGAGGTCGTCAAGCCGGCACTCGCGCCTGGATTCTTGGCCCCCAATCCCAATCCCAATCCGCAATCCGCAATCCCCAATCCCCAATCCGAGCGGCCCTGGTTCGCGTGGGTCCACCTCTACGATCCACACGAACCGTATCGCGCGCCGGAACCGTGCGGATCCAGGTTCCCACCCTACGACGCCGAAGTGGCCTACACGGACGCGATGCTGGGCCGCCTCGTGGACACGCTCAAGGCGTCGGGCCAGCTCTCGATCGCACGGTCGTGACGATTGCCGCGGACCACGGAGAGAGCCTCGGCGAGCACGGCGAACGAACCCACGGCGTGTTCGCCTACGACGTCACGATCAAGGTGCCGTGGCTGATCTGGGCGGGCGCCCGGGTGCGCGGGTCGTCGGACGCGCTCGTCCGGCTCGTCGATCTTGCGCCGACCGTTCTCGACCTCGTCCGGCCTGACGCCGCCCCGCGAATTCGGCGGCACGTCGATCGTCGCGCGTCGCGTCGCGACGGCGCGACGCCGCCGCCGTCCTACTTCGAAGCCATGGACGCGAACCTGACGCGCAACTGGGCGCCCTGACCGGAGTCGTCGCCGGAGGATACAAGCTGGTCGATCTTGCGGTTCCCGAGTTGTGCGACCTGGCCGCCGATCCACGTGGGCGAAAAACCTCTTTGCCGCCGATCCGCGAACAGGCGCGGACGCTCGACGCCATCCTGAAGACGACGCTTCAGGAATTTGGCGCGAAGGGTCCGCCGCGGAGACGACACAACGCTCTCGGCGGAGGCGCGGCAGCGGCTGCAGGCGCTGGGTTACGTCGCGGCGAGTGCCGGTGCGGGCAAGCGGACGTTCACGGACGCCGACGATCCGAAAGTGCTCATCGGCCCCGCGAACAGAGCTGAGACGAGGCCCTGGCCGTGTTTCAGAAAGGCGATCGTCAGCAGGGTCTCCAGCGCGCCCGGGCGCTCGTCGATCGCTTACCCGTCGTTTTCGACCGCCTACGGCGTGCTCGCGTCGATGCGGCACGACAGCGGCGACCTGGCATCGGCGATTGCAACGCTCGAAACCGTCGCGTCAAGCGGAATCGCCGACCAGAGCGTGCTGGTGGTGCTGGCCGGATATCTGATGGAGGCGAGGCCGTCTCGCCCGAGGCTGCAGACGTGCTCGAAGCCCGTCTGCGCTGACCATCCCGACTACGCCGAGGCGTTCAATGTTCTGGGTGTCGTTTCGTCCCGGATGGGCCGGCACGAGCGGGCGCAGGCGGCCTGGCGCCGCGTCCTCGAGCTCGATCCGACTTCCGCCACCGCCTACGAAAACCTCGGCGTGGATGCGCTCGGGCGTGGCGATCTCTCCGGTGCGCTGACTAACCTGCAGCGGGCGCTCGAGGTGGATCCGGGCCTCGCGCGCGCGCGCACAACGCCGTCGCCTCGACCTACCAGCGGCTGCGCCAGACTCCCGACGCGATCGCCCACTGGAAGATGGCGCTCGAGATCGACCCGCGGCAGCTCGAAGCGCTCTGCCAATCGCAGGCACCGTTTTATGGGACAGCGGCCGCAGGGACGAAGCGCGGCCCTACCGAACGGGATTCATCCCGACGCGCCGCCGGCGCGCTCGACCTGATATCGCCCGACTGCGGGCGCTGCTGGGACGCTGAAATCGGACGGGAACGACCGGCCCGCCGGAATGTTCGGTGATGAAAAAGCGCCGGACGGCATTGCCGCCCGGCGCTCTGACCACGACTTACTTGACCCACCCGGACTTACCTGACCTATTCGGGCCGACTCGACCCTCTTTGAGAGTCGAACCGGATTCCCAGCTTGCGCCGTCCGCGGATCCAAGGTCGCGATGATCTTGTTGTATCCGTTGGTCGCGTTCGATCCGCTCGTGAAGATGAAGTTCGTGACCGCGTTCGAGTTCAACGTGTTGAACAAGTCGAACATCCCGTGACGCGGTAGTGGCCGCGAATCCCTTGTCGACGCGGAAGTCGAGGATCGGTGTCGTGTCGGAGCGGTTGTTGTCGATGTTCTGCGCGAAAAACCGCGTCGAACCGGCATTCGGGCAGGCTCGCCGTGAGAATGGTCAGTACGCAGATCCGCTCTGCTGCGCGCAAGTTGGCCGCCACGCCGATGTCGACAGCTTGAACTCGTAGCGGGCGATCGCGCGTCCCTGCCAGTTCGTGCTCGTCTGACGGTTCCCCACGGCCGGGTTGACGTCCATGTAGTAGCCGATGGGCATCGTGTCAGAGTTGAGCGGGCTGGTCGACGGATTCATCGTGTTCGTGTTGGTGAACGAGCTGTTGCCGCGTAGCTCGTTGCGCCACTGGTAATCGTAGCTGGCCTGCAGGAACAGGCCCGTCCGGAATCGCTTGTTGAACGCCAGCTGGAACGTGTCGCATTTCTGTAGCTGCCGTCCGGGGTGTTCGTGACCTGGTTCACGGCTGTGGGCCGATCCGGGAGGGTCGAGCAGGCTGTAGCTGACGAGCGTCGCCGCCGCCTGGCCGTAGGCCTGCACCGGGACCGCAATCGTGACCGGCACGGTGTAGCGGCCGACGCGCGCAAAGATTCAGGCGTCTGATATTCATTGGCCGTCTCGCTTGCGGACGTAGGCCACGCGGATCGACGACTCCCCCAGAACTGTCGCGTTCGAGCGAGGCGCTGATCTCGTCGGCGTACGGCTTCTTCATCGTCCTGATTGATGGTGGTGGTCGTGCCGCCCACCGGAGTTGATGACGTTGCCGGTCAGTTCCTGCGGACCGTCGTAGACCTTGTTCCCGTTGACGTCGTTGAACTTGTAGGTCTTGTAGTTCGCGGAGCCGGGATTGGAGCGAGCTGAACGTGTCCCGCGTAGTTGTAGTAGAAGCGTCCGTAGAACGCCTTCAGCACCGTGGTGCCCTTGCCGCTCAAGTCGTAGCTGACGCCGATTCTGGGCGCGAACGAGTTGCGCGTGAAGATGTCCTTGCCGGGTGTTGTCTGGTTCGAGAAGATCGGCGCGCCCTGATAGACGTCCTGGATGATCGGGTTTCTCTGGCCCGCCAGGTAGTGCGCCGCTGGTAATCCCAGCGGGTCCGGCCGTGACCGTGGTGCGATCGTTCGGGCTCCACCGATCCTGGATGTAGCTGGAATACCGCTGATCGCGGTTGTTGCCGCCCTGCCAGGTGCTGCCGAGATCCGACTGCTTCGCCGACGTCCACGAACTGGATCCGATCCGGCTGGCCGTTGGTGTCGAGATAACGGATCGGGCCCGACGCGCCGGTGATCGATGTACTTGCTGATGTCGAGGATGTACTCGAATCCGAACTTCAGATCGTGGCCGCCGGCCTTCTCCGGAATGAAGTAGGTCGACTGCGCCGATGATCTGCGGCTTCCTGGCGGGCCGGGTCGAACGCGTCCCACGCGGCGCCGCTGACGTTCGTGTTGTTGTTGATGCGCGGAGGCTTGACCGCCGAGATCGACGACGGTGGCGAGCGGGAAGTCGTAGCCGAACAGCTGTCCCTTGATGTCGAGGAACATCCGCTGGCTCATCACGCGCTGCCATTCACCCTTGTAGACCCATGACCAGCTGTGCTGCGGCTGCGCCGATTCCGGAGGAACCGTCGCGGACAGACCGCGCAGCGGCTTGTCCTTCAGGCCGCGCTGGAGGTAGCCGATCACGGTGTCCTTGCTGGAGGCCTTGAAGGTTTCCTTCGTCGTGTAGTTCCAGAACTTGCCCAGGTCGGTGGCGATCGCCTGGTCGACGCCGGAGATGAGCCTTGTTGATGACGAAGCGGTTGGCCGCGCCGTAGAACCACAGCTTCGTCCTTCATGATCGGACCGCCGAGGTCGAAGTGGCCTTCCCAGAATTCCAGGTTCGGCTGTCCCGTGAAGCCCAGGTTCTGGGTAGCGGTGTCGATGTTGTTGCCGACCCAGCTCGGGGCTCGTAGGTGAAGTTCTCGAGGCCCTTGAACGTGTTGCCGCCGCTCTTGATCGTGGAGACGACCGCCGCGCCCGGCGTGTTCATCTCGACGTCGCCGCCGCCGGCGCTGACCGACACTTCCTCGTTGGCGTAGAAGTCGGCGTAGAAGCCGGAGCCGCCGGTGCATTCGGTCGTGTCGACGCCGTCGTTCAGCACTCGCGTCTGGTTCCGCAGGCCGAAGCTCTCATGACGTCGTCTGCTGGCTCTTGTGGCTGCCGCCGACGTCGAAGCCGGCCATGCGCACGCCGGACGCCTGGCCGAGCACGGCCCAGATGTCGGTCGCGGTCGGCACGCCGGTCAGTTTCTCGGTCGTGAAGTCGGTGCCGACTTTCGTCGACTGCATGTCGACGACCGGCGACTGCGCCGACACGGTGACGGTCTCCTGCAGCGACGCGACCTGCAGCTGTCCGTCGACGTTGAGCGTCTGGCCCAGTAGACAGCGCGATGTTCGTGCGCTCAATGGCCGTCTGGAACCCGGACAGCTCGTAAGTGATCGTGTAGAGACCGGCCGGGATCGGACCAATCTTGAATCTGCCGTCGGCCTCGGTGACCGTGGTGCGGGCGCCCATCAGGGCTGGGGACGCTGCGGTGACCGTGACGCCCGGAGACACAGCGTTCTGGAGCGTCCGTGACCGTGCCGGTGAGATGCCCTTGGTCCATCTGTGCCAGCGCTGAGCTGGCGCAGAGCGCCAACATGGCCAGCACCAAGGCGCAATGGGTAAAACGCTTCATTGCACACTCCTTCTGAGTCAATTCGTGAGCGGCGAGCGTAACAAACCCACTGTCCGGACACAATCCTGTAAGCAGCAACAAACGACAGCGTAAGGCTCCATTTGTTACAGGATCCAGAATTTCCCGGCCCGGCTGTTCGCTGAGTGAACCGACATGGCCGGCAAGGCCAGGGACGCGGCGCCGCCAACGCTGTTCGCAATCGCCCGCTTGCCGCGACGAATCCCCGAATCCAGGCAGATGGGCGGCGTGGATTTGGATCGCTGGTGACAAACGCTGACAAGGGGAATACGCGTGGCGGGGACGCTGAATACCGGGTCTACAGGCGGGTCAATCCGACGCCCAGTAGCACGATCGCGGCGCCGATGCCTTTGGCCACGCCGATCTGCTCGCCGAACCCGAGAGATGCGACCAGCAGTCCGGCGACCGGCACCATGTTCGAGTAGACCGCCGTGCGTGGCCCGCCGAGGCGCTGGACCGCGGTAAACCAGATGGCGTAGGCGACGTACAGCGCAAAGAGAGGCGAGAGAAGACGAGCGCACCCCACGCCTGCCAGGTGACGCTCGCCAACTGCAGTCGCGACAAATCCGGAAGGGCGAACGGCAGTTACATGATGGTGCCGAGGGCCATCGACAACCCGGTGATTTCGAAGGCCGGCCAGCGGCCGAGCAGCGGTTTTGCGACGATGGTGCCGAGCGCCCAGCACGCTGACCGAGCCGAGCGCATCAGAATGTCGCCGGCGATCGAATCGCCGGCGCCCGGGTTACCGCGGCCAACCACCAGGTAGGACGCCGGCGGCGGGAGAGCAGGACACCGATCCAGCGTCGCCGATGGATCGGCTCCCGACCGAGCGCCGCGGTCATCAGCGCGACGAACACCGGCGTGCAGCCGATGATCAGCGCGCTGTTCGACGCGCTCGTCGCCGACAGGCCCCAGATGAACAGCAGCTGGTAGCAGGTGTTTGCCGATGATCGCGAGCGCCAGCAGCCGCCAGGCAATCCCTGCCCCGGTGCCTGGCACCGAGTGCGCCAGGTCGGTGCCTGGCACCGCCTGGCACGCTTCCGCGCCTGGTGCCAGGCACCAGGGCGGAAATTGCTTCATGCGGAGCCGGTTTCGGATGGCAATCGTCGTCAGAAAGAGCGCGGAGGCGAGCAGGAGACGCAGAGCGTTGAACGCGACCGGCGGGACGTCGGCGAGCGCCGACTGAGGATGCTGTAGTTGCTGCCCCAGATGAACGCCATCAGGAGCAGCAGTGCGTCGAGACAGGACAGCCTCACGTCAAGTCTCACACGCACGCGCGGGCGGTGTTCAGTGGCGAGACCTTCGACTGTGCTTCAGCGCCTCTTCGATGAGGCGTTCGCTGTCTTCCTTGCTCAGATTGCGCTGAATCAATCTTGGACGCGATCATCACCGAGAGGTCGACGGCCTCGGCGCGGATCTGCTGAAGCGCCCGCGCCGTTCTCGAGCTGAATCTGGCGCTCGGCGTTCTTGACGATGGCATCGGCCTCGGCCCGTGCTTTCTGACGCAAGTCCTCGCGCAGCCGCTCGCGCGTCCGATCCGGCCGTCTGACGATGATCTGAGTCGGCTTGCCGCCCGCGCCCGGTTCAGAAGCTGCGCCGACTCCTGGTTGAGCCGCTCCAGATCCTGCCGCCTGCTGCGCGTCGTCGAGCGATTTGCGAATGGCCTTTTGCCGGCTGTCCAGCGCTGCGAGCAGCGGCCGCCACGCGAGCTTCGCCAGCAGCCCGGCCAGGCACCAGGAAGGTCAGGATCGTCCAGATGAACAACCGCCGGGATCCGGGCTGGACGAGCGGGATTATTCATTTTCGGCTCTCAGTCGTCGAAGGTCGGTGTTCAACCAGCTCGCCGCCGACGTTACTTGAGCAGAACGATCAGGAGAACGAACACTTCCGCGAGAATCGCCACGCCTTCCAGCAGGAAGAGCGGCAGGTTCACCGCGCCGGTGATCTTGTCGGCGGCGGCAGGCTGACGGGCGATGCCTTCGGCGGCGGCCGCGGCAAGCGAGCCGATGCCGAGCGCGGCGCCGATGACAATCATGCCGAGCCCGATCGCGGCGCCAAAGAAATGCAGAGTTGTTCATTCGTCTCTCTCCTCTGAGTAAGTGGCGTCGTAGTCGTAAAGTCAGTGATGCACGTGAATCGCCATGCCGATGAACACCGCCGTCAGCAGCGTGAACACGTATGCCTGGACGAGCACGATGATGATTTCGAGCGCCGGAGATGCCGACGGCCAGCGGCACTGAGCACCGACCAGCCCGACGCCGATGCCGGCGATCGGCGCGGCCGAACATCTCGGTGAACAGGAAGACGAACGACAGAATCGCCAGAATGGCGATGTGGCCGCCGGTCATGTTCGCCGCAAGTCGCATCGTCAGCGCGAACGGCCGCACGAACATGCCCATGATTTCGATCGGAATCAGCAGGATGTAGATCGGCCACGCCAGCCCGGCGGCACCAGGTTCATCCAGTGCTTGACGAAGCCGTGCGCCTTGGTGCCGGCAATGATGATCGCGCCGAAGGTGATCGGTCGCGAGCGCCGCGGTGACGTTGAAGTTCGCCGTCGCCGTGGTTCCGCCGTGCAGGATGCTCTTCAGGAAGGAGTTCTCGCTGGTGCGCAGCACGTAATGATCGACCAGCCCGAGCACTTCGAAGACCGGAATCAGAGCCGATGGCGTTGGCGCAGAGGATGAAGACGAAGAACGTGACGATCAGCGGCGTCCAGGTGTTGACCCACTTCTTCCCGACATTGGGCAGCACGATCGAGTCGCGGATGAATTCCACCACCGCCTCGAGCGCGTTCGTGAATCCCGAGGGAACCAGCCGGTCCTGCTTCAGGTAGCGCCGCACCGCCCACGTGGCGACGACGAACACGAGCCGGCCACCAGCCACAGCATGAACACGTGCTTGGTGACGGAGAAATCGATCCCTGCGATCTTCGGCAGGTGGGAAGATCGGATGCTCCTGATTGTTCGACACGTGCTCGATGATGGTCTTGCCGGCGTCGAATTTCTCGGCAGCCCCTGAGCGGCGTGTTCAGCGTGCTCTTGCACATCTCCTGGACGAACATCGTGTTTATCCGCCGGCGAAGAGGCGGCGCATCAGCAGCGCCTCGAATCAGATACAAGGCGATGAAATACCCGGTGAAACTGGCGATGAACGGGACACGGACGCAGACCGACGACCTTCAGCATCACCGCCACGTAGCCGCCGAAAAACACCATCTTGGCGGCGAACCCCGCTGATCATCAGCCCGGTCAGCCGCTCCGGAGATCGCGCGTAAGGTGCGTTCGGTCAGCACCCAGGAAACGCCGGCGGCCGACGAGCGGCGCGAGCATCCCCAGCGCGACTTCCGTCCCTGTCTCTGGCCCCGCGGCGATCACGATCAGGACGCTGACGCGAGGCTGCCCAGCACCATCCAGCGGGCCGCGCTCATCGATGAAAGACGGTCTTGGCCAGCTGCCACATGCCGACGACGATGCCGAGGAGCAGGCCCCCGATCAGGAACCACGGCGACGTGCCGCGCCAGCTATCTATGGCATAGCCGATCCCGCCGAGCAACAGGATTGCGCCAATCAGCGTGTAGCTGGCGCCGGCGGCCGGTCCCGCCTGTTCGGCGTTCTGCTGGAGGCTCTCCGCAGAGCGTTCCAGAAAGCTCTTTCCGCCGTCCTTATCTGCCATCCGCGCGCACCTGTCGCGCTCGAACCGGAGTCGCAGCCGAGTATATCGCGTACCTTGTGAAAAACTTCACTATGGGTGCCTGGCACCGCGAGGGCCGACCTCGGTGCCAGGCACGGACAAAAGTTGACTAGCGGAGCGTCGCCGTAAGTCCAGCGATGACCGAGCGGTTTTGCGGACGCCTCCGCCACCTCGAAGAGCAGCCGGGGGTAGACGCCAAGCACCAGAGTCGCCACCGACCGTCACCACCAGCACCGCGGTCATGGCTGGGTTCGACGTCGGCTCCGACCCCATCGTCTCCTTCTTCAGATACATGAAGACGACGATCCGGATGTAGTAGTAGAGCGAGATCGCGCTGTTCAGCACGCCGATCACCGCCAGCCAGCACGTAGCCGCGCGTCGATCGCCGCGCCGAACAGCCAGAACTTGCCCATGAAGCCGGCGGTCGGCGGGATGCCGCCGAGCGACAGCATGAACAGCAGCATCGCGAACGCCGCCAACGGATGGCGGACGTAGCAGGCCGCTGAAGTCCTTCAGCTCGTCGCCGACGACGTCCTGCCGCCGCATCATCACGATGACGGCGAAGGCGCCGAGCTGCATGAACGAGTAGATCAGCAGGTAGATCAGCATCGCCGTCACGCCGCGCGGCGTGCCCGGCGACGCACGCCGATCAGCACGTAGCCGGCGTGCGCGATCGACGAGTAGGCCAGCATGCGCTTCAGGTTGCGTCTGCGTCAGCGCCGCGACGTTGCCGACGGTCATCGTCACGACCGCCAGCGACCTCGAACAGCAGCCGCCAGTCGGCGTTCATCGACGGCAGACCTTCGACGAAGATCCGCAGCAGCATCGCGAACGACGCCGCCTTCGATCCGACCGACAGGAACGCGGTGACGGGCGTCGGCGCGCCTTCGTAGACGTCGGGCGCCCACATGTGGAACGGCACCGCGGCGATCTTGAAGCCGACGCCGGCGACGACCAGGATCACCGCCAGCACCAGCCGCGGATCGCGCTCCTGGCCCGACGAACGCCGTCGCCATCACCCGCAGGTTGGTCGTGCCCGACAGGCCGTACATCAGCGACATGCCGTAGAGCAGGATGCCGAGCGAGAAGGCGCCGAGCAGGAAGTACTTCACCGCCGCCTCGTTCGACCGCTGATTGGGCTTGATGAACCCGGCGAGGATGTAGAACGACACCGCCATCGTCTCGAGGCCGATGAAGATGGTGATGAGATCGATGCCGCCCGCCATGATCATCATGCCGAGCGTGGCGCAGCAGGATGAGGAAGTAGTACTCGCCCGGGCTGCGCGCCTTCGATCTCGAGATACCGCACCGACATCAACACCGGTGAACGCCGCCGCGCCGAGAAACAGGACCTTGAAGAACAGCGCGAACTGATCGACCGCCAGCAGGCCGTGCGCGACCTCGACGTGCGTCGTGGGCGAACGGCACGAGCGAGACCGCCGTCGCGCCGAGCGCGGCGAGCGTCACCCAGGCGAGCATCCGCCGCTGCGCGCGCGGCAGCAGCACGTCGGCGATCAGCACGAGCAGCGCCCCGGCCGTGAGCACCAGCTCCGGCAGGATGTAGTAGAAGTCGCTCGCCGAAATCCCGGCCGGCATCGAGCTGCCGCCCTGCCCGGCGCCTGCCGGCGCCGGAATGTCGGCGCCGGTGCCGGACGACGCGGGCGCCGCCAGCGGCTTCCGTCGGTCCGCAGGGCAGCGCCGCCAGGAATCTGGCCGCCGGGTTGTCGGCGCGCGACCGCCGCGGCCGGCGCCGGCGTCGGCGCAGTCCGCCGCGATGCATTCGGCCGCGTACTGCGGGTTGCCGACGCGCGTGACGATGTGCTGCACCGACGTTTCCAGCCGGCGCAGGAACGGCGCCGGGTACAGTCCCATCCACACCGCGAGGACGATCAGCGGCGCGAACGTCACGAACTCGCGGTGGCTGAGGTCGAGCAGCGCGCTCGTTCTTCGGGTTCTCGATCTTGCCGAACATCGTGCGCTGATAGAGATAGAGCATGTAGGCCGCGCCGAGCACGATGCCGCTGGCGGCGAACGCCGCCCACACCTTGCTGGCGACGAACACGCCCTGCAGGATCAGGAACTCGCCGATGAAGCCGTTCAGCGTCGGCAAGCCGATCGACGACATCGTCATGATCAGGAAGACGGCGGCGTAGACCGGCATCACCTTCGAGAGGCCGCCGTATTCGGAAATCTCCGCGTGTGCCGCCGCTCGTAGACGACGCCGACCAGCAGGAAGAGCGCGCCGGTCGAGATGCCGTGATTGAGCTGCTGGACGATGCTGCCGGTGATGCCGACCGGATTGAGCGCAAACATGCCCAGCATCACCATCGCCATGTGGCTCACCGACGAGTACGCGACCAGCCGCTTCCAGTCCTTCTGCGCCAGCGCGACCAGCGCGCCGTAGACGATGCCGATGATGCACAGCGAGCGCGATCATCGGCACGAAGCTGCGCGTCGCGTCCGGCAGGATCGGCAGGCTGAAACGCAGGAAGCCGTAGGTCCCCATCTTCAGGAGCACGGCCGCCAGAATCACCGAGCCGGCCGTCGGCGCATCGGTATGCGCGTCGGGCAGCCAGGTGTGGAACGGGAACATCGGCACCTTGATCGCGAAGCCGAGGAAGAACGCCAGGAACACCCACCACTGCAGGTCGTAGCGGCAGGTCGTCAGCTTGTGGAACTGCGTGACGTCGAAGGTGTAGACGCCGGTCTGACGTGTAGTTGTAGAAGTAGAGCGCCAGGATGCCGAGCAGCATCACGACGCTGCCGACCAGCGTGTAGAGGAAGAACTTGATCGCCGAGTACAGCCGGTTGGCGCTGCCCCAGATGCCGATGAGGAAGTACATCGGCACCAGCATCACTTCCCAGAACAGGAAGAACAGCAGGAAGTCGAGCGACATGAACGCGCCGAGCATCCCGGTCTGCAGCACGCAGCAGGAAGATGTAGTACTCCTTCACCCGCTCGGTGATCGCCGTCCACGACGACAGCACCGCGATCGACCCCATCATCGTCGTCAGCAGGATGAGCAGCATGCTGAAGCCGTCGACGCCGAGGAAGTAGTCGGCGCCGATCGACGGGATCCACGGCGCCCGCTCCACGAACTGGAAGTCGGCGTTCTGCCGGGTCGTACCCAGAACCAGAGCGGCACGGAGATCACGAAGCCGATGAACGCGACGATGTTCGCGATCCAGCGGATGGCGTTCTCGTTCCGCTTGTTCACGAACAGCAGGAGCAACGCGCCGGCCAGCGGCGTGAACAGGATGATCGAGAGGTAGTGATTCATAGACGTTTAACCGCAGAGCACGCGGAGCACGCCGAGCACAACACCACGGCTCGGCCGAGTCGTCGGCAGGTCTCGGCGTGAAAGCCATCATCACCGCAAGAACAGATACACCGTGACGAACCGAAGATCCCGAACAGCATCAGCAGCGCGTAATTCTGCACCAGGCCGGTCTGCAGCTTGCGGAACCAGAAGCTGCCTTCCTCGCAGATGCGGCCGACCAGGTTCACCGCGCCGTCGACGACGGTGCGATCGGTCAGGCCCGAGAACCAGGCGCCGACAATCGTCAGCCAGCCGGCGCCGTTGACGGCGCCGTCGACGCACCCGCCGATCGAAGGTCCACAGTTTGCGCGCCGCCGACGAAGGTGCGCGGCGATCGACCGTCGCGTTGTAGAGCTCGTCGACGTAATGCTTGTGCGACAGCAGCCGGTGCACGCCGGCCAGGACCGGGCGCAGCCGCTCCGGAGATCTCCGGACTCGTGACGTAGAACCGGTGCGCGAGCACGGATGCCGGTGACCGCGATCAGCACCGAGAACGCCCATCAGCCCGAGCTCGGTCGCCGCGGGACGCGTGCGCTTCCGCCGGCTCGTGCTCGCTGCCTCGCCGTCGGCAGGCTCAGGACGAGCGGCCGCGGCCGCAGCCTCCCGCTCGTGGTCGCCTCGACTCGCTCCGCCGTGAAGCTCGGCTCGAGGAAGTGCTCGATCGCGTTGCGGGCCGCCGAGCGCCGCGCGGAATCCCGACGAAACCGGCGACGAGCGGCGCCGACGGCCAGCGCCATCAGCGGGAACGTCATCGGCGTCGGCGACTCGTGCGGTCCGTGCCACGGCCCGTGCCCGTGCCCGCGCTGGCGCGTCGTCGATCGTGCGCGTCGTGAGCGTCGTGCGGCTCGGCCGGCCCGTGCGCCGACCTCGTGATCCGGTTGCGGCCGCCTGTGCCGTGGGCGTGCGGATCGGCCGGGATGCGGCGCGCCGTGCGCCGCGGCGAGCCGGACGTCGCTTCGGCGAGCGCGCGCGACCGCGCCGTGGCCGGCCGCCTCCCAGGCCGGGCCGCGATAGCTCGCCGAAGAACGTCATCGCCATCAGGCGGAACATGTAGAACGCCGGTCATGAACGCGGTCGCGACCGCGAGCACCCAGATCACCTTGTTGGCCAGAAAGGCGCGGAACAGGATCTCGTCCTTGCTGAAGAACCCGGAGAGCGGCGGAGATGCCGGCGATCGCCAGCGTGCCGATCAACATCGTCGACGAAGGTGACCGGCAGGTATTTCTTCGAGGCCGCCCATGCGCCGCATGTCCTGCTCGCCGGCCATGGCGTGGATCACCGAGCCGCTGCCGAGGAAGAGCAGCGCCTTGAAGAAGGCGTGCGTCATCAGGTGGAACGCGCCGGCCGAGAACGCGCCGACGCCCATCGCGGTGAACATGTAGCCGAGCTGCGACACCGTCGAGTACGCGAGCACGCGCTTGATGTCGTACTGGACGAGGCCGATCGACGCCGCCATCAGCGCGGTCAGCACGCCGACGATCGCCACGATCGTCCATCACCATCGGCGCGTGCGAGAACAGCACGGCGTTGCGGCCGACCATGTAGACGCCGGCGGTGACCATCGTCGCCGCGTGGATGAGCGCGGAGACCGGCGTCGGCCCTTCCATCGCGTCCGGCAGCCAGACGTAGAGCGGAATCTGCGCGCTCTTGCCGGTCGCGCCGACGAACAGCAGCAGGCAGATCGACCGACAGCACGCCGAAGTGCGCCGTCTCGACCGGCATCGCCGCGGCGGCGTTCTGAACGGCGCGGAAGTCGAGCGTGCCGAAGGTCGTAGAAGATCAGGAAGACGCCGAGGACGAAGCCCCAGTCGCCGATGCGGTTGGTGATGAACGCCTTCTTGCCGGCGTCCGACGGCGCTCTTCTTCTCGTACCAGTAGCCGATCAGCAGATACGAGCAGAGGCCGACGCCTTCCCAGCCCACGAACATCACCAGGAAGTTGTTGCCCAGGACGAGCATGAGCATGAAGAAGCAGAACAGGTTCAGGTAGCAGAAGAACCGCGCGACGCCGCCGCGCGGCTCGTCGAGCGATGTAGGCCGTCGAGTAGACGTGGATCAGCGTGCCGATGCCGGTGACGACGAGCAGCATCATCCCCGAGAGCGGATCGAGCCGGAAGCCCCAGCGGCACCTGGAAGCAGCCGATGACGCCGTTCACGGTCTGCGAGCGGAATTCGCGGAATCCACTCGCGCGACCGTGACGTCGAAGCGCGCGCGCCTCGGGCGGCAGCGCGAGCAGCTGCCAGAAGGCGACGCAGCGACAGCCCGAGCGCCGCCATCATCATCGCGCACGCGACGGTGCCGGCCGTCCGTGCGCGAGAACGAACGGATCCCGACGAGGCCGTTGATGGCGGCCCCGATGCCCGGGAAGAAGAGGGATCAACCAGATGTATCGCATGTTCGAATCGGCGGGCGGGGCGGGATCGGAGTGGCTGGCTGGTACCGACCAGTCGCCACCGCCCGACCGCCTCGCCCTCACCACCGCATCAGGTTCATCTCGTCGATGTTGACGGTCTCCTTGTTGCGGTAGAACGCCAGGATGATCCCGAGCCCGACCGCCGCTTCGGCCGCCGCGACCGCGATGACGAAGATCGCGAAGACCTGGCCGATGCCGTTCTGCAGCTGCGTCGAGAACGCCACCAGGTTGATGTTCACGGCGTTCAGGATCAGCTCGATCGACATGAAGATGATGATGATGTTGCGGCGCACCATCACGCCGATCACGCCGATGATGAACAGCGCGGCGGACAGCAACATGTAGTGAGTAGGAGTGATCATGATTCGGTATCGGCATTGCGTGATCTGGTGATTGGGTAATTGATTGGCTCATTGCCGTCAATCGCAATCAATCACGCAATCACCGATCATCCGATTACCGATATCGCATTGTCATAGTTCCCTTTTCGCCAGCACGATTGCCCCGATCATCGCGACCAGCAGCAGCATCGACGCGATCTCGAACGGGATCAGGTAGCTCGGTATAGAGCAGCCAGCCGACCTGCTCGGTGTTGCCGGTCACCGGCATCGCCGGACCCGGCGCGATCAGCGTCGCCGGCAGGCGCGACGAATACACCGCGATGGCGCCGAGCTCCGAGCAGCACCGCCGCCGACATGCAGATGCCCAGCTTCGTCAGCCGGTGCGGATCCGAGTGCGCCTCGGGCGGGCGCTTCAGGTTCACCAGCATCACGACGAACAGATACAGCACGACGATGCCGCCGGCGTAGACCAGGATCTGGATCGCGGCGAGGAACTGCGCGCCGAGCAGCACGTAGAGCGCCGCGACGAACAGGAAGTCGAGCGACCAGGAACAGCACGCTGTGCACGGTGTCCTTGGTGGTGATGACCAGCACGCGCGAACCCGAGGATGCACGCGCGCGATGAGAGTAGAACGCGATCGCTTCGCCCATCAGCGACAGCAACACTTTCACGATGCCGGTCGACCACCAGGTTGGCGATCGCCAGCGGGATGAGCACCTTCCATCCGAGCCGCATCAGCTGGTCGTAGCGGTAGCGCGGCAGCGTCGCGCGGATCCAGATGAAGAAGTAGAGGAAGAGGAACGACTTGATCAGGAACCAGGTCCAGCTCGGGATGATGTCGAGGAAGCCGAGCGCGGCGACGTTCGGGAACGGCCGCAGCCACCCGCCGAGAAACAGCGTCGTCGCCACCGACGAGACGACGATCATGTTCGCGTACTCGGCGAGGAAGAACAGCGCGAAGCGCATGCCGCTGTACTCGGTGTGGAACCCGCCGGTCAGCTCCTGTTCGGCCTCGGGCATGTCGAACGGCGCGCGGTTGGTCTCGGCCAGGCCGCCGATGACGAAGATCACGAACGCCACCGGCTGCACGAACGCGTACCAGACGCCCTGGCTTTCCTGCGCGCGACGATGCTCGACCATGCTGAGCGAGCCGGACATCAGGATCACGCTGACCAGCGTCAGCGTCACCGCGACCTCGTAGCTGATGAGCTGCGCCGACGCGCGCAGGCTGGCCAGCAGCGGGAATTTGCTGTTCGAGGCGTAGCCCGCGAGGATGATGCCGTAGACGCCGACCGACGCCACCGACACGATGTAGAGCAGGCCGACGTTGACGTCGGTGATGTAGAGCGATCACCTGGCGGCCGAACAGGTTGACGATCCGGGCCGAACGGAATCACCGCGTAGACGATCAGCGCCGGCACCATCGAGATGATCGGCGCCGCCGTGAACACCCACTTGTCGGCGCGCACCGGCGTGATGTCTTCCTTGATCATCAGCTTCACGGCGTCGGCCACCGGCTGCAGGATGCCGTAGGGCCCGACGCGCATCGGCCCGAGCCGCGACTGCGCCCACGCGATCACCTTGCGCTCGAGCAGCACCATGTAGGTGACCGCCACCAGCGTCGCGTTCAGGACGATCAGGATTTTGAGGAGCGGGATGACGAAGCGTGATCGACCATCGACGCGTGTCACGACAGTTCAACGCAGAGCTCGCAGAGATCCGCAGAGCAGGTAATCTGCCTTGATCGTTGCTCGGGTTCGAGCCGGCAGCACTGAGCCGTCGGTTCATCGATCGACCTCGCCGAGGACGACGTCGAGCGAGCCGATCAGCGCGACGACGTCGGCGATGAGGTGGCCCTTGATGAGCGTGCGCAGCCCCTGCAGGTTGCAGAACGACGGCGGCCGGACGCGGAAGCGGTACGGGTTGGTCGACTTGCCGTCGCTGACGATGAAGTAGCCGAGCTCGCCCTTGGGCGACTCGATCGCGTGGTAGGTCTCGCCGGCCGCCGGCTTGATCAGGCGCGGCACCTTGCCGACGATCGGCCCTTCGGGAATCCCTTCGGTCGCCTGGCGGATGATCCGGAGCGACTGGCGGAACTCTTCCATCCGGCACCAGATAGCGGTCGTAGGTGTCGCCCGCGGTGCCGATCGGCACGTCGAACTGCATCTCGTCGTACGCCGCGTAGCGGCTCGTCCTTGCGGACGTCGCGCGGCACGCCCGATCCGCGCAGCGGCGGTCCGCTCAGGCCGAGCGCGACGGCCTGCGGACCGGTGATGAGGCCGATGCCCTTGGTCCGCTCCGAGCCAGATGCGGTTGTGCGTCAGCAGCTCTTCGTACTCGTCGATCTTCGACGTCCATGATGTCGCAGAACTGCGAGGACCTTCTTGTCCCAGCCCGGCGGCAGATCCAGCGGCAGGCCGCCGATCCGCATCGAGTTGTAGGTCAGGCGCGCGCCGCAGAACTCCTCGAACAGGTCGAGAATCAGCTCGCGCTCGCGGAACGCGTAGAGGAACACCGTCATCGCGCCGATGTCCATCGCGTGCGTGCCGACCCACAGGCAGTGGCTCGCGATCCGCTGCAGCTCGCAGAGAATCGTCCGCACGTAGCGCGCGCGCCGCGGCACCTCGAGCGACAGCAGCTTCTCGACGGTCTCGCAGTAGCCGACGTTGTTGGTCGCCGCCGCGACGTAGTCCATCCGGTCGGTCAGCAGGATGATCTGCGTCCAGTTGCGGTTCTCGCTCAGCTTCTCGATGCCGCGGTGCAGGTAGCCGATGACGACGTCGGCGTCGACGACCTTCTCGCCGTCGAGCCGCAGCACGACGCGCAGCACGCCGTGCGTGCTCGGATGCTGCGGGCCCATGTTGATCACGAGCTCGTTGGTGTCGAACATCGCGCCGCGGACGGTCGCCGGGCGTGTCGAGCGGCGTTGCCGGTGCTACTCAATGTCCGCCTGTTCGCGCGCCTGGCGCAGCTTGAGCCAGTCGATCGGGTTTTCCATCAGCAGCTCGCCGGGCCCTTCGAGCGGATAGTCCTTCCGCTGCGGAAAGCCCTGCCAGTCGTCGGGCATCAGGATGCGCCGGCGATCGGGATGGCCGGTGAAGTTCACGCCGAACATGTCGTAGACCTCGCGCTCGAGCCAGTTGGCGGCCGGCCAGATGGCCGGTGACCGACGGCACCGGCTCGGTGCTCGGCGACCTTCAGCCTTGACGCGCACGCGATGGCGATGCCGCGTCGAGTAGAGGCAGTAGATCGACGTCGAAGCGTCCCTCGGCGCGCGGCGGCCAGTCGGTCGCCGTGACGTCCGAGCAGAAGTCGAACGCGGCGTCCGGCGCGTCGCGCAGGTGCGCGCGCGACCTCGAGGATCTGCGCCACCGGACACCACGATCGTCCAGTCGCCGAGGTAGTAGCTGACGTGGGTCACGCTGCCCGGCAGCGCCGCCTGCAGCGTCGTGATGAACGCCGGCAGCGCCATGTCGGCGGGCGGCGGCGGCTCGGTCGGGCCGGTCGGCGGCGCGGCGGTCCGGCGGCGGATGCGGTGCCGCCTTCGCGGCCGCGGGCAGCGGGCTTCGCAGCGGCAGGCCTCGGGCTCGCGGCGGCCGGCGCCGCGGGCGTGGCGGCCGCTTCGCGGCTGCCGGCACTGGCTTCCGCAGCCGCTTCGGCGCCCAAGGCCGGCGGCGCCGTCGCCTCGCGTTGCAGGTCGGCGGAGCCGGCCAGGGCGGGTCGGGGTCGGTGGCGTCTGCCGGAGAGTTTCTGCGGGTCGTCAGCCATCTACAGTCCTAGACCCAATCGAGCGCGCCTTTTGCCAGGCGTAGTAATAGCCGACGACCAGGATCAGGATGAACACCATCATCTCGATCAGGCCGAACAGCAGCAGTTTGTTGAAGATGACCGCCCATGGAAACATGAAGACGGTCTCGACGTCGAAAATCACGAACAGCATCGCCACCAGGTAATAGCCGAATGCTATAGCGATCGCGGGCATCGGTGGTCGGCTCGATGCCGCATTCATACGGTTCGAGCTTCACCTTGTCGTACTTCTCGCGGATGAAGCAGGCCGGCGAAAAACAGCGTGAACAGCGCAAAGCCGGTCGCGACGGCGACAAAGATGGCGATTGGTATGTAGGCTGAAGGCATTGGGGATTGACGAGTCGCGAGAAGAAAGCGCGACTGCGGAAAAGCCGTCTGGTTTATAACATGCGACCTGAGGGTGTCAAGAAACGGCGCAGCCGTGAAGGCGCCTCGGCGATTCCCGCAACCTACAGATTTCAAACCGATTTCGGCCGTCGGTTTGCTTGACGCTCTCGAAAGCGAGACCTATACTCATCCCATGGCCAATCGAGGCGTCGCTCTCGCCGCTTCTGCTACTGGCCGCGTGCACGCTCGCATGGCCCGGCACCCTCGTCGCCCAGGCGATTCAGCGCTCGATGTACGTCAGCGTGTTGAACGACGCCGGCGCGCCGGTCGCGGACCTCGGTCCGGCCGATTTCGTGATCCGCGAAGACAACGCTGCCCGCGAGGTGCTCAAAGTCGTCCCCGCGGAAGAACCGATGCAGATCGCCGTGCTGGTCGGACACGCAGCCAGGCGGCGCGCAACGACATCGCCCACATCCGCACCGCCTTGCCGCCGTTTTTCGCGACGTTGACGGCGGCCAGGAACGAGGTCTCGATGATCGCGATCGGCGAGCGGCCGACCGTCTTCACCAACTACACGGCCAACCCCGCCGAGCTGTCGAAGGGGATCGGCAGAATCTGGTCGATGCGCGATTCGGGGGCGTATCTGCTCGACGGGCTCGTCGAAGTCTGTCAGGGGTTCAGAAGCGCGAAGCCACGCGGCCGGTCATCGTCTCGATCACCACCGAAGGGCCGGAGCTGTCGAACCTGCACCAGGATCAGGTGCTCGACGCGCTGCGCGCCATCAGGCGCGGCGTTCCACGCGCTTCACGCTCGGCCGGCCGTCGACCAGCCAGAGCGACGAGGTCCGCACCAGGAACCTCGTCCTCGACGAGGGCCGAGGACGACCGGCGGCCATCGCGAGGACCTCCTGACCAGCATGGCGCTCGCCGGCCAGCTGGCGCAGCATCCGCCAACGAGCTGACGCATCAGTACACGCGTGACCTACGCCCGCCCGCAAACGCTGATTCCACCCGAGCGCGTGACCGTCGTCGCGGCGAAGCCCGGCCTGACGGCGCGGGGCACGCTCATCAAAGAAGCAGCAGGGACGCCCGTGACCGGTGCATCTTCCCGACGTCTTCACGGATCGCGTCTCGGCGCGCCGTCGTGGCGCTCGCCCTGGTCACCGCGCACGCGCAGGCGCCGTCAGAGCCCCGCCGCCAGCCACCCAGCCCCAGGTTGCCGTTCCGCGCCGGCGTCGAGGTCGTCTCGCTCAACGTGACGGTCACCGACGGCACGCAGCGCTACGTGACCGATCTGACCGCCGACGGACTTCAACGTCTTCGAGGACGGCGTCAAGCAGGACGTCACCTTCTTCAACCGCACCAACCTCCCGATCGCGCTGGCGCTGCTGCTCGACACCAGCGCGAGCATGGAATCAAGCTGCCGACCGCGCAGGAAGCGGCGATCGGCTTCGCCAAGCGCCTGCGCACGCAGGATCTCGCCGAGGTCATCGACTTCGACAGCCGCGTCGTCGTGCTGGCAGCACTTCACCAACAGCGCGTCGGATCTCGAACAGGCGATCCACAAGACCTCGGCCGGCGGCTCGACCTCGCTCTACAACGCGGTCTACATCGCGCTGAAGGACCTGAAGAAGGTCGATCGCCAAGAACACCGAGGAGATCCGCCGCCAGGCGATCGTCGTGCTCTCCGACGGCGAAGACACCTCCAGCCTGCTGCCGTTCGAGGAGGTCCTCGACCTCGCGAAGCGATCGGAGACGGCGATCTACGCGATCGGCCTGCGCGCGCCACGACGGCCCGGCTCGACGACCAAGGGCTTCAAGGAAGCGGAGTTCGTGCTGCGCCAGTTCGCCCAGGAAACCGGCGGCCGCTCCTTCTTCCCGACGCAGATCTCGGAACTGGCGGCGATCTACGGGCAGATCGCCGACGAGCTGTCGAGCCAGTACACGGTCGGCTACACGTCGCGCAACGCGACGCCGCGACGGCTCGTGGCGCCGCGTCGTCGTGCGCGTCGCCCGTCCGAACCTCACCGCGCGGACCAAGCTCGGATATTTCGCGCCCACCAGCCACGAAGCTGACGCATGAACCTCGGTGCCGCTGGCCCTCTACGCGGTGGCGCTCGTCGCGTATGCGTGGCATTTCGCGCAGCGCAACGCCGGTCGTCGGCCGCTCGGCGACCACGCTGCTCGTCGCGGCCGCGCTGTCGCACACCTTCGTCATCGGCATGCAGACGATGGAGGTGGGGCACGTGCCGATGGCGGGCGCGACCTCGGCGATCTCGACGCTTCGTGTGGCTGCTGGCGCTGTCCTACCTCATACGTCGAGATGACGACCGCGACGAGCGGGCGATGGGCGTGTTCATCCTGCCGCTGCTGGTCGGCGCTGCAGGCGATTCCGGCGTTCAACCCCGGCGTCGAGGATCGCGCCGACGTGCTGCAGGGCCCGCTGTTCGGCATCCACGTCTCGTCGCTGCTCTTCGCCTACGCGAGCTTCGCGCTCGCCTGCGTGATCGGCATCACCTACGTGCTGCTGTTCAAGGAGATCAAGGCCAAGCACCTCGGCTTCTTCTACGCGCGGCTGCCCTCGCTGCAGGTGCTCGACCGGATGAACCAGCGGCGCGATCGTCATCGGCTGGATCTTCCTGACCATCGGCATCATCGTCGGCGCGATCTGGGCGGCGCAGGCCGCGGCGGCTACTCGGCCGGGGATCCGCGCGTGCAGGCGATGTCGCTGCAGGATCCCGAAGATTTTCGTCGCGCTGGTCTGCTGGCTGGTCTACTCGTTCGAGCTGTTCGCGGCGCGGCGCATCGGCTGGGGCGGACGGCGCGCCGCCTATCTGTCGGCGGTGGGGTTCCTGATCGTGCTCTTCAACTTCGTCCCGATCAGCTACTTTCTTCTCGAAGAGTCACGACTTCTGATGCCCGATGCAGCTGCTCCTGATCGGCATCAGTCATCGCACCGCGCCGGTCGAGCTGCGCGAGCGGGATCGACTTCCAGGTCCGCGGCCTGGCCGGCGCGCTGCGCGCGCTCGCCGAGCGCGGATCGGCGCGCGAGGCGGTCGGTGGTCTCGACCTGCAACCGCGCCGAGCTCTACGTCGCCTGCGACGAAGCCGCGGCGACGACCCGCCAGGACCTGGTCCGCTTCGTCAGCGAGTTCAACGGCGTCAGCCGGCGAGCGAGTCGCGCCGCACATCTACGAGCGTCGTCGACCTGGACGTCGCGCGGCACCTGTTCCGCGTCGCCGCCGGCCTCGACTCGCTGGTGATGGGCGAGCCGCAGATTCTCGGGCAGGTGAAGGACGCGCACACGGTCGCCGACGCGACGCGCACCGTCGGGCCGGTGCTGAACCGCCTGTTCCACGCGTCGTTCGCGGTCGGCAAGCGCGTGCCGCACCGAAACCGGCGTCGGCTCCGGGCGCGGTGTCGATCAGCTACGCGGCGGTCGCGCTGGCGCGCAAGATTTTCGGCGACCTCGACCGCCGCAGCGTCGCCGTCATCGGCGCCGGCGAGATGGGCAAGCTGACCGCGCTGCACATGAAGGCGCAGGCGGTGCAGCACATCACCATCGTCAGCCGCACGATGGCGCACGCGGCGCGGACCGCCGAGGCGATCGGCGGCGCCAGCGCGCGCCGTGGGAGGAGCTCGACGCCGTCCTGAGCGCCAGCGACATCGTCATCACCGCGACCGGCGCCGCCGCGCCGATCCTGACCAAGGCGCACATCGAAGCGGTGATGCGGCCGCGGCGCAACCGCCGCTCGTTCATCATCGACATCGCCGATGCCGCGCGACGTCGAGGCAGCGGCCGGCGAGATCGAGCAGGTGTTCCTCTACAACATCGACGATCTGCAGGCGACGGTGCGCGAGAACCTGGCGCGCCGCGCCAGCGAGGTGTCGCGCGCCGAGAGCGATCGTCCACGAGGAGGTCGACAAGGTTCGGGGCCTGGTTCCGCTCGCGCGGCGGCGATCCCGACCGTCGTGGCGCTGCGCGAGCGGTTCGAGGCGATCCGGCGGGCCGAGCTCGAGCGCCTCCAGTTCAAGCTGTCGGCGCTGCCCCCGACGCCGCGCGCGCGGTCGACGAGATTACGCACCTGATCGTGGAGAAGCTGCTCCTGACGCCGACCGAGCAGCTCAAGTCGCTGCACGACGCCTCGGACACCGCCGGCGCCTACGCGGAGGCGCTGACGCCGGCTCTTCGGCCTGAACGACACCGAGAGCAGCGCAAGGGTCGAACCGCTTCACGCGCAGCCCGGCCGCCGACACGGCGGCGAATGGATGCGGTTATCTGCGTCATTGGTCATTTGATTTTCCAAAATGATCCGATGCAATAACCGGACGCCGATACGCAAATAACCAGATGCAAGGAACTCGCATCGGCACTCGCGGCAGCAAGCTCGCGCCTGTGGCGAGGCGACGCCGGTCGCCGCGCGCATCGCCGCCGCCGGCGGGCGGCCCTGCCGCATCGTCGTCATCACCACGTCGGGCGATCGGCTGCAGGAAGCGCCGCTCTCGGAAATCGGCGGCAAGCGGCTGTTCGTGAAGGAAATCGAGGACGCGCTGCTGCGCGGCGAGGTCGACCTCGCCGTGCACAGCAGCAAGGACCATGCCGGCCGTCCTGCCGGACGGCCTGGTCATCGCCGGCGTGCTGCCGCGCGAGGATCCGCGCGACGCGGCATGCGTCGCTATGCCGCGCTAATGGCTGCAGACGGCTCATCGAACCAGTCGTGGCTCATGCAGCCATCAGCTCATCAGCCATGACCGACCGTCGAGGAGCTGCGTCGGCCGCGCTCGGGCAGACGCCGTCGATCGGCACGGGGAGCGTTCGGCGCATCGCTCAGCTGACACGGCTGTTCCCAGGCGCGCAGTTCAACGGCGATCCGCGGTAATCTCGATACCCGGCTGCGGAAGCTGGACGAGGGCGCGCACGATGCGCTGGTGCTCGCCGCCGCCGGGCTGCAGCGCCTCGGTTTCGCGGCACCGGATCTCGTTCGCGCTGCCGGCCGCGGCCTGCGTGCCCGGCGCCGGGCCGGGGCATCGTCGCGGTCGAGATCCGCGCCGGCGATGCGCGCACGCAGGAATTCGGTGTCGCGCCTCGACGACCGCGCCGCCGGCGCGCGCGCTGGCCGCGGAGCGTGCGGTGGTCGAAACGCTCGGCGGCGGCTGCCAGACGCCGGTTGGCGCGCTCGCCACGCTCGATCGACGACGATATGATCGAGCTCGTCGCCGCGGTCATCGCGCTCGACGGCAGCCGCGCCGTTCGCGAGCGTGGGATCGGACCGAAGGGCGGAAGCGGCGGCGCTCGGCGCACGAGGTCGGCGCCGCGCTCCTGGCGCGAAGGCGCCGGACCGAGATTCTCGCGTGAAGCGCTCAGCGAGAATAGTCGTCAGTCGCAGGTCTCCAGTCACAAGTCCGCCGCCGATGACCGACGACTAAGGCTGACGACTGACGACGTGACGACTGCTGACTGAGCGACTAGAATGACTGGCGACAGACACAGAATGTCCATCGTCTACCTGATCGGCGCCGGCCCGGCGACCCGGGACTCCTGACCGTCCGCGGCCTGCAGTGCCTCGAGTCGGCGGACGTGGTGGTCTACGACCATCTCGTGCCGCCGCGCCTGCTGCGCTCGGCGCGCCCGGACGCGGAGAAGATCGACGTCGGCGGCGCCGCGCCGCAGCCGCTCGAGCAGGAAGCGATCTGCTATCCTCCTCGCCGAGAAGGCGCGCGAGGGGCGGACCGTCGCCCGGCTGAAGTGGGGCGACCCCTTCGTCTTCGCCAGCGGCGGCGGCGAGGCGCTGTTCCTCCACGAGCAGGGCGTTCGCTTCGAGTCGTGCCCGGCGTCCCTGCCGGCATCGCGCGTGCCGGGCTATGCGGGCATCCCGATCACCTATGCCCGGCGGCGGCGACACGCTGACCTTCATCCGTGGCCACGAGGACGAGGGCAAGGTTGCCGCCGTCGGTGGACTGGAGGCAGCCTGGCGCGCCTCGATGGCACGCTCGTCTGCTACGCCGGACCGCAGCAGCTCCCCGAGGTGCTGAACGCGCTGATCTCGCACGGCCGATCCGCGGAGGACTCGGCCGCGGTCATCTACGACGGCACGCTGCCGACGCAGGAGACGCGCTGGTTGGCAGGCTCGACGAGATGAGCAGCGCGGTCGCCCGCTCGAACGAGCGCCGCCCGGCGATTCTGGTCGTCGGCGCGTCTGGTCGCCCTGCGCGAGCACCTGCGCTGGTTCGACGCGCGGCCGCTGTTCGGCAAGCGCATCCCTCGTGCGCGGCCGAAGGCCGCAGGCGAACGGAGCTGGTCGATCGCCTCGAGGCGATGGGCGCGCAGGCGATCGAAGCGCCGATGATCCGGATCGTCCCGCCGGAGGACTACGAGCCGCTCGACGCCGCCTGCGCGCGCGCCGGCCAGTTCGACTGGATCGTGTTCTCGAGCGCGAACGCGGTCGACGCGTTCGTCGATCGGCTGCTCGACGGGCCGCAGGATCTGCGCTGCGCTCAGCGGCGTCAAGCTCTGCGTGCGTCGGCCCGGCGACGGCCGAGCGGCTGGCGCGGCACGGCCTGAAAGTCGACCTGACGCCGGCGGAGTACGCGCCGAAGCGGTGCTCGCGCGCGCTGGCGGAGCGGGCCACCGTCAGGGGGCTGAAGGTGCTGCTGCCGCGCGCCGACATCGGCCGCGAGCGTGCTCGCCGACGACCTGCGCAAACAGGGCGCCGAGGTCACCGAGGTCGATCGCCTACCGGACCGTCGCCGCGGAGCCCGAGCGCGAGGGCGAACCGGACATCTACCGCATGCTGCTCGAGCGGCGCATCGACGTCGTGACGTTCACGAGCGCGTCGGCGGTCCGCCATTTCGTGCGCCTGCTCGGCGCCGGAGCCCGGCGCGCCGATCTGCTGCGCCACGACGGTGGTCGCCTCGCATCGGGCCGGTGACCGCCGAAGCCGCGTCGCAGTCGGGCATCGAGACGACGGTGATGCCGTCAGAGCTATGCGGTTCCGGCGCTCGTCGACGCCATCGCGGATCATTTCTCGAGCTCGTTGAAGCCGATCAGCGCGGAAGCAGAGTCACGTCAGAACGCGGAGACACAGAGCTCGTGGAAGAACCTTTTGACCTCGCGATCTCGGGATCTCTGCGGTTAAGATATTTGCAACACCATGGCACATCGACACCCACACGGCGCAGACCCTGACGTTGACGCGGCGGCTGCGGCGGCTGCGGCGGACCGAGCGATGCGCGCGCTCGTCCGCGAGACCCGGCTGTCGCCCGACATGTTCATGCTGCCGCTGTTCGTCTGCGAGGGCGAAGGCGTCCGGCGCGAGGTGCCGTCGATGCCCGGCGTGTTCAACCTGTCGGTCGACGAAGCGGTGAGGAAGCGGCAGGCGGCGAAGGCCGACGGCGTCAGGAGCGTCATCCTGTTCGGCCTGCCCGATCGCAAGAGACGACATCGGCTCGCTGGCCTACGACCCCGAGGCGCCGGTGCAGGCGGCGATCCGCGCGATCAAGCGCGAGGTCGCCGGCGTGCTCGTCGTCACCGACGTCTGCCTGTGCGAGTACATCGACCACGGCCACTGCGGCATCGTCGATCGACGACGAGATCGTCAACGATCCGACCGTCGATCAGCTGGTCGCGCGCGGCGCGTGTCGCACGCCGCGGCCGGCGCCGACATCGTCGCGCCGTCGGACATGATGGACGGCCGCGTCGGCGCGCATCCGGCAGGCGCTCGACGAGCGCGGCTTCGAGAACACCGCGATCATGGCCTACGCCGCGAAATGCTGCTCCGCGTTCTACGGCCCGTTCCGCGACGCCGCCGGGTCGGCGCCGGCGTTCGGCGATCGGCGGTCGCACCAGATGGATCCGGCCAACGCCGACGAGGCGCTGCGCGAGGTCGAGCTCGGACATCGCCGAAGGCGCCGACATCGTGATGGTGAAGCCGGCGGTCACCTATCTCGACGTGATCGCGCGCGTGAAGGACGGCGTTCGACTTCCCGACCGCGGCGTATCACGTCAGCGGCGAGTACGCGATGCTGAAGGCGGCGGCGCGCAACGGCTGGATCGACGAGCCGCGCGCGATGCTCGAGACGCTGACCGCGATCCGCCGCGCCGGCGCCGACATCATCATCACCTACTACGCGCGCGAGGCCGCGCGGGCGATCGCGTGACGGCGACACCATCCAAACCAGCCCGCGAAAGACACCGGGCGGATTGTCTCAGCGGCTGGTGCGTGCGTGCGCGCTTCGTTCGCCTGTCCTGGTGGCGTCGGCACAGCCGTCCGATCCTCCATCACCATCGTGCTCACCGATCATCATTTCAGGCTCTCCGCTCCGGTCGAAGCGGGACGCGCTGCTGTGGCGCGTGAAGAACGAAGGGTCCGAGCCGCATCAGGCGCTCGTCATCAGGCTGCCCGAAGGCGTCAGCGAGTACGGCGAGGAGCGCCTGGTTCGAGCACGGCAGCAAAGGCCCCGAGCCTGGACGAGCGCGTCGGCGGTCTCGACACAGCTCGCGCCCGGCGGCGGACGGATCGTTCACGCACCGATCTCAAGCCTGGGCCAGTTATCTGCTGCTCTGCGCGATGCGGAGGACGAAGGCCGACACTACGAGCTGGGGATGATCTACCGCTTCACGATCGAGATAGCGGAACCGGGCGGCGTCACGGCACGAACGTGAACTTGACCTGGCCGGTGATCGTCTTGCGTCAGCCCGAGGAGCGATCCGCCGAGCGGCCGCGTGCGCGTCGTCACCGCGCACGTAGTAGTCGCGCGCCGGGTCGAGCCTGGCGGTATCGGCCACCGGCACGCGGCTCCACTTCGTCAGCCAGGTCTTCACGACCGCATCGTCTTCGGTGACCAGCACGTCCTCGACCCGGCCGTCGACGGTGCGGGTCAGGGTATGGCGCCGCGTGAGGTTGTCGTGCTGGTCCGTGGTCGCCACGATCGTCGTGCCGACGGTGCGATCGATCCAGGCCGGGCGTCCGCAGCTCGAGCTGGTAGGTGAACGTCGTCCGCAGGCCGCTGGCGATCGCCTCGCGGACCGCGTCGTGTAGGCGTCGTTGAGCTCGAACGAGACGACGACGTGGTTGTCGCTGATGAACGGGTGATCCGCAGCGTCTCCTCGGCGATCGCGCGGCGCCGCCGGCGAGCAGCAGCAGCGACCGAGCCAGACAACGGATTCGCGAATCATCATCGCGCATGTGTCAGCTACCGAATCGCCACCGCCATCGTCGCGCGCCAGAACGACGAGATGCTTGCCGTCGCCGAACGACAGACCCGCTCGCCGCGTGTTGTCGCCGACGGCTCTGAAACCGGCGGATGTCCCAGCTGACGCCGACCCGGTTGGTCACGAACGCCGACGACGCCGACGCCGACGTCGAACGCGGGATACGACGCGTCGAGACGTCGAACACGTTGAACGAGGTCGTCGTCCTGACGCGCATCAACCCGCCGCCGCCCACCAGCATACGGCCGCAGCGAGTACTCGGTCACCCGGCGCGGCGCCGCCACGACCACGTTGCCGCGTGAGCGTCGTCACGCGGCTGCCGACGCACCAGGTGCTTGTCGCCGGACTCGAAGAATCCGGGCGCGTCGGCGACGTCGACCTCGGCGCCGAACACCTCGCCCAGGAACACCGCGCTGACGCCGATCGCCAGCTTCGGCCTTGCCGCTCGCGTCTCCGAGATCCACGAACGTCGTGCCGCCGCCGAACGTGGCGCCGATGAACGGGCGAATCTGCCGGTCCGCGGCGCGGCCGCGCGCCGACAGCAGCAGCAGACCGCCGCCAGACACCAGCCGTGCGCCGCGCCGTGCGCCAGCCCCTCATCGGACGAAAATCGACAGGAACAGCCGCGCGAACGGCGAGACGGTGACGTCGCCCGCCGACAGATCGAAACGGCCGCGCCAGGCCCTGAGCTGTTGGCGAGCAGGATCAGCGTCACGCCCGCGCTGCGGCACCGTGATGATCATCGACGACGAGGCGTTGTCGCTGACGCCGAACTGCCAGACGATCGGCTCGCCGTTGTAGGTCTGCACGAACCAGCCGTAGGCGTGCGGCAGCGGCTGCCCGTTGCGCGTCGATGCGGCGGCGTCCACGCGAGCGTCCAGCCACTCGGCGCCGCATCACGACGCCGTTCTTCAGCGCCAGATCGAACTGCTCGAGGTCGCGCGACTGGTGGAAATCAACCCCGACGCCGGCGTCGAGCGTCGGCGCCGCGTACGACGACGGCGTCGGCGCGGCCGCGGCCGTCGACGGCGTACGGCGTCGCCAGCCGGGCGCACGACGTCCGCGTAGCGCTGCAAGGCGGACGGCGGTCGAAGCCTTCGGCCGGCGCCGTCAGCCGAACGACGTCGGAGCCCGGCACCGAGTCGACCATCGCCATCTCTATCGAGCAAGGCGCCGACTGCCCCACCGGAACGACGAGTCGGTGCACGCCGGCGATTGCCGCCGCGACCGGCGCGAGCCGCTCGGGGCGATAGGAGAAGGTGAGGCCGTTGGGGCCGGCCGTGGTGTGCGTCAACAGCTGCCGGATGGTCGCGCTCGCGTCGGGACTCGACGGCGCGAACTTGCTGACCGTGATCGTCGAGCGACAGCCAGCCGTCCGACGCGCACCTGACCGCCAGCGACGCGACGATCGCCTGCGTCGTGCCGTCGAGCTGGAAGGGCGTGTCGAGCCGGGTCGACGATGTTGCGCTCGACGTCCTGCTGGCCGAACGCCCCTCTCCACAGTTCACGCTCGTCGGGCCGACGATCGCCGCCGCCAGCCCGGGAATGCCGCGCCTGCACGCGCAAGCGCGTCGAGATACTCGCCGAAGCGCGACAGCACGAAGTCGTCGGCGGCGTGCACGAGCGCGCGCCGCTGACAACGCCAGGGCCATCGCGAGCAGCAGCAGTGGCGGACGACGCATGCGCATGGCTGACAGCCCGGGGAGCCCTGATCATACCGTGAGACGAGCGCCAACCGGGCCGATTGCTCGCGGGCATATAATCCGCCCGTGAAACCGATCCGTCTCGTTGTAGACGGCGGCCGCGTCGCTGGCCGCGGCGGTCGCGGCGCAGCCGCCAGGCGCGGCCCTTCGATCTCCTCATCACCAACGCGCGCATCATCGACGGCACCGGCGCACCGTCGGTCACCGGATCGGTCGCGGTGCGCGACGGGCGCATCGCGGGCGTCGGCGACGCGTGTCGGGCGCGGCGGCGCGGACGATCGACGCCCGCGGACGGGTCGTGGCGCCCTGGGTTCATCGATCCGCACTCGCATTCCGACTTCATCGCTGCTCGACCGACGGCAACGCCGAGAGCAAGATCCGCCAGGGCGTGACGACCGAGGTGATCGGCGAGAGCGGTTCGGTCGCGCCGCAGAAGCCGACCGCCGAGCGCGCGGCTGGACGCGATTTCACGCGGCTACTTCGCGGCGATCGAGCGCGTCGAAGACGTCGGTCAACCTGCTGTCGTACGTCGGCCTCGGCCAGGTCCGCGAGGTCGTGATGGGCAACGACGAGCGCGCGCCGAAGACGGCGGAGCTGGAGCAGATGTCGCGCGCTCGTCGCCGACGCGATGCAGCAGGGCGCGTCACGGCGTCGCCACCGGCCTGATCTACTCGCCGAACGCGTACGCCAAGACTCGACGAGCTGATCGCGCTGTCGCGACCGGCCAGCGCGGCCGGCGGGCTTTACGCGTCGCACCTGCGCTACGACGGCGACAAGCTGCGCGAGGGCATCGAGGAAGCGATCGCCATCGGCGAAGGCGCGCGCATCCCGGTCCACGTCTTTCATCTGAAGGTGACCGGCGCGAAGAACTTCGGCCGGATGAAGGAAGTGATCGCGCTCGTCGAGGCCGCGCGGAAGCGCGGCGTCGAGTTCTCCGCCGATCAGTATCCGCTACGTCGCCAGCAGCACGGGCACTCGCAGACGCATTCCGCCGTGGGCGCACGAAGGCGGCGGCGCGAAGCTGGCCGAGACGGCTCAAGGATCCGGCGACGCGCGCGAAGATCCGCAAGGAGATGGACGACCCGCATCCGACGTGGGAGAACCGTCTGATCTCGGCCGGCACGTGGCACAACGTTCAGCTCGCGTCGATCCGGCGCAGCGCCGTCGCCTACAAGAAGTACGAAGGCATGCGCGTCGACGACGCGGCGAAGGCGGCGGGAAGGATCCGTACGACTTCGTCTTCGAGATCCTGATCGCCCACAGCGGCAGTGTCGGCTGCGTCTGGTTCATCATCGACGAGAGCGATCTGAAGCTGGCGATGCAGCAGCCGTGGGTCTCGGTCGGATCGGACGGTATCGGCGCTCGCCACCAGCGGACCCGCTGCGGCAGCGGCGTGCCGCACCCGCGCAGCTTCGGCACCTTCCCGCGCGTGCTCGGCAAGTACGTGCGCGAGGAGCACGTGATCCCGCTCGAGCAGGCGGTCCACAAGATGAGCGGCCTCACCGCCTCGCAGCTGCACATCACGGATCGCGGGCTGATCAAGGACGGGCTCGCCGCCGACCTGGTGATCTTCGATCCGGCGACGGTCGCCGATCGCGCCACCTTCACCGATCCGTTCCAGTATCCCGTCGGCATCCCGACCGTGATCGTCAACGGGCGCGTCGGTGCTCGACGAGGGACGCCATACCGGCGAGCGGCCGGGAATCGTCGATCCACGGTCACGGCATGACGAACAGCACGCTAGTGGAGGCTTTGCATGCATGCCGCGCTGTCCGATGCGTCACTGCTGTGCGTCGCCGTGGTCGGGGCGGCGAGTCTGCTCGCGCGCAGCCGCTCGATCGGCTGACCGGCAAGGTCGTCCGACGCCGCGGGCGCAGGCTGTTCCAGATGCCGACGTGCGCGTCGAAGCGATGTTCGGCTTCGCGCGGCGGCGATTTTCTCGGACAGCGCACCTTCGCCGCGCGGACCAACGCCAAAGGCGAATGGGCGCTGTTGGCGTTCAAGGCCGGCATCTGGGTGTTCGATGCGGAGGCACCCGGCCGGCTGCCCGACAGCATCGCCCTGCCGTTCAATCTCGTTGCGCCCGCCGGTTCCGGAATCGATCGGCTCACACCGGTTTGGCATCCCGTTCTGCGCTTGTCGCCTGCGCCCGCCGGGAGACATCGGCAAGATCCTCGCTGACGCCGCCGAGGCGGCCAGAGCGCAGCGTCCCGATCGCGTGACGCCGCTGCTCACGCGGCCTCGCCGACAGCAACGACCCGGTCGTCCTGACCGCCGCCGGCACGCATCTGCCTGATGATGCGCGACGCGACCGTCGGCGCGGCCGCTTCTTCCGCCGCGCGCTCGACCGCGATCCGTACGTCGTTTCGCGCGGCGCTCGGCATGGGCTCCCGGCGCTGATGCAGCGCAATGTCGATGCGGCGGCGAAGGCCTTCGCCGAGGCGCGGAACCTGACGAAGGACAAGGACGAACGCGGATTCCTTTCGGCCGCCATCCTCGAGCTGAACAAGGCGCACAACGTGATGAAGGGGACGCATCTGATGGGCGGGATCGGCTGATGGGCGGGAGGGGAGTTGGGCCGAATCGTGTCGCGCGGCGGGCGGCAGCGGGAGACGCGGCT
>ERZ1370068.8197-contig-7070_pt1 | contig 60313 bp, 71 predicted proteins | sample MGYA00561227_ERZ1370068 | MGnify/ENA primary metagenome ERZ1370068 (study PRJEB38410, sample SAMEA6850437) | metagenome | study: Metagenomic assessment of the ecological functions of the soil: analysis of the soil microbiota associated with the... | reverse complement strand
TGTGCTTCGTTCAGTTACGTATTGCTCCAACTTCTGCCTCGACTTCGAGTTCCTGGGCAAGAAGCAGCTAGCCGCGCTGCTGTTCGGGGCGTGCTGGCCCTCGCCAACGTCCAGCACCCCAAGATCCTCGGCCCCAGGGTGGACGCGAGCCTCGACCTCTTCGCGATCGCCGTGCCCGTGAACGACCAGGTCTACGACACGGGCGGCGAGATCCAGCGGCGAGCGGCTACGCGATCACCCGTTCTCGACCGGCGTCAACCTGGGCTGGCAGTTCACCAATTTCCAGAAGCTCACCGCCAGCTACCAGTTCCGCTGCGATCACTACTCCGCGGACGATCTCGACGACGCCGGGCTTCGCCATCCCGACAGCACGGTCACCAACGGGTTCGGCCTGGCCGCTACGAATACAAGCGGAAGGGCTACTCCCTGGGCGGCAGCGCGTTCGCCTATCGGCCGCGGCTCCTGGGATTCCTGGGGCACGGGCGAGTTCGATCCCGAACAGCGGTCGTACCAGAAGTACAGCGCGAGCCTCTCGAAGGACTTCCTTCTTCGGCCTGCACAAGATCCATCTCAACGCCGCCTACTACGGGGGCCAGAACCTGGACCGGTTCAGCATGTACCAGTTCGGGTTCTTCGACGAGAACCGCATCCACGGCGTGCCGTCCGCGGGCGTGCCGCTTCGGCGAGCTGGCCATGCTGGCGCACCGGCTATTCGTTCAACCTCTTCGAGCTGTACCGGGTGGACCTGTTCCTCGAGCAGGCCATCGGCAAGGACCTCGACGGGACGGGCGCCTGGCAGCAACGTGACCGGGGTGGGCCTCGGGCTCAACCTGCGCGCGCCCTTCGGCACCCTGCTGCGCGCCGACCTGGGCAAGAGCTTCCCTGCCCTCGATGTACTCCGGCTCCGGTTCCTTCGTGGCCCAGATCATGATCCTCAAGCCGATATGAGCCTCGCCCCGCATCCGACGATCGAGGCCACTACGCCGAGGCAAGCAAGCGGCAGGAGTACGTCGACTCGCTCTTCGACAGCGCGGCGCCCCACTACGACTGGATCTGCCGCGTGATGTCCTTCGGGTCGGGCGCCCTCTACCGCCGGCAGGCGCTGCAGCGCCTCGGCGTGAAGCCGGGCATGTGCCTTCCTCGACGTGGCCGCCGGCACCGGCCTTGTCGCGCGGGAGGCGGCCGCGCTCGCCGGCGGCTCCGGCGTGATCGGGCTCGATCCCAGCGCGGCATGCTGGAGCAGGCGCGCCGGACGGTCACCGCGCCCCTGGTCCAGGCCCGCGGCGAGAGCGCTGCCCTTCGGCGACGCCCGCTTCGACGCCCTCAGCATGGGGTACGCGCTGCGGCACGTGTCGGATCTCCACGCCGCGTTCCGTGAATATCACCGCGTGCTCCGGCCCGGCGGGCGGGTGCTCATCCTCGAGATCTCGCGGCCGGCCTCGCGCCTCGGCCTCGGGCTCGGCCCGCCTCTACCTCAAGCGCCTCGTCCCGTTCATCACTCGCGTCGGCACGGGCGGCGCGGATGCGCAGCAGCTCATGGACTACTACTGGGACACCATCGAGCACCTGCGTGGCCCCGGAGGCCATCCTGGACGCCATGCGGCGTGCCGGCTTCGAAGCCACGCGTCGGGTGCGGGGCGGGCTGCTCGGCGAGTACGTCGGGCTGAAAGGGCCGTGATCACGGCGTATTAAGTCAGGGGGCACTCACGCAAGATCCGATGGGCGTTTGCGGCCCCCTGAAACCCCTCGCGTCGCCCGCCGCTGCACGAAAGCGCCCGCCTTGCTCTGCCGGTCGGTTATCGCCTGCCCTAGAGGGCGGCGGCGGCGGCGCGCGACGGTCCAGCCGTGGCGCGGACGCGGCCACTTGCCGTAGACGTAGCCGCCGCAGCAGCGGGCGCAGAATGGGCGAGGGCTCGCGCGCGATCTTCTCGCGGAAGAGGCGCCTTCTCGCCCTTCCACACGGACGGTGAATCGAGGCCGACTTCACGTTGCCGATCACGTAATCCGGGAAGTCGCCGCAGAAGCACACGTCGCCCGTCGGGCTCCACCCGGGCGAAGTGTGAGTACCACGCCACCGGGCAGAGGTCGTGCCCAGAACGTGCGCATGTGGGCTCGTTGAAGTAGGCGGGCACGTCGGCGGGGGCCACGCGCGCGGCACGAACGAGACCCAGGGCTTGCCGCGGTGCGTCGAGGAGCCTGGCGGCGGCGCGCCGCCCCAGGACGGAGACGAGCCCCGCGTGCGTTGCTGCCGGGCGGCGGCGCCATCGGGCCAGGACGAACTGGACGCGCGCGCCGCGGAGGAGCCGTCCACGCCGAAGGTCGTCCCCCATGACGCGCTTTCGTACCCGCGCCCGCCCGCGGGGGCACGAACCAGCGGAGCCCGACGTTCTACGGCTCGAGCGGCAGCGCGCGCGGGGCGTCGAGGGCGGCGGCAACGTCGGGCGCGTGGCTCGGTGACCGGCAGGATGGCCATCTGCACGGGCAGGCCGCGGCCCAGCTTCTCCCGCCAGCGGGCGACCGCGCGGGATCCCCGCCGCCGCCCGCCCGCTTCGAAGCCGACTCGCGGCCGCGGGTCCGATCGTGCACGTCCGGCGGCCCGTCGATGCTGGACACCGCGATCGAGTCCATCCCCGCCTCGACGAGGTCACGCGCGTGCCGCTCGAGATGCCAGCCGTTCGTGATGACCGTCGCTACGAGGCCGCGCGCCTTGATCGCGCGCACCAGGGGATGATGTCCGGGTAGCAGGGAAGGGTTCTCGCCCTCAGAAGAGGCTCACGATCGGCTTGGTGCGGCGCCGCACCTGGTCCGGGAGTGTCGCTCGTCGTCGAGGGCGAGCCGCCGAGCGCCAGGCCGATCAGCTCGCGGATGCGCGCGCGCTCCCCCTCGCCGTCGGTGGCCCCGTCCCCCTTTCTGCTCATGCGACAGACGCCGGTAGTCCCCACTGCCCGCACATCTTGCAGCGCAGGTTGCAGAGAGTTGGTGGCGCGGGAGCTGGAGGAAGGTCGGCGCGGGGACGGGCGCCCCGTCCCTCGAGATGCGCGAAGACGGCGCGCCGCCCTCGACGCATACACGCAGGTAGTAGGAAAACGCGCAGCGGGCGCGTCGCAGCCCACGAGCCAACCGACTCACGCGCGGATTATAGCCGCCATCGCGGTGATCAACGGTGCGCTGGCGGTCGTCCCAGGAACGCGCCCCCGCGAGGAACTCCCGCCAGAGACCGTCCCAGGCCTTCCAGTCTCCTCCGGGCGCCACCAGCACACGGTCCTTCGGCAGGGCGGACGCGAGCAGGCGGTGCCCATACGCATAACGGTCGGATTCCCCGTAGGCGAGCCACAAGGGCGGCCGCGGCTCCCCGGCCGCGTACCCGCGCAGGAACCCCCACACCCCCGGAAGTCGCGCTCGGACGGCGCTCCGCTCCAGCGGGCAAGCCTCCCGCGCCCTCGATCTCGCCGCGTGAGCCGGGCTCTGCCGAGGTAGGGCGCGAGAACGAAGAGGCCGGCCACGGCGTCGGGATGCTCCTGCGCGAGTGTGATCGCGCCCAGCCCTCCGAGGGAGATGCCCACCACGAACACGCGGCGGTAGCCGTGGCGCGCGCGGGCAGGATGACGTCCTCCCACAGGCGCTCCGGATCACGCGCTTGTAGTAGTAGGCCAGATGCGCGTCGACGGCGAGCACGTCCGCCTCCAGGCCGGCCTTCCGTGCGGCGCTGCAGGAAGCCGCGCTCCCGGCAAGTCCTCGGCGCGATCGCCGCGGCCGGGCAGGAAGACGACGAGGTCTCCCGCCGCCGCGCCCGCCTCGTGCGGGATCGTGCGCAGGGCCACGACCGCCGGCCGCGGATCCACCAGCACGACGCAGCAGCGCGGCCGCGCTCGGCAGTCCCTGTAGCTTCCGCAGGGTCAGTCCTCGCCGCCGATGGGCACCGACCGCAGCCCCGCCGCCTCCAGGCCGTCCAGCACGCGGTCGAGGCGCGATGGCGACGGCCCGCCCCTCCGCGTCACGGGCGCTCGATCCGCTCGTGCAGGAGGAGGATGTCGCCGGGGCCAGGCCCCGGAGCAGGCGCGCCAGCCACCCGCCTCGCGTCCGCGCGAACGGTATCGAGACCGCGCCGCGTCCAGGAGACGAGCCGCAGGTCCAGGCTCGCCAGCACGCGGTCGGTCCAGGATTCCGGATGCCGACGGGCGCGCGGAACAGGCGCGGGGCGCGGCCGGTGGCGGCGGCGATCGCGTCCTGGGCGGCACGGATTCCTCCGCTCCATCGCGCGGGCGCCGTAGAACCCGAAGGCGTGAGTGGGTGGCCGAAGGTGTGGTTCTCGACCCGATGCCCGCGCCGATGCATCTCCGCCGCCAGGTCGAGGTAGGCGGCCACGCTTGCGGCCGAGGCAAAAAAGGTCGCGCGCGCGCCGCGGCGGTCGAGACGATCGAGGATCGCCGGCGTCACTTCGGATGCGGCCCGTCGTCGAAGGTGAGCGCGACCTCGCGCCTGAAGCGCCGCGCAGCCGCGTCAGGTTGGCTCCCAGGCAGCGTGCTCCGCGGCCACATCGCGGCCGCCCCGATGAGGCCGTGGTCGAGGAGCAGGCCGCCCACCACCACCGGCCAGCTGCTCGGGAGCGCAGCACCAGCGGCGGCCGCGCCTGCCGCGTGCAGGCCGACGCTCGCGCGCAGGAACGGGGGGAGCCGCCAGGCCTCGACGGTCATGGCCGCGAGCTGCGTCCCCCACGGGCGCGAGCAGCGCCTCGCGGCTGACCTTTCCCCGCGCGGTGCGCGGGATCGCGCTCACGAGCACCAGCGAGCGCGGCACCTTGTGCTCGGGAAGATGGGCGCGGCACCAGGCCATCACCTCGTCGTAGCCGAGACCGCCCCCCGGGCAGGCGATCACCGCGCGCACGGTGTCGCTGGCCTTGTCCGCGGAGGGCACGCCGAAGGCCACCACCTCGGCCACGCCGGGCATCCGCTGCAGGACCGACTCGATCTCCGTGGGATTGACCTTCTTGCCCGTGACGTTGATGAGCCCGTCCACGGCCGCGCAGGCGCAGCGCGCGCGCGCCCTCGAAGGCGCCGAGGTCGCTGGTGACGAAGCGGCCGCGGCCCAGGCGATCGTCCTCCGCCGGGAGGTAGCCCAGGGCCACCGCCGGGGACTCGCACGGTCACGAGGCCTTCGTCGGCATCGCCGTCGAGCGGCTCGAGCCGCACCGTCACACCCTCGACGGGCTCGCCAGCTGACCGTGCCCCGCGCGGCGGCCGTGCCCTCGCGGTCGCAGCAGATCCCGCCGCATTCGCTGGCGCCGTAGAAGACGTGCACGGGGAGGCCGAAGCGGGCGTGGAACTGCACGGCGACAATCAGGCGGCAGCGGCGCGCTGGCCGAGATCACGAAGGCGCACGGCCTTTGGCCACGAAGGCGGCTGCGACAGCTGCGAGGAGCCGCCTGCGAGGTACGCCGGCGCGCTCGGAAACACGGTGGCCGCCGCGTAGGTGGCCGCGCGCGGAGGGGCGCCAACGGTCCCTCTTCGTCGGGCACCACCACGATCGCGCCCCCGGCGCAGGGGCGGGCAGGGCCACGCTCGAGAAGCCGTGCGGAGTGCGACAGTCGGAATCGCCCCCAGGGATCGTGATCGTCGGCGCGCAAACCCCATGGTGCGCGCCAGCGCCTCGTCGTCGGCGACGAGCGCGGCCTCGGTCGCCGCGACCCCGCGCGGAGCGCCCGTCGATCCCGAGGATCAGCTTCACGAAACCGACGTCGCGGAAGGCCATCGGTGGCGGGCTGTGTGTCGGGAATGGCGGCCGCGACCCACTCCGCGGAGTCGATGGGCCAACCCTGGGTACACGAGAGCACGGCGGGCCCCGCCCAGCGCCGCGCAGGAGCGGCGCCTCTCGGCGAGGGGAGCCGGCGGATCGAGCAGCAGCACGCCGTGACCGCGCTGCCGCAAGGCGAGGACGCCGGCCAGGAAGCGCGGGGCCGTTCGGTAGCGGAGAGGCCGACGAGAGCCGCCCCTCCCATCGGCTCCATGGCCACGACGGCCGCCTGCGCGAGCGCCGCGACCTCGCCGCGCGCAGGTGCTCCGTGACGACGAAACGACCAGGGGCGCCGAGGGATCGGTCGGCGGCCAGCCGCAGGAACGCGGCGGCGAGTGGGCTCGGCTCGTAAGTCATGCGGGATCAGGGTTATCGCGCTGCCGGCGGGGCCCCTGAGGAGTTAGAGTATACCTCGTCTCCCCCACACAGCCTTCGGGCCGGGAGGCAGCCAGCGGGTGTAGACAACCGAAGTGACTGACTCGACGCGGCTTCCTTACGGCGACCATCAGGCCCGGGGCGGGCGGTACGTCACCAACCGGGAGGCCGTTCACATGACGCGAGGCTGGGATTACGAGGTGGCGGTGATCGGGAGGTCCGGGCGGCTCCTCCGCGGCGGCACAGCTCGCACGCAAGGGTCACCGCGTGCTGCTCCTGGAGCGCGAGACGTTCCCGCGCTTCCACATCGGCGAGAGCCAGCTCCCCTGGAGCAACGAGGTCTTCCGCACGCTCGGCTGCGAGGACCTCGTCCTGGAAGCCGGCTTCGTCAACAAGTGGGGCGCGAGCTTCACGTCGCACGACGGCGGGGCGGCCCAGTACGCCGATTTCGCGCGCGCGGTGGAGACGCCGACCCCCAGACCTACCAGGTCCCGCGCGAGCGCTTCGACGACGTCCTGCTCCGGCACGCCCAGCGCAGCAGAGCGGAGGTGCTGCAGGGCACGCGCGCTCTGGACGCGATCTTCGACGACAAGGGCGCGACCCTCAACTACATCGACCCCAAGGGCCTCGCCCACACCGTGCGCGTGGGCGCGGTCGTGGACGCCTCGAGCCGCGCCGGGTTTCCTGGCCAAGCGCTTCGGCAAGCGCGTGCTGATCCCGTGCTGCGCAACGTGGCCGTGCACGCACAGTTCGAGGCGTGCCCGCCGCGAGGGACGCCGGGCGGGCGACATCCAGATGGTCACGCGTCCCGACCGCGGGTGGTTCTGGTTCATCCCCATCTCCCCGACGGTCATGAGCGTGGGCGCGGTCATCCCCAAGACCGTCCACGCCGAAGCCGGCCGCCCCACGGCCGAGGAGAGCCTGCAGCACTACATCGACGAGACGCCGGCGGCGGCGGACCTGATGCGCGAGGCACGGCGCGTCTCCCCGGCCGCTTCGACGCGGACTACTCCTACCTGCACTCCCAGCACGCGGGCGATCGCTGGGTGCTCGTGGGCGACGCGGCGGGTTCCTGGATCCGATCTTCTCGACAGGCGTGCTCCTCGCCATGCAGTCGGGAATCGAGGCGGCGGAGCTGATGAGCGCCGGCCTCAGCGACGGCAACCTTCGCGGCGCGGTTCGCGGGCTACGAGCGCACGCTCGCCAAGCGGTACCACCATTTCCGCCGCTTCGCCGTCGGCTTCTACGACCCGGCCTTCCGCGACCTCTTCTTCACACGTTCGTCCCGGTTCGGCATCTACGAGGCCGTGCTCTCCGTGCTCGCCGGCAACTGGCGGCCGACGCTCGGGACGCGGCTCCGGCTCGCCCTTTTCTTCGGCCTCGTCGCGCTGCAGCGCCTGCTCCCGATCGCGGCCCGCTCGCACAGCGCGGCCGCCTGGTCGAGCACCACCGTGCCCGCGCCCGAGCCGAGCAGACCCTGGAAGCGGAACGCTAGAACAGGAAGCTCTGGCCCCTATGGTTGAAGACGGCATCCGGACGAATCTCAAGAAGCTGATCGTCACCACCCTCAACCTCGACGGCCTCCCCGGAGCGCATCGCGGACGACGAGCCTCTTCCGGGTCCGGCCTCGGCCTCGATTCCGTGGACGCGCTGGAGCTCGGTGGTCGCGCTGGAGAAGGAATACGGGATCAGCATCGCCAGCCACGAGGTGGACAAGAGCGTGTTCGGGTCGCTGGCCAGCCTGGCCGGCTTCGTCGAGCGCCGGCTGGCCGAGTCGAAGACGCAATCCGCTGATGGCCAGTGAGGCGCGCGACCGCCGCGCCGTCATCACCGGCCTGGGCGCGGTCAGCGCCTTCGGCTGGGGCGTAGAAGCCCTCCATCGCGGCCTGCGGTCCGGCCGCACCGCCATCGGGCCGTTCCAGCGCTTCGACCACCGGCGCCATCGCACGCACGTGGCGGGCGAGGTGCCGGAGGACCGCCTCCGGACTTCGCGCGCGGCCCACGCTGGCCGCGGCTGAGCCTCGCCGACCGCTTCGCCGTCTTCGCGGCGCGGGAGGCCCTCGCCAGGCCGGTCTGGAGGGGCCGCTGGACGAGCGCGCGGCGGGTGTCTACTTCGCCAGCAGCACGGGCGGCATGCTGGAGAGCGAACGGTACTTCACGGAGCTGGTCCGGCCCGGCGCGCGCCCCCTCGGCCTGATGTCGTCCCAGCAGATCAACGGTCCGGGCGACGCGGTGGCGCGCGAGCTGCGCGTGACCGGCCCCGTGCAGACCCTCTCCTCGGCTTGCGCCTCCGGGGCGCTGGCCCTGGAAGCGGCGCTGGCCGCGATCCGCACGGGCGAGGTGGACATCGCCCTCGCCGGCGGGTCCGACTCCCTCTGCGAGATCACCTACGCCGGGTTCAACGCCCTCCGCGCCGTCGACGACGCGCCCTGCCGCCCGTTCCGCGAGGGACGCGCGGGCATGTCGATCGGGGAAGGCGCGGGCGTGCTCCTCCTCGAATCGCTCGCGCACGCACGGGCGCGTGGGGCGGCCCCCTGGCCGAGCTGCGCGGCTCCGGCGCCTCCTGCGACGCGAGCCACATGACCGCGCCCCATCCCGAGGGGCGGGCGCCGCCTCGCCCTGGCCCGCGCCTTCGCCGACGCGCGGCTCGATCCGGACGAGGTGGACTTCATCAACGCGCACGGGACGGGCACGCCGCTCAACGACGTCGCGGAGTTCGCGGCCTTCAAGGCCGCCCTCGGCCCGCGCGCGTCGGAGGTGCCCCTGACCTCGACCAAGGGCGTGGTCGGCCATCTCCTCGGCTCCTCCGGGGCCATCGAGGCCATCGCCACCGTGCTCGGCCTGCGAGACCGCGAGGTCCACCCGACGCCCGGAGGCGGACGCGTGGATCCCGCCATCGGCGCCCGTCTCGTCCTCGGCGCACCGCAGGCGGTGCCGGAGGCACGGACCGCCGTCTCCACGAGCCTGGCCTTCGGCGGCTCCAACGTCGCCCTCGTCCTCGCGCGCTGGGACTGACGTGGCCCTCGCCGCCGTCACCGGGATCGGCGTCATCGGCAGCTTCGGCTGCGGCTCCACTGCCCTCGCGGAGGCGCTGCGCGCCCGCGCCCCGTGCTCTCGGACGTGGACCGCTCCGCCGGGTACCACCTGCCCGAGAGCGCGCGCACGGCGGCGCTCATCGGCGGAGCCGATCTCACGGCCTGGGTCCCGGCGGCGATGGCCCGCCGCATGAGCCCGCCCTCCAAGCTCGCCGTGGCCGCCGCGCGCATGGCCACGGCCGAGGCCGGCGGCCACGCGGAGGCGGGATCACCGAGGTCGTGATGGCCACCGCGTTCGGTCCCGCGTCGTTCACCGAGCGGCTGCTGCGCGGGATCCTCTCCGACGGGCCGGAGACGGCCTCGCCGTTCTTGTTCACCGAGTGCGTCGCCAACGCGCCCGCGGCGCAGGTCGCCATCGCCTGCCAGGCGCGCGGGCCGAACATCACGGTCACCCAGCGCGAAGCCGGTCCGCTCCTCGCGCTGGGACGCGCCGCGGCTGACGTGGCCACGGGCTCCGTGGCGCGCGCGCTCGCCGGCGCCGTGGACGAGTCGCCGCCCATCGTGCATGCCGTGCTCGACCGCTACGGTGCGCTGAGCCGTCCGGGCGCAGACGGCGGCGAGGTGGCGCGCCCTTTCGACCGCCGCCGCTCCGGGTTCTACATGGGTGAGGGGGCGACGGTCATCGTGGTGGAGGACGAGGCGGCGAGCGCGCCCGCGGGGCACGGATCCTGTGTCGCGTGCGGGCCTGGGGCAGCGGGTTCGACCCCAGCGCGTCGCGCGTGGCCTGGGGGCGGGGCCACGAGCCGCTGGCCCGCGCCGCGCCGGATGCTCGACCGCGCCGGCCTCACCCCACGCGACATCGACTTCGTCGTCTCCGGAGCGTCCGGATCGGTGGCCGGCGACCGGCTGGAGGCGGACACCCTGCACACGCTGTGGGAGAAGCGCCCCTTCCGCCCGTGCTCGCGCCGAAGGCGGTGACCGCCGAATACGGGGGCCCAGCTCGCGGCCGCGATCCTCGCCACCGCGGGCGCCGAGTTCGGACCGACCGCGGGGTACGAGACGTTCGATCCCGCCCTGCGCCTGACGCCGCACGGAGGCGGCGCGCTGCCTCCTCCGCGTCACGTCCTCGTGACCTCCCTGGCGGGAGGGGCGCGGGCGCCTGGATCGTGCTGGAGCGGGCCTGATGCGGATCGCGGCCGCCATTCCCGCGTTCCAGGCCGGCGCGTCCGTCGCCGACGTCGTCCGGCGCACGCGCGAGGTGCTGCCCGACGTGATCGTGGTGGACGACGGCTCCTCCGACGCGACGGCAGAGGCCGCTCGTGGGGCGGGCGCGGAGCTGGCGGCGCACGCGGTGAACCGCGGCAAGGGCGCGGCCCTCGTCACCGCCTTCCGCACCCTGTTCGGGCGAGGCTGCGACGCGGTGGTGACCCTCGATGCGGACGGACAGCACCTGCCCGAGGAGATCCCCAAGCTCCTGGCCGCGGCGCACGGCGGGGCCGACCTCGTCCTGGCACGCGCGACCATCTGTTCGCGGAGATGGTGCCGGCGCGCCGGGTCGCGAACCGTCTCTCCTCCTGGGCCATCTCCTGGGCCGCCGGGCAGTCGCTTTCCGACGTGCAGACCGGCTTCGCTCTCACACGCGCCGCCTGGTCGAAGCGACCGGCTTTCCGGAAACGCGTTTCGACGCGGAGAGCGCCGTGGTGGTGCGGGCGTGCCGCCGCGGCTTCCGGATCGCGACCGTGCCCGTCCGGCTGGGATTCGCGGACGGACGCACCACCAGCCACTCATCGGCCGCTCGTGGACAGCTTCGCATCGCGCGCGGTCATGCGCGCCCGCCTGACGCGCTGGCCCGCGGTCGCCGGACGGGAGGACCGCAGTGAGCGCGGCTCCGACGTCGGCGAGCCGGCCGGTGGCGCTTGTGACGGCAGACGCGGCATCGGCCGCGCCATCGTGGAGCGCTCATCGCCGACGGATGGGCGGTCGCCTTCACCCGGGCCTCGACGAAGCGGCGGCACGCGCGGTGGCGGAGCAGACAGGCAGGACGCCCTTCCGCCTCGACCTCCGCGACCGGGCGCGGCCGGCGACGCTCGTGGCCGAAGTCGAGAAGGAGCTGGGGCCGGTGGCCGGTCTCGTCAACAACGCGGCCGTGCGCCGCGAGGGCATCCTGGCCATGACGTCCGACGCGGACTGGGACGACGTCGTCGACGTCAACCTCGCGGCGGAGCCTTCCGCTGCTGCCGCGCCGTGCTGCCCGGCATGGTCTACCGGCGCCGGGGCGCGATCGTCAACATCTCCTCGCGCAGCGCGGAGGCGGGCTGCCCGGCCAGACCGCCTACGCTGCGTCGAAGGCGGGCCTCATGGGGCTCACGCGCTCGCTGGCGCGCGAGGTCGGGACGCAAGGGCGTGCGAACGTGATCGCGCCGGGATTCGTGGCCACGGAGCTGACGGCGGCCCTGTCGCCGGCGGCGGTGGCGAAGCCCGCGATACGGAGTGCCTCCTGCCGGCACCGCGCGACCCGCGACGTGGGGCAGATGGTGGCCTTCCTGTCTCGACCGCGCCGCCGCCATCACGGGCCAGGCCATCGCCGTGGACCCCGGGGCTTCGGCGTGACGATGGCGGCCGCCCGCCCGCGCAGCGAGGAGGGCGCGCTGGAGACGCGGGGCGTACCTGCCACCCCACGCCCCAGAGCAGGGCCGCGTTCGCCGGCTGCTGGGACGCTTCTGCGTCACGGGCGTCTTCTGGTATCGCCTTCCCTACAACGCGGTCCGCTACCACGTCCTGTCCCGGCACACCTTCCGAGCCCGGGTCGCGCTGTGCAGCACGATCTTCTCGCTCGTGCTCTGGAACATCCGCAACGCGATCGCGGCCAACCTCGAGGCAGTGCTGGGTCCCTGCGGGTTCTGGGAGCGTCAGCTCCGCATCTACCGCACGATCGAAGCCTTCTCCTGGCGCTACGGCGCCCGCTACTCCGAGATGGTCCATCCGGGGCTTTTCGCACGTCGAGGTGCGACGGCGCTGAGCACATCCCCACCGACCCGCGCGCGGCGTCATATTCGTCACCGCGCACCTGGGGCAATGGGAGCTCTCCGCCACCTCGCCTCGCACGGCCTGAAGCAGGCTGGTGCACGTCGTGCGCGAGGAGGAGATGACCCCGAGCGAGGAGTTCATCGAGGGCTGGTGCAGGGGATGAGGCTCGGAGGGCGGTCACCACCCATTTTGCGACGCGACGGACTCCGCCTCGCACTGGCGCCTGCGGAGGCCTCTGCAGGCGTGAGCGAGATCGTGGCTCTGCAGGGAGACCGGCCGCGCACGAACGGCCGCACGCACACCGCGCAGCTCTTCGGCCGCCTGATGCCCCTGCCCGTCGGGCCGCAATCGCTGGCGCGGGCCACGGGGCCGCGCTGGTGCCTGCCCGTTCAGCTTCCGCGAAGGACCGTACACCTATCGCGTCGTGGTGCGGCCGCCGCGATCACGGTAGCGCGCACACTCGACCGGGACGCGTGACGTCGCGGAGGCGGTGCAGCGGCTGGCCGGAGAGATCGAGTGGGCCATCCGGCGCGTCGCCCCATCAGTGGTTCTGCCTGCGCCGCCTCTGGAGCTGACCGCCGCTCAGCTCGCCCGAGCTCCAGCCGCTGGCGCGCGGGAGGATCCGCGAGGTCGAACAGTCCCTCGGGCACGGGCCGCGGCCCGACTTCGAGGACGTCCACGGCCGTCGTCGCTCCGCCGTGGAGCGCGTCGCGCACGAGCAACCGGCTCGCGTAGGGCCGTCCACCCGCGCTCCACTGCACGAACTCCACGATCGTCGCCACCTTGCCGCTGGGGACGCGGTACTCCGCCCGCACCGGCCGCAGCGTGGACGCGGCGAACGACGTAGCCGGACGGCGGGATAGATCGCGGCCGGTCGCGCGCGGTCAGCTCGAGGGCGACGAGGCCGCCGTCGAGATCGGCCGCGGAGGAAACCTTGTAGTCGCGCGCGTACTGGAGGCCGAGGACGTCGTTCGATCGTCGCGCTGCCGCGCAGGCGGTAGGACGGGCTGAGGCGCACCGGCTTCTTCGCCCCCGGAGCCAGGAACCACAGGACGGGACCCAGGCGGAGAAGGTACTTCCCGCGCTCCTTGGGGCCCAGGAGGCGGACCAGGGTCCGCGCTTCGCCCTTGCGCCAGACCTCCACCTCGAGCGGAGGCTTGTCCCCCGCGGTCAGGCGCATGCGGCTGCGGAAGGACTCGGGGGCGAGGGCGCCGAGGTCGGTGCGGCGGAGGAGTTCCTCGTTCGAGAGGCCTGATCGGCGGAACGGACGGGCACGGGACGAGGGAGACGGGCCGACCACGGTCAGGACGGCCAGCGAGCGACTCAAACATGGCCCAGCGCGTCCACGATGCGCAGGCGCACCGTCCGCACCGCCGGGAAGATCGCGGCCACGGCCAGCACCACCACCATGAGGGCCGACGACGGCCACGAAATCGCCGGGGTGGACGGCGAGCTGCAGGCGGAACCCGGCGGCCGCCCCCGGCGGCGGCGGCATCTGGATGCCGGCGGCGTTGATCGCCACCACGAGCGCGGCGGCCACGCCGTCGCCGACGAGCGCGCCCATCACCCCGAGCCACAGCGCCTCCAGCACCGACCATCAGCGCGACCTGCCCCGCGCGACGTGCCTGATGGCGAGCAGGGTGCCGAACTCACGGACCCGCCTCCAGGACCGACATGAGCAGCGTGTCTCGAAGTCGCGAGGCAGACGAGCACGAACACGATCCCGCCCAGGAACCAGAAGATGCCGGAGTAGAGCGCGCCGGACCTGGCCGTAGAACGGGGCCCGCGTCCGCCAGTCGGTGATGACGAGGGGATCGGCGGACAGGACCGGAGGCGGAGGGCGAGCGCGTCGCCGACCTCCTGCGTGCGCGCGGTGTCATCGAGCACCGATGACGATGGAGGAGACGCGGTCGGTGCCGAGCAGCCTCTCCCCGTCGCCAGGTGCGTCTTCAGGAGGCGGGCGTCCAGCTCCTGCAGGCCCGAAGTGACGAGGCCGGCCACCCGGACGATCGAGCGCGTTGAGGGTGCCGTCCGCGGTCATCGCGGTGATCGTGACCACGTCCCCGGGCGCCGCCCCCAGCGACCCGGCCAGGCTCACCCCGAGGAGGACCTCGTCCTCGCCCACCGGCGGCGGCGCGATCCGGAGGGTTCTGCCCGCCCCGGATCTTCACCTCCAGGTTCATCCGGCGCTCGCGCGTCGGGCTCGAGGGCCACGCCCACGAACGCCGACGAGCGGTCGTCCTTCGACGCCATGCCCGTGAGGTAGACGGCGGCGCCGGCGGCCAGGACGTGGGGGTGGATTCCGCGGCCTCCCGGACCCGCGCCCAGTCGGCCCACGCGGGCGGGGCGGAGCGGTCGGGCCCGCCGGGACCCGCCGTCGCCGCCGGCATCAGCTCGAGATGGCCTGAGCCCGCCGTGGATGATGGCCTCGCGCAGCCCGTCGAACGAGAAGCGGATGAATCCGCCGGTCAGGATGAGCGGCCACCGCCCCCGCGGCGCATGACGAGCAGGGAGAGCAGTGGTGCGGCGGCGATGGCGGGCGAGGTCTGCGCAGGGCGATGATCGCGAACTTCATGCGCCTTCGGCCACCATGCCGTCGATGAGGCGGATGGTGCGCGGGGCCCGCGCCACGATCGCAGGATCGTGGGTGGCGAAGAGGAACGTCGTCCCCGCTCCGCGTTCATGCGCGCCAGAAGGTCCACGATCGCGGCCGCGGTGCGCGAGTCCAGGTTCGCGGTGGGCTCGTCGGCCGAGGATGGCCAGCGGCTCGTGGACGAGCGCGCGCGCGAGGGAGACGCGTTGCCGCTCGCCCCCGGAGAGCTGGTCCGGCCGGTGCCGCATGCGATCGGCGAGGCCGACCGCGGCCAGCGCTGTCCTCGGCCCTCCGCTTGCGGTCCGCGCGCGGGACCCCGTCGATCCACAGCGGGTACTCGACGTTCTCGAACGCGGAGAGCACGGGCAGCAGGTTGAAGGACTGGAACACGAAGCCGAGCTGGCGCCGCCGCAGCTGCGTCTTCTCGGCCGCGGTCAAGGAAGCGAGGTCCGCCCCTCCGAACACGACCTGGCCCTCGTCCGGCTCGTCCAGGCAGCTCCAGCAGGTTGAGCAGGCTCGTCTTGCCGCTGCCGGACGGGCCCGCCACCACCGACGAACTCGCCCCGCGCCACCTCGACGTCGATGCCGCGCAGGGCCTCGATGACCACGGCGCCGAGGCGATACGCGCTTTGCGCAGGTTGCGGGCCTGAAGAGCACCCGCGAGGATACCGCGAACCCGGGGATCACCCGCCTGCGTGCGTGCTGAGCGACGCGGAGACAGGATCGCTTCGCCGTCGGGCCCGTTCACGGTGACGTCGTGGTGGCCAGCGGGTCGCCTGCCCCGTGCGCCGCACGGTCGCGATCAGGCGGACACCGGCGGCGACGCGTCGGTCGGCGCGCACCGAGGCCGTACGGATCCGCGACCAGGTACCATGCCGGCGCCGCGTCTCCCGCCGGCGCCGCCAGCGCCCGCTGCACGGCCGCGGCCTGGGCCGCCAGCTCCGAGGCGACGACGACCGCGGGTACGCGCCCGCCGCACGGCGAACGCGCTGTCCAGCGGGATGCGCCCTGCCGCAGACGACGACGTCCGGGCCGCGGCGTCTCGAGGATCGTGTCGCACCAGGCGCGCCGTCCGCACGCTGCGGGATGCAGACCGTCGGGGACGTCGCGCTCAGCCATCGGCGGCCGCCGCGTGCCACGCCGGTGACGGCGAGCGCCCGTCCGATCTTGCACCTCGAATCGGCATCTGGCCGTCGCCGTCGGGACGGGCGGCGACGGAGACCTCGAGAACGTCGCCGGGTCCGACGGCATCGGCGGAAGCGCACGGAAGGCAGGGCCGTCGGAGCGCGAGCCCAGCTCCCGCAGCGCGTGACGCGACGACCACGAGCCAGGCCACGCCGGGCAGGATGGGCTGGCCGCCGAAGTGACCGGCGAACGCGCGGCTGGAGGTCTCCACGCGAGCTGCGCGCGCCAGCCGAGGCGGCGTCGGCCGCCCCCTCCACGATGGTCAGGCCGTCGAAGATCTCCGTCGCCATGACCCGCCCCGCGCCGCCACGAGAGGCTGGATATCCGCGCCCGATCGCCTTTGGTATGATCGGCGCCTCCAAGGAGCCGCGTCGTGCCCATCGACACCATCGCCGTCATCGGCTCGGGCATCATGGGCCGCGGCATCGCCCACGCGGCCTGCGCGTGGGCGGCTTCCGCACGATCCTCCACGACGTCTCCGCGGACGCCCTCGAGCGCGCGCTGACCACCATCCGCCGCGATCTGACGAGGGCGTCGCCCGCGGCAAGCTCTACCGCGGCCGACGCCGCCGCCGCCGCTCTGCGCGCTGGCGCCGGAGCAGGAGCCGCGGGGCGGCGGCGGAGAGGCGCGAGCTTCGTGATCGAGGCCGTGCCCGAGGAGATCGCCCTGCTGCGCACGTTCGCGAAGCTCGACCGGCACTGCGGCGGCGAGGTCGTGCTGGCCACGAACACGTCGGGCCTCTCCATCACCGAGATCGCGGCGGCCACCAGGCGGCCCGGCCGCGTGCGTCGGCATGCACTTCTTCAATCCCGTCCCCAAGATGAAGCTGGTCGAGGTCGTGCGCGCCTCGAGACACCAGCGACGGCGACGATCGGCGTCACCGTCGAGGTCGGCGCGGCGCATGGGCAAGGAGACGGTGCGTGGTGCAGCGACTCCGCCGGCTTCATCACCTCCCGCGATCAACGCGATGATCGGCAACGAGGCGTTCCTGATGCTGCAGGAGGGCGTGGCCAGCGCCGCAGCGACATCGACAAGGCGCTCGAAGCTCGGCCTCAACCATCCCATGGGGCCCGTTCGAGCTCGTGGACCTCGTCGGCCTCGACACGCGGCTCGCCGTGCTCGGAGTTCCTGCACCGGAGCCTGGGCGAGAAGTACCGGCCCGCGCCCCTGCTCGTGCAGCACGTCGAAGGCGGGCTGCCTGGGCACGGAAGGTCGGGCGCGGCGTGTACGACTACGGCGGCCACGTGAGGTGGACTTCCGGCACCTGCTGCTCGCCGTCGACGACCGCGTGGCGCACCTCACCGTGAACCGGCCCGAGGCGCGCAACGCCTCGACGGAGAGACGGTGGCGAGGAGTTCCATCGCGCGCTGGAGGAGGTCGCGGGCGGCCCGGCGTCACGCGTCTTGATCGTCACCGGCGCGGGCGACAAGGCGCTTCGTCTCGGGGCCGACATCGCGCCATCCGCGCGCGGCGGCGCGACGACGCGCTCGCCTCGATCAATCTCGCGCCTCGATGTCCGCGGTCGAGGCGCACGAGGCGGTGATCGATCGCGGCCGTCAACGGCTACGCCCTGGGCGGCGGCTGCGAGCTGGCCCTCGCCTGCGACCTCCGCATCGCCGCCGAGCGCGCCGTCTTCGGCCTGCCCGAGCCCGCGCTCGGCATCATCCCCGGCGCGGGCGGCACCCAGCGCCTCCCGCATCGTGGGACTCGGCCGCGCCAAGGAGATGATCCTGACCGGCGCGCGCTGGGACGCCCGCCAGGCCCTGGCCGCGGGCCTCGTGTCCGAGGTGGTGCCGCCCGCGGAGCTGCCGGCGGCGGCGCGCGCGTCGGCCGAGCGCGGTGCTCGCCCTGGGCCCGCTGGCCGTGCGGCTGGCCAAGCTGGCTCTCAACGCGTCCATGCAGATGCCCCTCGGCGCGGGGCCTGCGTCTACGAATCGACGGCCCAGGCGATCACCTTCGAGTCGAAGGACAAGCTGGAAGGCACCACCGCGTTCCTGGAAAAGCGGCCGGCGCGCTTCACCGGAGAATAGAGACGATGCGAACGCTCGGAGCCCTCCTCCTGCTCGTCGGCATCGTGGGTTTCTTCTACCGCTCCTCGCACATGTCGGGGCTGCCGTCAATCCCGACGGACGGCGCTCGGCGAACTACATCCGGACCGACGCCGGCCGGTACGAGCTCGGCGCTACCTATGCCCTGGTGTCGGGGTTCATCGGCCTCCTGCTCTACTGTCTTCCCCAAGGGGCGCTGATCCGTCCTGTGCGGACCCTCACCAGTGAAGGCGCTCACACCCGGGCCCCTGGCGGGTGCGGTGCAAGCTGACTTCGGAAGCGTGGTGGGTGCGACTGGATATACGCCGGCCCAGCCGACCGCGACCGCCTGCGTGTCCGCCTCGTCGAAGGAGACGCGGCGTATGCCCGCGCGGTCGAAACAGAGCCTCACCGGACTCGGGCCGCGGCCCCTGGGAGGTCGCGACCGCCTCCGATCTCGCGCGGCCAGCCCAGGCTCGCCGCCAGCGATCCCGACGCCGCCCCCGATTTCGACCTGACGGGCGCGACGCGCGCGCGGGCCGGAGAGCCACCTCCCGCCCCGCTGCCGCGCGTACGCCGGCCGCACCGCGGCGGTCGTCGTCCTGGTCGGCCCCGCGGACGACCCAGCGTCAGGCCTCGGCCGCGCATGGAGGCGGGCGCCCACGAGTAGGCCTTCGTCAAGGGCCCGCTCGATCCCCAGCTCCTCGACCGCGCGCTGCTGCGCCAGCCGTCGGGCGCACCAAGCGCACCGGGGATACGCCGATGCGCCTGGAGCAGGCCGAAATTGCCCGGCATCCATGCAGCCCGGCGTCACCATCACCGACGTCAGCGGGCCACATCACTCTACACGAGCGCCGCGGAGGCGGCCGTCATCGCGGCTACAGCAAAGTGCCTCGAGCTGCTGAGCATGGACGCGCGTGACCTCGTCCCGCCCGCGAACTGGTCGCCCCTGCGGGCCCGGGACCTCCGCGAGGTCCCCGCATGCGGCAGCGCGACGCGCGCGCCTCCGCAAGGACGGGAACCCCTCCCCTTCCCGCGCAGCTTCCATGTCCGACGTCATCCGCGACGCGGCCGGAGCAGCCCCTCGGCATCGTCACCACCCGCCAGGACATCTCCGAGCGCTGGGAAGCGGAGGAGGCGCTGCGCAGAGCGAGAGCGCTACGCCCCGACCGCGTCGCCCAGGACCGGCGGACGGCCTCGTGGGACTGGAACCTTGCGCACCAGGCCGCGCGCTACTTCTCCCCGCGCTGGAAGGGCATGCTCGGGCCACGACGACACGGAAGTGGCCACGGCCATCGACGAGTGGTTCCGGCCGCATCCACCCACGAAGACCGCGACCGCGTGCAGCGCAAGATCCAGGACCACCTGCCGGGGAGCTGAGCCCGCGCTTCGAGGGACGAGCACCGGATGCGTGCACAAGGACGGCAGCTATCGCTGGGTGCTCAGCCGCGGGTTCGCCAGCCGCAGCTATCACGGCCGCCCCTACCGCATGGCGGGCGCGCAGACGGGGCGCCACCGACCGCCGCGCCTACGATCCGGCCCTCACCGGCCTACCCCACCGCGCGCCTCTTCGCGGAGCGCTGCTGACGACGCGCTGGCGCGCCACCGCCACGCGCGCAAGGGCCACTTCGCCGTGCTCCTTCGTGGACCTCGATCGCTTAAGGCGGTCAACGACACCGTTCGGGCACGTGGCCGGCGACCAGCTCCTGGTGGAGGTGGCGCAGCCGGCTGGAGGCCGCGGTGCGTCGGGGACACCGTGTCGCCGCTTCGCCGGGCGACGAGTTCGCGATCCTGCTCGAGCGCATCCAGGACGTGGCGGACGCGACCGGGCGTCGCCGACCGCGTGCATCGCGCGCCGGCCGCGCCCGTGCTCCTCAGCGAGCACGAGACGGTGCCTCCGCCAGCGTCGGGGTCGCCCTCAGCCTGACGCCGTACGAGCGGGCGGAGGACGTCGTGCGCGATGCCGACGCCGCCACGTACCGGGCCAAGCCAGGGCGGAGGGGCCGCTGGGAGATCTGCGACGAGGCCATGCGCGAGCGCGTCGCCTCCCGCGCGCGCATGCAGCGCGACCTCGCAGCGCGCTCGACCGGCAGGAGCTCTCCGTCGACTACCAGCCCGTGGCCGACGTCGCCACCGGCCAGCTGCGCGGGTTCGAGGCGCTCCTGCGCTGGCGCGGCCTGCTCCTGCCCCTCGACTTCCTGGTGGCGGCGGAGGCGGCGGCGCCGGCATCCTGCGCATCGAGACCTGGCTCCTGCGCGAGGTCTGCGCGCAGGCCGGACGGTGGCGCGCGCGTCTGCGGGGTGCCGTTCCGGCTCTCCCTCAACGTCTCCACCACGCAGTTCCTGCGCGGCGAGCTCGCCGCGACCTGCGCTCGGCCCTGGATCCGGGCGGGTTCCCGGGCGCCGCTCTGACCTCGAGGTCTCGGAGGACAGCTGCTCTGCGACGCCTCCGCGGTGGCGGCGGCCGTCGGGTCCCTCGGCGCCCTCGGCGTCGGAGTGGTGCTCGACCGCTTCGGGATCGGCCACGTCTCCATCAGCGCGTTGCGCCGGTTTCCGGCTCCCGCCCTCAAGCTCGACGCCGGCCCTGACCTCCGCGACGGACCGGGAGACGGGAGGCGTTCCTGCCCGCGCTGCTCGGGCTGGCCGCGGCCGCTGGCCCTTCCCGTCGCGGCCACGGGAGTCGGAGACGGAAGCGGAGCGCGCGCGCCTGCAGGCCCTGGGCTGCGCGGAGGCGCAGGGCGGCCTCTTCTCGAAGCCGCTGGACGCGCAAGCGGCGAGGCGATCCTGATCCAGGGCGGTGGCCAGCCTTCCACGCTGGGGTCGGCCGCCGTCCACGTGGCCTCCACGCCGCGCCGCCCTCGCCGTAAGATGGGAGTGCGGCCTCTGGCCACCCCTGGCCCCACGGAGGGGCCCTGTCCATGAGATCGACGCCTCGGCGCGCGGCCCTGGTCGCTGCTGATCGTGATCGCGGGGACGTTCCCCCGCCGCCGCCAGGATTCGTCGTCCGTGCCGCGCATCGGCCTGACCGACTTCAAGAAGCTGCACGACGAGGACAAGGTGCTCATCATCGACACCCGCTCGGCGGGACTCGTATCGGGGCGGGCACATCCCCGGCGCGATCAGCGTGCCGCTCTCCGCCTGGGACCAGAACCTGCCTCGGCTGAAGGCGACCCGGAAGCCGATCGTCGCCTACTGTGCTTGACCGTCCGAACACACCAGCGCCCGTGCGGCGCAGATGCTCGACGAGGCCGGAGTCAAGAACGCGAAGGCGCTCCTCGGCGGGATGGAACGGCTGGGTCGCGAACGGCTACCCCGTCGTCAAGGGCGATCTCCCAAGTAGGGTGACCGGCCACACCCTCCCCTCCTCCTCCTGCTCGCCCCGCGGCCCGCGGCCGCCCAGCCCGCCGGCGCGGAGCCGCGCAGAAGGACCTCACCGTCGCCGACATCTTCGATCCCGAGGCGCGGGCCGACTTCGGCCACCCGCGCCCGCCCTGAGCTGGATCGACGACGGCCACTACCACTGGCCCGCGGACCGATCGCCGCACGCGTCTCACCGGATCACCTGCGCGTCGATGCCCTCAGCGGGAACGCAGGCCTCTCTTCGACGCGGACGCGCTCGAAACCGCCGCTGGCGGCCGTGGCCGGGCGTGTCGCCCGAACCAGGCGCGCGCCCTCGCCCGCCGGAGCTCGTACCGTCATGAACGGGCGGCGCACGGCCCTGCTCGTCACGCCGCCGACGACCTCTTCCTCTTCGATTTCCGCACGCGCACGCTGACCCGGCTCTACGCACGTGGCAGGCACCGAGGAGCGCTCGCTGTAGCCCCCGACGGCTCCGCGCGTGGTGGCCTTCGTGCGCGGCGGCTAACCTCCACCGTGCGTGGAGATCGGCCGGCGCTCCGTCGAGCGCGCGCTCACCCGCGACGGGTTCTGCCCGACGTGCTCAACGGGATCCTCGACTGGGTCTACCGGGAAGGAGATCTACGGGCGCGGGCGCTTCAATGGGCTACTGGTGGGAGTCCCGACTCCCGGCGGCTCGCGCTGCTCCAGCTCCAGGAGGCGCGGGTCCCGCACTACCCGCTGGTGGACGACATCGCGGCGCGCGCCGCGAACGCGGAGGAGCACCGCGCTATCCAGAAAGCAGGCGATCCGGACCCCGAGGTCCGGCTCGGGATCGTGGAGGCCTCCGGGAGCGGTCCGCGCTGGGTGGACTCTCGAGCTACGCGGAGGCGGAGCCCCTGATCGTCGACGTCACCTGGAGCCCCGACAGCCGGCGCGTCGTCTTCCAGGTGCAGGACCGGGGCCCAGACCTGGCTCTCCTCCGACGACGCGGACGCGGCCACCCTGCAAAAGCGCACGCTGCTGCGCGAGAAGACGAGGCCTGGGTGGAACGGCAGGACGACGCGATCACCTGGCTGGGCGACGGGAGTTTCCTGTGGGCTTCGAGCGCACGGGATGGAAGCACCTCTACCGCTATCGCGGCGACGGCACCCTGGTGGCGCCCGTCACGCGTGGCGAGTGGGAAGCGCGCACCGTCCTCGGCGTGGACGAGGCCGGCGGCTGGGTGTATTTCTCGGGCACCGAGCATAGCCCGATCGCGAGCGACGTCTACCGGATCCGCCTCGACGGCACCTCCCTGCAGCGGCTCTCGCGCGCGGAGGGCACGCACACGGCGAGCTTCAACCCCGCCCGCGCCCTCTACCTCGACACCTGGAGCACATCACCACGCCGCCCCAGGTGCGCCTGCACCGCGCCGACGGCTCCGAGTGCGGGTGGTCGATCCCAACCCTGCTCCGCGCCCTCGCCGAGTACCGGCTGGGGCGGCCGGAGCTCCTGCGCGTGCCCACGCGCGACGGGTTCCCCATGGAAGCCATGCTCCTGCGCCCGCCGGACTTCGACCCCGGAAAGCGCTATCCCGTCTATCCAGCACGCCTACGGCGGGCCGCACTCGCCGGTGGTCAAGAACGCCTGGGGAGGCACCGCAGCCTCTTCCACCAGCTCCTCGCGCAGCAGGGCGTCGTGGTCTGGATCTGCGACAACCGCACGGCCAGCGGCAAGGGCGCGGTCTCCGCCTGGCCCGTGTACCGGAACTTCGGGGAGCTGAGCTGCGCGACGTCGAGGACGGCGCTGGACTGGCTGCGAGCAGCCAGGGCTGGGCGGACGTCGACGCATCGGGATCAACGGCTGGAGCTACGGCGGGTACATCGTCACGCTACGCGCTCACGCACAGCAAGACGCTTCGCGATGGGCATCGCCGGCGGCACCGTCGCCGACTGGCGCAACTACGACTCGATCTACACCGAGCGCTACATGGACCTGCCGCACGCGCAACGCGGACGGCTACCGCCGCAGCTCGCCGCGCTTCGCGCCGCGCGACCTGCACGGCGCGCTGCTGCTGATCCACGGCGCGATCGACGACAACGTGCACCCGCAGAACACGATGCAGCTCGCCTACGAGCTGCAGAAGGCGCAGCAAGCCGTTCCAGATGATGCTCTACCCGAAATCGCGGCACGGCGTCACCGAGCCCGCGCTGCTCAGCGCACCTGAGCGCGCTGAAGCTCGCTTTCGTCGAGAAGACGCTGGAGCCGGGCTTCGTCGCCGGCTTCTTCCTTCTTCGCTACCTTCTTCGACGCCTTAGGCCGCGCTTCCCTTGGGCGCCGCGCGCTCCGCGCTCTGGGAGCGCCACCTGGGCGCGGAGGAGGGCGGCGATCGCGGGCTCAGCCGCGTCCGCCGCCGGTGCGCAGCTTCACGTGCCGCATCCGCTTCCCCGTCGCTCAGGCTTTCTCCTGGGATCCGGCAGCTCGGACCCGTAGGCGAACCGAGCCCGACGTGGTGTCCGCGTCCGGCATGACGACCGCCGCGCACTGGTCCGGCATCTTGGGGCCGAAGCCGTACCAGATCACCTTCCAGCCGAGCTTAGGGTATTCGTCCGCGTCCGGCGTGACGGACGCGATGAGCGCGCGCACCTGGTGGGTGAGGTCGCGGATGTCGGGGTGTACGCCTCCAGGAAGCGGTCGATCTCATCGGCCATGCGGCTCGTCCTCACTTTCCGGCGGGCCGCGACAGGTCCTTGTAGAGGATGGAGACGAAGAGGGTCGGCTTTCAAAAGCCCTGGCCCCCATTTCGCGTCCAGCTCCGCCAGCGGCTTGCGCGGCCGTCGTCTGCTCGAGGTCTTGCCCGCCTTCACCAGCGCCGAGCCACGCGATCACGCGCAGTGGCCAGCATGTCGCGATAGGCCTTGAGATCGGACTTCGTGGCCAGGGGCCATGGCCCGGGATGATCTTCGTACCGTCGCCGGCGCAGGGCGAGCATCCGGTCGGCGGCCGCGATCATTCCGTTCACGGACCCGCCGCTGGAGAGGTCGATGAACGGATTACATCCCGTTGAAGAAGGTGTCGCCGCCGTGGCAAGACGTTCGCCTTGCGGAACTGGACGACGGTGTCGCCGTCCGTGTGCGCGGGCGCGACGTGGAAGGCGCTAGATCTCGTCGCCATTGAGGTGGAAGGCGACGGAATCGGCTGAAGGTCACCACGGGCAGGGCGGCGGGATCGGACGGCCGGCGTCTTCATCCCGAAGGCCTCGATGAACTGCTCGGTGCTCATCCGCTTGCGCACGTTCTCGTGGGCGACGATCAGAGTGCCGGACTTCGCCGAGGTCCTTGTTGCCTCCGCTGTGGTCACCCGTGCCAATGCGTGTTGAGCACGAACTTCACGAGGCTTGCTGGTGAGGCGCGGCGCACGGCGGCCTTGATCTTGGGGGTGAGCGGCGCGTATTGGTCGTCGATCAGGGACGCGGCGTCGGCGCCCACGGAGGCCGATGTTGCCGCCGGCGCCCTGGAGCATGTACACGCCCTCGGCGAGCTTCTCGGACGTGACTTCCACCTTGCTGAAATCCTGCTGGGCGGAAGCCACCACGGAGCCGCCCAGGAGCAACACGACCGAGAGAGACAGAACCCAGCCACGCGCCATCACACCTCCTCGCAAAGAGGGCGCGATCATATCTTCAATGCGGCGCCGCTTCCGTGCAGTTTGCCTCGGGCGGGCGCACCTGCTGAAATGCCGGGATGGGCGATGTCCGGAGCAACGCTTCTTCGACGACGCGGTCCGTCGGCCTCGACGCCGACCGGATGCGCGAGCTCTATCGCGCGCTCCTCCTCCCGCGCCTGATCGAGGAGAAGGCGCTGCTCCTCCTGCGCCAGGGCCGGCTCTCCAAGTGGTTCTCGGGCATGGGGCAGGAGGCCATCGCGGTCGGCGTGGCCTTCGCCCTGGAAGCGGACGACTGGATCCTGCCCATGCACCGCAACCTCGGCGTGTTCACCACGCGCTCGGTCGACCTGGGCCGGCTGTTCCCGCCAGCTCTTCGGCAAGGACGGCGGATTCACCAGGGGGCGCGACCGCACGTTCCACTTCGGCCTGCTCGAGAAGCGCATCGTCGGGATGATCAGCCACCTCGGGGCCACGGTGCCGCGTGGCGGACGGCCTGGCCCCGGCCGCCCAGCTCCGCGGCGAGCGGCAGCGTGGCCGCCACCTTCAGCGGCGACGGCGGCACGAGCGAGGGGACTTCCACGAGGCGGTGAACCTGGCCGCGGTCTGGAAGCTGCCCGTCCTTTTCGTGATCGAGAACAACCAGTACGGGCTCTCCACGCCGGTGTCGGAGCAATACGCCTGCGCGCGACCTCGCCGACCGCGGCATCGGCTACGGCATCCCCGGCGTCGTGGTGGACGGCAACGACGTGCTGGCCGTGGTGGAGGCGGTGGGCCGGGCGGCCGAGCGCGCGCGCGGCGGCGAGCGGCCCGACGCTCCTCGAGTTCAAGACCTTCCGCATGCGCGGGCACGAGGAGGCCTCCGGCACCGCCTACGTGCCCAAGCACCTGTTCGAGGAGTGGGGCCGCAAGGACCCGGTCGCCCGCTTCGAGCAGCTGGCTCTTGACGCCGTGGCCTGCTCGACGAGCCGACGCGCGACAAGCTGCGCGCCGACCTCCGGCCCGTCATCGACGCGCTCGTGGACGAGGCCCTGGCCGCGCCCGATCCCGTCTCGAGCGCGGAGAGCGAGCTGGCCGACGTGTACGCCGCCCAGCACGCTCGCCGGTCGCAGATCCGGCCGTCGGCGCCGGCGGCGCCGGAGCAGCGCTACATCGACGCGCATCCAGGACGGCCTGCGCGAGGCGATGCGCCGCGACGCGAGATCGTCCTCATGGGCCAGGACATCGCGGAGTACGGCGGCGTCTTCAAGGTCACCGAAGGCTTCGTCGGAGGAGTTCGGCAAGGCGCGCGTGCGCAACACGCCGATCATCGAGTCGGGCGCGGTCGGCGCCGCCCTCGGCCTCGCCCTCGACGGCTTCCGGCCGATGGTCGAGATGCAGTTCGGCGACTTCATCACCTGCGGGTTCAACCAGATCGTCAACAACCTGGCCAAGACCCACTACCGGTGGGGCGCGCGCGGTGCCGATCGTGGTGCGCGTCCCCGTGGGCGGCGGCACGGGCGCGGGGCCGTTCCACTCCCAGAACGTCGAGGCCTGGTTCACGCACGTGGCCGGCCTGAAGGTGGTCGCCCCCGCGACTCCTACGACGCGAAGGGTCTCCTGACCGCGGCCTTCGAGGACGGGAACCCCGTCCTCTACCTCGAGCACAAGCTCCTGTACCGCTCCGCGCGCGGGCGCGATCCCTCCGGCTGGTACACGCTGCCGCTGGGCCGAGGCGCGGGTGGCGCGCGAAGGGACGGACGCGACGATCGTGACCTATTCCGTCGGGTGTCCTGGGCGCTCGAGGCCGCGGAGCGGATGGCCGCGGACGGGCGGTCGATCGAGGTGATCGACCTGCGGACCGCTGCTGCCCTGGGACCGCGAGACCGTGCTGCAATCGGTCCGCAAGACGGGGCGGGCCCTCGTCCTGCACGAGGCCCCCACCACCGGCGGCTTCGGAGGCGAGCTGGCGGCGGTGATCGGGGCGGAGGCCTTCGACGCCCTCGACGCCCCCGTGTCGCGGCTGGGCGCACTGGACACCCCGTGCCCTTCAGCAAGGCGCTGGAAGAGGTGTTCTCGCCTCGCGCCCGTCTCCTGCCTGCCCTCCGCGAGCTGCTCGCGTACTGACGCACTGAGCCTCGCCGCCGCTGACTGCGGTCGCGCTTGGCGGCCTGGCCGTGGGCGCCGTGCTCGTGTGGCGGAAGGCCTGGAGCTGGCGCGGGCTGCGCGCGGTGCGCCGCCGCTTTCCCGCGCGCATCGACCGGTATGCGCACGCCGGGCGGGCGCGCATCCGGGCAGCCTGCTCGCCGATCCCGAAGTGGCGGTGGCGGTGGCCGCACACGTGGCCGCGACGGGCGAGACGGTCGAGGGCACGTGGGCCCGCGTCGAACGATACGTGGACGAGATCGTTCCCTCCTTCAACCTGCTCGCCTACTACCGGCTCGGCTACGGCGTGGGCGCGTCTGCTCCTCCCCCTGCTCTACAAGGTGAGCGTCGGCCACGAGCCCCGGGCCGCCCTCAACGCGATCCCGCGCGAGAGCGTGGTCATCTACCTCATGAACCACCGCTCGAACGCCGACTACGTCCTCGTGGCCTACGTCCTCTCGGGCCGGGTGGCCGTGTCCTACGCCGTCGGCGAGTGGGCGCGGGTGTGGCCCCTGGAGACGCTGTTCAAGAGCTTCGGGTCGTATTTCGTGCGCCGGCGCTGACCGGAGGCGCTCTACCACAAGGTCCTCGAGCGCTATGTCCAGCTCATCACCCGCAACGGGGTGACCCAGGGCGTGTTCATCGAGGGCGGCCTGAGCCGCGACGGCGCCTTCCGTCCGCCGAAGCTCGGCCTCCTCGACTACCTCGCCCGCGTGAAATGTGATCCGGGATTCGACCGGCCGGTCTTCTTCGTGCCCGTCGCCATCAACTACGACCGCGTCCTCGAGGACCGCTGCTGCTGCTGCGCGAGCTGCAGGCCCCGGAAGAGCGCCTGCGCCGGCGCGACCAGATGGCCGAGGTCGCCTCCTACGTGCTCAAGGTCTGCGGCCGCGCCTGCTGCGGCGCGCGCGCCGTTACGGCCGCGCCTGCGTCAACTTCGGCGAGCCCCTGAGCCTCGACGAGTGGCTGGCCCGCCATCCCGGCGTGCTCGCCCTGCCCCGGAGGCACGCCTGGCGCAGCTGGGCAGCCTGGCCGAGGAGGTGATGGCGCGCATCGCGGCCGTCATGCCCGTGACCGCCGTGGCCATGGCCTGCGCCTCCCTCCTCCAGGATGGCCGCGATTCGATCTCGCGTGCGGAGTGGGAGTCGCGCCTCGCGGACCTGCGCTTCGTGCTGCGCGGCGCGGATGCCCAACGTCGTGGGCGGCGACCGGTCGAGCGCGGACACCCTGGACCGCGCCCTCGTCATGCTGACCCTGCGCCGCGTGGTCACTCCCGACGCCGGCGGGTTCCGGATCGACCGCGCGCAGGGCGCATCGCTTCGCTACTACGCGAACTCCATCGCGCATTTCCTGCCCGCGCCGGCCCCCGCGGCGCGATGACGGAGCCCTCCGCCGCGGACGAGCGCCTGGAGTCGTTCACGACCACGCGACGGCGTCACCCTCGCGCGCGACGCGGATCGTCACCGGAAGCCGTCGCGTGGTGCTCGTCTCGCCCGGGATCTTCATGCACCGCGACAGCGTCGAACATCGCGCTGGCCCGGCGCCTGGCCGCCGCTGGCCGACGTGGTGACCCTGGACATCCGCGGCCACGGTGACTCCGGGAGGGCGTTCACCTGGGCGTGCGGAACCGGAGGACGTGGCCACGGTGGCGCGCGCCCTGCGCGGCTCGTACGAGCGGATCGGGGGCTCTGGGCTTCTCGTACGGCGGCCATCACGTGGGAATGGCGGCCGCGCTCCATCGTCAGCCTTCGACGCCGTAGCCCTGGTCGCCGCCCCCAGCAACCTGTTCCTGCTCGATCACAACTTCCTGACCGCGGGGGCTGCTGCGCAGCGCGCCCCTGATGTGGCGCCGGCGACGGCGGCGCACGCGGGTCGCCGTTTCCCTTACTGGCCCCCACCATCGCTCGCCCGCGTCGTCGATCGCATCGCGCCCACGCCGCTGCTCATCGCCCACGGCGGCGCCGACATGGCTGATCCCGCCGAGTCACGCGCACGTCTCTCGCGGCGCGCGGGCGAGCCGGAAGTCCCTGGTCCTGATCGACCGCGGCGCTGCACGCGGAGAACATCCTGGTCGACGAGCCGGAGCCGCTGTTCGCGGCGTTGGAGGGAGTTCTTTCGGCGCGCGCCTCTGAGGTCCGGACCAATCCAACGGCCCGGATTCATCGGGCCGTATCGGGTCGTAAGCGATGGATCGCGCCCAAACCCCGACGGGCCGTAAGTTCGCTCGCCGATTCGATTTCTCCGGACGATCCAATCGCTTGGTCCTGGGCATGCCTCTTCCGCCAACCCTCGGCGTTCTAGAAGTTCCAGCCTTGTCCACTGCCGGGACGAGTTCGTCGCGATTCCAGTTAGCGAGGAGTCTCTCGATGCCAAAGACGACGTTACGGTTCCTCTCCGCCGCCTTCATGATGCTGTGCTGCTGGCCGCGCCGCTCTGGGCGCAGTCCACCGCGACGCTCCAGGGCACGGTCTACGGACGCGCAGGGGCGATCGTCCCGGCGCCAGCGTCGCCGCCGCCAATGAGGCGACGGGCGTCCACGCGCCGTAATCACGGACAGCGCCGGCCAATACCAGATGGCGGCCCTGCCCGCCGGAAGCTATCGGCTCGACGCGCGCCTGACCGGCTTCCAGCCCAAGGTCGTCAACGGGTTCCGGCTGGGGGTCGCGCAGACGGCCGCGCTCAATGTGCAGCTCGGCGTGAGTGGGTGACCGAGGAGGTCGACGGTGACGGCCGAAGCGCTCCGTGATCGAGTCCACCACGACTCTCGGTCGGCCAGGTCATCAGCCAGCGCACGGTCCAGGAGATCCCGCTCAACGGGCGCCACTTCGTGGACCTCGGCCTGCTCATCCGGGCTCGGTGGCTCCCCAGCAGACCGGCTTCCTGACCGCGCCGCTGCGCGGCCAGGGCTCGTTCGCGTTCAACACCGCGGGCAACCGCGAGGACACCGTGAACTTCATGATCAACGGGATCAACCTCAACGACCAGGTCAGAACCAGATCACCTTCCAGCCGTCGATCAACACCGTCTCCGAGTTCAAGGTCGACAACCAGACGCTCGAGCGCGGAGTACGGGCGCAACTCGGGGCGGTGGTCAACATCGCCACGCGCTCGGGCACGAACGAGTTCCACGGGGAGGCCGTTCGAGTTCTACCGGAACCAGGACCTCGACGCCCGGAACTTCTTCAACCTCGAGAGCCAGACGCAGTCCCCCTTCAAGCGGAACCAGTTCGGGGCCAACCTGGGCGGGCCCATCATCAAGAACAAGACCTTCTTCTTCGCGACGCTACGAAGGCCTGCGCCAGCGCCAGCAGCTCGACTTCAACAGCGGCGTGCTGAGCGACGCCCAGCGCGGCGGCGGTGACCGACCCCGTGGTCCGCAACCTGCTCCCCCTGATCCCGACGGCGAACGCGCACCGAGCGCGACCGGGCGCCCGCGCTTCATCGGCACCGGCGTCGCGAACGTGAACATCGACCAGTGGACGGGCGACGTCAGCCACCAGCTCGCGCCAGAACGACCGCCTGCACGCCTACTACGCGTTCCAGAAGGACCAGCGCGGCGAGCCGAACCTCCAGGGCAACACCATCCCCGGCTTCGGGGACACCCGCAGCTCGCACCGGCAGATCGGCACCCTGAACTACACGCATGTCTTCGGCCCGAGCGTCGTGAACGAGGCGCGCTTCGGCGTTCAACCGGATCAACATCACGTTCGCGCCCAACGTCGACGGACAACCCGCAGAGCTACGGGATCAACAACGGGATCACGACCGCCGTCGTCCTGCCCCAGATCACCGTCCAGGGCGTGGGGCTGAACTTCGGCGGGCCCAACGGGTTCCCGCAGGGCCGCACCGACACCACCTACGTCCTCTCCGACACCCTGAGCTACGCGCGCGGCCGCCACGCCCTCAAGTTCGGAGGCGAGTGCTCGCTCGCTTCCACAACATCAACTTCGGCACCAACGGCGGCACGTTCACCTATCCCGAGCCTGGCCGACTTCCAGGCCGGGCGGGGAGCGCGTTCACCGTGACCCTCGGCGACATCGACAGCGACCTCACCCAGAAGGCCGTTCGGCCTCTTCGTGCAGGACAACTTCAGGATCCGCTCCAACGTGACGCTGGAGCTGGGCGTCCGCTGCGACCTGAACTGGTGTCGCCCACCGAGACCGACGACCGCTTCGTGTACTTCGACGCCGCCAGCGTCTCGCTCTACCAGGTCGGGCCACGGTGGTCCCGCGACAAGATCTACGGCAACAAGAACAACATCCAGCCGCGCGTGTGGGTATCGTCGTGGGATCCGTTCAAGGACGGCCGGACGTCGGTGAGGGCGGCCTACGCGCTCTTGAGCGACCAGCCGGTGACGAACCTGGTGTCACCAGACCGCCGGCAACCCGCCGCTGGTGACGCCGCTCTGACTTCACGGGGCGCGGCCGGTTCGATCCGCCTCGACAACGCGCTCACGGTGGCCCAGGCCTCAGGGCTGGCCCCGTGCAGCGTGGACGACTCCTTCCGGAATCCCCGCCTGCAGACCTGGAACGTCAACGTGCAGCGCCAGCTCCGGGCGAACCTCAGCGCCATGGTCGGCTACTTCGGATCGAAGGGCGACTACCTCCGCATCGCGCTCAACCAGAACCAGATCACAGAACGGCGTCCGTCCCTACCCGCGGCTCTCCGCCAGCAGCCCCATCCTGCCCGGACTCCGCGCTCGGCAACATCACGAACGATCGCGAGCCAGGGCTATTCCCGCTACAACGGGGTGTGGGTCACGCTCAACCAGCGCATCGCGCACGGCCTGCAGTTCAACGGCTCCTACACCTGGTCGAAGTCGAAGGACACGAACTCGCTCAACTCGACCAAGGCGCTCGCCGCCAGGACAGCACCAATATCGCCGGCGACTACGCGCTACTCCGACTACGACGCGCGGCACCGCTACGTCCTGAACGCGATCTGGGACCTCCCGTTCAAGGGCAACGCGGCTCGAGGATGGCTGGCAGATCAATCGCTCATCACCCAGGGGCAGACCGGCAACCCGATCACCATCGTCACGAACCAGAACTTCACCGGTGTCGGCACCGATCCGGCCGGACCTGGTCGGCAACCTGGAGGTCTTCGGGCGCCCGGAGCAGTGGTACTCGACCGGCGTCTGCGACCCGCGCGTGGCCGGCTCCTGCACCTCGAGCTCGGTCTTCGCGCTGCCCTTCACGAACGGCGTGGGCCACATGGGCAACTTCCGCGCAACGGCGTCTACGGGCCCGGCTTCTACAACACCGGATCTGTCGCTCATCAAGAGGACGAAGATCTCCGGGACGACGCTCGAGTTCCGGGCAGAGGCGTTCAACGTCTTCAACCACCCGAACCTCGGCTTCCCCTGGCTGCGCGCACCGCCGTTCCCGGCGGAACCGCGTTCGGGGTCATCACGAACACGCGCCTGCCCACCGGCGACTCCGGCTCGGCGCGCCAGATCCAGTTCGCGGCCAAGTTGCTGTTCTAGGCCGCGGCTGGAAACAGGCGGTCGAAGGGGCCGCCCGCTGTCCGCACGGTCCAGGCCAGCCAGGCCGCTCCGGCCGAGACCAAACACGGCCAGAGGCAGCAGCGATGCCCGTCCACTCCAGCCCCATGAAGCTCGCCAAGGTTCCAGGCCGATTTGGGGTCGTTGTTGCCGGAGTGGAAGGGGACCGTGTTGACCGCCACCTTGTCCGCGCGCCAGAGCGGCGGGTAATAAGTCCTCGAAGGGGTCGTCCACACGGTTGACCTCAGGCCGGATCGCGGTGGCGAGCACCATCCGCCCCGCCGAGGGCACGACGAGCGCGGTGAAGACGACGGCGGCCGCGATGCGCGTGACGCGGGCGCGTGACCAGCCGCCCCATTCGGGCAGGGCGACCCCCGCCACCGCGATGGCGAAGAAGGCAGCCACGGCACCAGCACGCGCGTGCCCATGCCCGCCCCCTCCCCGCCAGTCGTCGGGCGTACGGGTGAGCGCGCTGTTGAAGACGAGACCCACCGCGATCGCGGCCACGGCAGGTCCAGCCCTCGACCCGTGTCAGCGCGGCGGCGGATCAGACCGACGAGGCCGGGGAGAGCGAGGACCAGCCAGGGCGTGTGGTGCAGCAGTCCGCGCTCGGTGGAGAACAGGATCTTCAAGAGGAGGCGCGGATCGGGCGGAGTGATCCCGACGAAGAGTCCGCCCTGGCGGTTGGGGTCGGCCGATACCGCGTAAGGGGACGGTGAAGGGACCGCCAAAGGCGACGGTGTGATAGACGGCGAGTCCAGCCAGCGGCACCGCCGCGCCGAGAACGACCCAGCCCAGGCGCGGCCGGGGCGGACCACCGCCGCCGCATAGAGCCGATCACCGCGGCCAGGAGGGCGGTGGGGTACTCGGAGGCGATCCGCGTAGCCGAGAAGGACGCCGACCACCACGAGACGGCGGGCGGTGGGCCCTTCTGCCCGCTCTCGAAGATGAGCGCGAAGGCGCCGAGGAGGAGCGCGACCACCATCTGGTGCGCGTAGAAGAGCGTGGCGTACGGGAGGGGCCAGGGTCGCGAAGGCGTAGGCGGCGGCCACGGCCGCGCTCGCCGGCGGCGGAGTCCCCAGGCGCACGGCGATCCGGAATAACAGGACCACCGCCACGGCCGAGGGCAATGACACCGTGAGCACCGTCGCCAGGTAAGCGGCGAGGTGGATGAGACGGCCGCGGGGACGCTCTCCGTGGGCGAGCGGATGAAAGGGCGGCCCAGACGGGCACGGCCAGCATGGACAGCCCGGGCGCCTTCTCGCTATAGATCCGGCCGCGGAAGAAGGCGAGGTCACGCGTGTAGGCCGTGAAGTCGTCGATGGCCACGGAGCGCTGCTCGACGACCGCGCGCACCAGCGCGAACCGCGAGTTCTGGTTCCAGCCCCCGCCTGGAAGAAATAGGCGTAGACGCCGAAGGCGAGGACGAAGAGCGCTGTTTCCGGACGCCGGAGGAGGGAGGGTTGGGCGCCCGTCATGGTGTAGATATAGCTTACCTCCTGGCAACGTCGGGTCCGCCGTCCCTTCATCGGAGGCACACATGACCCAGGTCACGCGAGCGCAGGCTCAGGCCCTGCTCTTCGAGTTCACCCAGTCGGAAGCGCTGCGCAAGCACGGCCGCGCGGTCGAGGAAGGCCATGCGCGCCTACGCGCGCTGGTTCGGCGTGACCGACCCCGGCCAGATCGACACGTGGGGCATCGTCGGTTTGCTCCACGACTTCGACTACGAGCAGAACCCGACCGAGGACACGCACCTCCACGTGGGCGGGCGGATCCTGCGGGAGCGGGGCTACCCGGAGGAGATCGTCGAAGCGATCTGCTCGCACGCCGACTACATGAACATCCCGCGGGACACGCCCCTCAAGAAGGCGATCTACGCCTGCGACGAGATGGTCGGGTTCATCGGGGCGGTGCGTGAAGGTGCGGCCCTCGAAGCAGATCGCCGACCTGCCCGTCGAGTCCGTGGTGAAGAAGCTCAAGGACAAGGCGTTCGCGCGCTCGGTGGACCGGTCGTACGTGTACGGCGGGCGCGGATGGCGGTCGGGCGGCCTCTGGCCGAGCACGTCGCGTTCCTGATCGACGCGCTCAGGCCCATCGCGGCCGAGATCGGCCTCTGAGACGGCCGTGCTACACTCCGGTCGCTGCCTCTGCTGACACCAACTCGCGTTCGCCGCCGCTCCTCCACCGCCGCCCTTGCCGGCCGGACGGTGGGCTCCGCCTCCCGGCGCTAGCCACACCGTCCTTCTTCCGGCGGGACATGCGTCCCGCTCCGCGATGTCTTCAACGTGTGGGAAGGAGCCGGACATGGGCGCTCTCGAAGACTTCGGATGGGATGACGGCTGGCGTGTCGCCTGGGACGGGACCGCCGACGGAGGGCCACCGTGCCCGCGCGGGTGATCGCCGTCCACCGCGAGGCCTTCGTGGTGTGGACGGCGGAGGGCGAGCGCACGGCGGGAGCTGTCGGGACGCCTGCGCCATCGGGCGGGCAGCGAGGCGGAGCGGCCGGCCGTCGGCGACTGGGTCGGCGTGCGCCTGTCTCCGGGCGATGGGGCGTCGCTGCTCCAGGAAGTCCTGCCTCGGCGCACGCACCTGGCGCGAAAGGTGCCGGGACCGCTCACCGCGGTGCAGGTCGTGGCCGCGAACGTGGACGTCGTCGTGATCGTCGCGGGCCTCGACGGCGACTACAACCCGCGGCGCCTCGAGCGCGCGCTCGTCCTGGCCTGGGACGGCGGCGCGCAGCCGGTCATCGCTCTCAACAAGTCGGACCTGCTCGGGCCGGACGAGCGGGCGGCGACGGTACGCGCCACCGAAGATGTGGCGCCGGGAGTGGCCGTCGTGGCCGTGAGCGCGGCGACGGGCGAAGGTCTCGACGGGCTCGAACGTGTTCTCGCGCCCGGCCGCACGGCCGCGCTTGATCGGATCGTCCGGCGTCGGAAGTCCACCCTCGTCAACCGTCTCCTCGGGGCGGAGCGCCAGCGCACGAACGCGGTGCGCACCCACGATTCACGCGGCCGGCACACCACGACGCATCGCGAGCTGCTGCGTCTGCCCTCGGGCGCGCTCCTCATCGACACGCCCGGGCTGCGCGAGCTGCAGCTCTGGGCGGCGCCCGACGCCCTGGAAGGCACGTTCGCGGACGTCGACGCGCTGGCCGCGGCCTGCCGCTTCGCGGACTGCGCGCACGCCGGAGAGCCCGGCTGCGCGGTGATGGCGGCGGCGGCGGACGGGAACGCTCGGCCCCGCGCGCCTCGAGAGCTATCGCAAGCTCCAGCGCGAGCTGCGGCACCTCGCCCTGCGCCAGGACGAGCGCGGGCAGCGCGAGCAGAAGCAGCGCTGGAAGGCGATCCACAAGGCGGCACGGAATCACCGTCCGCGTGAGTGAGCCCCGTGCGGCTGCGGGCTCGCCCATCGCGTAAGCTAGTCCCGGAGGTTCCCGTGGCCGATCAAGACGCGCCCAAGTCCGCCTACGAGATCGCGATGGCCCGCCTGCAGAAGAAAGACAAGGAGGAGGGTCGTCGGATCGCCCCATCACGGAAGCCCAGCGCGCCGCCATCGCGGACGCGAAGAAGGTCGGCGAAGCCCGCCTCGCCGAGCGCGAGATCATCGCACCGTTCGCAGCGCGCGAAGGCCGCCGATCCCGAGACCCTCGAGAAGATCGACCTCGAGTATCGACGCGACCGCGAGCGCATCACGTCCGAGCGCGACCACAAGATCGAGGAGATCCGCAAAGGCAAGTAGCTGCGGCCCGGCTAGATCACCGTTCCGTCCGCGATGGCCGCGTTCTTGGGAACGATGACGATTCCCTCCCGGATGAAGTACGCCGGCCCGTCCTTCTCCACGGCGCGCCCGCCTCGTTGGTGATCCGCACTCCGCGTCCGATGCGCGCGTTCTTGTCGACGATCGCGTGCCGGATGACCGTGTCGTCCCCCGATGCCGATGGGGGCAGGCCTGATCCGGCGGCCGCGCTGCACCTCCTCGACCGTCTCGTAGTAGTCGTTCCCGAGGATCAGGCTGTCCGGTGACGCGCACGCCGCGACCGATGCGGGCGCGGATGCCGATGAGCGCGTGCCGGATCTCGGCCTGCACGATGCAGCCCTCGGCGACGAGCGCGTTCTCGATCGTGCTGCCCTCGATCTTGGTGGCGGGCAGGAACCGCGGGTTCGAGAAGACCGGGCGCGCGGTGTCGTAGAAGTCGAACGGGGGCACGGGCTGGCAGAGGCGAGGTTGGCGTCGGTAGTAGGACTGGATGGTCCCGACGTCCTCCCAGTAGCCGCGATGCACGTAGGCGTGGACGCGCGCCTCCGGCACCAGCTTCGGGATGATGTGGCGGCCGAAGTCCACGAGCTTGGGGTCGCGGACCGTGCGCACTCGAGCAGGTCGCGGCCGAACATGTAGATGCCCATCGAGGCCAGGAAGGTCGGCCCGATGCCCGGCACGTCCGGAGACGAGCCCGTCCAGCCGCTCCGCGCGGCGGCTTCTCGTCGAAGTGCACGATGCGGCCCTGCTTGTTCACCTTCAGGATGCCGAAGGCGTGGGCCTGGTCCGCGCGTCACCGGAGTCACCGCCACCGTCACGTCCGCGACCTGCCGGCGGTGGCTCGTCCATGAGCTTGCGGTAGTCCATCTGGTAGAGCTGGTCGCCGGAGAGGATCAGGACTTCCTTCCAGCGATGCGTCGCCAGGTGGCGCAGGCTCTGGCGGACGGCGTCGGCGGTGCCCTGGAACCAGTGCGGCTCGTCCTCCGTCTGCTCCGCGGCCAGGATCGGAGACGAAAGCGGACGAGAAGAGGTCGAACTTGTAGGTGAGGCTGACGTGTTTGTTCAGGCTCTCCGAGTTGAACTGGGTGAGGACGAAGATGCGGCGCAGGCCCGAGTTCAGGCAGTTGCTGATGGGGATGTCGATCAGCCGGTATTTGCCGCGCGATGGGGACCGCGGGCTTCGAGCGCTGCAGCGTGAGCGGGAACAGGCGCGTGCCCCGCCCGCCGCCGAGGATGACGCTGAGGACGTCGTTCATGAAGGGGTCTCCGGGGTGACCAGGACATTCTGACACGCGGCGCGAGGCACGTGTCCCCGTTCTGCGCGTGCCGCGCCGACTCTGTACGCTGCCCAGGTGACCGATGACATCGCCCTCCGGCCCGAGGGCGCCCTCCCGCCGGCCGTCATCGTTCGTCCGAGCGCCCCCGGAGGCTCGGCGCCGGCGCCTGGCACGGTGATCGCCAGTTTCGGGTTCCTCCTGCGCCGGCCTCGCCTCTGGCCGCTCGCGCTCCTGCCCGCGCTCCTGACCATGGCCTGCCTGACCGGCGGCCTCACGGCCTCGCTGTATTCCATGCACCGGGTCGAGACCGCGCTCGTCCCCGGACCGGACAAGATCGGGCCCACCCTCGGCTTTTTCCTCACCCTGGTGGTGTGGGTCGGGACGCTCGTCTCCGGGCTCGTCCTCGGCCTGGCCGCGGCCCTGCTGCTCTCTCGCGCCGGTGCTCGAGCGGCTCTCCCTCCACGTGGATGCGCTGGTGCGCGGGGAGAAGATCGACAACTCGCGGGGACTGGGGTGGGAGATCGTCCAGAGTTTCCGCGGGACGCTCTTTCTTCCTGCTCGCCGCCCCGGGCGTGTTCATCCTCAGCCTGATCCCGATCGTCGGGCCGCCGCTGGGGCTGCTTTGGGGCGCGTACGCCCTGGCCCTCCAGCAGACCGACGCCGCCCTCGCGCGTCGCGGTCTCGACTTCAGCGAGCGGCGGGCCTGGCACCGCTACTGGAAGCTGGAGAGCATGGGGTTCGGGATCACGGGCCTCTTGACCTGATCGTCCCCTTCGCCAACCTCCTCATCACGCCGGCGCTGGCGGTGGGCGGGACGCTCCTGGTCCTCGAGCTGGAAGACCAGCTCGTCCCGCCCGACGTGACCGTCCGGCCCCCGCGCTAGGTCGTCGAGCGGGGCGCGCGAAGCGCGCTTTCGCCACGCGGCGAGACCTTCACGTCCAACGGGTGGCCGTCGCGCTGCACCGTCACCGTGACGTCCGTGCCCGACGGCACTTCGAACAGCGAGTGGCGCAAGCCGTCGCCGTCACTCACGGGCTTGCCGTTGAACTTCACGATCACGTCCCCGCGCGCAGGCCGGCCTTGGCGGCCGGACCATCGGTCTCGACGTCGGTGACCAGCCAGCGCGCCGTCGTCGACCTTGAAGTAGCGCGCGAGCTGGCCCGAGACCTCCTGGTAGGTGAGGCCCAGGCGGCCGGGCCGCGCGTCGCGCTCACGGAAGAAGAAGCGCTGGCCGCGGTCGCCGTCCCCGAACATGTGGTCCATGGGCGGGACGGGCGGCGGGCGGAATGGGAGGGACGGGGACGTTGAAGCGGAAGGAGTCGGGCATGTCGAATCGGAAGTTGTCGTCTCCCAGCGCGAGCTCGTGATCGTCCGCGCTCGCGAGGGTCGCGGTCAGGCGCTGCGCGGCGCCCGCGCGGCTCGCTTCGATCGCGACCCGGCGTCCGCCCGGGGTCTCACGAACCAGGCGGCGGAGCTGGGCCGCGCTGCCGATGCGTTCGCCCTGGTAGGAGAGGATGACGTCGTCCTCCTTGAGCCCCGCCTTGTCCGCGGCCGATCCCGTAACCACTTCCCTGACCACGGCGCCGCGCTCTTCCGGCAGCTTGAGGCGGGCGACGTCGTCCGCGCGCACGTCTTCGAGCACCACCCCGAGCCGGGCGCCGCCGCCGGCGAAACGGACGATGATCTCCACATGGCGGGACTTTTCCTCGCCGTCGTCCCCCCGCACCCCGCCGTTCCCCAACGCCAGCACCGCGGCCGCGGCCGCCCACCCCGCGATTCCCACACCCGCCCAGCGCTTCATCCGCCCTCCTCCTGACGCGCCCCGGCGGAACGCGCTCTGCCGGGTTGAGACGCGCCCCGCGCGCAAAAGTCGCTTATAATCGGTTTGGCAGGCCCCCTCGCCCGGATCCCCATGACCCAGATGCTGGACGTCGAGCCCCCGTCTCCCGCGAAGGGGTACCTCGCAGCTGCGCGCGGCCCAGCTCGGCGCGCTCCTCGGGCAGGGACACACTCCGGAGAAGGTCGCGCTCAGCGTCGCCCTCGGCATCACCCTCCGGCCTCTTCCCGATCTTCGGACGACCACCCTCCTGTGCGTGGCGGCGGCCGGTCGCGCTGCGGCTCAATCATCCGGCCATCCAGATCACGAACCAGCTCTATGTACCCCATCCAGATCCCGCCTGATCATCGTCTTCATCCGCCTGGGCGAGTCGATGCTGGGGTGGCGCCGATCCCGTTCTCGGCGACGCTGATGGTGGCGGAGCTGCGCGCGCACCCGGCCGTGCTCATGGAGCGGTTCGGCACCGCCGGGCTCCGCGGGATCCTGGGCTGGGCCATGGTCGCGCCGGTCGTGGTCGGCCTCGGCCTACGCCGCGCTGGTGCCCGTCCTGCGCATCGCTTCGCGGCGTCCGGCGACGCCCGCCCCCATCGCCAACCCCTGAGCGCGGGACGTCCCGCCTGGGCTCAGTGGACGGTGGGCTCGAAGGCCCGGCCGGCCGCGCGCGCTCGAGCTGCCGGAAGTCCAGGATGGAGAGCAGCCGCCGATAGCGGTCCAGCACGCCGTCGCACTCGAGCAGGGACTGGCGCTCGACGGCGCCGAGGTCGAGCGACTGGGAGCAGCGCGTTCACGAACACGTCCGCGGGCACGTCCGGCTTGATGACGAGGACGTGCGGGCCGTCGGCGGCGCGGCCGATGGCCGCCATCACGTCACGGCGCGCGCGCCTCGATCTCCGCGGCGTCTCCGGCCGCGTCGGCGAGGGGGCCACCGCGGCCAGCCGGTAGGGCTCGCCCGCATGCTCCTCCACGATGCGGAACCGCGTGAGCCCGCGCAGCACGATGTTGGACCGGCCGTCCGGCAGCGCTTCGTGCTGTTCGATCCGCCCCGCACATCCCTGCCCGTAGACGGGCGGACGGCCGTGGTAGTCGTCCTCCCATCCCGGACGCAGCAGGACCATGCCGATCACCCGCGGTCCGGCCAGGGCGTCCGCGATCATCTTGCGGTAGCGCGGCTCGAAGATGTGGAGAGGAAGCGGGACCTGCGGAAACAGGACGACGTCGGGCAGCGGGAAGAGCGGGATGACCGGCGGAATGGTCGCCAGGAGTCCTCCGCGCCCGTTCTCGGCGCGCCCGCTACCGGCCGATGATCTGGATGGCGACGTCGCGGTTGCGTGGCCCGTCGAGCTCCGCGGCGATGATGGCCTGGAACTGGCCGAGCACGAGCTTGCCCTTCGTGACCGGGAACGAGAGGGCGTGCCCGAGCAGCGTGGCCTGCAGGTGCGAGTGCGCGTTCTGGCGGTCGCAGTCGGAATGCTGGGGGTCGTTGTGGCGCCACTCGTCCTTGGGGCTGACGACCTTGTTGAGCATCCCCTTGATGTCGTGGAGGAGCGCGGACTGCCACTCGTTCACGAAGAGCGCGACCGTCGTGTGCAGCGAGGAGAGCAGGACCATGCCCTCGCCTTGATGTCGTGGCGCTTGACGATGTCCGCCACCTTCTCGGTGAGGTTGTACAGCTCCAAGCGCTTGTCCGTGACGATCCGCAGCGTTTCCGTGATCACGCGAACGGTCTCCAGCCCTGCCTCCACGGTGGGAGGAATGGCGGGCTTGGTTGCCGTCATGGATGACCCTTTGGGGCGCTCGGGTCAGCGAGGCGCGGCGCCGGTCGCGTTCCTCGCCGGGAGGGGCCGGAAGTCATCCGGCCGCCCCGGGAACCGCTCAGTGCTGGTGGCCGTGTCCGTGTCCGGCGTCGGCTCACACCACCCTCGCTGCCGGCCTGGAACGAGTGGCCGCAACCGCAGGTGGACGTGGCGTTCGGGTTCTTGATGGCGAAGCCGCCGCCCATCAGGTCTTCCTTGTAATCGACCTCCGCGCCTTCCAGGTACCGCATGCTCATCGGGTCCACGATGACCTTGATGCCGTCCTTCTCGAAGACCTCGTCGCCGTCCGTGACCTCGTCGAGGACCATCCCATACTGGAACCCGGAACAGCCGCCGCCCTGGACATAAATCCTGAGGCCGCCCTGGGGCAGGTTCGCCTTCTCCTGCTCCAGTACCGCCTTGACCTTCTCCGTCGCAGCGGTGGTGATATTGATCATGCGCGTCTCCTCCCGATTCTTCATATTAGCGGATTCGAGGGGGCTGGAAAGGGCGACATAATCCCGCGGTGGACCCAGCCGAGCTGATCACGCGGGTGGCGCCTCGGGGCTCCGGGGCCGAGGGGGGCTGGTTCCAGCCGCCCGTAAGTGGAACGCTGTACGGGTCGAAGGCGGCCACCCGGTGGCGATCGCGAACGGGGCCGAAGGGAGCCCGGCTCATCAAGGACCGCCACGTCGATGACGACCCGGCCGGGGACGTCCTCCGCGGGCTGGTGCTGGCCGCCCGCGCCGTGGGGCGCGCGAGAGCGATCGTGTTCCTCAAGCGAGTCGTTCGACCGGCCCGCCGCAGGCCCTGGAGGCGGCGGTGCGCACCATGGCCCTGGGCGGCCTGAGCGTCTCCGTCCGCCGCGGGGACGACTCCTACATCACGGGCGAAGAGACGGCGCTGCTGGAGGCCCTGGAGGCCGCCGCCCCTGGCCGCGCCCGAAGCCTCCCCTGCCCGCGGCCGTCGGCGCTCCAGGGCCGGCCCACGCTCGTCCAGAACGTCGAGACGCTGGCGCGGGTCCCCGCCGCCGTCGACGATCCGGACGCCTATGGCGCGTACGAGACGACGCTGGTCTCGCTCTGGGGAGACGTGCGCCGGCCCGGACTCTACGAGGTGCCGCTGCGAACGCCGCTGCGCACGGTGATCGACCGCCACGGCGAGGGCGCGACCGAGGAGATCGGCCTGGTCTTTCCCGCCGGGCCGTCCGCAGCGCCTTCTCCTCGCCCACCAGCTCGACGTGCCGCTGCACCCGGACGATCTGCGCGCCGCTCGGTTCCGGCCTGGGCACGGCCTCCGTCCTCGTGATCGGCGCCTCCGCCTGTCCGGTTTCGGTGGGCGCGTCGCTGGCGGCGTTCTTCGAGCGGGAGTCGTGCGGGCAGTGCCCTCCGTGCGTCGCAGGGCAGCCACAACCTCGCGCGCGTCCTGCGCGCGGTGGAGTCGGGCACGGCGCGGGCACGCGACCTCAGCGACCTCGCGGAGGCGGCCGGGCTTCATGTCCGATCACGGGTACTGCGCGCACAGCCGTACGGCGGCGGCGGCGGTGACGGGCCTTCTCCGCCGCGTGCCCTCCGCCGTGGAAGCGCACCTCGCGGAGCGGCGCTGTCCACGACCCGAGGCGTCCCGTGATCCGTTCCATCCCCATTCGCCCGAGCGCGCGGCGATCGAGGCGATGCTCGCAGTGACGACCGTCTTCTTCCTGTTCTTCGTCGCACCTCGCCCTCGGGCTCATGGCCATGCTGCCGTTCGTGCCCGACCGCGCCGGCCTCGGGTTCTTCAAGCTCTGCTCCGCGTCCGCGGCGACCATGACGACGGCGGGGCTGTGGCTGCTCGTCCGCCGCTTCGGACTCGACGGCCGCACGGGCGCGCCCGCGGGCGAGGCTATCCCCTGGTGCTTGGCGGCCTGCGCGGCCTTCCTCGCCGCGACGATCGTGTACAACCGCGCCTGGCACCTCGGCTGGTGCGGATCCGCCGGCCGCCTGCTCGCGCTGTCCGTGGTGACCGGCGTCGCGGCCGTGCTCCTGGGCACGCCGCCCGCGCGCGCGTGTGCTCGTGGCCGCGACGGACCTGACCTCGGTCCTGCTGCTTCGGGCGGCCGCGTCCGCGATGATCCTCGGGCACTACCACCTGGTGATCCTGGACCTGCCCATCTCCGCGCTGCGCCGTCTCACCGTGCTCCTCATCGCGGGACTCGTGCTGCGCACGGTCGTGTGGGGGTCGCCCTCGCCGCCGGCGACGCGGGCGCCTATCAGGACCTGAAGCGCGGTGGCCGCCGGCCTGTGGAGTCCGGACGGCGTGTTCGTGTGGATGCGGATCCTCTTCGGCTCTGGCCGGTCCCCTTGTCGCTCATCTGGTTCATCTGGAAGACGGTGGAGATCCGCTCCACCCAGTCCGCGACGGGGATCACTCTACGTCCAGCTTCTTCCTCGTCCTCTCAGCGGCGAGCTGCTGGCGAAGTACCTGCGCGGTGGCCGCCGGCTTCGCGCTCTGAGGCTAAGCGCTACTGGACGACGATCGAGCCCACCATCCCCGGGTGGATCGCGCAGTGATAGCGGAACGTGCCCGCGGCGTTGACGGTTACCGCAGTGGACATCCCGCCGGGCGCGGTGTCGCCGCCGTCGAAGCCAGTGCCGCCTGACCCCCTGCCCCCTCCGCCATAGGGGTCGCCGGTGTTGTTGCCGTCGTCACCCGCCCTGGTCCTGCACGATGCGGTGCATGGTCCCATCCTGATTCCGCCATTGGACCTTCTGACCGATCCGGGCCGCCACCGGGTTGGGCGCGAACGAGCTTGGACCCGCGGTCGCCGAGGATCCCGACTACGGTGGCCGCCGGGTCGGTGCTGCCGGTGCTGGCCGGGGATTGGCCGTGGTCGGAGCGCTGTACCCGCCCCTCCCCGCCGCAGCTCGACGCCAGCGCTCCGGCCACGAAGACGGCCAGGACGGTCGAAGCGGTCCATCTGCTTCATCACACCCTCCTGCGAACGAACGACGCCGCTGCACACGGCTGCAACCCGCGTGCCCCGGGCCTCGGGCGAGAAGTCGAGCGATCACGAAGCAGTTGGCCGCCGACGACGTCCGGCTGGGCCAGTTCTGCGCTTACGCGCGCCGTCGGAGCGTTACGGCCTGCGAAAGAGTCGAGGCGGCTCAGCACAGACGGCGGATCGTGAAGCTGAACGTCGTCCCCTGACCCACCGCGCTGCTGACGACGATGCGGCTCTCATGCGCCTCGACCAGGCCCTTCACGATCGGCAGCCCCAGGCCGAGCCCGCGGCGGTCGGTCCGCGTCGCCTGCCAGAAGCGATCGAAGAGGTGCGGGACCTGCTCCGGCGGGATACCAGTGCCCGTGTCGGACACGCGGAACCGCACGGCGCCGTCCGCCGCTTCCGCCGCCACCGTGATGATGCCGCCCGGCGGCGTGAACTTGACCGCGTTGCCGACGAGGTTCGAGAGGATCTGCAGGAGCCGGTCGCGGTCCGCGCAGACCGTGTCCACGGCGTCCGCCACCGTCACGTCCAGGCGCTGCCGCTGCTTCTCGGCCAGGGGCCGCAGCATCGTCGCCACCTCGTCCATGAACGGCGCCAGGGGAACGCCGCCCGCTCGACCGCGAGGTTGCCCGATTCGATGCGCGCGATGTCGAGGAGGTCCTGGATCATGCGGGCCATGCCCTCCGCCGCGCGCTTGATCATCTCGAGCGACTTGCGGTCGCTGGCGCGGACCGCCTCCGCGGGCAACGAATCGAGCAGGTAGGCGGCGGCCATCTGGACGGTGCTGAGCGGGTTGCGCAGGTCGTGGGAGACGATGGAGACGACCTCGTCGCGCGTCCGCACCGCGGATTCGGCGGCCGCGCGCGCCCGCTGCTCGCGGCGCGTGAGGCCGGCGACCGTCACCACCGCCGCCACGCCCAGGGCGGAGAGAGCGAGGTTCACGAACCATCCGATGCCGTCCGAAACGGTCGAGCTCCCCTGCCACTTGTCGCCCTCGGCCACCAGGGCGGCGTCCAGGCGATCGTAGGCGGCGAGGAGAGCCTCCGCGCGCTCGTTGACACCCGGCAGCTCGCGGAACCGCTCTTCCCGGTCGAGCGGCCGCTGGTCGCGCTCGCGGCCGGCGCGCCGGAACTCGTCATAGTCCCGATCCAGGAGCGCGAGCTGCTCGCGCGCTTCCGGCCCCAGCCACAGGGCGGCCGCGGCGAGCGCTTGGCCGCCCGGTCGTGCCGTGCCTGCCACTCCGGCGGTGCGCTCGAGGAAGGATGGATTGTGCGAGATCACTGTACCCGGCGCGCGTCGCCGCCGTCCACTCCGAACGCGGCCCGCCGCGCCGCGAGCCAGCGGGCGCGCCGTGTTCACCTCCTGCAGCTCGCGGGCGATCGCCTGCTCCCGCCAGCGGAGTATCCACGGGCAGGAACGCGGGCGCGAGCAGGGCGCACGATCACGACTCCGGTCGGGAGCCAGACGCGGGTGGGAGGCACTCCCATGTCAGCGGCCATGGCTCGACGCGACCGCGGGCTGCCGCCGGCGGCACGCGGGCGCACCCGAAGTGGGCTAGAGTCGTTTCCCTGAATCGAGAGCCGACGGGATTGAGAACGACCCCCGAAATCGCGTTCGCGTGCCCCGCCTGCGGGCGAGAAGCCGTCGCCTCCCTGGATGGCGTGGGCTCGTGTCCCCATTGTGCGGCGGTGATGCCGATCCAGATCTCCGACGCGCTGAAGGCCACCCGTGTCGTCGAGTCCTGCCCTGCTTGTGGAAACGGCCTCCTCTACGTGCAGCGCGACTTCAATCAGAAGGTGGGCCTGGCCGTCGTGGTGATCGGCGCCGTCCTCGCCCCTTCACCCCGTTCTACCTCGAGCCTGTTCGTGGCCGGAGCCATCGACGCCGGCCTGTACGCGCTGCTGCCCGACGTCACCGTCTGCTATCGCTGCCAGGCGCACCTGCGCGGGTTCGCGCGCAATCCGCGCACCACGCCTTCGATCTCCATCTCGCTGAGCAATACCACACTCACGACGCGGACCCGGCCTCGCCTGACGCGCCGCGCTGAAGCGCGGGTAAAGGCGGCCGGCCCGGCGGGCACGGGTTCTCCGGGAACTCTATACCGTCCGGTACGTATAATAGGGGACGCCATGTCTCGAGCCACCCAGGTCCCCGTTTCGAGCTCCGATCGTATCTTGCTCAGTGCATTGGAGTTGTTCTCTTCCGAGGGCTACGATGCCACCTCCGTCCGCGAGATCTGCGCGTCCGCCGGCATCACGCAAGCCAACCCTCTACCATTTCTTCGGGAGCAAGGAGGGGTGTACCGCGCGCTCGTGGACGGCGCCCTCGACGACTTCCGCCGCGCGGTCACACGCGCGATGCAGGGGCCGCGGGCCGGCCGTGGACCGCCTCCGGCGCGTGGGACGCGCGCTACTTCGAGAGCGCCCGCGGCCGGCGCGGACCTGCTCCGCTTCATCTTCGGCCTCGTCCACAACCCGGCCACGTCCGCCCCGCGTACCGACTTCCCCCGCTTCTACGACGAAGGTGGTCGCGCAGATCGCGGCCGAGGTGGAGGGCGGCGTGGCGCGCGGCGAGTTCGTGCCCGGCCGCACCGACCTGCGCATGCTGATGCTGATGGGCGCGCTCGGAGAGGCGCTGAGCGGCTACCTGATCGTCGGCAAGCCCCAGCTCTCGCCCGCGCTCGCCGACGCCTTGATCGACGCGGTCGTCGCCGGCTGGCGCCCGCGCTTGGAGGTCCCTTGATGACGCGCCGGACCATGATCGGCGGTGCTCGCGGCCGGCCTCGTGCCCGCGGCCGCGGGGGCGCAGACGCTCTCGCGCGCGGAGGCGGTGGCCGTGGCCTCGCCAACAACCCCGAGGTGCGCAAGAGCCAGCAAGCGCTCCTCTCCCTGCGCGGCCAGGGCAAGGAGGCGCTGGCGGACGCGCTGCCCGAGGTCAACGTGTACGGGAGCAGCACGCGCTACCGCGATCCGTCGCTCCTCAACAGCAGCAGCTTCGACGCCTTCCCCCGAGCTGCGCGAGGCGCTCCGCCGGTCCCCCAGAACCTGTTCGACGGGACGGCGCTAGCTCAAGCAGACCCTGTACAGCTTCAAGCTCGGCCGCGCCATCAAGGCCGCGCGCTATGCCGTGAGCATGGGCCAGGAGCAGGAGAAGAGCGTGACGCGCTCGGTCGCCCTCGACACGATCCGCGCCTACAACGAGTACCTGCTCGACGTCGAGAAGGTGAAGGTCGCGGGAAGGCGGTCCGGCAGCAGGGAGAGCCACGTGGCCATGGCGAAGAACCGCCGGGCGGCGGGCGTGGCCACCGACCTGGAGGTCCTCCGCCTGCAGGTGGCGCTGGAGAACCAGCGCGTGCGTGTATGAGCGGACGCGCGGCCAGGCGGACTTTGCGCGCGGGTGCGCCTGAACGCGGCCATGGTGCGCGCCGATCGACGCGCCCGTCGAGCCCTCGGACAGCCTCGTCCATCAGGACTTCGACGTCTCCCTGGAGACGGTGGTGCAGGAGGCGATGGCCAACCGGCAGCGAGGTCAAGGCCGCGCAGTTGGCGGTGCGCGTCGACGACGAGCTGATCGGCGTGGTGCGCGGAGAGTTCCGGCCGTCCCTCGACCTCAACGCGAGCTACGGCTACTCCGTCCGGCGGCCCGGCAACTTCTTCTCCGGGGACTACACGCGCTGGAATGCGGCCATCACGCTGACCATCCCCGTCTTCGACGGCTTCCGCAACTCGGGCAAGGTCGCGCAGGCCAAGGCGCGGCGCGAGTCGGCCGACGCAGGACCGCATCGCGCTGGAGAACCAGATCCGCCTCGGCCGCGAAGCAGGCGCGCGACGTGCCTGCTGACGGCCGGGCGCGTGCTCGCGGCCGCCGACCTCAACGTGACCCAGGCGCGGCAGCGCCCTCGACATGACGCAGGCGAACTACTCGCTGGGCGCGGCCACGCCCCTCGACGTGCTCGACGCGCAGGCCGCGCTCACCCTGGCCGAGAGCCTGCGCCTGGAGGCGCTGTGCGGCGCACGCCAACGCCCGGGCCGTACTGCGCTGGGTGATGGGCCGCGATCCGCTGGACACCGCCACCGACATCGGCCTCCACCGAGGCCGCAGGACAAAGGCAGGAAGCGAATGACGCGCAGGAATCTGTTCGGGATCGCGCTGGCCGCCGCCCTGGCTGCGGCCGGATGCGACGGCACGGCCCAGACGGCGCCGGAGGCGAAGCCTCGCGGCGTGCCCGTCCGCACGGTGACCGTGGAGCAGCGCGACCTCCAGGACGAAGTCGTCCTCCACGGGCACCCTGAGGCCGCGGGCCCAGGTGCAGGTCGTAGCCGAGGTCGCGGCGCCGCCTCCTCCAGATCCGCCGCGACGAAGGCGCCCGCGCCGGCCAGGGCGAAGTCCTGGCCGTCCTCGACCCCACCGACTTCCGCCTGAACGCGGAGCGGTCGCGCGCGTCCTGGCCGTGGCGGAAGCGAACCAGGCCCACGCGCGCGTCGAGAAGGACCGCGCGGACAACCTCCTGAAGACGGGCGGCATCACGGACAAGGACCGCCTGGCCGCGGAGGTGAACCTGCAGGTCGCGGACGCCGCGCTGGCCCAGGCCCGGGCGGAGGACGTCGATCGCGAACCAGCAGCTCCGCGCGCACCGAGATCAAGGCTCCGTTCGCGGGGCGCGTGGCCAAGCGCATGGTCGATCCGGGCGCGATGCTCGCGTCCGGCACTCCCTCTTCACGTTCGTGGACGACTCTGTGCTCGAGTTCCGCGCCGCGGCGCCGTCCACGCAGTACGGCAAGGTGCGGGTGGGGTCGGCGGTCAAGGTAGCGGTGGACAGCATGCCTGGCCTGGCCGTCACCGGCCGCGTGGTGCGGGTGGCGCCGCTCGTGGACGACCGCAGCCGGTCGTTCGATGTCGTGGTCGAGGTACCGGGCAACGCCGCGCCTCGTGGGCGGGCTCTTCGCGCGTGCCACCATCGAAGTCGGCCGGCTCCAGAACGCCCTGGTCGTGCCGCCGGCCGCGCTCGTGCGCGACGGCACCAGCCAGGCCCAGGCGTTCGTGATCGAGGGGGCAAGGCGGAGCGCCGGACGGTGGCCCTTGGCGTCGGAAGGCGCGGACGCCGTGCAGATCACGAGCGGCGTGAAGCCGCGGGCGACGTGCTCGTCCTAGATCCTCCGGTCGCCCTCGTCGTCCGGCTCGCCCGTCGAGATCCAGGCGGCCAGGAAGTAGCCATGTTCCTGAGCGACCTCTCCATCAAGCAGCCCGTCTTCGCCACCATGATGATGGTGGCCCTGGCCGTCCTGGGGATCACGTCGTACCGGCAGCTCAAGGTCGACATGTTCCCCAACGTCGAGGTTCCCCATCGTGACCGTGCACCACCGTCTACCCGGGCGCCTCGCCGGAGACGGTGGAGCGCGAGGTCACAAGCGCGATCGAGGAGTCGATCAACACCGTCCAGGGCATCAAACACGTCGAGTCCACGTCCCAGGAAGGGCTCTCGAACATCGTCGTGTTGTTCAACCTCGAGGTCTCCACCCAGGTCGCCTCGCAGGACATCCGCGGCAAGGTGGCGGGGATCCGCGGCGACCTGCCCCGCGAGATCGAGGAGCCGATCGTCCAGCGCATCGACCCCGGCGCGCTGCCCATCGTGTCCGTGTCCGTGAACGCGCCCGGGCTCTCCCCGCCGCCGCCACCGACCTCGCGGACAAGGTGGTGAAGCGCCGCCTGGAGACCGTGCCTGGCGTGGGCGCGGTGAACCTGGTCGGGGAAGCCACGCGCGAGATCCAGGTGATCGTGGACCGCGCGCGGCTGGAGGCGTACCACGTCTCGCTGTCCGACGTCGTGATGGCGCTGCAGCAGGAGAACGTGGACGCCGCCGGCCGGCTCCGCCGACCGCGGGGCCACGGAAGCGCTGGTGCGCGTGACCGCGCGCGGGCGCACGGCGGACGACATCGCGGCCATCCCGGTCAAGCGCAAGAACGGCGTCGGCCATCTACGTGCGCGACCTGGCCCAGGTGATCGGACGGGCGTCGAGGAGCCGCGCAACGCCGGCCATCCTCGACGAGCAGCTCCGCGCTCGCCCTCGACGTGCAGAAGCAGTCCGGGCGCCAACACGGTGGCGGTGGCGGACGGCGTGCGCGCTCGCGGTGGAGCAGATCGGCAAGGACCTGCCTCCCGGCGTGTCCTGCAGATCGTGCGCGACGACTCCGCGTTCATCCGCGACTCCATCCACGACGTGAACACCACGATGATCATCGGCGGCATCCTGACCGTGCTCATCGTGTTCCTGTTCCTGAACTCGTGGCGCTCCACCGTCATCACCGGCCTCACCCTGCCCATCTCCGTCATCGCCGCCTTCATCGCCATGAAGGCGTTCGGCTTCACGCCTGAACGTGCTCACGCTGATGGGGCTCTCGCTCGCCATCGGGATGCTCATCGACGACGCGATCGTGGTGCGCGAGAACATCGTCCGCCACCTCCAGCGCGGCAAGGACCACTTCGAGGCGGCGCGCGACGGCACGGCCGAGATCGGCCTGGCCGTGATGGCCACCACGTTCACGATCGTCGCCGTGTTCATCCCGGTCGCGTTCATGGGCGGCATGGTGGGCCGCTTCTTCTACGAGTTCGGCATCACCGTCGCCGCCGCCGTGCTCGGTCTCGCTGTTCGTGAGCTTCACCCTCGACCCCATGCTCTCGTCGCGCTGGGTCGATCCCGACGTCGAGCACGACGGGCACGCGGACGGCCCGCCGCGCGGCCTGAAGGGCCTCCTGCACCGCTTCAACCAGCTGGTTCGACGGCCTGCACGTCGGCTACGAGCGCCTGCTGGGCTGGTCGCCTGCAATCACCGGCTGGCGGTGATGGGCATGGCGCTGGTGGCCTTCGCTCGCCAGCTTCCCCATCCTGGCCATCCTCGGCGGCGACTTCATGCCCGACTTCAACCGCGGCGAGTACCAGATCGCCTTCAAGGCGACGCCGGGCGCGACGCTGCGCGAGACGGCGACCGCGCACGCGGGAGATGGTGCGGCGCCTCGAAGTCGCTGCCCGACGTCGAGTACACGTACACGACGATCGGCGAGGCGGGCTCGCAGTACCGGCCCGTCACCGAGGGCACCACCTACGTGAAGCTGAAGGAGTCGACGCGCGGCAAGACGCTTCAGCCAGGTGCTGCGCGACGCGCGCACGCGTGATCGAGGAAGTGCCGGGCATGACCTACGGCCTGTTCGAGGCCGGGCCCGTTCGGCCAGAAGCCGATCCAGATCAGCGTGCGCGGCCGGAGGTGGACGAGCTGGACCGCATCTCGACGCGAGCTCGATCGCGTCCATGACGAAGATCCCGGGCGTGGCCGACATCGAGTCCAGCCTCGAGAAGAGCGAAGCCGGAGCTGAAGGTGCGCGTGGACCGCGGACGGGCCAGCGACGTCGGCCTGCGGCGCGGGCGCGATCGCGCACCACGCTGCGGGCGGCCGTGGCCGGGCGAGGTGGCCACGCGTGATCGAGGACGCGGCCGGCGACAGCCACGACGTGCGCGTGCGGCTGCGGCCCGACCAGCGGCGCTACGCGGACGACCTGCTGGCCCTCGACGGTGCCCAGCGACAGCGACGATCCCACGGACGGACGGCGACAAGATCGCAGGTGCATGCTGCGCGAGGTGGCGTCGGCGGACGTGGGCACGGGCCCCTCGACCATCCGCCGCAAGGACCTGCAGCGCGAGGTGCGCATCTCCGCGAACCCCGACGGGCCGCAGCCTCGGCGAGATCAGCGCGGACATCGAGAAGGCGGCGGCCGCGCTCGACCTCCAGCCCGGGCTACGACGTCGTGCACGGCGGCGACGCGGAGGAGCTGAAGGACATGTTCAACAACATGTTCCAGGCCCTGTTCCTGGCCGTCGTCTTCATCTACCTGATCCTGGCCTCGCAGTTCGGCTCGTTCGTGCAGCCGCTGGCGATCATGCTGTCGCTGCCGCTGTCGCTGGTCGGCGTGGCCGCTCGCGCTGCTGGCTCACCCGCGACACGCTGAACATCATGAGCATGATCGGGCTCATCATGCTGATGGGGCTCGTGACCAAGAACGCGATCCTGCTCGTGGACTTCACGAACCAGGCGCGGCGCGCAGGGCGCGAGCCGGCGCGACGCGCTGATCCATGCCGGGTCGACGCGCCTGCGTCCGATCGTGATGACGACGCTGGCCATGATCTTCGGCATGCTGCCCTCGGCCTTCGCGATCGGCGCGGGGGCGGAGATGCGGGCGCCGATGGCGCGCGCCGTCATCGGCGGGCTGATCACGTCGACGCTGCTGACGCTGATCGTGGTGCCCGTCGTCTACACGTACCTGGACGACCTGCGCCCAGCGGCGGTTCTAGGCTGGTTCGGGTGGCCGCGGCGTCGCCGCGCGGACGCGCCGCAGCCACCGGGGCGCCCGCACCGCAGCCCGCGGAACGATAGGGCAAGTCCATCACTGCGTCACGCCGTTACGGCTGGACTTCGATATCCAGCTGGAGGCTGCGAGACCCTGCTCGTGAGCCTCTAGGGCTGAATGTCTATGTCAGGCTGATGGAGAGGTATCGAATTCTGCCATGCGGCGACAGGGGACGTGGCGTGAGTGGTGAGCGGGGCAAGGGTCTTGCTGGGGTGGAACTACGGGAATCTCCGCGCCCACCAACACCTGTTTCGGCCATAGCGTGACACCTCGGTGTCTGAGCCACCCACAGCGCGGCAGGTCAGTATCCTGCTGTCGTGGGGCGGCAACGGAAAAAGGTACTTCAGGTTCGCTCCGAAACGGGAGTGCTGCTGCAAGGGTCAAACGGATTCTCACGACGGAAGACCCCGTTGACGTTCCTATAGACACAGATCAGAACGCGCTGGTCGTGACGGCACGTATTGGTCGCCGTCCACTCCACGTCGTCCTGTCTCTTTTCAAAGTCGCCCTGTCTGGATCCGACATCGTGAGCGCACGAATTGTCCGCGGGCGAATGGTCTTGTGATCTTGATCTTCTCGCTTTTCGGTGTTTGCCCGGCGTCGGCGGTGACCATACAACTCAGGCAACCACAATCACCAGGCTTGACGCGCAGCCACCCTCACGTTCATTGAGAAGCGTTCTGTGCATCATCATGATCCCCCTTTGAGTTCCGTCCGCGACCACTGCCGCCCAACGAGGGTCATTTCTAATGGGTTCCAAGTCGGGATCGCGGCTGGCACGCGCGCGGCCTGAGCCAGCCTTCAGCGATTCTTCCAGTGCCGCCAAAAGCGCGGCATCGATTCGTCGTGCCCGAGCCTGACGATTGCTTCTGCGTACAGCACGTCAGGTTGTGTGGCTCCACTGCGCGTGCCTGTTTCGCAAACTGCATCGCATCGGCGGAATGGCCGAGCTTGTCTCGAGGACGGCAAGCATCGCAATGTTGTTCGCGTTACGGGATTGACCTTCATCTCCCGCGCGCCAATGGGCCGCCAGTTTGTATTCAGCCAGCGCCTCCGCTCACGTCCGAATCGCGCAGGGCGCGTCGCCGGAGGTTGTGGTGCTTGAGGGCGGACTTTGGTTCGAGCTTTACGGCCTCCTCGATGTGGGGAACCGCTTCTGCAAACCGGCCAAGGTCGCACAGGAGAATGCCGAGATTGCCGTGTGCCTTGGGCGCTACCGAGGCTGATGGCCTTCTGATAATTGCTTATCGCGGCATTGGCATCGCCCATGGCGTGGTAGGCGGTTCCGAGCATGTTATAGCCCCAATGACTGTCTGGCTGAAGCTGAACGATACGCTGGAATGAATTCACGGCCTCCCGATATCGTCCAACGCTGTAGTAGGCCGACCCGAGGTCATGGTGGTGAGGCCCAGCAACTCGGACGCAATCCGCGATGGCATGTCTGATTTCCGCGATGCCTCGCTCCTGCTGCCCTTGAGACACGAGGATGATTCCCAGCTTGCCGGTGTGCCTCGTCCGATTGAGGCGCATGCGGCAACTAGCTTCTCCAACTCTTCCGTCGCCTCGCGAATACGCCCCCATCCCACGGTAGATGGCGGCCAGAGAAAGGCGCACCGAGCCATCTTGTGGATTCAGCCGCAGGGCCTCGTTGATCGAGTCGCGAGCGTCAACTGACCACTCTTCGACGCGAGTAGCTTGGTATTTTCGCCAGTAGGCCTCGCCTAGGGCCGGCGTGAGCGCGCGCGAATCGTGGGTCGCGATGGATCGCGCTCTGGAACAGCGTGATGCTGCGATCGAGGTTGTCCTTGACGTCGGGCCGCTCGAGGAACGACCGGGCCTGGGAATAGTCCGCGAACGCCTCGATGTTTTTCGGTGGGTCGCGCGTCCGTCATGCCACCGGCCGGCGCCACCTCGAGCCGCAGCGCCCCCGCCACCGCATCCGCGACCTCGCGCTGCAGCGTGAACATCTCCGCGAAGGTCCCGTCGTACGCGTTCTGCCAGCGCACCGACCTTCGGTGCCCGGCTGCGTCAGGCTCAGCGTGATGCGCAGCCGATCGCCCGATCGCTGTATCGCGGCCGTCCACGAGCATCGTCGCTCCCAACTCGCGCGCGATCGCGTCCGGCTCCATCTTGCGCTCCTGGTACTTCAGGGTGGCCGCGCGCGAGACGACGGTGAGGCCCGAGACCTTCGACAGCGTCGTGATCAGCGAATCGGCGACGCCCGCCGCCAGCGATTCCGTCTGCGTGATCGCCCGCCGCGCCCACCAGCGGCAGCACCGCGCACCACCTTGGGCGCGGAAGCGGTCGCCGCGTCCAGGGCACGCGCCTGGCCGGAGAAGCGACGAACCGCGGTGGCGGCGCCGTAGAGTCCCAGGGTGGCGGCGACGATCGCCACCATCGTCTGTGCGAGCCCCCGACCACCAGGCGGCCGCATCAGACTCCACGCGCGCGACTGCGTCGGGAACTCCGAGATGGCCGCGCTCACCCGCTTGAGATCCGCTTCGAGGTCAGCCGCCGACGCGTACCGGTCCGCCGGGTTCCGGGCCATGGCGCGATAGACGGCGGCATCGAGGTCGGCCGGCACCTCCGCGAAGAGCGTGCGCGGCCGCGGCGTGGGCGCGGTGAGGATCGCTTCCGCCAGGCGCATGCCGTCTTTGGCCTCGAACGGCCGGCGCCCCGTGAGCAGCTCGAACAGCGTGACGCCCAGGCTGTAGATGTCGCCACGCGCATCGACGGGCGCGCCGGTGAGGTGCTCAGGGCGGGCTGTAGGGCGGCGTCCCGACCGTTCGAATCACGGACTCGCTGGTGAGGTCGGACGAGGCCAGGCGCGCGCTTCCCGCTTCGACTTCCTCGAGACGGGCCAGACCGAAGTCGAGGATCTTCACCTGGCCGTCCGCGGAGGTCACGATGTTGGCAGGCTTGAGGTCTCGGTGGATGACGCCGAGAGAGTGCGCGTGCGCGAGCGCGCTCGCGAGCTGCACGCCCGATGTCCAGCACCTGCATCGCCGGCGGCGGCCCTCGCGGAGGCGGGCGGCCAGGCTGACCCCACGCACGTACTCCATGACGATGTGCACGCCTTCGTCCGTCTCCAGGACGTCGTAGACGGCGGCGATGTGCGGGTGGTTCAGCCGCGCCGCGGCGCGCGCCGCGCAGCAGCCGGCGGCGGAGCTCGGACGCGTCGAGCCGCGCCGTCCCGGCCAGGGTCTTCAGCGGCGACGCGCCGATGGAGGCGCGTGTCTTCCGCGAGATAGACCTCGCCGTTCGCGCCCGCCCCCAGGCGCTCAGAGGATTCGATACGGGCCCACGGAGGAAAGGGCCATGGCTGTCTCTGCAGCGGAAGTCGCGCGGAGACTAGCACACAATACGAATGACGCCCTGGCCAGGATCCGCATAACCGGCAGGACCCGTCATCCCCGGCACATCCGTCCTCGCGGCGGCGTGGTACGCTGCCGCCGAGTCGGCGGCGCGCTGCGCCCGCACGCGGCCACCGACGGAGCCAACACCGTGGAGGACGCCCTCGCTTCCGGAGCCCGCATCGGCTCCTACGAGGTCATCGACCGCCTGGGCGCGGGAGGCATGGGCGAGGTCTACCGCGCCCGCGACACCCGGCTGGGCCGGACCGTCGCCATCAAGGTCCTGCGCTCCGGCGCGGACCCGCAGCTCCTGCAGCGGCTCGACCGCGAGGCGCGCGCCGCCTCCGCCCTCAACCATCCGAACATCGTGCACATCTACGACGTCGGCGAGGCCGCCGGACGTGCCCGGCGCGCACTACGTGGTCATGGAGCTGCGTCGAGGGCGAGACGCTGCGGCGGCGGCTGCGGCCGGGTCCGCTGCCGATCGCGCGAGGTGCTCGACCTCGGCGCGCAGCTCGCCGACGGCCTGGCCAAGGCGCACCGCGCCGGGCATCGTCCATCGCGACCTCAAGCCCGAGAACCTGATGGTCACGCCGGACGGGCGTGTTGAAGATCCTCGACTTCGGCCTGGCCAAGCTGTGTGGCGGCGCCGCTCGGCGGACGTCGACGCGCGGCGAGACGCTGTCGCCAGGCACGGCACGCAGGCCGGGATGCTCGTGGGCACGCTCGAGTACATGTCGCCCGAGCAGGCGAGCGGGCGAACCGTCGACCATCGCACCGATCAGTTCTCGCTCGGCCTGATCCTCCACGAGATGGCCACCGGGCGCGCGCGCCTTCCGCCGCGACACGCCCGGCCCAGGTGCTGGCCGCGGTGATCGAGCGCGATCCGGAGCCGCTGGGCCGGCTGCGCGCCGACGTCCCCGTCGGCCCTGGAGCGCTCGTCACGCGCTGCCTGCAGAAGGACCCGAGCGTCGCTTCGCGAAGACGGACGAGCTGGCGTCGGAGCTGGCCGCGCTCGCCGGCCGCTCGCGATCCGGCTCGCTCGCCGAAACGGCGCGGTCGGCCGTAGACGCCGTCCGCCGATCTCCGCCGAGGTGCATGCCGGCGCGGACGACGCCCGCGCCGCCCGCGTCGGGCCTCCGATCTACCACGTCAGACGCGGACGACGCGTCGCGCAGCTACGACGAAGGCGAGCTGGCGAAGCTCGATCCGGCGCGGCAAGCTCACCGGCGTCGAGCTGGTGCGCCGCGACGACGAGGAGCAGTGGCAGCCGCTCTTCGAGAGCCGCGTCTACCGCCGCGAGGTCCCCGACGCTCACCGATCCGCGCGACGCCGCGCGGCCAGCGCGTGCTGCGCGCGCGTGGGCGGACATTTCTCGGGCTTCTTCATCACCTGCCGTCGTGATGTACGCGACCCAGGGCCACTTCCCGTTCTGGCTGGCCATCTGGGGCGCGGTGCTGGCCGATGCAGGCGCTGCGGCGCCGTGCCCGCAGCCGGTCACGCTGCTGCGGAAGCGCACGGAAGCCGGCCTGGCGGCGCGCGGCGCCCGGGCACCGCGCTCGCGAGCGCCGCGCCGCCGGCTCGCCGGCCGGCGCGGCTCTCCTCGATCGGCGCAGGAGGCCGCGCGCGTGCGCGCCCTGATCGAGCAGCGCGGCGGGACCGACGACGCCCGCGCCTGCTCGCCGAGGTGGACGGCATCCTCAAGCTGACCGCCGACCTCGCGGCGCGGCAGGCCGACCTCGAGGAGCAGACCTCCGACCGCGAGCGCGCCGCCCTGGCCGAGCGCGGTCGCGGACGCCCGGGCGCGCCTGGAGCGCGCCGACCTCGATCAGGACCGGCCGGCTCTTCGAGCGCCAGCTCGAGGTCGTCCAGGGACGCGAGGAGGCCATCGCCAAGGCCGTCCGCGTGCTCGAGCGGCTGCGCGTGCGGCGCGAGGTCGCCGAGCACCAGCTGAAGCAGCTTCGCCTCGACCTGTCCCGCGGCGCGGGCCTCCGGCCTCGACGTGCCCGGAGCTCTCCTCCCGCCTCCAGTTCATCCGCTACGAAGCGGACGCGCGCCGAAGAGGTCAAGGAGATCTGGCGCCGGCCGCGCCGTTAACGCGCCAACCGTCGGACCTCGCTAGCGGCGGTCCCTCGCCCGGGAGGCGGCCGCCGACCACCGACCTTCGCGGGCTGGCCCGCGGGCAGAGAAGCGCCCGGCTGCGACCTGGTTGATCGAGCGCGAGGACGTCCGCCGACACCGTCGCCCCGTGTTCCGACGCCCCAGCTCCGTCCACCGTGACTGGGCTGGCGTGACGGCGACGACCTTTCACCCGCTTCGGCTGCACGTCGAGGTAGCGCCGGTCCGTCAGGGGCGCGAAGCTGGCCAGCGAGTCCGCGAACACGCCGTCGTAGCTCCTCCACCGCGCGCTCGGCGTGTAGCCGAGCAGCGCGATAGACCTTGTCACCGTGATCTCACGAAGGTGACGCGGCCCCGCGATCGGCGTCTGGTCGGCCATGGCCTCGAAGAGGCCCGTCACCGCGGGAAGACCGTGGAGCGATCAGTCCGCTCCGCGCCCGCCGGACGCAGCCCCTCCTGCGCGCATGAACGCGCTGTGCCGCCTGCTCGGCGCTCGTCCCGGGACCAGCGTCAGCGACCACGATCGCGTCCTCCTGGGGGCTGATGGCGCCGACGGCCTGCTTCTGGTTCTGCGTCTTCCAGCCGGCCGGGAAATGGAGCTGGAAGCGCAGCTCGGGGTGGTAGAACCGCGCCGCCTCGAAGAATCCCCTCGCGCGGGTTCTCTCCGAACACCATGCCGTCCACGCGCTGGAGATAGTCTGGCCTCCTCGACGACGCGTCCCCGCGAGATTCTGGGCCCGGATCTGCGGACTGGATGCGCTGGGCCCGGTTGGCGGGTGCGGGGTGCGCGGAGAGCCACGCGGGCAGGCGCCCTCGTCCGCTCGCCTGCCCCAGCCGGTCCAGCACCGAGAACACCTCGACCATCTCCGCGCGGGTCGTAGTCCTGCGCGCGTCATGTAACGCAGGCCGAGATCGTCGGCCTGCTGCTCGTCGTTGCGGCCGAACTTGAGGAACATGAGCTGCATCCCTGCCCGGGCGAGATCCCCGGAATTGGGCGAGCTCCGGCTGACGATCATTCCCGCCACGAGGCCGAGGGTGGCGAGCTGGGACTTGAGATCTGGGAGACGGTGTGACGGGCCGTCACGTGGCCGATCTCGTGCCCGATCACCGAGGCGAGCTTCGGCCTCGGAATTGAGAGTGGGTCAGGATCCCGCGCGTCACGTAGATGTAGCCGCCGGGCAAAGGCGAACGCGTTCACCGTCGCGTCGTCCACCACGCGGAAGGTCCAGGGGAGGCTCGGCCGCTCGCCTTTCGCGGCCAGGCCCTTCCCGAGGCCCGCCACGTACGCTTGCAGCGCGTCGTCGGGGTAGGAGGCCGAGCTGAAGAGGCGACTTCCTTGTCCGCCTTCCTGGCCCATCGCGATCTCCTGCGCCTCGCCCACCAGCATGATCTGCTTCTTGCCGGTGGCGGGATTGGTCGCGCAGGCGGAGATCAGCGCGAGAGAGACGGCGGCGGACAGACGACGAGCGTGGACCGAGTTCGCATGATGGAGCCCCCCTCTCCAGTACCGGTCATGCCCGGCCCGCGTCAGGGGGTCGGACGCGGTTGGTGATCGGGCTCAGCGATCGGCGAGGCGGGCCAGTCCGTCCCGATGGGCGTTGTCGAAGATCGTCTCCACGCCACGGATTGACGCCACGGCAGCCGTCGACGACGCGGGCCGCCCACGCGAAGTACTCCCGCTGCCGGGCGAGATCCCAATCGATGGGCGGGCTGTTCGCGATCCCGCGAAGGTTGCTGATCTTGTCCGCGATCTTGATCAGCTTCGCGCGATCCGATTTGTGGGGCGCAGTCTCGACCTGGAGACGCTTGCGCCCTGCCTTCGGCAGCCGCTTGTCGTCGGTCACCTCGGCCACGAGTCGGGCCACTTCCGCCCCGAACTCCGCCTCCAGCTCGTCGCCGGTCGTCTCCGTATCCTCGATCGTGTCGTGCAGCAGCGCGCGCTGAGCACGGCGATCGAATCACGCCCTTGAGTGGCGTAGGCCACGAGGAAGGCGACTTCGGCGAGGTGATTGAAGCGAGGAGCTCCCGCCGCCCCTTCCGCCGCTGGCCGCGATGTTTGACCGCCGCGAAGTCGATGACCCGCGTCACGAGGACGAAGATCCGTGGAACCGGCGGGCGCGGCGCCCATGGAAGCAATACGTAACCGAACGTGAAGTACATG
>ERZ1370068.6189-contig-5189_pt1:5000-60314 | contig 60314 bp, 85 predicted proteins | sample MGYA00561227_ERZ1370068 | MGnify/ENA primary metagenome ERZ1370068 (study PRJEB38410, sample SAMEA6850437) | metagenome | study: Metagenomic assessment of the ecological functions of the soil: analysis of the soil microbiota associated with the... | reverse complement strand
TGTACTTCGTTCAGTTGCATGTGCTCACGCTCGGGCGTTTCTCGGTCGAAACCGCGTTGACCGAGGCCAGGCTGGAGGAGATGGCGGGCGGGCTCCGGCAGGTGGCCGCGTTGCCCGATCCGGTCGGCGAGACGGTGGAAGTGTGGCGCCGCCCGAGCGGGCTCGAGATCGCCGGATTTGCGTGCCCCCTCAAGTCCTCGGCTTCATCTACGAGTCGCGGCCGAACGTGACTGCAGGACAGCCGGACTGTGTCTCAAGTCCGGCAACGCCGTCCTCCTGCGTGGCGGCAGCGACGCGATCGAATCCAACACGGTGGTCGCCCAGATCTGGCGAGCCGCAGAGAAGGCTGGCGTGCCATCCGACGTGATCCAACACCGTGGGATCGCCGGATCGCGCCACTTCGTCCTGTCGATGCTGGCCATGGATGTTAACCGACCTCATCATTTCCGCGCGGGTGGCAAATTCTATCAGGCCCAGTCGCCGAGCGGTCGCGGTGCCGTTAACCAGCGACAGGGGCTGTGCCACGTCTTCGTCGAAACGGTGCCGGACATCGACATGGCCGGCGACGATCGTGCTCAACGCGAGGCTGACGCGTCAGCGTGTGCAATGCCGCGGGAGACGCTGCTGGTTGCGCGCCGGCATCACGCCGCTACCTTCCTGCCGGCGGTCGCCGCTCGCCTTACCAGGAAGCCGGCGTCGAGCTCCGCGCCGACGATCGCGCCAGGGCTGTCGTACCTGGCGCCGTCACCGCGTGAAGACTGGGACGCAGATCTCAGTCGCATTCCTGCGATCAGGGTGGTCGGGGCTTCGGGGAGGCGGTCGCGCCCACATCCGGCGCCACGGGTCAGGTCTGGCCGGGCGATCGTCATCGCGATATCGGCAGGCTCATTCACCAGGAGGTCGATGCCGCGGCGGTGTAGTCGTCAACGCGTCCACGCGCCCCTTGTGGACGAACCAGTTCGGCATGGGCGCGGAAGATGGGGATCTCGGGCATCACCTCCATGCGGGTCCCGTCGGGGTGCCTGAAGCTGACGACGACGAGGAAATTCGTCGTGTGGGGTGACGGGCATATCCGCGAGTAGCCGCGTGCCGCGCCTCGGCGTCTTCGGCGGGTCGTTCAATCCGATTCACTTCGGTCACCTTCTCCTCGCCGACGTGAGATGCGAGGTCCTCGATCTGGACCGCCTGCTGTTCGTGCCATTGCGCGACACCCACTTTAAGCCGGCCCGAAGGACCTCGCGCCCGCACGACAATTTCAGGCGGCTTGGCCGCAGCGCGTACGCATTTATCCTCGTTTCGAAGTGTGCGACGTCGAGCTCCGGCACCGGGCCGTCATACACGGTACGGGCAGCTCAGGCCTTCGCGTCAGGGCGATCTTCGCACCTCGTCGCCGGGCTCGCTGGAGACGTTCACTCAACGGCACGAACTGGCGCGAGCCCTCGCGATAAGCAGTAGCTCGACTCGTGATCGTTCCAGGAACGGCGTGCGCTGATCTGGTTCCAGCACCGCCATCCACAGAAGGTGCTCGAGACTCGATCTCCACGGATCTGCGTGTGCGTCACGACGAGACCGGCACCGCAGCCGTTCTCAGCTGCCGGCGGTCAGAGAGATCGCCGCTCCTCGTGCCTGCAACCTCGCTACCTATCTCGGGATCGATCGCTTTGGCGCCGGGCGCATCGGGGAAGTTTGAGCCTCGCGTACCGCATGCCGCGCCCGTTATAGCGCCGGCCACGGTTTGTATCGCGGCGACGCGTGATCCAGCGCGACGCCGACCGGAAGATCATGGTGGCATCCGCCGCGGGCAGCGCTCGTGCGAGAACGCTCTCCGACGTCACCATGCTCGATCACCGAGGGATCGGGCATCGCGGACCTTTGTACCCTGATCACCTGGCGCTGGTCACCACCCCAGGCCAACACGGTTGCCGATGCCGTGCGCCGCTACGCTGGCTTGCCTGGCGATGACGCATCCACCGGAGAACGCGCCGGAGAGTGGCTGGCTCTTATCGACCGCAGCGACGTCGTGGTCACATGTTCCTGGAAGAGTTCGCGGAGCTTTGCGAGGCTCAGATCGAGCCTGCAGACGACAGCGCGACTTCTTTCCGTCGAGGATGACGTGTGACCCTGCCTTCAGAGGATTACCGTGAGCGCCGAGAAGCATAGTAGCCTCGCAGGTGAAGCCGCAGCCGACTGATTGCTGTGCAGGAGGCAGCGATGAAAGGAACGCCTGTCTTCGAACTGGAAAAATACCATCATTCAAATCGACGAAAGTCGCTGGAACACGATCTCTGGCGAGGTCCCGACGGCGACGCTCGATCGAGATCAGGATCGGCCCGTCTGCGTACAACCGCGAAGTTCCTGTTTCCACGAAAAACTCAAACAATGGCGATCAGCATGCTGAAGAATTGGTGTCCGCCTGAAGCTGGACGAGAGGCTTCAAAGCGTGCGAGCGCTGCGGTGGACCGATCGCCAGAAGCGCATCGGCGCTCCCGTTCGCCACTTCGCCGCATCGGTGCCAGCGCGCCACGTCGAGGAAGGGGAAGGCGAAGCGCCGCTCGATAGTCGCGTCTGCGCGCAGGCCGCGTAATCGTTTGATTACTCGCTGCTTCTGGCCCTGCTGTTCGGTGTCCTCGTCACATGCCGCTGGCCTCGTGGCTCAGGGTTCGGGTGACGCTCGGCGCCGGCATCGCCTAAAACCTCGCTCAGCGCTGCGTACGTTTGAGGCGTTGATTCTCATCTCCGTGCGTACTCAGAATCGCCGTCTCAAACACGTTCCAGGACCGTGGGCGCGTAATCGCGGCGCGATCAGACCAACTGGCACGTCGAACAGGCGGTCAGCGAAATCTACCGGCACGCCGTCGAGGCACGCCTGGCCCGGCAAGAGCACGCGACGAGGCGATCAGGCGTACGGCCCGAGGTGGCGGCAGTCCGGCACGCGCGGCAGCTCCATTCGGCTGAGTGAGCTGGCCCGACAGGGCGGCAACACGCTGGCCGCGCTGAATCGCCAACCTGGACGCGTTGCGGAGCCGAGGCGCGTCGAGACTCTCACGCTGGCCGCCCGGGGATCTCGAGGCACTGGGGCGTGGCGACGAGTCGTCCAGATGTACCAGCGCGTGCTCGCACGCGTGGCTGCGCTACGGGGACTTCGCAATGCCGCGGCGGAGCAGCAGCGCTGGGCGAAGCAGTCTCGGCCCAGGGGCGACTCGTTCGAGTCGTGCGACGGGAGGAGCGCACCGCGGAAGACGCGTGGCTGGCGGGCGCCCAGTACGAAACGGGGCGGGCCACTCTGGCCGAAGGCAATGCCCAGGGCGCCATCGGTCGGTTCCGCGACGCGCCGAACTCGTCCAGGTTTTGGCCGCCGCGCTCACTTCGGTGACGCCACGTCGCAACCCGGGCGATACCAGAGTATGCGTGTCTGGGGGGCGAACTCGAAGCAATAATCGCTCGCTCCTGCATCCCGTCTCGAACACGTGTACCCGGGCGACGGGCGACTCTCTGGCAACCTCGGTCTATCGCGGGGACCGGGCGCGTCTCCGACAATCTAAATTGGCGTTGGGCTGGGCCGTGTGTACTTCGAGCTGGCCATGCTGGACGGGGCGGCGGAACAGGTTCCGAAGCTCGAGGTGCGGGCGCCTGATCTGCCGCCTCCACGCGTCATCTGGGCGCGATCTTCAGGCAGCACCGGGCAGGCCCGCACCGAAGCCTTCGAGGCGTATCGCCGCGCGCTGCGGTTTCCCAGGGATTCAGTGGCGTCACTACCGTGGCGTTGCGGGCGCGTCCAGCCCTCGTGGTTCGATCGCTGTCCGTCGTGCGGGCTGGAACTCGAGCGTAAGAGAGGCCGTCTGTGCCGCCTCGGCGGCCCTGGGTGACAGCGCCACGCTGGACATATCTTCGCCCTTCTGCCCGTGTGTCAGCGCCAGCGCCTCGACGACGGGCGGAGAGATCCACTTTGCGGGGATTGCTGGGGGAGGAGCTCCGGGCGCATCAGTGCGCCGCATTACCTGATTGGCGCGGCGTTCCGTTCGGCGGGTTGCCATCCGGGTCACGCGTCGGCAGCGAGCGACGCGTCGAATGTGATCCCGCGCGCCGCTGCGGATCACGTGTCAGCGCAGGCCGCCGCCCGTTCCACCTGTGCGCCGGGCGGCTGTCCGTGCGGAGACATCGCGCGCGAGGCCGTGCGTACCGCCGGGGTTCGGCGGGCGTCGTGCGCTCCGCGCCCCGCTAAGGAGATCTGCTCGCGGACATGGCAACACACGCTGAGCTCCCCAGCGGCGGCACTCCACATCATCGTCCCAGTGCCCCTCTGTCGGCGGGCGGGGGCGCGTCCGCGGGTTCAGCCAGGCTCTTCACCAGCAACCCGACGTCTCGGTGTCGCATCGGGGCGTCCCGTGCGTTCGGACGTGCTCGTCGGCTGTTCCTGCCCCGCCAGACCAGGCTCACCGCCACGCCAGGCGGGCCAATGTTCAGGGCGCCTTTGCCGTGCGGCGGCCGGAGGTTGTTTCGGTCGACACGTGGTGCTCGTCGACGACATCCCTGACGACAGGATCGACGGTCTCCGCGTGCGCGCGCTGGCCGGGATGCCGGCGCCGCCACCGTCGGCGTCTCACCGTCGCACGCGTCATCGAGGTATAATCAGGCGCCGGGTCCGAAGCGGAGGGTGCCGAGCAAACCTCAACAAAGAGAAGGGAGCGGCCATGGCAGTGGGTCGGCGTAGGGCGGATTCGGTCGGATCGGCCGTGTATTCTTTCGCGCGGCGCTGGAGTCGGGGGACATCGGGTGGTGGGCGTCAATGGTCTCGCCGATGCGAGGACTCTGGCGCATCTCCTCAAGCACGATTCGGTGCACGCGGACCCTCGACGCGCCGAGGTCGGGGGCCAGGGCGAAGCCATCTTCGTCAACGGCCGCGAGGTCCGCGTCTGCTCCGCGAAGGATCCCGCCACGTTGCCATGGGCGCGACATGCAGGCGTCGACATCGTGCAGTGGCGAGTCCACCGGGATCTTCCGCGACAAGGCGACCTCCTCGAAGCATCTCCAGGCCGGGGCCAGAGAGGTCGTCATCACGGCACCGGCCGAAGGATCCCGACATCACGGTGGTTCTCAGGCGTCAACGAGCAGAGCTACGATCCGATGAAGCACGCGCTCGTGTCGAACGCCTCGTGCACCACCAACTGTCTGGCCACCGTGGCCAAGGTGCTGCTCGACAACTTCGGGATCAAGCGTGGCTTCGCCTCGACCGTCACTCGTACGACGAATGACAGCCGATCCGACATCCCGCACAAGGATCTCGCGGCGTGCTCGCGCGGGCAGCGGTCGGCATGGTTCCCACCACCCCGGCGCTGCTACCGCGGTCGGCCTGGTGCTCCCCGAGCTCAAGGGAAGCTGGACGGCATCGCCGTTGCGCGTGCCGACGGCCAACGTCTCGGTGGTGGACCTTACCCGTGGAACTAGGCAAGCCGGTGACGGCGGCTGCCGTCAATGACGCATTTCGCGCGGCGGCGGGGGCGGCTCAAAGGGCATCCTGAGCGCCACCGACGAAGAGCTCGTGTCGCGTGGACTTCAGACGGCACTCCACTCGCTCGATCGTGGACCTGCCGCTCGACGGCCGTCGTGGACGGAGACCTGGTCGAAGGTGCTCGCCTGGTTACGACAACGAATGGGGCTACTCCTGCCGTGTCGGACCTGATCCGGTGCTATCGCTCGCTGCAAGGCTGCGGCGGATCGCTGCGCGTGACGCCTCGACCAGATGCCCGACTGACGATGGGAAGTTCCAGGGGGCGCGGCCCTGCCGTCTTCTAAGGTCGATGGCAAAGCTCACCGTCGACCGGCTGGAACTCAGCGGGGCGGCGCGTCTTCACTTCCGGGTCGGACTTCTCGACGTGCCGCTCGCGGACGGGAACACCATCACGGGACGACACGCGGGTCACGAGCGTCCGCGCTGCCGACCATCCGAGCTACTGTCGTCAAGTCCGGCGCCGCCCTCGTCCTCGCCTCTCGTACCTCGGCCAGCCCCGAAGGCGGACCCGATCCACACGGTACTCCCTGGGAGCCGGTGGCGGCGCGCCTCGAGCGAGATCCTGCCGGGCCAGCCGGTCCCGCTCGCGGCGGGCATCGTATCGGCGCCGGCTGTCCCGGGAGGAGCGCGCGCGCCACTCAGGCTGGCCAGCTGCTCATGCTGGAGGGCACTCCGCTTCCACGCCGAGGAGGCCAACGGCCGAGGGCTTCAGCGCGATGGGCCGTCGATGGCGCTCGCGGACGTCTACCGTGGACGCCTGCTGCCGCCGCGGCTGCATCAGCGCTCGCCTGCCTCCATCCAGGCGATCGCACGACCATCGTCCAACCGGCCGCGGCAGGGCGGCTCATGCGAACGCTCGGGAGCTGGCGGCGCTGTACCGCGCCGCGCCGTATCGACGGAGGCGCGAGGCGCCGGTCTGGAGCCATCCTGGGCAGTGCTCAAGGTCTCCAGGCCAAGCGGCGCCCTCGTCGAGGACATCTGCTTGCGCCGGGTCGACGGCCTGCTCATCACGGCGAGGCATGGCGTGAACACTTCCTCGCCGCGCTCGGTCACGGCGATCAGCCGCTCCCTGGTGGTCAGCCGGATCGCGATCCAGGCAGCGCGCGGCCCCTGCTTGGAGCGATGCCCGGAACCGGGGTGACTCCGCTCCGACTGCCGGTGGACGTCGTCGTCGCCGGCCGGCGTCGACGATCACGGGCGCGGCCGCCTCGCACCGTGAGCCCGTCGAAGAGATCCCCCGACGGAGCCTGGCATGGGCCTCGATATCGGTCCGGCCACGGTGTCGCAGTTCGGCGCGGCGCTGTCGGGCGTCAAGACCGTGCGTCTGGAACGGCCCCATGGGGGTCTTCAGAAGGAGGCGTTCGCGGCGGGCACGCTAGAGCGTGGCGCGGGCAGTCAGCGAAGTGTGGCGCTGTTTACCGGTGCGTCGGCGGCGGCGACACCATCGCGGCGATCCAGCAGGCCAGGGCGGTGCGTCTCCCGCATCGGATACGTCTCGACGGCGGGCGGCGCCTTCCTCGAGTTCCTCGAGGGCCGCGAGCTTCCCAGGCGTCGCCGCGCTCGACGACGTCTAACCGCTGACCGGGAGTCGGACTCATGCGCGTCCCCCTCGTGATCGGCAACTGGAAGATGCATGGCGGCCCTCGCCAGGCGCGGGAGCTGGCCCAGTCGCTGCGGGACGGACTCAAGCGGCCACGAGGCGTGGAGGTCGTCGTCTGTCCGCCCTTCACGGCGCTTGCCTGTCGTGGCGAAGCGCTTGCCGGCTCCTGCTGATCGACTCGGCGCGCAGAACTGCCACTGGGAGGACAGCGGCGCGTTCACCGGCGAGTGTCTCCCACCATGCTGGCCGAGCTCGGGTGCCGGCTCGTTCTGCTCGGGCACTCGGAGCGCCGGCACATCTTCCGCGAGACGGACGACGAGGAGATCAACACGTAGGTCGCCGCGTCCTGCGCCACGGTCTCAGCCGCTCCTGTGTGTGGGCGAGACGGCCGAGGAACGCCGCCAGGGCCTGACGTTCACGGTCGTGGAAGGACAGCTCCGAGCCGGTGGGCCGGGCTCTCCGTCGAGGCCATGGGCGCGATGCGCTGCTCGCCTACGGACCCGTCTGGGCCATCGGCACCGGCGTCGAACGCCACGCCGGCCCAGGCCGCGGAGGTGCACGGCTACCTGCGCGGGCTCGTGTCCCAGCTCGGCTCGAAGGACCTCGCCCAGACCGTTCGAATTCTCTATGGCGGCAGCGTGAAGCCGGACAATGCGGCGCGGTGGCCGCAGGAGCCGCGACGTCGACGGCGTCCTGGTGGGAGGTGCCAGCCTGCAGGCTCGCGAGCTTGCATCGCCATCGCCAAGAAATCAGCCGCCAAAGGCGGCGGCCGCATAAAGGTAGACGTCGCCATGTTCTCGCCTCATCGTCATCCGTCCACGTGCTCGTCAGCTCATCATCATCATCGGGCTCGTGTCTGCTGCAAGCCGGCAAGGGCGCCGACATCGGCGTCTGCGTTCGGCGGCGGCGGGAAGTCAGGCCGTGTTCGGATCCATGGGACGCCCACGGTGCTCGGCAAGCTCACCGCCGCGCGTGGCCGTCGTCTTCATGCTGACCGTCGTTCTCGCTCGCCATGCTCGGCGCGCAAGCGGAGCACGACGATCGATGCCGGCCACCGGGCCCGCGCCCGTCGGCGCCGGCCCCAGCGCTTCCGCCTCAGCGCCGCGCCGCCCGGCGGCGCCACCGCCCGTCGGCCGGCAGCGCTCCGGTCTCGCCGCCGAGCCAGAAGTAGCATGCCGCCGGCGCGGCCGCGTCGCCGCTGCCGCTTGCGCGCTCGCCGGCACTTGTGCTCGCCGCACGGCCTGCAGCCCCGACGTCGAAGGAGAAGGCGAGGATGTCCCGGGCACGGATGCTCCCGCCTACCGGGGACACCTTCATCCAGGCCTCGATCGGTGACATCTAGCGGCCTCATCCCGAGCCTGACCTCCGGACGCGTCGTCCCACGAGGTCGGGCGGGCTGATCTACGACGGCCTCGTGCGCCAGGACAAGGACCTCAACATCGTCGGGCGCGATGGCCGAGTCCTGGACCTTCAGCCAGGATTGCCTCGAGCTGACGTTCCAAGCTGCGCCGGGACGTGAAGTGGCAGGACGGCCAGCCGTTCACCGCCGACGACGTGCTCTTCACCTACGAGACGATGATCAACCCGAAGACGCCCGGCGCCCTTCAAGGAAGGCTTCCTGCTCGTCAAGGACGTCGAGGCGCCCGGATCCCTACACGGTGCGCGTCACCTATGCGAAGCCCTACGCGCGGGCGCTCGAGACGTGGAGCGACTACATGCTGCCCAAGCATCTGCTCGAGCCCTATGCGTGGCGACGGCAAGCTGCAGGAATCGCCCCAGAACCGGCACCCGATCGGCACCGGGCCCTACCGCTTCCAGGAATGGCGCACGCGGCGAGAAGGTCGTGCTCGTCGCCAATCCAGACTACTACGAGGGACGCCCGTACATCGGCCGCGTCGTCTATCGCGTCATCCCGAGCCAGGCGACGATCTTTCTCGAGCTGAAGGCCAAGGGCGTCGACTACGTGCGCACCCTCACCGGCGTTCCAGTACGCGCGCCAGACGGACTACCCGGCGTTCCGCAAGGCGTTCAACAAGTTTCAGGTATCCTCCGCGCGGCTACACGCTTCCTCGGCTTCAACCTGAAGGACCCGCGCTTCGCCGACCGGCGCGTGCGCCGGGCCTTCGCCCACGCGATCAACAAGCACGAGCTGATCGACGGCGTCGTGCTCGGGCTTGGCCCGCGAGGCCACCGGGCCGCATCCGCCCGGGACGTGGGCGTACACCGACGACGTGCAAGCGCTACGACTACGATCCGGAGAAGGCCACGGCGCTCCTGGCCGAGGCGGGGTGGAAGGACCGCGACGGCGACGGGATCGTCGAGGACAAGGACGGCAAGCCGCTTCGCCTTCACCATCCTCACCAACCAGGGCAACGACGAGCGCAAGAAGGTCGCCGAGATCATCCAGCAGCGGCTCAAGCGCGATGTGGGCGTCGACGGCCGACATCCAGGTCATCGAGTGGGCGGCGCTTCATCAAGGAGTTACGTCAAGCCGCGGCAGTTCGACGCGGTGATCCTCGGGACTGGGGACGGGCGTCGACCCGATCAGTACGTGGTGTGGCACTCCTCGCAGACCGGTCCCGACCAGATGAACCGCACCGGCTACGCCAATCCCGAGGTGGACCGGCTCGCTGGAGGCCGGGCGCTCCTCGTGCGACCAGGCAAGAGCGCGTGAAGTACTACCACCGGATCCAGGAGATCCTGGCCGAGGACCTGCCCGATGCTGTTCCTCTACTTCCGCGACGCGCTGCCGGCGGTGCTCGTCGCGCGTCCGCGGCATCGAGCCGGCGCCGGCCGGCATCCTGTACAACTTCACGGAGTGGTACGTGCCGAGCGCTCAGCGATACGCAGCGTGCTGAGCCACCGATCCACGGCGTAGATGGCGCTCATGTTCGCGCATCCGCGCGGCTCCTGCTCGTCGTCCCCCTGCTGCTGATCGGCATCACCTTCAGTCTCCTTCCTGGTGATCCAGCCTGGCCCCCGGCGGCCCGCTCGAGGATCCAGACCGGCGGACATGACCGATACGCAACATCGGCGCGAGGTCAGACAGGCGGCTGATCGAGAATGTACGGCCTCGACCAGCCGCTGTACGTGCAGTACTGGCAGCTGGCTGACGCGCGTCGGTGCGGCTCGACTTCGGCCGCTCGTTCCTGCCCGACGGCAAGCCCGTGCTCACCAAGATCGGCGAGCGGCTGCCCGATCACGCTGCTGCTCAACGTCGTCGAGATGGCTGATCATCCTCGGCGCTGGCGGTGCCCGATCGGCGTGCTGTCGGCCACGCGCCAGTACTCGATCTACGACAAGGTCACCACGATCTTCGTCTTCATCGGCTTCGCCACGCCGGACTTCTGGCTCGCCGCTCCTCCTGATGATCCTGTTCGGCGTGCAGCTCGGCTGGCTGCCCATCTCGGGGCTGCGCTCGCTCAACTGGGAGTACCTGTCGTTCTGGCAGCCAGCAGCTGGGACTTCATCAGCCACCTGATCCTGCCGATCGCGCGTGGCCACCTTCGGCGGGCTCGCCGGGTTCTCGCGCTACATGCGGCAGAGCATGCTCGAGGTGGTCCGGCAGGACTACATCCAGACGGCGCGGGCCAAGGGTCTGTCCGAGCAGGTGGTCATCGGCAAGCACGCGCTGCGCAACGCGCTGCTGCCGGTGGTCACCATCCTCGGGCCTGTCGCTGCCGGGCCTCATCGGCGGCAGCGTCATCATCGAGTCGATCTTCGCCATCCCCGGCATGGGGCAGCTCATGGTGCAGTCCGTCTTCGCGCGCGACTACCCGGTGGTCATGGGCAACCTGGTCATCGTGTCGACGCTCACGCTCGTTCGCCAACCTCATGCGCCGACATCGCCTACGGCGCTCGTGTCGATCCGCGCATCCGCCTGGGCGGCGGCGGCGACGCTAGCCGTGAGCGCCGCGCAGGCGCTCGCGCGCGCGAGATCGCGCGCGTTCTGGCGCGACGTTCTCCGCAATCGAGCTGCGCGGTCGGCGGGCGGCGGTCGTGGTGGCGGTGCTCGTCGACCTCGCGGTGCTCGCGCCGCTGCTCGCGCCCTGGGATCCCAACCAGCCCGACACCAAGCAGATCCTGATGCCCGCCCTCGCAGCAGCCACTGGCTCGGCACCGATCAGCTCGGGCGCGACGTGCTCTCGCGCGTGCTCTACGGCGCGCGGGTCTCGCTGGCGGTGGGCTTCGTCGTCCGTGGGCATCGCCACGCATCATCGGCATCCTGCTCGGCGCCGCCGCGGGCTATCACGGCGGCATCGGTGGACGCCGTGATCATGCGGCTGGTCGATCTCGATGCTGGTCTTCCCGCGCTTCTTCCTGCTCCTGGCCGTGCTGGCGCTTCCTCAAGCCGTCCATCTGGACCATCATGGCAGTGATCGGGCTCACCGGGCTGGATGGGCGTGGCGCGGCTGGTCCGCGCCGGAGTTCCTGACGCTGCAGGAGCGCGAGTTCGTGATCTGGTCGGAGTCCGATCGGCGCCAGGCGGCGTCCGGGTCGTGTTCCGGCACATCCTGCCCGAACGCCATGGCGCCGGTCCTGGTCGCGCATGACGCTCGGCATTCCCGCCGCCATCCTCACCGAGTCGGGCCTGTCGTTCCTCGGGCTCGGCGTGCAGCCGCCCTACGCCACCTGGGGCAACATCCTGAACGACGGCAAGGACGCCCTCGAGATCGCCTGGTGGATGACGCTCTATCCCGGCCTGGCCATCCTGATCACGGTGCTCTCCTACAACCTCCTGGGCGAGGGGATCCGGGACGCGCTCGACCCGCGCCTCCGCCAGGCGCGCGCGGGCCGCTGATCCGCCCGCGTCGCTGAGCGCTAGCCTTCGTTGACAAGCGCGCGCGGCCGCAGGCATACTCTCCGCTCGCTGGCGCCGAAGTGGCGGAATTGGCAGACGCGCACGTTTGAGGGGCGTGTGGGGCAACCCGTGGGGGTTCGAGTCCCCCTTCGGCACCATTCCCTCACGCCGTCGAGCGGCTCCCGACCAATCCGACTCGGGCCGTGAGTGACGTGCGCGCGTCGCCGTCGCGCCGTTGGCGTGCTCGTGACAGGCTATGCCATAATGACGCGCGCCGACGGGAAAAGGACGAGACCGGATGGGAGTTTCGCTGCCTCTCCTCGAGCCGTCGACGCCCGACCGACTCGCCCAAGCCGCCCTGGCTCAAGGTGCGCGCGCCGGGCGGGCCCAACTACCTCCGTCTCAAGGGCCTCATGCGCGAGTGGAACCTGCACTCGGTCTGCGAGGAGGCGCACTGCCCGAACATCGGCGAGTGCTGGGAAGACCTCACCGCGACCTTCATGATCCTGGGCGACGTGTGCACGCGCAACTGCGGCTACTGCGCGGTCGACCCACGGCCGCCCGGCGTGGGAGGACCGCGAGGAGCCGGAGCGCGTGGGCCGCGCGGTGGGCGAGCTCGGGCTCGAGCACGTGGTCATCACCTCGGTCAACCGCGACGACCTCGCCGACGGCGGCGCCGCGCACTTCGCGGCGACGGTCGGGCGATCCGGCGCCACGCGCCCGGCTGCCGCGTCGAGCTGCTGATCCCGGACTTCCAGGGTAACGCCGACGCGCTCGGACGCCGTGATCGCGGCCGGGCCGGACGTCCTCAACCACAACACCGAGACGGTGCCGCGGCTCTACAAGGTGGCGCGCCACGGCGGGCGCTACGAGCGGACGCTCGAGCTGTTCCGCCGCGCGCCGCGCGCGCCGCCCGGCGCTCGTGACCAAGTCCGGGATCATCCTGGGGCTGGGCGAGGAGCGCGACGAGCTGCGTGGCCACCATGCGCGACCTGCGCGGCGCGGACGTGAGCATCCTCACGCTCGGCCAGTACCTGCGGCCGTCGGCCGCAGCACCTGCCGGTGGCGCGCTACTACCACCCGACGAGTTCGCGCGAGCTGGCGGAGGTCGGCCGCGCGCTGGGCTTCGCCCACGTCGAGTCGGGCCCGCTGGTGCGCTCCTCGTATCACGCCAAGGCGCCAGGCCGACGACGCCGGCGCTCGTGAGCGATGGACTACGTCCCGATCTTCATGGTCTTCGCCGTCGCGGCGGTCGTGGCCGGCGTCCTGCTCGGCATCCCGTCGCTCATCGCGCCCAAGCGGCTGTCGCCGCGTCAAGCTGGAGCCGTTCGAGTGCGGCAAGGATCCGGTCGCGCTGCCGGAGGGGCGCTTCGCGATCAAGTTCTCGACCATCGCCATCTTCTTCATCATCTTCGACATCGAGCTGCTCTTCGTCTGGCCGTGGGCCACGCTCTACCGCCAGCTCGGGCTGGTTCGGCTTCGTGGAGATGATGGTGTTCCTGGGCATCCTGATGCTGGGCTTCCTCTACATCTGGCAGAAGCGAGGGCTCGAATGGGAGTAGGCGGCTTCTTCACCTCGAAGCTCGACGAGGCCATCGGCTGGGCGCGGAAGTACTCCATCTTCCAGTACCCGTTCGTGACCGCGTGCTGCGGCATGGAGTACATGGCCACCGCGTGCTCGCACTACGACGTCGACCGCTTCGGCGCGGGGCTGCCGCGCTTCTCGCCGCGCCAGGCCGACGTGCTGTTCGTGGTCGGCACCATCAGCCACAAGATGGCGCCGGTGCTCAAGCGCATCTACGACCAGATGTGCGAGCCCAAGTGGGTGGTGGCCTTCGGCGTCTGCACCTGCACCGGCGGCTTCTACGACAACTACGCCACCGTCCAGGGCATCGACACCATCATCCCGGTGGACGTCTACATTCCCGGCTGCCCGCCGCGCCCGAGAGCGTGCATCGACGGCCTGATGAAGCTCCAGGACAAGATCGCGGCGGGCGCCCAGCGCTACTGAGCCCGGTCCGGCGCGACGCGCATGGACGGACAGGCATTCTCGCGCGGCTGCGCGAGCGCTTCGGCGGCGCGTGCGTCGAGACCCACGACCACCGCGGCGACCACACCGCGGTGGTGGCGCGCGAGGCGCTGCTCGACGCTGCTGCGCCTTCTGCCGCGACGACGCCGCGCTCGCGCTTCGACATGCTCGATGGACCTGACCGCGGTGGACTATCTCGACGTTCCCGGGCCGCGAGGACGGGCCGCGCTTCGAGGTCGTCTATCACCTCTACTCGGTCGCGCACAACCACCGCGTGCGGCTCAAGGTGCGGGTGGAGCAGGACGACGCGGTGCGTGCCCACCGCCGTCCGGCCTGTGGCCCATCGCCAACTGGCTCGAGCGCGAGGTGTGGGACATGTTCGGCATCCGCTTCGACGGCCATCCCGACCTCCGGCGGCTCCTCCTCTACGAGGAGTTCGTCGGGCCACCCGCTGCGCAAGGACTACCCGATCGAGCGGCGCCAGCCGCTCATCGAGTCGAGGCAGCCGAAGGTCTGAGCCGATCGGCGACGGACAACGCACGGACCAGCGCGAGACGCGGAGCTGTTCCTCGGCGAGGGGCCGAGCGCGGCGGCGGCAGCCAGCACCTCTACGTCAACCTGGGGCCGGCGCATCCGGCCATGCACGGCATCATCCGCATCTTCGCGGAGCTGGACGGCGAGATGGTCGGTCAAGGCCGACGTCGAGATCGGCTACCTGCACCGCGCCTTCGAGAAGGACTGCGAGGTCGGCCCGTACAACAACGCCATCCCGTACACCGACCGCCTCAACTACGTCTCGCCGCTCATCAACAACTTCGGCTACGCCTCGGCGGTCGAGAAGCTCCTCGGCATCGACGATCACCGAGCGCTGCAAGTACATCCGCGTGATCATGAGCGAGATCTCGCGGATCTGCGACCACCTCACGTGCGTCGGCGCCGGCGCCATGGAGCTCGGCGCCTTCACCGTCTTCCTCTACATGATCAAGGCGCGCGAGTTCCTGTGGGAGCTGGTGGAGGACGTCACCGGCGCGCGGCTCGACCATCTCCTACGGCCGCGTGGGCGGGCGTGAAGGCCGACCTGCCCGCGGGCTTCGACCTCAAGGTCCAGCAAGGCGTTCGCCGAGACGCGCGCAGGTGCTCGACGGAGGTCCACACGCCTCGTCACCGGCAACCGGATCTTCATGGACCGGATGGTGGGCGTGGGCGCGCTGTCCGCGCGGAGACGATCGCCTGGGGCATCACCGGGCCGCTGCTGCCGCGCGGCCGGCGTGCCGCTACGACGTCCGCAAGGCGCAGCCCTACTGGGCCTACGACCGCATCGAGTTCGAGGTGCCGCTCGGGCAAGAACGGCGACAACTTCGACCGCTACCTCGTGCGCATGGCCGAGATGGAGCAGTCGATGCGCATCGCCGAGCAGGCGCTGGACGCGCTGCCCGGCGGCCCCATCCAGCGTGGACTGCGAGGGCAGGCCCATCGACCCGGCCGCCTACGTCGACCGGGGCAAGCAGGGCAAGACCGAGGGCCTGCTGCTGGTGCCCGATCCAGCTCTCGCCGAATCTCGCAGGGGCAGGGGCGCGCGGCCCAGCGGCGCGTCAACGTCCACGACAAGCGCGTGGTGCTGCCGCCGAAGGAGACCGCCTACGGCTCCATCGAGGGCCTGATGAACCACTTCATGCTGGTCATGGACGGCTACGGCATCCGGCCGCCCGCGGGCGAGGCCTACGTTCCCGTCGAGGGCGCCAACGGCGAGCTGGGCTTCTACGTCGTGTCCGGACGGGACTGATCGCCCGTACCGCGTGCGCTGCCGCCCGCCGTGCCTCGCCGCCGGTGGCGGCGCTGCCGCGGATGATCGAGGGCGAGATGATCGCCGACATCGTCCCGACCTTCGGCTCCGTCAACATGATCGGCGGGAGCTGGACCGCTGATGCCCGACGCCACGCGCGCCGCAGTTCTCGCCCGAGCAGCTCGCCGAGGTGCGACGGCTCCAGGCGCTCTATCCCGAGCCGCGCAGGCGCGCTCCTGCCCGTGCTCCACATGGCCCAGGAGACGTTCGGCTACATCTCGCTCGAGGTCGAGGAGTACGTGGCCGGGCTGTTCGACCTCACGCCCGCGCACGTCCACGAGGTCGTGACCTTCTACACGCATGTACTTCCAGCAGCCGAAGGGGCGCCACGTGGTGTCGGTCTGCCACAACCTCTCCTGCCACCTCATGGGCGCGAAGGACATCATCGAGCACCTCAAGCAGCGGCTCGGCGATCGAGCCGGGCGAGACCACGGCCGACGGACGCGTCACCCTCCTGCACGGTCGAGTGCCTCTGCGCGTGCGAGGCAGGCGCCCATGATGCAGGTGGACGACCGCTACGAGGGACCGCTCACGCCGGAGAAGGTCGACCGCATCCTCGAGGGGCTCGCGCTGATGGCCGAGCGATCGTCCTCATCGCGGAACTTCGACGTGCGCGACGCCCACACGCTCGCGCGTCTACCGCGAGACGCGGCGGCTACACGGCGCTGGGACAAGGCGCTGCGCGATGGAGCCCGCCGCCATCACCGACGAGGTGAAGAAGTCCAACCTCCGCGGGCTGGGCGGCGCGGGCTTCCCGACCGGGGACGAAGTGGTCGCTTCATCCCCAAGGGCTCGACCGGCGCCGAAGTACCTCGTGGTGAACGCCGACGAGGGCGAGCCGGGCACGTTCAAGGACCGCTACCTGCTCGAGCGCGACCCGCACGCCCTCATCGAGGGCATGCTCATCGCCGCGCGCGCCATCGACTCGCACGCTGGGCTTCGTCTACATCCGCGGCGAGTACGTGCAGCCGTGGCGGCGTCTTCAGCGCGCGCGGTGAGCGAAGCCTACGACGCGGGTCTGCTCGGGCACGAGCGTGCTCGGGTCGGGGTTCGACTTCGACATCGTGGTCCACCGCGGCGCCGGCGCCTACATCTGCGGCGAGGAGACCGGCCTCATCTCGTCCCTCGAGGGCAAGAAGGGCTGGCCCAAGATCAAGCCGCCGTTCCCGGCGATCAAGGGCGCCTTCGGGCAGCCGACCATCGTCAACAACGTGGAGACGCTCGCCTGCCGTGCCGCACATCGTGACCCGCGGCGCCGAGTGGTTCGCCGGGCTCGGCACCAAGACCCAGGGCGGCACGCGGCTCTACTCGGTCTCGGGCCACGTGGTGAAGCCCGGGCGTGGTGCGAGGCGCCGGTCGTCGGTCACGCTCCGCTCGCTCATCTACGATCACTGCGGCGGCATCCGCGAGCGGCCGCGCGCTCAAGGCGGTGGTGCCGGGCGGCTCGTCCGCGGCCATCCTCACCGCCGACGAGATCGACGTCACCATGGACGTGGACGGGCCCAAGAGCAGCCGGCTCGATGATCGGCTCCGCCGGCGTCGATCGTGATGGACGACACCGTGTCGCATCCCCGACGCGCTCATGGTGGTGGCGCGCTTCTACGCGCACGAGTCGTGCGGGCAGTGCACGCCGTGCCGCGAGTCCACCGGCTGGATCTACAAGATGACCGCACCGGATCGTGGAGGGCAAGGGCCGCAAGGAGGATCTCGACACGATCCTCGACGTCGCCAAGCGCGGCGCCGGCACCACCATCTGCGCCTTCTACGACGGCGCCGTCGGGCCGTACATCAGCTACATCGAGAAGTTCCGCGAGGAGTTCGAGGCCCTGATCCGGAGCGGCGCGCATGCCTAAGCTGACGATCGACGGCAAGGAGATCGAGGTCGCCCGCCGGGACCAACCTCATCGAGGCCGCCCGGCAGGCCGGCGTCGAGGTCCCGCACTACTGCTATCACTCCGGCGCTCAGCATCGCGGGCCAGTGCCGGCTGTGCATGGTGGACATCGACAAGGTGCCGCGGCCGCCAGATCGCCTGCAACACCCAGGCCGCCGAGGGCATGGTGGTGCACGACGCGAGACCGAGCGGGTGCTCGAGACGCGGCGGTCGATGCATGGAGTTCCACCTCATCAATCATCCGCTGGACTGCCCGGTGTGCGATCAGGCCGGGGAGTGCTGGCTGCAGATCTACTACATGAAGCACGGGCTCTACGACCCGCGGATGATCGACGAGAAGGTCCACAAGCCCAAGGCGGTGCCGCTCGGGCCCGCACGTCATCCTCGACGCCGAGCGCTGCATCCTCTGCTCGCGCTGCGTGCGCTTCTGCGACGAGATCACCGGCACCGGCGAGCTGGGCATCTTCCACCGCGGCGATCACTCGGAGATCGGGCTCTTCCCGGGCACGACGCTCTGGAGAACGCCTACTCCGGCAACGTCATCGACATCTGCCCGGTGGGCGCGCTCACCGACCGCGACTTCCGCTTCCAGGTGCGCGTCTGGTACCTCGACACCGCCAAGTCGCATCTGCACCGGCTGCGCCCGCGGCTGCAACATCGAGATCCACACCAACCGGCGCCGCACCCACCACAACCAGGGCCGGCGCGTGGCGCGCCTCAAGCCGCGCTTCAATGCCGACGTCAACCAGTGGTGGATCTGCGACGACGGGCCGCTACGGCTTCGGCTGGATCGACGACGAGCCGCCTCACCGCCGCCCGCGGTGACGGCGACGGGCAGCCGGTGGAGACCACCTGGGACGACGCGGTGGCGACCTGCGCCGGGCGGCTGCGCCGCTACCGGCCCCGAGGAGATCGGGGTGCTCGCCTCGCCGCAGATGTCCAACGAGGACCTCTGGCCGCTCCGGCGCCTGCTCGACGCACCTCGGGGTGGTCCACCGCGACTTTCGCGGTGCCGCCGCGCGACGCCGGGCGAGGACGACAAGCTCCTGATCCGCGCCGACAAGAACCCGAACACGCGCGGCGCCGAGCTGGTCGGGCTGCGGCCGGGCGCGGGCGCGCTCGACGCGGCGGCATCCTCGACGCGCGCTGCCGCGGGCGACGATCAAGCTGCTCTGGGTCTTCCACCACGACCTCCTCGCGTCGGGCTTGCCGCGCGGCCGAGGTGTCGGCAGGCGCTCGGCCGGCGCGGAGACGCGTGGTCTTCCAGGGACCAACGCGAACGCGCACGCAGCGCGCGCGCGCACCTGGTGCTGCCCGAGCGCGGCCTACGTCGAGCGCGACGGCACCTTCACCAACTTCGAGGGCGCGTGCAGCGGTTCTGTCGCGCGCGGTCGCGCCGCTCGGGCGAGGCGCGCCGGACTGGGAGATCCTCGCGCTGCCGCCCGCCTCGGCAGCGCGGGCCGATGCCGCGTCACCGCCGAGCGCGCGGAACGGTCTTCGCCGCGCTGGCCGCCGCGGTGCCCGCCTTCGACGGGATGCGCTACCGCACCCTCGGCGACCACCGGCGCCGATGGTCGACGGCGTGAATCCCGCGATCTGATGCAGGGGCTGCCCGGCGACCTGATCGTCAACGCCATCGCCCGTCGCCTTCATCATGTTCGTGGTGCTCGAACCTCGGCGGGCATCCTCACCTGGGTCGAGCGCAAGCAGTCGGCCATCATGCAGGACCGCATCGGCGCCAACCGCGCGTCCATCTTCGGCATCCGCGTCCTGGGCCTGCTCCACCCGCTGGCCGACGCCATCAAGATGCTGACCAAGGAAGACTTCATGCCGGCGCGCGCGGACCGGCTCCTGTTCGTGCTGGCGCCCGTTCGTGTCGGTGTTCTTCGCGCTGGCCGGCCTTCGCCTCCATCCCGTTCGGCGACACGCTCCGATCGGCGGCCGGGAGATCCCGCTGCAGGCGGTGACGCTCAACGTGGGCATCCTCTACGTGCTCGGCATGCTCTCGCTGGGCGTGTACGGCGCTCATGATGGCGGGCTGGGCGTCGGCCAACAACTACGCGCTCCTCGGCGGGCAGCGCGCGCCGCGCCTCGATGATCTCGGCCGAGGTCGCCATCGGCGCCTCCATCATGGGCGTGGTGATGGTGCTACGGCTCGCTCGACCTCCAGGACATCGCGCGCGGCCAGGGCAGCGCTCCTGCGAAGCTCTTCGGCCATGGATTCCCGCCTGGGGCATCCTCACCCAGCCGCTGGCCTTCTTCCTCTTCCTCACCGCCGGCATCGCCGCCACCAAGCGCATTCCCTTCGACATGCCGGAGGGCGAGTCCGAGATCATCGGCTACTTCGTCGAGTACAGCGGGATGAAGTTCGGGATGTTCGCCGATGGCGGACTTCCTGGAGACGGTGGTGATCGCCGGGATGACGCACCGCGCTCTTCCTGGGCGGCTGGCAGGTGCCGTACCTCCGGCCTCCGGGTTCGGCTTTCACCTGCCGGGCGGCGCATCTGGCGCTGCCGCACCTCGTGGTGGCGCGCCTCCAGGTCGGGGCGTTCCTCACTGAAGGTCGTCGTGATGATCTGGCTCCTCATGCTGATCCGCTGGACGCTGCCGCGCTTCCGCTACGATCAGGCGATGCGGCTCGGCTGGCTGGGCCTGTTCCCGCTGTCCATCCTGAACATCGTCGTGACGAGCCTCGTGCTCCTCGCGGTGGGGAGATAGACGATGCCGGCCCAGCGTACCAGCTGAACGGGCAGCGATGGACCCGCGGCACTCGAGCCGGCTCACCGTGCGCCAGCGCTTCTATCTGGTCGAGGTCCTGGTGGGCTCCGGCTCACCGGCGTGCGCTTCCTCGAACATGTGGCAGCACACCCAGCGCATGCTGGGCGTCAAGGGCGTGCGGGCGCGGTGACCATCGAGTACCCGGAGGAGCGCCGGCCCTACTCGCCGCGCCTGCGGAGCCTGCACCGCCTCGTGCGCCGCGAGGACGGCTCGCCCGCTGCGTCGCCTGCATGATGTGCGAGACGGTGTGCCCGGCCCACTGCATCTACATCGTGGCCAGCGAGCACCCGAATCCCGAGATCGAGAAGGTGCCGGAGCGCTTCGACATCGACCTCGGCAAGTGCGTGTTCTGCGGGCTACTGCGTGGAGGCCTGCCCCGAGGACGCCATCCGCATGGACACCGGGCATCCTCGAGTTCTCCTCCTACAGCCGGTTCGGGATGATCTACGACAAGGCGACGCTCCTGGCCCTCGATCCGGCGCGAAGCCCGGACGGGTCGCCCGCCTCCCCGGTGCCCATTCCGCGCGAACCGGAGGATCTGATGCAGATCCCGGGCTTTCTGGTCCTGGCCGTGCTGGTGGTGGGCTCGGCGCTGGGCGTGATCCTCCGGCGCAACCCCATCCACTCGGCGCTCTGCTCCTCGTGGTCAACCTCGCCGCGGTGGCCGCGTCTGTACCTCATGCTGCAGGCGCAGTTCCTGGCCTTCGTCCAGGTCATCGTCTACGCGGGCGCCATCGCGGTTCTCTTCGTGTTCGCGATCATGGTGCTTGATCCCCGGCAAGGAGGAGACGGGCCCGGACCCGCTGCACGCAGCCAGCGGCTGGCTCGCCGTGCCCCTGGTCGGCGCTGTCTGCTGCTGGCGGTGCTGTGATCCTGCGCTCGGCGCGCTGCCAGGCCGTCCGCCCCCGCGGCCGCGCCCACCAGGGTGGGTCGAGCGCTACGACGGCTGCTCTTCACCGACTACCTCTTCCCGTTCGAGGTCGACCTCCGGTGCTCCTGCTCGTCGCCATCGTGGGCGTGATGGCGCTGACGAAGACGCAGGGCGTCCATGAGCCATGGTTCCTCCGTCCTACTACGTCGGCGCTCTCGGCGGTGCTCTTCGCCATCGGCGTGCTGGGTGTGCTCATCCGGCGCGACCCGCTCGATCATCTTCATGTCCATCGAGCTGATGCTGAACGCGGCCAATCTCGCGCTGGTGGCCGTTCGGCCAGCGCGCACGGCGGCGCCGACGGGCAGGCCCTGGCGCTCTTCGTGATGGCGGTGGCCGCCGCCGAGGTGGCGGTGGGGCTCGCGATCATCGTGGTGATCTTCCGTGCTGCGCCGCCGCCTGTCGGTGGACGAGCTGAGCGTGATGCGCTGGTAGTACGTCCGGAGAGCCGCCGCGGCGTTCCCGCGGTACGATAGCGTTCAGGGAGGAACGCTGATGGCGCAAGCCAAGACCGCGACCCGGCCCCAGGCTCGACACCGAGCTCGGCCCGGCGCCTGCTCGACGCAGATGGCGCTGATCCGCCGCTTCGAGGAGAAGGCGGCCGAGATGTACGCCCTCGGGCAAGATCGGCGGCTTCCTCCACCTCTATCATCGGCCAGGAGGCGGTGGCGGTCGGCGCGATCGCCGCGCTGCGTCCCGACGACTACGCGGTGTCCTCGTACCGCGAGCACGGCCACTGCCTGCGCCAAGGGCATGCGACCCGCGCGCGTGATGGCCGAGCTGTTCGGCCGCAGCGACGGGCTCTGCAAGGGCAGGGCGGCTCGATGCACCTCTTCGACAAGAGCGTCAACTTCCTCGGCGGCCACGGCGATCGTGGGCGCGCACCTGCCGCTGGCGACCGGCGCCGCGCTTCGCGTCAAGTACCAGGGCGGCGACCAGGTCGGTCCTGTGCTACTTCGGCGACGGCGCGGTGCCGGAGGGCGAGTTCCACGAGTCGCATCAACCTGGCCGCGCTCTGGAAGCTGCCGGTGATCTTCATCTGCGAGAACAACCGCTACGCGATGGGCACCGCCATCCACCGCGCGCTCGCGCCAGACGGAGGTCTGGCGCTTCGCCGAGACCTACGGCATGCGCCGGCGAGGCGGTGGACGGCATGGACGTGCTCGCCATGCGCGACTGCGTGGGCGGGCGGTCGAGCGCGCGCGAGCGACAGACGCCGACGCTCATCGAGGTCGCGGACCTACCGCTTCCGCGGCCACTCGATGCGCGACCCCGCGGGCTCGGTGTACCGCACCAAGGAAGAGGTCGAGCGAGAGAAGCGAGCGCGACCCCATCGCGCTGTCTCACGCGACCGCTGCCTGCCGGGAGGGCGTCGCTCGAGCCGAGGCCGACGTCACGGACCATCGAGAAGGCGGTCAACGACCGAGGTGGACGAGGCGGTGGCCTTCGCCGAGGCATCGCCGGAGCCGCCGCCGGACGAGCTCCTCACCGACGTGTACGAAGGACTGACGCCATGGCCGGTCATGACCTACCGGGAAGCGCTCAACCAGGCCCTCCGCGAGGAGATGCGACCGCGACCCGCGCGTGTTCGTGATGGGCGAGGAGGTCGGGCTCTACGACGGCGCCTACAAGGTGACCCAGGGGCTGCTCAAGGAGTTCGGCGAGCGAGCGCATCGTCGACACGCCGATCTGCGAGTCCGGCTTCACCGGCGTCGGCGTCGGGCGCCGCCATGCTCGGGCCTGCGCCCGGTGATCGAGATGATGACGTTCAACTTCTCGCATCCTCGCCCTCGACCAGATCGTCAACTCGGCGGCGAAGATGCTGCTACATGTCCGGCGGCCAGTACCACATCCCGATCGTGGTGCGCGGCCCCGGCGGCCCGGCCGCCCAGCTCGCCGCGCAGCACTCGCAGAGCATGGAGACGTACTTCTACCACGTGCCCGGGCTCAAGGTGGTGCGTCCCGTCGACGCCCGCCGACGCCAAGGGCCTGCTCAAGTCGGCCATCCGCGACGACAACCCGGTGATCTTCATCGAGGCCGAGACGCTCTACGCGGTCAAGGGCGAGGTGCCCGAGGATCCCGACTTCACCATCCCGCTGGGCAAGGCCGTCGTGCGCCGCGAGGGCACGGACGTCACCGTGGTCGCCTACATGGGCATGATGTACCGCGCGATGGAGGTGGCGGAGGAGCTCGCCAAGGAGGGGATCTCGGTGGAGATCGTGGATCCCCGCACGCTCCGGCCCATGGACACCGAGACCATCGTCGGCGTCGGTGCGGAAGACCCACCGCGGCGGTGGTGCTGGAGGCGGGCGCGGGCTTCGCGGGCATGGGCTCGGAGATCGCCGCCGAGATCACCGAGACGGCATTCGACGATCTCGACGCGCCGGTCGATGCGCGTCACCGGCGAGAACGCCCCCATGCCGTACGCGAAGAACCTCGAGCAGCTCAAGACCCCGTCGCAAGGCCAAGATCGCGGCGGCGATCCGGCAGGTCTGCAACCGCATGATCACCAAGGTGGTGATGCCGAAGCTCTCGGACGCCATGGAGACCGGCAAGGTCATCAAGTGGCTGAAGAAGGAAGGCGACGCGATCAAGGGCGGCGACGTCATCGCGGAGGTCGAGACCGACAAGGCCAACGTCGAGATCGAGGCCTTCGGCGCTGGGCGTGCTCCGCAAGATCGGTGGTGGGCGAGGGCGGGCAGGTGCCGGTGGGCGACCTCATCGGCGGTGATCGCGGAGCCTGCCGACGACATCAACTCGCTGATCGCGAGCGCGCCGGCCGCGCCTGCGCCCGCCGCACCGGCGTCCGGCGCCGCCGCCAAGCCGGCGGATATCCCGCCCGCGGCCGCGCCCGGGCCGGTGCCCGCCACCGAAACCTACAAGTCTGCGCCGGCGACGGACAACGGTCGTGCCGCTCACCCTGAGTCCGGCGCGCCGCGCCCGCAGCCAGTGCCAAGCCCAGCGCAGGCGACCCCAAGCCCGCCGCAGGCGACCCCAGGCCCGCCGCAGGCGACAATGGTCACCGCGGCAGCCGCGCCGACGGGCCCCCGGCTCATCGCCACCGGTACGCCCCGCCGGCTTGCCCTCGGGCGTGCCGGGAGCGGGCGGTCGCATCAAGGCCTCGCCGCTGGCGAAGAAGGTCGCCGCCCAGTCCGGCGTGGATCTCGCCCGGCTGCAAGGAGCGGCCCGGGCGGCCGCATCATCCGGCGCGATGTGGAGGCGGCGCTGGCCGCCCTCCCGCCGCCGGCAGGGGGCCCCGCCGCCGCGGCCGCCCCAGCCCCTGCCGCCGCGGCCCGCGCGCGCCGTTCGTCATTCCCGCGCGGACGGAGGCCGAATACGAGGATGTGCCGCTCACGCCCATGCGCGCGACCATCGCCAAGCGCATGCCGATGTCCAAGGCGCCGGTGCCGCACTTCTACGTCACCTCCGAAGTCGCCATGGACCGGGCGTGGGAGCTGCGCGCGGAGCTGAACGCGCTGGAAGGCAACCCCAAGGTCTCCGTCAACGATCTCGTGATCCGCGCCTGCGCGCTCGCGCTCCTCAAGCACCCCGGCGTCAACGCCTCCCTGCAGGGTTCGGCCATTCGCCAGTACCACCGCGCCCACATCGGACTCGCGGTGGCGCTCGAGGGGGGCTCATCACCCCGGTGCTGCGCGACTGCGACGTCAAGCCGCTGGTGCAGATCGCCCACGAGGCGCGTGACCTCGCCGAGCGCGCGCGGGCGGGCAGGCTCCGCGCGTCTGAAATGTCCGGGGCCACGTTCTCCATCTCCAATCTCGGCATGTTCGACGTCGAGGAGTTCTCGGCCATCATCAATCCCCCGGAGGGCGCCATCCTGGCGGTGGGCTCCATCCTCGAAAAGCCGGTGGTCGTGGACGGCGAGCTCGCCGTCGGGCGGCGCATGAAGATGACCATCTCGTGCGATCACCGCGCGATGGACGGCGCCATGGGCGCCGCTTCCTGCAGGACGTCAAGCGCCTGCTCGAAGAGCCGCTCCGGCTCCTGCTGTAGAGATGGTGATCTAGCCATGGCCGCCGCCCAGAAGTTCGACGTGCGTGGGCATCGGCACCGGCCCCGGCGGCTATGTCGCCGCCATCCGCGGCGCCCAGCTCGGGCTATCCGTCGCGGTGGTCGAGGACGACCGGCCCGGCGGCGTCTGCCTCAACTGGGGCTGCATCCCGACCAAGGCCCTCCTGCGCAACGCGGAAGTGGTGAACCTCTTCTCGCGCGCGGAGGAGTTCGGCATCACGGTGGGCGAGTGGAAGGCGCGACTATGCCCAGGCCATCGCAGCGCTCGCGCCGCGTCGCCGACCGCATGGCCAAGGGCGTGGAGTTCCTCTTCCGCAAGAATAAGATCACGCTGTTCCTCGGCCCGGGACGCTCAAGGCGCAAGAACGTGGTGGAGGTGGCGGGGAAGGACGGCGTGCAGACGCTGGAAGCCGGGCGCGCGGTGATCCTGGCCACCGGCTCCGAGCCCCGGTCGCTTCCCGGCGTCACCATCGACGAGAAGACGGTGATCTCGTCCAACGGGGCGGTGCGCAACGAGGGGCGGCCGGCCTCCCTGGTGGTGATCGGCGCGGGCGCGGTGGGCATGGAGTTCGCCGACGTCTATGCGCGCCTACGGCACTCAGGTCACCGTGCTCGAGGCATTGCCGCGAGTGCTTCCCATCGAGGACGAGGACGCCTCCACCCAGATCGCCCGCCTCTTCGGCCGCCGGGGCATCACCATCCGCACCGGCGTGCGCGTGAAGTCGCGTGACGCCCGGCGCGGGCGGCGTCGCGGTGGAGGTGGAGGCGGAGGGTAAGTCGGAGACACTGCAGCGCGGATCAGGTGCTGATGGCGGTGGGGCGCGCCGCGCGCACCAAGGACCTGGGGCTCGAGGCGCTCGGGATCACGATGGACCGCGGCTTCGTCACCGTGGGGCCCACCGTGCGAGACATCGGTGAAGGGGATCTATGCCATCGGCGACATGGCGGGACGCCAGCTCCTCGCCCACAAGGCCATGGCCGAGGGCGTGGTGGCGGCGGAGGCCATCGCGGGCCATGCGCCGCGCCCGGTCGACTACGGCAATGTGCCCTCCTGCACGTATTGCCGCCCGCAGGTGGCGTCGATCGGGCTCACCGAGGCGGCCGCCAAGGGCAATGGCCGCGAGGTGAGCGTGGGGCGCTTTCCCTTCACCGCGAACGGCAAGGCGGTAGCGCTGGGCGATACCGAGGGCTTCCTCAAGGTGGTGGCGGACAAGCGCACCGGCGAGATCCTCGGCGTGCACATCGTGGGGCCCGAGGCCACCGAGCTGATCCACGAGTTCGCGGTGGGACGCACGCTCGAGGCCACGCCTCGAGGAGCTGATGCACACCATCCACGCCCACCCGACGCTCTCCGAGGCGGCGCTCGAGGCCACGCTCGCCGCGCTGGGCCAGGCCATCCACATCTGATGCCCGGCATCTCCGACTTCGGCCATGGACTTTGAGCTGACGCTGGCGCAGCTGGCAGCTGCGCGCGCGGGCGCGCGAGCTGGCCGACGGGGTCTTCCGCGACCGCGCGGCGCGCTGGGACGCGGAGGAGGCCTACCCGTGGGACAACGTGAAAGATCTCGTCCGCGCGGGCCTCATGGGCATCACCATTCCCCGGCAGTACGGCGGCCCCGGCGGCTCGGTGCTCGACGTGCTCCTCGTGGTGGAGGAGGTGGCGCGTGCCTGCGGCATCACCGCCCGGATCATCGTGGAAGGCAGCCTCGGCGTGGTGGGGCGCTCACCGCCTACGGCACCGAGGCGCAGAAGCGCCGCTATTTCCCGTGGGTGCTGGAAGACGGCGAGAAACCCGCCATCGCCATCACCGAGCCGGAGGCAGGCTCCGCCGCCACCGATCTCGTGACGCGCGCCGACGAGGCCCCGAAGGCTGGACGCTCGGCGGCGAGAAGCGCTGGATCACCGGGGCCGGGACTTCGCGCCTCTACCTGGTCTACTGCCGCATGGGCGACCGCGCCGGCGCCGAGGGCATCGGGGGCATTCTCGTGGAGCGTGACACGCCGGGCTTCACCGTCGGCGAGCGCGACCATACCATGGGGCTTCGCGGAATCCCGGAGGGGCGCCTACGCTTCGACCGCTGCCGCGTGCCCGCCGAGCAGGTGCTGGTGGGCCCGCCCGACGGGTTCAAGCGGCTCATGCGCGCCTACAATAGCCAGCGCCTGGGCGCGGCCACGGTGGCCCTGGGGCTGGCGCAGGGCGCCTACGAGCACGCCCTTGCCTATGCGCAGTCGCGGCGCCAGTTCGGGCGCCCTATCGCGGACTTCCAGGGCATACGCTGGAAGCTCGCCGACATGGCGATCAAGCTCGACGCGGCCCGGCTGCTCATCCATCGCGCGGCCTGCACCTCGGTGGAAGGCTTCCCCGAGCCGCTCGCGGCCGCCAAGGCCAAGACCTTCGCGGCGGAGATGGCCCAAGAGGTCACCAGCCAGGCGCTGCAGATCCACGGCGCCGCCGGCTATGGACGCGGCCTGCCGCTCGAGCGGATGGTGCGGGACGCGCGCATGTTCGCCATCGGCGGCGGGACGGTCGAGATGATGCGCAACCTGATCGCGGATCGCATCCTGCCCGAGCGGGCCGACTTTCGCCGCTAGGGATCCGCGCGGAGAGCCCCGTGGCCGAGTTCATGATCGAAGGGCGCACCCGCACCAAGGGCAAGGTCCGCCCAGGGGGAAACAAGAACGCCGCGTTCCCGCGGTGGCGGCGGCGCTGCTCACCTCCGAGCCCGTCACGCTCCGGAATCTCCCCGACATCGACGACGTCCGCACCTTGCTCGCGATGGTGGCGGGCCTGGGGGTGGATATCACGCGGCGCGATCGCCACACCGTGACTTTGCGCGCGGGCACGCTGCGCGGCACCCGCCCCGATCCCGAGCTGCTCCGGAAGATCCGCGGGGCGCTGGTCCTCATGGGCCCGCTCCTGGCCCGGAGGGCCGGGCGCAGTTCGGGCACTCGGGCGGCGATCGCATCGGGCGGCGGCGCGTGGACACCCATGTCCTGGGCCTCGCCGCGCTGGGGGCAGACGTGCGCCACGAAGGGGCGAGCTTCACCTCTCCGCCTCCGCCTGCGCGGCGCCGACATCCTCCTCGACGAGGCCTCGGTCACCGCCACCGAGAACGTGGTGCTGGCGGCGGTGCGTGCGGAGGGACCCACCGTGCTTCGCAACGCGGCCTCCGAGCCCCATGTCCAGGACCTCTGCGAGCTCCTCGTGCAGATGGGGGCGCGCATCGACGGCATCGGCTCCAACGTGCTCACCATCCACGGGGGCCACGCTGCACGGCGCCGACTTCACGCTCGGGCCGGATTTCATGGAAGTGGGGAGCCTCGTGGTGCTGGCGGCGGTGACGGAGGGCGACGTCCTCATCGAGGGGTGCGGCCCGCCGACCTGCGCATGAGCCTCGGCGTCTTCGCGCGGCTGGGGATCTCCGCGGAGATACGCGGCGAGGACCTCGCCGTGTCGGGCGCCGCGCCGCTGGTCATCCAGTCCGACCTCGGCGACGCCATCCCGAAGGTGGACGACGGGCCCTGGCCGGCCTTCCCCGCCGACCTCATCGAGCGTGGCCCTGGTGGCGGCCACTCAGGCCGAAGGCACGGTGCTCTTCCATGAAAAGATGTACGAGAGCCGCCTCTTCTTCGTGGACCGGCTCATCGGCATGGGCGCCCGCGTGGTCCTCTGCGATCCCCACCGCGCTCGTCCACGGCCCGGCCAGCCTGCGCGGCGAGCCCGGGGATTCCCAGCCCCGACATCCGGGCCGGGATCGCGCTCCTCATCGCGGCGCTGTGTGCCGACGGCCGGACCGTGATCCGAGCATCGAGCAGATCGACCGCGGCTACGAGGACATCGAGGGGAAGCTCCTTGCGCTGGGGGCCCGCATCACCCGGCGCCCTGATTCTCGTCGATTCCGGGCCGGCCCGGACGTCGTATAGGGTGAGGCGAGAGGAAGACCCCCGCCCAACCCGAAAGGGAGACCCCGATGAAGTTCATCCTCAGCGATCCACGGCAACGAGGGGGCAGAGGGGCGACGCACCGAGGCGGAAACGAAGCAAATCGTCGGCCAGCACATGAAGGTCGCCCAGGAGCTGCAGGCGGCGGGCAAGATGGTGCATGGCGAACGCGCTCCGCCCCCAGGCCGAGGCTACCCGGCTCTGGACCAAGGCCGGCCAGCCCCAGCTCACCGACGGGACCGTTTGCCGAGACCAAGGAGGTCGTCGGCGGGTTCTACTTGATCGACTGCGCCTCCGAGGCGGAGGCCATCGAGTGGGCCAAGAAGCTCCGCTTCGCGAGGAGGGCTTCATCGAAGTGCGCCCCATCTGGGAGATGTAGCGACGGCCCTCGGCGGCGCGGGTATCTCGTCGAGCACGTCTTCCGGGGCGAGTACGGCCGGCTCGTCGCCTCGGTGGCGCGCATGCTCGGGGATCTCTGATGTCGCCGAGGAGACGGTGCAGGAGGCGCTGGCGGCGGCGCTGGTGCACTGGCCGGTGGACGGTTTGCCCGAGAATCCCGGCGCCTGGCTGATGACGGTGTCGCGCAACCGCGCCCGTGACCATCTGCGCTGCCGCCGGCGGCTCCACCGCAAGATGGAGACCCTCGCGCGCGAGGGTGACGCCGCCGTCATGGAGGCGGCGCCGGAGGACGATCCCTCCTCATCCCCGACGATCGCCTGCGCCTGATCTTCACCTGCTGCCATCCCGCGCTGGCCCCGGAGAGCCAGGTGGCGTTGACCCTGCGCCTGGTGGGCGGGCTTTCCACCGGCGAGATCGCGCGGGCGTTCCTCGTGCCGGAGCCGACCATCGCTCAGCGTATCGTCCGCGCCAAGCGGCTGATCCGGACCCGACGCCTGCCCTATGCGGTGCCCGAGGCGGCGGAACTCACCGGCACGCATCGGCTCCGTCCTCGCGGTCATCTACCTCGTCTTCAACGAGGGTCACACGGCGCGCGAGGGCGACCGGCTCTCTCGTCCGGAAGTCTTCGAGGAGGCGCGGCGGCTCGGGTCCACTTTGGTGGAGCTGATGCCGGAGGAGCCGGAGGCGCTCGGCCTCCTCGCCCTCATGGAGCTGACGGCGGCCCGCGCGCCCCGCGCGCACCGACGCGCGGGGAGACCTGGTCCTTCTCGCCGATCAGGATCGCGCGCTCTGGGATGCCGAGGGCATTGTCCGCGGCCTGGCTCTCTCGACCGTGTGGGCCCTCCTCCGAGGCCGCGGGGCCCTATCTCGCTGCAGGCCGCCATCGCCGCCTGCCACGCGCGCGCGGCGGCGTGGGAGGCCACCGGACTGGCCGGCCATCGCCGAGCCTCTACGCGCGGCTTTCCGCCCTCACGCCGTCCCCGGTGATCGCCCTCAATCGCGCGGTGGCGGTGAGCATGGCCGAGGGCCCGGCGGCGGCGCTGCCGCTCCTCGACGCGCTCGAGGGGCCGGCGCTCGCCGGCTACCAGCATCTTCCCGCGGCGCGCGGAGACTGCCTGCGCCGCCTCGGCCGCTGGCCGGAAGCCGCCGCCGCCTACGGTCGCGCGCTGAGCCTCACCCGGAATCGGCGCGAGCAGGCCTTCTTCGCCGCCCGCGTCGCCGAGTGCGAACGGGACGCTACTGCGTGAATCCGGCGTCCCGCAGCGTGTGCCCTCTCTCAGTGGCCCCTCGTGCAGCCAGGGAGCTGGAAGAAGAGGAGGTAGCCGTTGACGGTGAACGTGGTCCCCACCACGGCGAGGAGCAGGCTGAAGTAGAAGACCGGCCGCGAGCTGCGCGAGGATGGACACCGAGGCCATCACGATGGCGATCTGTAGGAGCGCCTCGGCGAAGAGGAAGTACGGATCGCTGGCCTCGCGCAGACGTCGCGCTCGTGCTCGAGCTTCTTGGCCTCCCTCTCGATGTCTTTCTTCTCGTCGTTGTAGCGCTTCTCTTCCTCCGTCGAAGCGCTTCATGGCCAGCGCCTCGAGCTTCTCGCGGACTGCTGGCGTGAGCGCGGGTCGCCGCGCTCGAGCAGGTCCACCTCCAACCGGAGCTTCTGCGCCCGGTACTGGTGCTCGCGGATCACCTTGGCCTGGTAGAACGCCCACTGGTCGGAGGACTTCTGCTGGGCGAGGAGCATCTCCTTCATGGCGTGGTTGCCGCCGAGGGCGGCGATGGCGAGGAGCACCGCATAGACGGCCGTGACGAGGGCGACGCGCCGGGAGAAACGGTCCTCCCGGCGCTCGTGCAGCTCTTCGGGATTGGGGAGCTCGACCTCCGCCATGGCCGCGGCTCAGACGCCGCTGTGACCGCGATCGATCTCCTCTTTCATGGCGGCGCGCCCGGCTTCGAACGCCGACGTGAGCCGCTGCGTCTGCTCCTCGAAGTACTCGCGTCCCTTGTCGAAGATGTCGCCGGCTCGCGATTGCGTATCGCCCGCCGCGTCCTGCGCCTTCTTGAACCAGTCGCCCCCGCGCTCGGCCAAGAGCTCGCGCGTCTCGCGCCCGCTCTTCGGTGCCATCAACAGGGCGGCGGCGGCGCCGGCCACGGCGCCGAGAAAGAACCAGCCCAGATAGACTGCCGCATCAGGTCCACGCTCTCCCGACATGGTTAATCCCTTCCTTCTCCGGCTCGCGTTGCCTACCGCGTGGCCTTGAGTCTTCGGACGAAGACGTCGAGCCCCTTCTTCACTCCGGCGGCCAGGCTCACGTACTGGCCGATTCGGGTGAGACCGCCCACGGTGACGACCACCTTCGAGACCGTGATCGACACGTCCTCTGCCCGCCGCACGACCACTCTGATCTTGCTCAGTTCCTCCTTGGCGCCCTGAGAAAGGTCCCGCAGCTCGGCGATCAGAGACTCGAGCTGGCCCAGCATGGGCCGAATCTCATGCTCGACCACCCGCAAGACACTCTCCGCCCGGAGTGCCGTCTTCCTGAGCGCCAGGAGCGTCCAGACGAGCACGGCGCTCACCGCCACGACGCAGAGGACGATGATGGCCACGGCGGCGAGCGTCATAGGCCTCGGAGTATGGCTCGACGAATGCGCGAAGTCAATCCAAGGCTCGTGAAAAATACCTGCATTCATTGACTTTCCCGCCATCCGGCCGCTATACTCGGCCGTCCTTAACGCAGCCGTCGCATCCCGTGAGGAGCACCGAGCGCATGGCCCTCCAGGACCGCTTCGAAGACCTCCGTCGGCGCAACCAAGCCGCCTTGCTGGGCGGCGGCGTCGAGCGGATTGCCCGCCAGCACAAGGCCGGCAAGAAGACGGCGCACGAGCGGCTCGAGCTCTTGCTCGACAAGGGCTCGTTTGCGGAGATGGACCGGCTCGTCGTGCACACCGGACGGGACTTCGGCATGGACGAGCAGCGCGTGCCGGGCGACGGCGTCGTCACCGGGTCCGGGCGCATTCACGGCCGGCCGGTGTTCGTGTTCGCCCAGGACTTCACGGTGTTCGGCGGCTCGCTCTCCGAGGCGTATGCGCGGAAGATCTGCAAGATCATGGACCTCGCCATGAAGACGGGCGTGCCCATCATCGGGCTCAACGATTCGGGGGCGCGCGCATCCAGGAGGGCGTCGTCTCCCTCGCCGGCTACGCCGACATCTTCCTGCGCAATACCCTGGCCTCGGGCGTCGTCCCGCAGATCTCCGCGATCATGGGGCCCTGCGCCGGCGGCGCGGTCTACTCGCCCGCCATCACCGACTTCGTGTTCATGGTCAAGCACAGCTCCTACATGTTCGTGACCGGGCCGGACGTGATCAAGGCGGTGACGCACGAGGAGGTCTCCTCGAGGAGCTCGGGGGCGCGTTCACGCATGTCGCCACCTCCGGGGTGGCGCATTTCGCGGCGGAGAGCGAGGAAGAGTGCCTGGCCCTCATCCGCGAGCTGTTGACCTTCCTCCCCCAGAACAACTCGGAAGACCCGCCCGTGCGCGCGTCGCTCGATCCTCCGGATCGGGCCGACGAGGCGCTGCAGTCGGCGGTGCCCGAGCAGCCGAACAAGCCCTACGACATCAGGGACATCATCGGGGCGGTGCTCGACGACCGGTATCTCTTCGAGGTCCAGGCGGAGTACGCGCCCAATATCCTGATCGGCTTCGGGCGTCTGAACGGCCGGCCCGTGGGCATCGTCGCCAACCAGCCCGCCCATCTCGCCGGGTGCCTCGACATCAATGCCTCCGTCAAGGGCGCGCGCTTCGTGCGCTTCTGCGACTGCTTCAATATTCCCATCGTGACGTTCGAGGACGTGCCGGGCTTTCTCCCGGGACGACGCAGGAGTACGGTGGCATCATCAAGCACGGGGCCAAGCTGCTCTTCGCGTTCTGCGAGGCCACGGTGCCGAAGCTCACCGTGATCACGCGCAAGGCCTATGGCGGGGCCTATTGCGTCATGTCGTCGAAGCACATCCGCGGCGACGTGAACTTCGCGTTCCCGACGGCCGAGATCGCCGTGATGGGACCGGAGGGGCGGTGAATATCCTCTACCGGCGCGAGATGGATCACGCCTCGGATCCGGCCGCGCTCAGGGAGGAGAAGACGCGGGAGTACCGGGACAAGTTCGCCAACCCGTACGTTGCCGCGGAGCGCGGCTACATCGACGAGGTCATCGAGCCCCGGGACACCCGGAAGAAGCTCATCCAGGCGCTGGAGATCCTCGCCACCAAGCGCGATCAGAATCCACCGAAGAAGCACGGGAACATCCCCCTATGACGCCGCCCGACATCGGTCCCGAAGCCCGCCGGCGCATCGAGGACGCCAGGAGGGCTTGGGAGGAGCGCACGCTCAAGCCCGCGCTGGCGAAATCGCCCGACCGCCCGGCGCTGTTCACGGGATCGGGCGGCGCACCCACGGAGCGCCTCGGGACGCCCGCCGAGGTGGGCGACCTCGACTACCTCGGCGATCTCGGGTTTCCGGGGAGTTTCCGTATACGCGCGGCGTCCAGCCCACGGGCTACCGAGGGCGGCTCTGGACCATGCGGCAGTATGCGGGCTTCGGCGCAGCAGTGGAGACCAACAAGCGCTTCCGCTACCTCCTCGCCCAGGGCCAGAGCGGGCTCAGCGTGGCGTTCGACCTGCCGACCCAGATGGGGTATGACGCCGACCATCCGATGGCGCAGAGCGAAGCGGGCAAGGTCGGGGTGGCGATCTCGAGCGTGGCCGACATGCAGGAGCTCTCGAGGCGATTCCTCTCGACCGCGTGTCGACCTCGATGACGATCAATGCCACCGCGTCCATCCTGCTCTGCCTGTACATCGCGGTGGCCGAGCGCCAGGGCGTGGCGTCCGAGAAGCTCTCCGGGACCGTGCAGAACGACATCCTGAAGGAATACATCGCCCGCGGCACCTACGTGTTCCCGCCGACGCCGTCCATGCGGCTGATCACCGACACGTTCGCCTTCTGCCGTGAGCGCGTTCCGCGCTGGAACACGATCTCGATCTCCGGCTATCACGTCCGCGAGGCGGGTGCACGGCGGCCCAGGAGGTCGCGTTCACCCTGGCCAACGGCATCGCGTACGTCGCCGCCGCTCGGGATGCGGGGCAGGATGTCGATGACTTCGCGCCGCAGCTCTCGTTCTTCTTCAACGCCCACAACAATCTCCTCGAGGAGGTGGCCAAGTTCCGGGCGGCCCGCCGGATGTGGGCGCGCATCATGCGCGAGCGCTTCAAGGCCCGGGACCCGCGCTCCCAGATGCTTCGCTTCCATGCCCAGACCGCGGGGAGCACGCTCACCGCCCAGCAGCCGGAGAACAACATCGTCCGCGTCGCCGTCCAGGCCCTCGCCGCGGTCCTCGGCGGCTGCCAGTCGCTCCACACCAACTCGATGGACGAGGCGCTCTCGCTGCCCAGCGAAGCGGCCGTGCGCATCGCGCTTCGCACCCAGCAGGTGCTCGCCCACGAGTCGGGGGTCGCCGATACCGTGGACCCTCTCGGAGGCGCCTACTCGATCGAGCGGCTGACTCGGCGACATCGAAGAGGAAGCCGTTGCCTACATCGCGAAGATCGATGGGCTCGGCGGCTCCGTGCACGCCATCGCCTTCATGCAGCGCGAGATCCAGGAAGCCGCCTACCGCTACCAGCAAGAGGTGGAGTCGCGCGCGCGCGTGGTGGTCGGCGTCAACGACTTCGTCATGGAGGAGCCGCCGCCGGGCAACCTCTTCCAGGTGGACCCGAGCCTCGGTGTCGCGCTCGCCGAGCGCCTCGATCGCTTGCGCAAGACGCGGGACGCCGGCGAGGCGGAGCGAGCGCTGGAGGCGGTGGATCGCGCGGCGCGCGGACCGGTCAATCTCCTCCCGCCCATCCTCGATGCCGTCCGGGCGCAGGTGACGCTCGGCGAGCTCTGCCAGACCCTGCGAGGTGTCTTCGGTGTCCATCAGCCGTCCGTCGTCATCTAAGGTGTTCACGGCGGCCCGGCTCGTCGCGTCTGGCGCTGGCGGTCGCAATGCTCGGGTCCCCTCGGCGGCGGCCGCGGGGGCTGCCGATCAGGTGGGCGCGACGTTCGGGCTCATGATCCAGGACGTCGTCGCGGCGTTTCCGGCCGTTGAAGGAATGGTGGTCGCGGTGGAGGGCGACCGCATCTACCTCGACCTGACCGGGAAGGACGGTGTGCAGCCGGGCCAGGAGTTCACCATCTTCCGTAAGGGCGAGGTGTTTCGGCACCCCATCAACGGCCGCCCGTTGGGCCGCTACGAGCAGGTGCTGGGTCATGCGCAGGTTCAGCGGGTGCTGCCGCAATTCTCCGAGGCCGTCTACGTCGCTGCCGACGGCCAGTCGAAAGCCCGGGCGGAGGACGGCGTGCGCATTACCAAGGGCAGGATCCGCGTGGCCGTGGCCCCGACCACCGATCTCACCAGCGCCAACGCCGACCTGCGCCGGGTGCCGTTCATGATCGCCCATGCGCTCAGTGAGACGAAGCGCTTTCAGTCCGCCGATCCCTCCGCGGTCCAGGAGCTTCTGTTGACTCAGAAGACGCGGAGCGAGGAGCTCCTCGTGCGTCCGGACAAGGCGGTGGCGGTCGCCAAGCCGCTCGAGATCACGGGATGGCTGGTGCCCGTCCTCATCGAGCGCCGGGGAGTGACCTATCTCGACATCACCTGGGTATCGGCGGTCACCGGAGTGGCGCTCTTCTCGCGGCGACTTGCCTTGACTCGGTCGGAGACGGCGGCTGAGCAGCGGTTCCCCTGGGAGCCGGTGCCTCAAGACTAGGCCGGCCGAATCTGCTATGCTTGCCCGCGTCATGAAGGGCTCCACCACCACCGTCCGCCTGATCGCAGGTCTGTGCACGGTCGGCTTGCTTTCGGGCGGCTGCGTCAGCTTGCGCGAGCTGGCCGGCCTTGCCCCTCAAGGGGATCCGAGCGTCGCGCTCCGCCCCAGCGAGCCCAAGTGGCTCTTGATCAAGAACCCGCGCTTCGGGGAGGTCGCCAGCGAGCCGGAGTACATCTGGGTCGAAGAGGACAAGGTCCCCACCACCATGAAGAGTCTGATCTTTGGCAAGTCGAGCATGATCGCGCCGCCGGAGATCGTCGCGAAGTATGGCGCCCCTCCGGGTGGTGGGAAGATCAGCCCCGGCAGGGCGGGGCCTATAAGCTCGAGAACCTGGCGCCGCTCGCCGACGCGCCGCGCGGCTCCGTGGCCGCCGCGTCCACCTCGACGCGCACCGATGCCGTCCGGAGCCCCGCCCCCAGCGCCAAGCGCGGGTACGTCGTCTTCGTCGATACCTCGCGCGTCGTCATCGACCTGGCGGCCGCCGATGGCGTGAGGCTCGGCAGCACCGTGAGCCTTCGCCGCGACAAGGTCGCCATCGTGCACCCGATCACCGGCGAGCTTCTGGGGAGCTGGACGAGGAAGTTGGTTCGGGGAAAGTCGTGGAAATCCAGGACAAGTTCTCGGTGGTCGAGGTCCAGAGCCTTCCATCGGGAGCGCAGGTCAAGGTGAAAGACCGCGTCGTCGTCCGTTGACCCTCCCTTCCCCTCCCGTTCCGTGAAGGCCCCCACGCCGCTCGAGGCACTGCTGAAGGACCGCGTCGCCCTCGCCGTGGGCGGAGAGCTCCGGGCCATCGAGGACGCGATCGCCGCGGAGATCGCCTCGTCCGTCCCGCTCGTTCACGAGATGGGCGAGTTCATCGCGGGCGCGGGGGCAAGCGCCTGCGCCCCATCCTCCTCCTGATCGCCGCTCGCCTCGCCGGCTACCAGGGGCCACGCGCCGTCCGCATGGGCTGTGTCGTCGAGTTGTTGCACACGGCGACGCTCATCCACGACGACGTCGTGGACCAGGCACCGCTGCGCCGCGGCCGCCCCTCCGCCAACGCGCGCTGGGGAGACGACGCCTCCATCCTCGTAGGCGATCATTTGTACTCGAAGTCCTTTGCGCTCATGGTGGGTGACGGCGATCCGCGCGTGCTGGACACCCTGGCCCGCGCCACCGTGTCGATGACCGAGGCGGAGGTGTTCCAGCTCGAGCGCAAGCGTAGCGGCACGACCAGCGAAGCCGACTACCTGCGGATCATCACCCAGAAGACGGCGTCCTTCATGTCGGCCTGCTGCCGGATCGGAGGCATGCTCGGCGGGGCCGAACCCGAGCAGGTGGACGGGCTCACGCGCTACGGACTCGACATCGGCATTGCGTTTCAGATCAGCGACGATTCGCTCGACTTCGTCGCTGATCAGGCGCGCCTCGGCAAGGCGGTGGGAGCGGACCTCAAGGAAGGCAAGCGCACGCTGCCCCTCATCGCCACCCTCGATCGCGCCGAGCCGGCCGAGCGCGAGCGAATCCAGTCCCTGCTCAAGAGCCACGCCCTCGATCCCGCGGAGATCGAGGAGATCCGCCGCCTCGTGGTCAAGTACGAGGGCATTGAATACGCGCTGGCGCGCGCTCACGCGTACGCGCAGACGGCGAAAGAGGCGCTCGCGCCCTTCCCCACTCGGAGGACAGGGACACGCTCGTGCTCGTCGCCGATTTCGTCGTCGATCGCGATCGCTGAGCGGGCGCGTCGCCCGAGGGGCGAGTCCGGAGACCGGCCGGCACGCACACCATCGGCCTCAACGTTGGGAGTGCTTTGGGGGCGTGCTTCGGAGCCTTCGCTGACTGACACGGATGGCATCGCCGTCGGGACGCTCGGCACTGATCGGCCGGTGGCCGTGTTCGGGAGCCACCGCTCCCAGGACGTGCTCGCAGGCGCGCTTGCGCCGCCCGCGGCGGATTCGGGCCGAGCGGCGGTCCTACTCGGTCCCGGAGGACTTCGCGGGCGCGCTCGGCTTCGGCGTGCTCTTCGCGGCTTCCCCCGAGGCGCCCGAGTCCCCGGAGGAGGGCGAGCCGGACGAGGAGCTCCCGTCGCCCGTGCTGGGCTTCGATTCCGAGGACGATGACGAATTTCCTCCGGACTCGCTGCTGAGCGCCTTCTTGCGGGACTCGGAGGGGTAGTCGGTCACGTACCACCCTCCCCCTTGAGGATGAACGGGGTGGCGTTCAGCAAACGATGGATGGGCCCGCCGCACCGGTCACACGTGGTGAAAGCGGGCTCCGAGATCCGCTGCTTCACTTCAAAGACGCGAGGACACTTGGGGCACTCGTATTCGTAGGTCGGCACGGATCTCAGAGTTAACATGTGGCAAATGACCGTGTCAAGGCGATGGGGGTGCCTCTGCCTGTTCGCGCTCGGCTCGGCGCTCGCTCTCGCCGGCTGCGCCTCGACCCAGGATCGAGAGGTGCAGCGCCTGCGCGCTCGCGCCACCTACGAGCAGGGACTGGGCCATCTGAGCGACAAGCGCGTGTCGCTCGGCCTGGCCTCGTTTCAGGAGGCCGCCCGCCTGGATCCGACCGCGCCGCTCTACCACAACACCCTGGGCGTGGTGTACCTGCACTATCTCTCCAAGCCGATCGAGGCGCAGGCGGAGTTCCAGCGGGCGATCGACCTCGATCCCTCGTATGCCGAGGCCCTGACGAACCTGGGGGTGACCCTCGCCCAGCAGGGGCGGTGGGAGGACGCCATTGCCGCCTATCGCAAGGCCATCTCACTCCCCATCTACCCGAGCCCTGAGGTCGCCTATGCCAATCTGGGGTGGGCCTACCTCAACCTCAATAAGCCCAGGGAAGCCGAGGAGTCCTATCGGGCGGCCGTACAGCTCCAGCCCAGGTTTTCCCAGGCCTACTACTTCCTCGGGGTCGTTCTGGACCGCCAAGGCCGAAAAGACGAGGCCAAGGCGGCTTTTCGCACCGCCAGGGACCTCGATCCCGACTCCCCGTTCGGCCAAAAGGCCGGGGACCTCCTGAAGGCCATGGGGAAGGGGGTGACTCGCCGGAGGCCGAACGGAATGCCCTGGGCGCCCCTGTTTTCCCTTGACGCCATTCGGGGTTCCGAGTTAAAACTGTGCAGCGTTTGGGGTCCCCGCTCTCCTTCTGTCCATGGGGGCACTGCGAAGGTTGTCTATATTGCGTCACAAGAGAGGAGGGTGTCGGAGGCAAGCGCGGAACACCTCCCGCGTGCTGCACCGTCGTTGCGCGTACGGTTCACTCAAGCAGACAAGCCAGTTGCGAGGCAGTTAAACCGCACAGATGAGGAGGCGGTAATGAGAAGGATTTTCGTTCTCGCTCTCGCCGCATTAGCCCTCCTCGGGGTGGTCACGCCCGACGCGTTTGCTCAGGCGCCGACCCCGACCTTCAAGATCAACGGGCTAATCGACCAGGTGGTCACATATTCCCGGAACACCAGCAACTACGACGGGAATCTCAACGTCAACGACAAGCAGACGTATGGCCGGACCCGCGGCCGCCTCGACTTCATCGGCGAGGTCGGCAAGGCCAAGGGCGTTGTCGGTATCGAGACTGGACATGGCCTATGGCCAGACCGGCTCGAATGACTCGACCATCGTCAATGCCGGGGCGGCCGCGACCACTGCGGTGCAGACGAATTTCGGGTCGGACTGGTGGATTCGACATCAACACGGATACCCGCGGCATCATCGAGCTAAAGTGGCTCTACACCGAGTTCGAGGTGCCGCTGATTCCCGTGCCCACGGTGGTCCGCATCGGTGCGCAGCCCTTCGGCGGCGGCGGCGGCCTACAAGCTTGGCGACGTACGCCACCGGTGACTTCGCCGGGCTGAACGTGGTCAGCACGATCACGCCCAACGTGAAGCTCAACTTCACGTACGTGCAGGTCGAGGAAATGCTGTCGGGTTGCAGAACGTCAGCCGCGTTCCCGAACTGCAATAGCAATACGGCGTCCCCAACCGTCGGTGGGATCGGCTACAGCCAGCTCCGCGGCGATGATTTCGCCATCATCGTGGCCCCGAGATCACGCCGCTCAAGGGCCTCGATCTCAAGCCGATGTACTCGTACTTCTACGCGAGCGGCACGACCAGCGCCAGCTCCGCGGATGGGCCGCGGTGGCGTCAACACGACCACCGCGTTCACCAATGCCGACGGCTCCTGGAGGCCGGGATCAACGAGAACCGCCATACGGTCGGTCTCGATGGCCGCTGTGCGGCTGGGGCCGTTCTCGCTCGATCCGACCATAATGTACCAGTTCGGAAACCGTGACGTCGTCGTGCCGGGCATGCCAGGGGAGTGTGTACTGCGGCCAACGGCTCAGAACTGCTTGGCCCTCGCCTCCGGTAAGGCGCCCGGCTCGCTTGCCAAGGCCGACATCAGTGCCTGGCTCTTCGACGTCCGCGCCGGCTTCCAGATCGGCCCGCTCCTCATCGAAGGCATGTACATCGTTCACCTCGGGCAACAAGGCCCGGGACACGACGTTGAACAATGTCTATTACTTCCAGCCGCTGACGACAGACACGGGCTACCTGGCCGACTGGGGGACCCAGCTCTCGCCCTGGGTCTTGACTACCTGAACGCGCTGAACGGAGAGCGCTGGCCCCATCGCGCTACCAAGGCGTGGCGCATCGGCTGGGACAAGTACGGCCGCCACCAGGCCAGTGTCAAGGCGAGCTACTTCCTGACGCCGAACCTGAGCGGGATGGGCGGCGTGGCTGTGCATTTGACTCACCGCGCGATCGACACCAATGGCATCACCCAGAACAGCGCCGGGCGGCGTCGCCGGTGGCGGTCTCCTCCCCGCGTTCGCGACCGGCAAGCAGGCCGGTGACACGAACTACATGGGTACCGAGCTGTTCTCGGTCGTCGACGTGGCGGTTCGCCCCGGGCCTGTCCTGGGACAACGGCGCCGGCTACATGTTCGCCGGAGAGGGGATGAATGCCCTGACTCTGGCCAACCGGTCCTCGCAGAGCGCCAGGGACGCCTTCATCGCGACGTCCCGGGTGCGCTTCACGTTCTAAGCGTCCGCTGATCGCAGCGACGGCAGGCCCGGGGCAACTCCGGGCCCGTTGTCGTTTCGACGCGAGGCTCGGGCTGTTGCCGTCGCCACGCGCCGAGGGTATAGTGGCGTATGCCCGCGCGTCCGATTGACTGTCTCGCCATCTGCTTGTGCGCTATCTGGGCTGCTGTGGCCTGTCGTCGTCCGGAGCGAGCGCGGAGGAGTACCGCCTGCAGGTGGCGAATCTCTACCGCGACAGCTTTGCTCATTTCATCGATGGGCCCATCCGGACCGGGCTCGGGCGAGCTGGCGATGCCCGGTCTGGAGCGGCGCGCTCGACTCGGGCGACATCAACCCGGGGCGCTTCGTCACCGATCGCGCCGTTGCGCTATGGCTGGGATGAGCTGGTCCATGGCTTCGGCGCCGTGAAGGTTCGCGCATCCGTGAGTCCGGGAGAGGGCCGTCGTCGGTGGGATGAAGCGGTCTGGGAAGGAAAGCCCGGGGAGAGGAGCGTCTGGGTGATCGCGTCCTCGGCGACCAACCACCAGGAGGTCTACCAGGTCGCGCTCAATGGCCAGGGCGACGGCTCGACGTTGCGGTACTACGTGCCGTATCAGCGTGACGGGCAATCCGCGACCGGCAGCCTGTGGTCGCCTACCCGCTCGTGTTCCTCCGCTTCCACAGCGACCGCGGCGGTCTCTGGAACCGGTATCTCTCCCGATCCGTCTCGCTCGACCGAGGGCCTGGCGGCCGTGATCGGCGTCAACGATAACCCGAGCTTCGCCGACTGGGTCTATCTCGGTGGTCGAGCATCCCGCCAAGCCGACCACCTTCAAGGCCGTCATCGGATGGGAGCGGCGGCGGTCAGGCTGACCGCTCGAATTTCGAGGCGTGGCCGTGCGTCGTTAGCATGGGCCGATGAAGCTGGCCAGGGTCGTTCGTGATCCTGGTGCTGATCTTCTCTCGCGGCGCCGTCGGCTTCGCGGAGGACGCAGGTCGCACCTGGCCGCCGACTGCTCACCGGGAACCGGCGCGCCCGGCATGCCTGCCGCGCCGCTCACGGCTCTGGTCGATCAGCTTCGTCGACCTGCTTCCCGAAGGTCGCCGGCGAGGTCATCGAGGTGCACGGCAGCACGTGCTGACCCTCGACGCGGGCCAGAAGGACGGCGTTCATCCCGGACTCGAGCTCGAGGTCTACCGAGAGGGCCGCGAGATCAAGCATCCCGCGGACGGGCGAGGCTGCTGGGCGCGCCGAGGATGCGCTCGGACGCAGTACGCGATCACGTCAGTCCAGGAGGCGTTCTCGCAGGCCACGACTACCGCGGCGAGCGTCAAGCCCGGGCGATCGCTTCCGTGCCTCATCGGGCAAGGTCAACTTCGTTCTGCTCCCGCTCCTCGGCGGCGTCCGCGAGAGCCTGGTCGGAAGCCGCAGTACAGGAGCTGGTGGAGCGACTGGGCGCGACCGGGCGGTTCCGGTGTCCATGGGCGATCCCATCAATGTCTATCTCGTCCCAGGAGGGCATCAAGGCCGAGGAGTTCCTGCAGGGCAAGGGCGTGCAACAGGTGGCGCAGCGGTTCAAGGTCGAGAACCTCCTGGCCATCCATTTCAAGCGTGTTCAGAGCAAGCCCTACATGGAGGTCCGTTTCTTCGCGTCTCCCCGGCCGGATCCCGCGATCAGCACGGCGTTCTTCGTGCCGCCGTCCATCAGGTCGGCCGCGGGACGCCGGGCGGCCGAGTTCTCCGGCGGAGGCGGGCCGGCAAATCCGCCCGAGGCCAAGCCGCGATCGCTCCTGGCCCGGCTGCTCGGCGGTGATCTCGAAGCCGGCAGCGTACTCGAGCGGGGAAGGGACCATTCCGCTGCGCCAGGTGGCCCGGCTCACCTTCCCGGTGCTGGCCATGGACGTGGCGGTGGCGCCGGCCGACCGGATCCCCTCGCATGGTGGTCAGCGACGGCGATCAGATCTACATGTACAAGATCATCGAGCAGCGCATGGAGCCGGAGTGGACGAAGTCGGTGCGCTTCCTCGGCCGCACCATCTCCGTCCAGCTGGCCGACCTCGACGGGGACGGAACCCTCGAGGTCGTCGGCAATCGCTACAATGAAAAGGTGGGCCTCAACTCCTTCGTGCTCGCCACCAAGAACGGCAAGCCCACCTTCCTGGTGGACAACGTCGACGATTTTCTCTTCGCCGTCGATCTCAAGGGTGACGGTGTCAAGCAGACGCTGTGGGCCCAGCGGTTCAGCAAGACCACGTTCTTCACTCCCGGTCAGGCGGAACAGGTGATCATCAAGAAGGGCAAGCTCGTCGTCGAAAAGTCCGTCCGCGTGCCACCGGCCTTCCGGCCCATGGGGGCGGCCTTCTGCAATATCACGGGGAAGGACACCCGCTCGCTCGCCTTCATCGACGAATACAACCGGCTCCAGGTCTCCACGGAGGGCGAGGAGCTGTGGCGGTCCTCCACATCCGTGGGAGGCGGCTACATGGAGGTCGAGCAGGAGTACCTCTATAGCTCGCGGACGGCCCGCACGAAGTCCTACAAGATCGAGCCCACACCCCTGGCCGTCGACCTGGACGGAGATGGTGTCGAGGAGCTCATCGTCCCCCAGAACCAGGTGAGGGAAGGCCTTGTCGCCGTGGTGTTCAAGGGGCCGGCGGGATTTCGCTTACAGTCCGTGAACACCGGCTTCGAGGGCGGCATCACCGCGCTCGGTGCGTTCAAGACAGCGGACAGCCTCCAGCCGACGTTGGTCGCGTCTGTCGTCCGCTTCAGCAACTTCCTGAAGACCTCCGGCGAGACGCAGATCATCATGACCGTTCCGCAAGAGTGATCGGCTCGACACCATCTCGTGGAGCCGTGCACGATGATCAAGGCCGTCCGTGGTGTCCGTGACATCCTGCCTGTCGGAGACACCGCGCTGGCAGCGCGTCGAGGGGCGGCACGCCGGGTCTTCGAGGCATACGGCTATCGGGAGATCCGCGTGCCGCTGTTCGAGCGCACCGAGCTGTTTGCGCGGGGAATCGGCGACGAGACGGATATCGTCAAGAAGGAGATGTACACATTCGAGGACCGGGGCGGGGATTCGCTCACGCTTCGTCCCGAGGCCACGGCGTGCGTGCTGCGCGCCTATATCGAGCATGGATTCCAGGTGGAGCCCAAGCCGGTCCGGCTCTACACGATGGGCCCGATGTTTCGGTACGAGCGCCCGCAGGCCGGCCGCTACCGGCAGTTCCATCAGGCCAATGTCGAGGCCCTCGGCGAGACGCACCCCGCGCTCGATGCCGAGGTGATCGCCATGCTGATGGACTTCTTCGGCGCCCTCGGCTTGGCCGACCGTCTCGAGCTACGCGTCAACTCGATCGGGGATGCTGGGACGCGGCCCGTCTATGTCTCGAGGCTCGTCGAGTACCTCGGCCCGCACCGGTCGGAGCTTTGCGGCGAATGCCAGGCGCGGATAGATCGAAACCCGCTCCGGATCCTCGACTGCAAGACACCCGGCTGTCAGCCGATCATCGAGAAGGCGCCTTCGATCCTCGACTCGCTCTCGCCCGAGGCGACGGAGCACTTCGACAGCGTGCGGCGGAGCCTCGACGCCATGGGGATCGACTACGCGGTCGACCCGAGGCTGGTGAGGGGACTCGACTACTACGTGCGCACGACCTTCGAGGTGCTCACCACGGAGCTGGGCTCGCAGAACGCCGTGGCCGGCGGAGGGCGCTACGACGGCCTCATCGCCCAGCTTGACGGCCCGGCTGACCCCGGAATCGGCTTCGCGATCGGTCTCGAGCGGGTCGTGCTACTCCTCGGCGAAGAGGCGCGAGCTGCAGGCCCAGTCGCCCTGCTCATTCCCCTCGGCGAGGCCGCGCTGCAACGCCTCATGCCCGCGGCGCGCCGGGCCCGCCAAGGCGGCGTGCCGGTGGAGCTGGCTTACGGCATCCGGAAGCTGCCCAGAGAGCTCGAGCGGGCCAATCGTCTGGGCGCGGCGTGGGCGGTGATCGCGGGTGACAATGAGCTTGCCCGGGGCGAGGCGGTCGTGCGGGAGATGAGCTCTGGCGCGCAGCGGCACGTGCCCCTGGAGACCCTCGCCGAGGAGCTCTTGCGGTTGGGGGCGCGCGGACGGAGCCGAGGTACACTTGAGCGCCATGCATCCGTATCGGACGCATACCTGCGGGGAGTTGCGACCGAGTCACGTAGGTGAGACCGCCCGCATCTCGGGGTGGGTTCACCGCAAGCGCGACCACGGCAACCTGGTCTTCGTCGACCTTCGCGACCACCACGGGTTGACGCAGTGTGTGATCGACGCCGCCAGCCCGGTATTTCCCCAGGCAGGCACGCTGCGACCGGAGACGGTGATCACGGTGACGGGCGAGGTCGTGCCCCGTGCGCCTGACGCCGTCAACCCCCGCCTCGCCACGGGCGCGGTCGAGCTTGCCGTGCGCGAGTTGACCGTGCTGTCGGGCGCCGAGCCACTCCCCTTCAGGTCGCGAGCGACGCGGACTTCCCGGAAGAGACACGGCTGCGCTATCGCTTCCTCGACCTGAGGCGCGAGAAGCTCCACGCCAATATCGTCCTTCGCTCCCAGGTGATCTCCAGCATCCGCCGGCGCATGATCGAGGCGGGGTTCACCGAGTTCCAGACGCCGATATTGACCTCGAGCTCGCCCGAGGGTGCGCGCGACTACCTCGTGCCGAGCCGCGTGCATCCGGGCATGTTCTACGCGCTCCCGCAGGCGCCACAGCAGTTCAAGCAGCTCCTGATGGTTGCGGGATTCGACCGGTATTTCCAGATCGCGCCCTGTTTCCGGGACGAAGATGGCCGGGCAGATCGATCGCCAGGCGAGTTCTACCAGCTCGACTTCGAGATGTCGTTCGTCACTCAGGAGGATGTCTGGCGGGCCATCGAGCCGGTGCTGCACGGCGTGTTCGAGGAATTCGCGGACGGACGGGCCGTCTCGCCCGCACCGTTCCCGCGCATTCCCTTTGACGAGGCGATGGCAAAGTACGGGACGGACAAGCCTGACCTGAGGAATCCGCTCGAGATCGCCGACGTGGGCGAGGTCTTCGCGGGCTCGGGATTCGCGTTGTTCGCCAACGCGGCATCTCGCGGCGCGGTCGTGCGCGCGGTAGCTGGACCGGGAGCGGCGGGGCGGCCGAGGAGCTTCTTCGATCGCCTGGAGGGATGGGCGAAGGAACAGGGCGCTCCGGGGCTCGGCTGGCTTGCCCTCGGCGACGGTGCGGCACGCGGCCCGATCGCGAAGTTCCTCGACGCCGACCGCCTCGGCCGGCTCTCCCAGGTCACCGGGGCGAAATCGGGCGACTGCATCTTCTTCGTATGCGACCGGCGCGACGTCGCCGACCCATTGGCGGGGAAGCTCCGGACCAAGCTCGGCGAGGAGCTCGCCCTCGTCGAGAAGAACGCCTTTCGCTTCTGCTGGATCACCGACTTTCCCATGTACGAGTGGGACGAGGACGCCAAGAAGATCGTCTTCAGTCACAATCCGTTCTCGATGCCGCAGGGTGAGCTCGAGGCCCTCGAGACTCAGGATCCGCTCACGATCAAGGCGCTTCCAGTATGACATCGTGTGCAATGGTGTCGAGCTGTCGAGTGGGGCTATCCGAAACCACCGGCCGGACATCATGTACAAGGCCTTCGAGATCGCGGGCTACCGCCGGGACGAGGTCGAGGCGCGGTTCGGCGGCATGCTGAACGCCTTCCGCTACGGGGCGCCCCCTCATGGCGGGTCGGCCCCGGGAATCGACCGCATCGTCATGCTTCTGGCCGATGAACGGAATATCCGCGAGGTGATCGCGTTTCCGATGAACCAGCAGGCGCAGGATCTGCTGATGCAGGCGCCCTCATCCGTCGATCCCCGCCGGCTGAAGGAGCTTCACCTCAAGCTCGATCTGCCGCCGGAGGCGGCTGGCCCTGGCGACCGGTGACCGCCGACGTGTGCGGTCCGCTCGATCCCCGTTTCCCAAGGGAGGCATGAGCCTTCGTTGACTGAAGCGACCCACGCGACGCGCCGGATCGTTCTGCCCCTGATCTCAATCATCTCGCTCTTCTCGGCCGGAACGACGAGCATCTGCGATCCCTCGAAGCCAGATACGACGTGCGCATCACCGCGCGCGGACATGACGTGACCCTCCGGGGCGAGGAACGCCAAGTGAGCGAGGCGGAGCGCGTGCTGCGCGATCTCGTCCAGATGTTGCGGGAGCGGCCCTCATTGGGAGCCTCCGAGATCCGGTCGGCGCTGAGGCTGACCGCCACTGAGCCGACGGCCGACGTGAAAGGGCTTCTCGCCGAGGCCATCGCCGTGCCCTCGCGGCGCAAGCAGATCACACCGAAGACATTGAATCAGAAGCGGTATCTCGACGCCGTCCGCGGTCACGATCTGGTGATCGCCATCGGCCCCGCGGGGACGGGCAAGTCCTATCTCGCCGTGGCGATGGCCGTGTCGGCCCTCGTCAAGCGTGAGGTCGCGCGCATCATCCTGACGCGTCCCGCTGTGGAGGCGGGTGAGCGTCTCGGCTTCCTCCCGGGCGATCTCATCGAGAAGGTGCATCCCTATCTGAGGCCGCTGTACGATGCCCTCTACGACATGCTCGAGCCCGAGAAGGTCGCGGCGCTGACCGAGAAGGGCGCCATCGAGATTGCTCCCTCGCCTACATGCGAGGCCGCACGCTGAACGATGCTTTCATCATCCTCGATGAGGCGCAGAACACGACCTCCGAGCAGATGAAGATGTTCCTCACGAGGCTCGGCTTCAACGCCAAGATGGTGATCACCGGCGACATCACGCAGGTCGATTTGCCCCACAATCGCCCGTCCGGCCTCATCGAGATCCAGGGCGTGCTGCAGGGAATCGACGGCATCCGTTTCGTCTACTTCGACGACCGCGACGTGGTACGGCACGACCTGGTGTCGGCGATCATCCGCGCCTACGACCGCCTCCCGCCGGGTGCCGCCGCCCGCCGGCCAGGCGTGCCGGACAGCGCGCCGCCCGCTCCATCATCCGGTTGAGCGTCAGCGTTCAGAACTGCCAGCGGGGCGTTCGCGTGTCCCTTCCTAGGCTGCGCGCCCTTGGCCAGCGTGCGCTCGCGGCGCTCGGTCGTGGGGACCGCGAGATCCACGTGAGCATCGTCGATGACCGGAGTATCCGTCGCCTCCACGCGCGCTACCTTGGATCGCGCCGGGCCACCGATGTCATCGCATTCAATCTCGAAGGCCCTGCATCATCGCCGCTCCTCGGCGAGGTAGTGATCTCGGCGGAGACCGCGTGCGCGTCAATCGCGGCAGGTCGGAGTGCCGGTCGCGCTCGAGATCGATCTCCTGTTGGTGCATGGCCTCCTGCACTTGGCCGGCTGGGACGACCACTCTCCAGGTGAGGCGCGGCTCATGCACGAGCGCGCGCGGGCGATTCTTTCGGCCGGCGCGCGCCGGCCGGTCCCTGAGCGGCTTTGGGAAGGCCTCCTGTCCACGCCGTGAGTAGGGGCGAGAACCGCTCTGGTCCTCCGCCGGAGCGACCGGGTGCGATGCCGGCCGGGCACGGCAAGGGCGCTGTCTTCAAGGCGGGATTCGTGGCGCTCGTCGGCCGACCCAACGTGGGCAAGTCGACCCTGCTGAATCGGCTCGTCGGGGAGAAGATGGCGATCGTCTCTCGCCGTCCGCAGAGCACACGCACCCGCATCAGCGGAATCAGGCATTTACCAAACGCCCAAATCGTCTTCGTGGATACTCCTGGCCTTCATCCGTCGTCGGGTCGGCTCGACCAACTCATGCAGCGGACGGCCGAACGAGCCCTCGAGGATGTAGACGTCGTGTGTTGGGTCTCGGATGCCACTGCGCGGTCCATAGAGGCTGATGGCATCGGCTTGACCGACTGCGCGGCTCTACCGTGCCCGTGTACTGTTGCCTGAACAAAATCGACTTGGTGGCGTCGAAGTCGCGACTGCTGCCGGCGATCAGCGCATATCGGGCGCGCTATCCCTTCGCCGAGATCATCCCGATCTCCGCGGAGCAAGGCACCAATTGCGACCGCCTCCTCGACCTGCTCCTCGAAGCCATGCCAGAACGACCCGCGCACTTCCCCGCCGACACCCTCACCGACCAGCCGGAGACCTTCTACGTCGCGGAGGTAATCCGCGAGCAGATCTTTCACCTGACCCACCAGGAGATCCCCTACGCGTGCGCGGTACGCGTGAGCGAGCTCATCGAGCGCAAGCGTCCGGAATGCCTCTATATTCGCGCGCGGATCTTCGTCGAGCACGATTCCCAGAAGGGTATCGTCATCGGCAAGGGCGGCACCATGCTCAAGCGGATCGGCGCGGCGGCGCGCGAGAATCTCGAGCGTTTTTTGGCATCAAGGTCTACCTGGAACTGACCGTTCAGGTCCGCCGAAACTGGCGCCGCGACGACAAGGCGCTGAGGGAGTTCGGCTTCCTCCTGACCTCGTAGCGGCGGCCACCATGGCCATCCACAAGACACCGGCGATCGTGATCGGCCGCCGCGAGCTCGGCGAGAGCGATCGGCTCGTCGACTTCTACACGCTGGAGTTCGGCAAGCTGCGGGCGTGGCCAAGGCAGCCCGTCGGGTGCGCCTCGATTCGAAGTGCCCTCGAGCTGTTCACCCTGGGCGAGCTGGTCTTCTTCGACACCGGGCGGAGCGAGCTCGTTCGGGTGGATCATTTCGACATCGTGACGCCATTCGTCGGCCTACGCGAGCACCTCGAGCGGCTGGGGCAGGGGCGTGGGCCATCGAGTGTGTGGCCCGGCTGTCGGCCGATCGCGATCCTCACCCGGCGCTGTTCCGGCTCCTCGTTCGCGACCTTCGGGCGCTCGAAGGCTCCGGGCGGCCGGCTTGATTTCCGTGTGCTTCGCGGTTCGGGCCGTCGACCTTCTCGGCCACCGCCCACGCATCGATCGATGCCTCGCCTGTGGCCGAGCCTACCCGTTCGCGGAGGCCGTCCTCGATATTGCGTTGGGTGGGCTCGTCTGCGCGCTCTGCGCTCCGGGTGCGGACGCCCTGCCTGTCTCGGGTGCGGTCGTGGGTGTCCTCACCAGGCTGAGAGGTCTGCGGTGGGACGACGCGCTTCGGCTGACGCTCGCCCCGTCCCTCGACCGCGAGATGGGGGTGCTCGTCGAAGGATTGATCGCGCGGCTCGTGGGACAGCCCCCAAGAGCGTCGCGGTTTCTCGGACAAGTCCGCCGGTCCCTTTCGCGTGTCGCCGAGCCTTCGGCGCCCCGCGTCCGGCGCTGATGCGGAACCGGTCGGGGTCTCCGGAGCTCCTGCCCGGACACCGTGTTACGCTGTAGACCGGTGCCCGAGAAAGGTTGACGCGATATGTCGGTGAGCATGGATACGATCGTTTCGCTCTGCAAGCGGCGTGGCTTCGTTTTTCAGTCCAGCGAGATCTACGGCGGCACGGGCTCCTGTTGGGACTACGGCCCGCTCGGTGTCGAGCTGAAGAACAAGATCAAGCGAGTGTGGTGGCGGGAATTCATCCAGCGCCGTGCGGACATGGTCGGTCTCGATGCCTCCATCATCATGCATCCAGCCGTGTGGAAAGCCAGCGGCCATGTCGATCACTTCACTGATCCGATGGTCGACTGCCGCGAGTGCCGTCACCGATTCCGGGCCGACAAGGTCGACGAGACGCCCTGGATTCACTATTGCCCGGCAACCAAGGGCAATAAGTTCACGATCCCAGCGGGTGAGGCGTGCGGCCATTGCGAGGCACGTCGCACACTGTGCCCCGACTGCGGAAAGGGCGAGCTGACAGCCCCGCGTCAGTTCAACTTGATGTTCAAGACCTTCATGGGTCCAGTCGAGGAGGACGCCGCCCTCACCTACTTGCGCCCGGAGACGGCCCAGGGCATCTTCGTCAATTTCGACAATGTCCTGCAGTCCATGCGGAAGAAGCTGCCGTTCGGGATCGGACAGATCGGGAAATCGTTCCGCAACGAGATCACGCCTGGAAACTTCATCTTCCGAACCCGCGAGTTCGAGCAGATGGAGATCGAGTACTTCGTCAATCCCGGGATGTCGTCGAGGGGCGGCCCGCGGACGAATACTGGCACGAGCGCTGGATCGCGGACTGCATGGATTTCTTCCGGCGCTACGGTCTGCGGCCCGAGAACCTGCGCCTGCGGGAGCACGAGAAGGACGAACTGGCCCACTACGCCAAGCGCACGGTGGACGTCGATTATCGCTTTCCCATCGGATGGAGCGAGCTGATGGGCATCGCCAACCGCACGGATTTCGACCTCCGCCAGCATTCGAAGGGCAGCGGTAAGTCGCTCACGTACTTCGATGAGGAGAAGAAGGAGCACGTGGTGCCCTACGTCATCGAGCCTGCGGCCGGCGTCGACCGGATGCTCCTGGCCTTTCTCGTCGAGGCGTACCGGGAGGAGGAGGTCCGAGGGGAGAAGCGCGTCGTTCTCCGCTTCCATCCAGAGCTGGCGCCCGTCTCCGTCGCCGTGTTGCCGCTGCTCAAGAAGCGGGAGGAGATCGTGCGCACGGCCCAGGCGCTCCGGGACGATCTCGCCCGTTACTGGACGGCTCACTACGACGACACCGCTGCCATCGGGCGGCTCTACCGCCGCCAGGACGAGATCGGCACGGCGTATTGCGTCACCGTGGACGTGCAGACCGTCGGCGATTCGGGCAAGGGGGAGCACGGAGACGGCCGGGTCACCATCCGAGATCGCGATTCCATGGAGCAAGTTCGCGTGCCGATACCCGCGCTCGTTCCTGTGCTGAAGGATCTCCTCGAGGGTGGCGACTGGACGATCGTCGCTGGCCGATTCGGAGGCGTGCCGGCCACTCCGGCCTAGTTACCCGCCCCGCCAAGCGGGCAGCCAAATGTGGCGGCCATCACGGGCTTTGCGCTTGCGGGCGAGCCGGCAGCGAGGGACTCGTCGGTGACGGGATACTGGGCGGCGGCAGGGTCGGGACGGTCGCACTCGGCGCGGCGGCCGTTGGAATCGGCGCGGGAATGACCGGCTGTGGAGTTGGCGGCGTTGGCCCGACTGCCGAGGCAGCTTGTCCTTGATCAGTCGGCTCCGGGCGTACTGGTGCGACCAACGCTGGCGTATGTTTGGCCGGGCCGCAGGTGACTTTCGGCTCGGTCCCGGCTACGAATGCCATCATCACGGGACGAGCGCACGCGCCGGCCGCAGCCAAATCTACCGGCGCCATTACCACCCGATCGGGAATGGGGAACTCTTCGATCGGTGTGCCCGCCAGCGCCTGCGTCATGAAGGCCGTCCAGATGGGAACCGCGACCCGGGAGCCCGTCTCATCCCGGCCCAGGCTTCGAGGCCGGTCATAGCCGACCCATACCCCCGTGGCGAGCCTCGGGGTATAGCCCACGAACCACGCATTGGAGTAGTCGTTGGTCGTCCCAGTTTTTGCCGCCGCCGGTCGCCCCAAGGCCTTGGCGGCGGCGCCGGTGCCCCGCTCGATGGTTCCTCTCAGCATCTGCGTGGCCACGAAGGCGATCTCGGGGAGAGCACCTGCTTGCCCTGCGGGGCGTTTTCCTCGAGCAGCTTGCGCTGCGCGTCGAGGACATAGCGGATGGCCGTCGGCCGCATCCACGTGCCCTGATTGGCGATGGTTCCATAGGCCGACGTCAGTTCGAGCAGGCGTGAGGTCGGAGGTGCCGAGGGCGATGGAGAGATTCTCACCGAGAGGGCTTTCCACGCCAAGGCGACGGGCCACTTCCACCGTACGGCGGATGCCGATTTGTTCCTGCACTTTGACCGCCGCCACGTTGATCGAGTCCTCGATCGCCTGCTGCAAGGTGATGGGGCCGCGGAACTTCCGATCATAGTTGTCCGGCTTCCACGTCTTTCCACTCTTGCCGGCGGGATACTCGATCGGCGAATCGTCGACTATGCTGGCGGGGTGAGCCCGGACTCGAGGGCAGCGATGAAGACGAAAGGCTTGAACGCCGACCCGGGCTGGCGTCGGGCCTGGATGGCGCGGTTGAACTCGCTCTTGAAGAAATCGTACCCGCCGACCATCGCCTTGATGTAGCCGGTCTGCGGTTCGAGGGAGAGGATCGCGCCCTCCGGTCGGTCGACGCCTACGGGTGCCGCCTGGGCGGACTTGGCGGCGACCGCGGCCCTTCGGGACTCCAACGCTCGAAGGCCGTCTCGTAGGGCGTGCTCGGCCTTGAGCTGCATCGTCGGCGACAGGCTGGTGTAGACGTGAAGCCCACCCTTGAACACAATGTCTGCTCCGAACTGCTGCTCGAGGAGGTGCTGGACATACTCGAGAAAATACTGGCCGGTGGTGCGGCGTCGCTCGGGCGGAACCAGCGCCAGCTCCGCACCGCCGGCACGCTTTGCTTGATCAGGTTTCAGAATACCGGTCTCCACCATGCGTCCGAGCACGATCATGCGCCGACGCTTGGCGGCGTCGGGATGCTCGAATGGTGAGTAGATAGCGGGCGCCTTGGGCAATCCCGCAAGGAGCGCCGACTCCGACAGCGTCAACTCGCCCACTCCCTTGCCGAAGAACGTTCTCGCTGCCGCTTCCACTCCGAAGGCGCCGTGTCCGAAGTAGATCTGGTTGAGGTACAGCTCGAGAATGCGGTTCTTCGAATAGCGCCGCTCGAGCTCCATCGCAAGAATCGCCTCCTTGAGCTTCCTCTCGAGGTTCTTGTCCGGCGTGAGAAGGAGCACCTTGGCGAGTTGCTGCGTTATGGTGCTGCCGCCTTCGACGATTCGACCGCGCCGGAAGTTTTGGTAGATGGCCCGAGCGATTCCCGTGGGGTCGACGCCGTAGTGTGAGTAGAAGCGAGCGTCCTCGGTGGCGATGACGGCCTCGCGGAGCGGTTTGGGCATTTGTGCGAGGGGTACGAAGATGCGCCGTTCGACGTGAAACTCCGTGATGAGCTCGTCATTGTCGTCGTAGACCTTGGTGCCCTCGCTGGGGTCGAATCGCTCGAGTGCGGCAACCGAGGGAAGTGTTCGCGACAACATGGTATAGGCCCAAATTGCGGCGGTGCCAGCGCCGATGAGACCGACGAGCAGGACGACGAGACAGGTCGCCAGAATGAAGCGACCCCATTGACGGCCCGGTTTAGCCGCTCCTTTCCCGCGTCGCCGCCGCGCCATACGTTGCTATTATACAGACGTGAAAACTGGCAGTCCTTCCGTTGAGCTTTGGGAAGATCTCGCGTGGCGGGGCCTCATCGCCGACAGCACGAAGCCGCACGAGCTCCGCGAGCACCTCCTGGGGGATCGCGCACAGCATACGTCGGTTTTGACCCCACGGCGGATAGCCTACACATCGGAAGCTTGCTCCCGCTGCTAGCGCTCAGGCGCCTCCAGCGGGCTGGCCATAAGCCCATCGTCCTCATCGGCGGTGGCACCGGTCTGATCGGCGATCCGAGTGGCAAGGCGGGGGAGCGCCAGCTGAACCCCCAGGAGCAGGTTGCGGCGTGGTCGGACCGATTGAAAGCGCAGGTGAGGGCGTTCCTTGACTTCGACCACGCTGTCCTCGCCGACAACTACGAATGGCTTTCAAAGCTTCAGCTCATCCCGTTCCTTCGAGATGTCGGCAAACACTTTCCGCTCGGTGCCATGATCGCGAAGGAATCGGTGCGGTCACGCATGACGAGTTCCGACGAAGGCATGTCGTTCACGGAGTTCAGCTATCAAGTATTGCAGGCGTATGACTTCATGGCGCTTCACG
>ERZ1370068.8552-contig-7395_pt1 | contig 60323 bp, 78 predicted proteins | sample MGYA00561227_ERZ1370068 | MGnify/ENA primary metagenome ERZ1370068 (study PRJEB38410, sample SAMEA6850437) | metagenome | study: Metagenomic assessment of the ecological functions of the soil: analysis of the soil microbiota associated with the... | reverse complement strand
CAGTTACGTATTGCTAGTTTTCCTCCCTCCGCGCCAGGGTTCGCTGGCGAAAGGCTCACTTTCCGCTGCGGTCGTCCAGATGATGCTCGAGGTTTAGTTGGCAGCCGGGTTGGATCTGAGTAGGTGTTCGCGTAGTCGTCGTTGACGATCTGGGTCGAGCCGGAGGCTGTGGCGTCAGGTCCTCGCGTGAGCCTGCGCGCAGCGTGGCTCCAGCCCTCCGGCCAGCAGATCGCGGGGGCCGATGTCCGGCAGCCTCTCGTAGCGACAGCGAAGGGGTCTGATCTGCTGCGAGTAGGACTGCATCACCACGTAGACGTTGCCGCTCGGGTCGGCCAGCTCGAAGACCAGGAGGCCCCTCTTGAACACGTAGATCGTATCCCGCTGCACCGTGTTGACAACATAGGGGTCGCTGCCCACCGTCGGCTCACCGACCATGGATCTCGAGGTTTCGCGCGACAAGTCCGAACTCGATGCCGTCGACGGTGAGTGTCTTCCGAATGTCGTCACGCCACCCGTCGCCGTGAGCGTGTCCATCACCCAGTGGCGGGGCCCGTTGACCGTGGCCGAGGTCGAGTCCGCCCCCGTAGGCCGCGTTGTAGGCGTCGATGATGTCCATGCTCCGTGATCGTCTCGAACTTCCTCACGGGGCGGGGCCCGAAGGGCGGCGTGTTGAAGATGTGCACTCAGTCACAGGTGTCGCCTGAGACCGTGTCGGGGATGACCTCGCAGTAGGGATAGTCGCGCAGCTCCGCCGGCGTTCCCGAGGTCGGATGTGAGCTGGAGTCGTCGCCGCAGGCCCCCAGCAGCAAGGAAAGGCACAGCGGGACAATGGCGGCGGTGACGAACGATGCGCAGGTAGCGACGGGGCGATTGGAATCTCCATTCGCTGGGTGAACAGTCCGGCGTACAGTATAAATTTCACAGGTGATCGTGACATCGTCTTTCTCCTTCTCGGTTCGCAACCGGGACGCTGCACTCCGGCAGCGGTCAACGTTCGGCATCCGAAGGCCTCGGCGGCGTGGCGACCCATGAAGGCGAGCAGGTCACCGAGGGAGACGAACGCCTCGCTGTCGTCCCGACATCACGTGCTCGACTCGCCCGATCAGACGTTGCCGTGACAGCGTCGCTGTCCGAGCGCAGGTGAATGACGAACATGCCTGCCGGGGTGTGTAACGGAGTCTTCGTTGCTGCCGGGCCATCGGCTGCCATGGCAGCCCGGTGTACTGGTTCCGCCACCAGGAGTCCTGAAAGTTCATTTGAGCTTTTTCTGAAATTGCGCGGAGGACCCGGAGCTTCGGCCACATGGTGCAAAGCCCGGCAGGGTGCTAATCAGGCGTGGCCAGGTTCGGCGGCAGGATGATCGTGAAGTCCGTGTGGCGACACTCTGGACTTTCTCGACTACACGCTGGATGCCGCGAATGCCCAGCTGCTGGCGCGGCGGCCAAGTCGTGCCGCTGCGCCCGAAAGCGTTCACCTTGCTGCGACTACCTGGCCGGGCGGCCCGGCCGCCTGGCCGCCAAAGCCGACCTACTCGATGCGGTGTGGCCGGATACTGCCGTGTCCGAATGGGTGCTGACGACCACGGTGCGGGAGCTGCGCGATGCGTTGGGCGACGACGCCCGCCAGCCGCGAGTCATCGAGACGGTGCACCGCCGCGGCTATCGCTTCATCGCTTCCATCGATCCTGAGTCCGCCACGCCGAGAACCCAGCACCCGCGGCTGACCCACTCAGGATGACTCAAGCCCTCACCACTCAGGGCTCAGGGCTCAGCACTCAGCGACTATCCTCGTCGGCCGCGCAAGCCGAGCTGGAGACGCTGGCGCGGTGGTGGCAGCGAGCGCAGAGCCGGCGAGCGCCAGATCGTCTTCGTCATCGGGAAGCCGGCATGGGCAAGACGGCGCTGACCGACGCGTTTCTCGGCGCAGCCGGGAACGAGGCGCCCGGCGATGGCACTCCCTCCCCTCATCGCTCGCGGTCAGTGCATCGAGCAGCGCGGCGCCGGCGAGCCCTATCTCCCGGTGCTCGAAGCCCTGGGGCGGCTGTGCATGCAACCCGGCGGCGCTCCTCTCGTCGAGTTGCTGCGCCGCCATGCACCGGCGTGGCTCGTGCAACTGCCCGGGCTGCTGGAGCCGACCGAATGCGAGGCGCTCGAACGGCGGCTCGGCGCCACCACCCGCGAGCGCATGTTGCGCGAGATGGCGGCCGTCGTCGCCGCGTTGCCGGCGCCCCTCGTCCTCGTGCTCGAGGATCTCCACTGGAGCGATCACGCCACGCTCGAGCTGCTCTCGACGCTGGCGCAGCGCCGCGATCCGGCGCGCCTGCTGCTCATCGGAACGTATCGTCCGGTCGATGTGACCGTGCGCAACCATCCGCTGCGCAGCATGCATCAGGACCTGCGCGCCCACGGCCAAGTGTCAGGATCTGTGGCTGACGCCGCTCACGGAAACCGCCGTGGCGGAGTATCTGCTCGCGCGCTGGCCCCGGCTCGCGGGCGCCGGCGCGCTGGCGCGCGCTGCTGCAAGAGCGCACCGACGGCAATCCCCTCTTCCTGGTCAACATCGTCGATTACCTCGCGGTCGCCGGCGCGATCGCCGCGGTCGACGGCCAATGGCGGCTCGCGGCGTGACTCCCGCGGCGCCTCGCCGCCGCCGTCCCGCCCGCGCCTGCGCCAGCTCATCGGGGCGCAATGCTCGAGCGGCTACTGGACGATGCGCGGAGCGGACCGTATTGGAGGCGGCGAGCCTGGCATCGGGCGCCGGTTTTCGGCGGCCCTGGTCGCGGCGGCGCTCGACGCGGAGGTGGTGGCCATCGAGGAACGCCTGGCCCGCCTGGCGCACAACGGCTCGATGGTCGTGCGCCGACGGCGCCAGCGAATGGCCGGACGGAACCGCCGTCCGGCGCACTACCGGTTCGATCCACTGCTCAATATCAGATGGTGCTCCGCGACCGGGTCCTCCGGCGCGCCAGCGCCAGCTGCACCAAGCGCTCCGCCGCACGGCTCGAAGGCAAGCGTTTGCCGGCCACCTCGCCGAGGTCAGCCAGCGAGCTTCTGGCGCTGCACTTCGAGGCCAGCGGTGCAGGCCGAGTCGAGCTGACGTGCACCGCGAGGAAGCCGCCGCACGGCGCCGTTCCGCCGCGGCGCCAATCGCGAAGCGGCCACCCTCCTCCTGAGCGCGGGCTTGGCGATCCTTGATGCCCCGCCGCGCACGCCGGAGCGGACGTAGCCCGGCACCATCCGCCTCTGTCTGGTCTCGGCACCTTCCCGACCATTGTCCCCGGCCCCGGCAATCGCGCGAGCGGTGCGGGTCGAGCGCCTGTACGAGCGCGCACGCCGGCTGAGCGAAAGCGAGCAACGGACCGCGTGCGCAGCTCTTCCAGGCACTCATCGGCGCCTGGCTGGCAACCCACACGCGTCGCAGGCGCGCTCTCGATCGCGCACACTGGGTAGCGGCGCAGCAGCTGGAGCGCCTGCTCGCCACGCATGCCCGTTGCCGCCCTTCGTCTTCGTCGGGCAGCTTCGCGATCGCCACGGTGAAGTACCACGCCGGCAGCCTGTACGAGGCACGCCAGCGCCTGGAACGATGCGGCTGTCCCTCGGCAGACGCACCGTTGCCGCCGCTCAGCCCGGATCCGCACGCGGTGGTGTCCGGCTCACCTCGCCCCGGTCGCTGGTCCATCTCGGGACATGCCGACCAGGCCCGGGCAAGCTGGTCCAGCATGTGGCGACCGCGCCGCCGCGCGTCGAGCGGCCTGTACTGACCGCGGCTCTCTGCGGCGCAGATCGCCTGCTTCGCCCACCTCGGCCTCCGCAACATGGAGCGGAGCTCTGCCGCCGCCGCACAGCAGTTGCCGCCCGGGTGACTTCCCGGTGCGCCGCGCCGATCGCGGCACCGCCGATGCAGCCGCGGCCGTGCTGAGCGCCGCCGGCGATCATCGGCCGCGGCATCGAGGATGATGCGGAAGCACTCGACGGCCTGCCGCGCCGTCGGGCCAGCGCATCGCGCTGCCTGACCATGCTGGCCGACGCTCGCAGGCAGGCCGCATCGCCGCCGGCGAGACGGGCCGCGGCGCTCGCGCGTGGCAGAGGCGCGCTACCCGCGGAGTGCCAGTCGGGCGAGATCCGGCTACCCGGCCGAGCTGCACCGCCTCGAAGGAGACGCTGCATGCCGCCGGCAACGATCGGAGTGCCGCGGAGCGCGTTGCTTCCGCGATGCCGTGGCGATCGCGCGCGAGCAGGAGCGCCGCGTCCGGATGCTGCGCGCCGTCGCCACTTGGGCGCGCACGGCGTCGCGGTGACGGCACGCGCGGCGCGCGCACGCCGCAGCATCCGCGCGGACCTGGAACGGCTGCTGGCGATCAGTTCGACGGAGGCGACTGGCATCCCCGACCTGTGCGACGCGCAACTGGTCCTCTCGCGGCGCCCGCCGCCTTTAAAGCGAGCGCGTTGCCTGTCGCGCTCGCTGCCCCGCCATGGTGCAGTGACCGACGCCCAGAAGTGCGAGTCCGCCGTCGAGGCTTCCACGGACTTCGTCTCGGCGAACCCGCACACCGTGCAAGTCCAGATCACCGACTCTTCTTCCCCTACGCTTTGAGCGTCGGCGTTGCTTCCGGGATCGGACCGCAGTATCAGGACGCCGCGACAGGTGGTTATCTCATAATCCTGCAGATACCCTATTCGAAAGTACGGCGAGAGCGAAGGGCGGCGACTGGCTGCAGGTCGGTGGCCCGGCGACGGGTACTCGGTAACTACGATGAGCTGCGCCCACCTCGTAGCGTCGACCCAGATCTCGACTACATGGCTTTCGTCGATGATTGGATCACCGGAAGTCCCGGCGCCTTGGATGCGTGTGCCGTATTCTGACGACCCGGCGGCCCGCGTCTGACGGCCAAATTCATCAAGACTCACCTCCTCACCTTCTATTCCCGCAATACGAGGTGTGTCGGTGGGATCGACGCTGGCGCTTCGGATCAGGGATGTCCGGAGCGACATTCCGTGCATGCACTGCCCGGGCGGCAAGACCTGGCGCTCTTTCCACATCCAGAACGTGGTTGTGCGTATGACGAGGCCGTGGTTGTTCGGCAACGCGGTTTGGACTCACCCGATGCCATCGACAGGATGGTCGGCATCTGGAAGTCGCGCGATCCTACCCTCGCAACGCGGGCTTATCGGCGGCTGGTCTCATGATCAGACGGCATAACGAGCCGCACGTGGTGAATGCGATGGAAGAATGGTGGAGGCTGATTTCGACCGGCAGTGAAGAGACCAGCTCCTTCAACCCTGTCCATGGCAGTTGGGGCTTATCGTACATTGAGTTGCCGGGTGTCCTTTGGGCGAACGAGCTCGGGGCGGAGTGGACGGCACATCGCTCGGCGCGCTGACGGGTGCGTCCTGGACCAGGGTCGTCGGCATGATCGCGGTAGACGCGAGAATCGGGCCGCTCCTGGCGGCCGCGCTGACCGCGATGCTCGGCGCCTGCGCTGGAGACGGAAGCGACATTCGCGGCCGCCGGCGACCCCGGACGCCCGCCGTCACGCCTGCCGCGACCGCGACGCCCGCGGCGACTGACCGGGGCTCCGGGCCCTTTCCCCGATCGCGCCTGGCCTGCGTCCGGGGTCCTGGCCGTGGGCTTCTGAGGCACCGATACTCGTAATCTTCGGCGGTGCCGGTGGACCGCTCGAGCCCGACGTCGTCGGCCTCGCTGACGGCGGAGGGCCAGGTGCTCGATACCGCGCGTTCCTCCTGGAGCGACGGCAGAAAGTGATCCGTTCCGGCGTGGGCGCTGACTACTCGCTGGCGGCATCGCCCGACGATACGTCGTTCGGTGTATTCCCGTTCGGCTCGGGCACGACCTGCAGGGGCCACTGGGCGAGGTCGTCGGCCTTTTCGTCTCAGTCCCGACCGAGGGCGCGCCCGCGCTGCCGGCCACGGCGGTCGACGAGCAGTTTAGTTTGCGTCGGCGCAGACGTCGCTTCAGCCGCCGATCGCGGTCACGACGAACGGCACGCGCTTCCTCGGCGTCTATCAGCGGATCCTGATGCTCGTCGGATCGTTTTCCGTGAGCCAGTGTTCGGCCAGATCGTGACCGTCACCGACGAGGGCGTTCAGGCTCAGCCCGCGGGTCCGTTCAGCGGCATACCCGTCGACGGCAGGCTGACGAGCGCCCGACACCCGGCGTCGCGATCAGTGACTCGTTCACGCTGATCGCGTGGGTCGAGACGTCCGCACCCGAGGAGTCGCCCTCCGACCTCCTCGACGGACCTCCGCGGCGTCCTCCTCACGCCCAACGAAGCGACCTTCGTGGACCCTGAGCGACACGGAAGCCGGCTCGCAGAACGCCGCCGTCGCGAGCGACGGAACGAGCTTCCTCGTCGTCTGGACCGCCACCACCGCGTCGGACCCCGCCCTGCTGAGCGAGATCCGCGCCGTCCGCTTCGCCTCGAGGTTCCGCAGAGCCGGCCGGCGGCTCCTCATCGACGGGCGACGCGGCGAAGGGCCTCGGTGGCATCGCGTTCGCGGGCGGCGTCTACTCGTCACTCCGGATCGAGGACGCAGTGCGCGGCGCGCCCGGCACCGCCGGAGACGATGCAGAGGCCCCACGATCGACCTGGGACCCGCCACCAGCGTCGCCCTGGCCACCGACGCGGCGCTCGCTTCCTCGCGGTTTTCGACCGCGCCGACGGCCCCACCTCGTCCGACCTGCGCTCGGGACCTTCTGTCGTGGCGGATCTGGCCGCCGCACGAATTCCGGCGTCGGCTGGTGTGAACGGCCGCACGGCGAACGAATAGAGGACGCGCACGCGCCATCACCATGTAGAGGGAGAGATCCACCATGATGAGGCGGCTGTATTCGCGACTACGGCCGGGTTGGTTCTTGCTGGCGACGTCATCGCTCGCCAGCGGCGGAGACCGGTCGACACCCGCATCGGCAAGATCGAGCTGCTGAAGCCGGCTATCCCGAGCAAGGCAGAGCGTCGAGAAGCTCTTCGACGAGGATGGATTTCCCAGCGCGCCACCCCGAGGCCGCATCTGGGGGCTGCCGGCGGTCCAGGTTCCCGGCCTCCCACCTCGCGCACCCCCGACACCTTCACGGCGCCGAGAGGATGGGGAGGTCGTCCCTCTACAAGACGCTTCGGGGACAAGGCGGGGATCAGCTCGCTCCGAACTTGACTTTACGACCGTTGTTGCCTGATGACAGCTGCGGGCGGAATGCTCGCGACGCCGGAGCCCGCGCATCGTCGAAGTACCGCCCGGCGCCACGGCCGGCGGCTTCCTCGACCGTCTGCGCAGCGGCCGGATCACCGACAGCCTGGTCGGACTACGGTTACCCGATCGGGGCTGGCGGCGGCGGGGGCGCATGATCGTCCCGCCGGCTGGCACATCCACGAGTGGAAGGGCGACGTCGTCGAGCGGTCGCCCACCAATCAGCTGAGGTTCCGCGGCGCGCGCGCTCGATCCCGACCCCGCGGTCGCCGAACGGAGTCGCGCGCAAGCACAAGGTCTACGGATGGTTCCAGCGCGACAACCACCTGAGACACGAAGTTCGTCCCCGTCGACCGGCAAGCCTTGGTCACTCGGCCCAGCCGGCCAGCCTCGACTACTGGAAGTACTTTGTCCGACGTCATCCAGCCCGAGTCGGTCGAGGGACCGCTGTATCATCGTCACGCTCGGGACGCTCGTTGCCGCTGCGGCGTCGGCTCGAAGACAAGAAGTTCGAGCCGGATGACCGGCACAGAAGAAGATCCTCACCGAGCGGAAACGGCGCGGGTCGGCGAAGCCTCATGGCGCGCGCCGGATGCCGACGACAAGCGCTTTCGCCGGAAAGCGCGACCGTTGTGGCCCGGAGAAGAGGTGGGGCTCGCGCCCGGCACCGTCGAGACTCAGCCGGGACGCCACGCTTCTACCACGCCAGGTCGATCCAGCGCCGCCCAACTCCGCGGTTCTACGAGGCGATCGGCAACACCTGCCGGCATGCAAGGCCGCATCTTGAACTTCAGCCAGGTGTACCACTCGAGACGCCGTCAGCGACCAGGACGTGGCAACCCGCAATCACGACGGCGGCAAGACACCTGCCGCTTGCACGTTCCGGCGGAATCACCAGTGCCGGTCTGGTGCAGTTCTGGTCGGTCACGCTCTACCCCGACAATGTGACGCGCGGACCGGATCGTCGACCGATCAGCGCGCGCCGAGCCTGTCTTCCCGCCGCTATGTAACCATCGCGGCAGATCGCAGACGGATCCGTCGACCGATCTACTTCCGGTCCGTCGAAGCCGGCCAAGCTCCGGAACTGGATCGAGACGGATTCCCGGCCGCGGGCGGCTGGTTCCACGCACTTCCGCCTCTACGCGGCCCAACAGCGAGGGCCACTGCTGGGCAAGAGCTGGCAGCTCGAGGGACATCGCAGGCAAGGTGAAGTAGGGAGAGATCCCGCGACGGAGGAGACGACAGCAGAGCGGTTCGTCTCCCACCCGAGGGTTTGCCCCGACCACTCGGCCGTGGGAAGCTGCTTCGCATGAAGAGAGGACGCAATGTCGAAATGCGCCCACGTCGACTGGGGGCGTTCGCCATCCTCGCGGCCGGCTGCGACCTCGAATGACCCCTTGAGTGGACGACGACGCCGGATCGAGCACGTCATCGTGGTGATCGGCGAGAATCGGAGCTTCGACGCCCTCTTCGCCACCTACGCACCACTGGATGGGCAGCGGATCTGGAATCTGCGTTCCTCGGCATCGTCGACGCCAATGGCAATTCCGGTCCCAGCTTCGCGCGGGCTGCGCAGAGCGCGACCAACTTGACGCGCTACGAGCTCAGCCCGACCCGAGGCGGCCCCTATGCGACGCTGCCCCAGCCGAACACGACCCTGGAAGGGCGCTCCGGAGCCGCCGTGCGTCAGCGCGCCGTCGCTGTGTCCGACCCCGGGCTCGGCGTGAGCTCACAGGAGCTGCTCTTCCTCGGTGGCACCGGGCAGCCGCTGGCACAGCCGGATTGCCGCTATCCCTCCGATCTGCCCAACGGACCTACCAGATCACCGGACCCCTACCCGCCGCAGACACGCGCCCGTCGTGCGGGAACCTGGTGTCCTGCCGATCGCCAACGACGGCGATCCTGCACAACTTCTTCCAGATGTGGCAGCAGAGCGATTGCAACATCGCCTACGCGACGCCCGAGAATCCGAGCGGATGCCCGTCTGACCTCTACACCTGGGTCGCGGTGAGCGTCGGCTGGGCGATCGGCCGTCCGCCGACGACCGACCAGGGCACGGCGCAGGGCGGAGTCGCGATGGGTTTCTTTGCTAACATGCTACAGGGCGATCTCCCTACCTCCAGAGCCTCGCCCAGGCCGCTACGCGATCAGCGACAACCATCACCAGTTCGGTGATGGACGGCACGATGAGCAACTCGTTCTCGCTGGCGACCGCCGACGTAAGCCGCTTCAACGATGCCGACGGGAACCCGGTCACGCCGCCCGCCGCATCAGGTCATCGATCCGGATCCCGTTCCGGGGAGCAACAACTTACCAGAATGCCGCCTTCGGCCTCGACGCCGATCCGCGACACGAGCAAGGCGGCGTACGTCGCCTGTGCGGGACCGCTCGCAGTTGCCGTCGAAGCGCGATCCCAGCAATTATCTCGGATTCGCTCCCATCCGGTCTGGCGCGACGCAAACTGCGATCCCGGCACCTGGTACGTCGTCGCGAACAACTATCCGGAGCTACCAGCTCGACGGCTCGCTCGTGACGGCACCCTCGAACGCGTTCCCCGCTGGCCCGGACTACACGGGTGGGGCCTTCGGTGATCCCCACCATCGGCGACGCGCTCTCGGCGAAGGGCATCTCGTGGAGCTGATGGCGAGGGCGCGTCTCTCGTGAACAGAGCCCGCCGCAGAACAGCCTCTACTGCGTCATCTGCAACCCGTTCCAGTACTCGCGGTCGATCATGACGACTTTCGCTGCGCGAGAACATCCGCGACATCGGATCGCTTCTTCGCCGACGTCGCGGAGCGGACAGCTTCCGGCCGTCTCCTACGTAAAGCCGGACGGACTGCTCGACACCCTGCCTCGACGCCGCCGTCGCCGATTAGGCGTTCGTCGCGAACCTCGTCCGCGCGGTAGTCGCGCGCGGACCTGTGGAAGAAGACCATCTTTCGTGACCCTCGACGAAGGCGGCGGCGAGTACGATTCGGGTACATCCAGCCGATCGACTTCTTCGGCGATGGGCCGCGCACGGTGATGATCGCCGTCTCGCCGTATGCCAAGCCCGCTTCGTCGATCACACCTACACGGATCACGCATCGGTGGTGAAGTTCATCCGCCACAACTGGCGGCTCGATCCGCTCTCGGAGCGGAGCCGCGACAACCCCCAACCTGATCGCCGGCGCCGCTTCGCCGTACGTCCTGACAACAGCCCCGCGATCGGCGATCTGACGACCGATTCGATTTCGATGGGGCAGGGCTTCAGTCCCCGCTGCAGACGCCCCAGGTCGAGTCGTTGGGTCCGAGGCTGTGGATCGCAGGTCGTGTTCGTGAGCCTTGGCCGCTTGGCACTGAAGAGATCCAGGAGCGGCGGCTCGAACTCATCCGGGAACTCGTTGCCGGTGACCGTCGATCATCGGTCAGCCTGACCCGCCCAGAAGTCGCAGATCCACCCCGGCCCAGCCGTTCCCCGTCGCGACGAGCCTGGTGATCACCACGTCCCCGCGGAAGTCGAGCGACAGGCCGCGTCGCCATTGTCGGTGACGGTCACGTCGCTGCCCGCGACCCCGCCGAAGGCGTTGATGCCGTGGCTGGTGTTGGCGGTGGCGGTGACGTTCTGGAGGCGGCATCCGGACGCCGTAGAGAAGCCGACGGCGTTGTCCCGAGCCGTCACGTCGGTTGCGAAGATGCTGCCGCTGGAGTTGATCCCGATGCCGCTTGCCGCCGCCGGTGAGCACGCCCGGCCCCGTCACCCGACAGGCGCCATCCGGGCGCAATTCACGCGCGTGCCCAGCCGCCGGTGATCGTATGGCCGTCGAGCTGCGAAGGCTCCGCGCGCTTGCCTGAACCGACACCCCTGGGATCCGAGGTGGGACAGACGAGGTCGGCGGTCAAGATACCGGTGCGCCTCCAGGGGGTACCAGCTGCCCGCACGTGCTGATCATGGTGTCCCTGAGCGCTCGAGCGGGGGAGGAGCGGAATGGCGAGCGACGCGCACAGGATCGCGCAAGCTGCGAGTTGGTCCAAGGGTCACGTCCGTCTCATGGCATCCCTCCCGGCGAGGCCCGTCAATCTACGCCTCGCGACCGGCATACCGCCTCCGCGACTTCGAAGGCAAGCGCTCCTCTCCCTCGGCGTGGGATCTTGACGGCGTGACAAAATTGTCTCGCAGCGGAGGCCGATGGGCGCCGCTGTAAGTCTCCGGCGCTCGCGCTTACGTCATTTTCGGTTGTCAGACGCGCTCGAAATGAGCCACCCTCGGCACGCGGGCGACCGGCGACGAGCGGGAGCCCGGTGTACGTCGGCAGCACGGTCGGAGCTCGGGGAGGGACCATCGGAGCGAGTGATCGGGGTGGCGGCAAGGCTTGCGGTCATCGTCGGTCTCGCGGCGGCGCTCTCCGCACCCGCGGACGCCCGGTTCGTCACGTTCGAGAGCGGGCCAGGTGCGCCCGCTCGCGCTGTCGCCCGACGGCACTCGCCTCTTCGCCGTCAACACGCCCGACAACCGCCTCGAGATCTTCGACGTCGACCGGCGCGGGCCTCGCGCACGTCGGCGTCGGTGCCGGTCGGCCTCGAGCCGGTCGCGGTCGCGGCGCGCACCGACGGCGAGGTCTGGGTCGTCAACCACCTCTCCGACAGCGTGAGCATCGTCGACGTCGCGCCGACGCCGCCGCGCGTCGTCGCGCACGCTGCTGGTCGGCGACGAGCCGCGCGACATCGTCTTCGCCGGCCGCAGCGCGGCGGCTCACCGCGCCTTCATCACGACGGCGCACCGCGGCCAGAACCTGCCCGGCGTCGGTGCCGCCGCTGCTCACGCACGCCGGGCGTCGGCGCGCGCCGACGTCTGGGTGTTCGACGCGACCGCGCCTCGGCGCCGCGCTCGGCGGGACCCGCTCGACGATCCTCGAGCTCTTCGGCGACACGCCGCGCGCGCTCGCGGCGACGCCCGACGGCACGACCGTCTACGCCGCGGTCTTCCACTCCGGCAACCGGACGACGAGCGATCAGCGAGGGCGCGGTCTGCAACGGCGGCGCGGCGCGCGGCCGTGCGGCGTCGACGGCGTCATGTGCGCCGGCGGCCTCCCGGCGGCCAGCATGCCGGGCGGCCTGCCGCGCGCCGAACGACGAACTTCCAGGGCATCGCGCGGCCCGGAGGATCGGGCCTCATCGTCCGCCGCGACTCGGGCTCCGGACAGTGGCTCGAGGACGAGCGTCGGCCGCAACTGGACGAACGCCGTCCGCTTCGATCTGCCCGGACCGCGACGTGTTCGCGATCGACGCGCATCGCCGACCGCCGGTGCGAGACGGCCGACTGCGTCCGCAGCGTCGGCACGGTCCTCTTCAACATGGCCGTCGATCCCGCGAGCGGCGCAGCTCTACGTCAGCAACACCGAGGCGCGACAACGAGGTCCGGTTCGAAGGCCCGGGCACTTGCGCCGGCCGACCGTGCGCGGCCATCTCCACGAGGCGCGCATCACGGTGATCGACGGCGACGGACGTGCGCCGCGCCACCTGAACAAGCACATCACCGCGCTGCCCGACGGCTATCGCGACCGCGCCGATGCCGGCGGGCGTCAAGGACGACGAGCCTCGCGACGCCGATCGCGCATGGCCGTCATCGAGCGACGGCACGGCTCTACGTCGCCGGCGTTCGGCTCCAGCGAGGTCGGCGTCTTCGACACGAGCGCAGCTCGAGAGCGACACGTTCACGCCCGACGCGGCGACGACCACATCGCCGTCACGGGCGGCGGCCCGAGCGGCCTCGTCCTCGACGAGGCCGACGACCGGCTCTACGTGCTCACCCGCTTCGACAACGCCGTGAAGGTCGATCGACACCGCCGCACGGCAGCCGAGATCGCGCGCATCCGCTCCACGACCCGGAGCCTGCGCAGGTCGCGCGAACGGCCGGCCGGTGCTCTACGACGCGCGCTTCACCTCGAGCAACGGCGAGGCGTCGTGCGCGAGCTGCCACGTGTTCGGCGACTTCGACAGCCTCGCGTGGGATCTCGGCAATCCCGACGACGTCGTCGCTGAACAATCCGAACCCGTTCGGCGCGATCGGCGGCGGTCCGGCCCGTTCCATCCGATGAAGGGCCCGATGACGACGCAGAGCCTGCGCGGCATGGCGAACGCACGGGCCGATGCACTGGCGCGGCGATCGCACCGGCGGCAACGATGCCCGGCGGCGAACGCGCTCGACGAGGACGCTGGCGTTCAAGGCGTTCAACGTCGCGTTCGACGGCCTGCTCGGCCGCGACGAGGGCGAGATCCCCGACGCGCGACATGCAGGCGTTCACCGACTTCATCCTGCGAGGTGACGCTACCCGCCGAACCCGATCCGCGCGCTCGACAACTCAGCTCACGCCGAGCGCAGCAGGCGGGCGCGACCTCTTCATCGGACCGGCCACCGACGTCGTCGCCGACTGCAACGGCTGCCACCAGCTCGACCCGGCGCAGGGCTTCTTCGGCAGCGACGGCGGCTCGACGCTTCGAGAACGAGACGCAGGAGTTCAAGGTCGCCGCACCTGCGGAACGCTCTACCAGAAGGTCGGCATGTTCGGCATGCCGACGTCAGCCCTTCGTCAGCATCCGGCGACAGCGCCATCACCGGCGACCAGGTGCGCGGCTTCGGCTTCCTCCACGACGGCAGCATCGACACCGTCTTCGACTTCCTGCACGCGACCGTGTTCGGCTTCCCGGGCGAGCGATGCCCGGCGACGACCAGGTCGAGCACTTCGTGCTAGCAGTTCGACACCACGCTTCGCGCCGATCGTCGGCCAGCAGGCGACGCTGCACGGCGACGAATGCTCGCGGTCGCGGCACCACGCATCGACCTGATGACGGCGCGCGCCGCCACGCCTTCGATCTGGTGGACCGCCGGGGCGCGCGAGTGCGACCTTACCTCGTCGTGAAAGGCGTGAGCGGACGGCGAGGCGCGGGGATGGGTCTATCGGCCCGAGGTCGACGGCTACCGGGCGTGATCGCAGCGCCAGAAAGCCGCTCGCGACCGAGTGCCGCGCTGCGTGCGCTCGCCGCCGGTGGTGCCACCCTGACCTACACCTGCGCCCCGCCGGAAGCTCACGGCTCCCGGATGGAGTCGATCGCGACGACGACGGGATTCTTCGATCGCGACGAGATCGACCAGGGCTCCGATCCGGCGGACCCGCGGAGCTTCCCCGGCGGCATGGTCCGCACCGGCGAAGCTCCCGCATCGACGACGACGACACCTTCCTCGTGAAGGCCTGCACGACCCGCGGCTCGCATTTCCGATCCGCGCCCGCGGTCGGCGGCGCGGCCGAGGCTCGAGGCGCCGCCCTTCGGGAGCGCCGGCGATTCCGACCCCCGCAGGGGACGCGGGGCGGAGGCGCCCACCCTCACGATCTTCAACGCCGCGGGAGGCGGCGATCAGGTCGTCCTGCCGCTCGCGGCCGAGCGTCTGGCACCGGAGCGGAAGCCCCGCCGAGCCGAGGTATTTCTACCGGCGATGCGAGACGCCTCTTCGGACCGATCGGATCCATCGCGGTGCGCGGCGGCGGCTCTCGATCCGCGGCCGTGGCCCCGGCCTCTGCAGCGGGCTCGGCGGCTCGCCCCGGGGGCCGTGGCGCTCCGGTCATGAGGCTCGGGAGCGGCGCCGTCTGGCGCGCCGTCGCGGCGCGCGAGCCGGCCGCGCGGAACGACAACCGCCTGCAAGCTTCCGCTCCGCACCGCAGCCGGCGATGCCCTCGGGATGCCTGTCGCCGCCGCTGCACCAGTGAACCACGTGATCTGCGTGTCATTCGGAACATCGCGTTCTCGGAGGGTGCACGCTCCGGGCCACAAGGAGAGCGCGATGAAGAAGATGCGATGGGCCCTCGTGGCGGTGCTCCTCGCGACGTCGTTCGCGACGGTGCGGCACCGCCGCTGCCCGTCGACGCTCCGACCGCTGCCTCTCGACGATCGCGAGCTCGGTGCTCCGGGCTCAGCGACAAAGTGGGGACGCTGCGCCAGCGCCTGCGAGGACGCCAAGCGGCGCGGCGAGCTGGCCTCTCGGCCGTCGCGTGCTTCGTTCCCGTCCGACGAGGCGCTCACCCGGCAGCCGCTTCGTAAAAGCCGCCGAACGACATGCCGGGTGCGCGCTCGCCCGCGCGCAGCATCTGCAAGAACGACCAGGTCGCCCTGTTCTACGGCGGCACCCAGACGCGCACGCGGTCAGAACGCGTGGCACGGTCGACCAGCTAAGCCCCGATTGCCTCCGCGGCAGGATCGTGCTCTAGCCCATCTCTTGACGGCCAGCAGATCCTGCCGCCCGATCCGCGCCCGCGTCTGCGGCGACGGCGTTCGTCTCGCCGTTCGAGCAGTGCGACTCCCGCGGCGTTTCTCAGGCCGGGTGCCCGTTCGACAGCCCCTCTGCCAGCCCCGCTTCTGCTTCTGCACCTTCGCGGGCTGCGGCAGCGGCATCCTCGAGCCGGGAGAGGATCGCGACTTCAACGTTTCCCAACGGCTGCCCCTCTCGACGCGTTCTGCGATTTCGCGAGCTGCGAGTGCCGCGGCCAGGGCTCCGGCCGCGGAGGCGTTCCTGGAGATGCCAGAGGACCTGATGCGCCCGACCTGTCCGGATCGCCTGAAGACCTCTCGCCAATCGCCGACGCGGTCTTCGCAGCTTCGCTCGAGATCGTCATCCGAGACGTCCGGGACCAGGTGCGGCAGACGCCGCTGCAGCCTCTCTCGGACGGATGCCGATCGAGCCACCTCCGTCTGCCGTGTGAGACGCCACGGCTCGAGCGAGCCATCGCGACGAGCCCTCGCGCGATCGGACCCTCTTGTCGCCCGATCCGCACCAAGTGGCATCACCTCCTCTCATCGAGAAGTTACCGTCACCGAGATCGCTACCGTGCGCCGAGCGGAGAGTTCGCGAACCGTGAACTGGCCGACCTCCCCGCCGCCGTGCTCGTATGGAAGGATGACCTCTGCCCCGTCGAAGGAGATCGCTCATGAGAACCCTCTGGCTCGCCCCACCCGTCTGCGCGCTGGTTGCGCGTCGCTAAAGCTGTCCCTTGCTCACTGGAGCAGCGCGCTCGACGCGACCGGAGCGCCGAGGGAGCTCAAGGAGCAGGCGATCGGGAGGCGCGGCAAGATCAGCCAGCGCTTCGAGACCTGCAACGTCTGCGCCGCCCGCTTCGATCCGCATCGCCCCGGTCTCCTCAAGTACGCCCGTTCGAAGGGCGCGGGCGAGAAGCATCAGAGCGCGCTCATCCAGTACTTCAACGAAGGACGGGCGCGGGTGCGGCATCTGAGGAAGGGCTTCTCACCGGAGGAGTGCGAGGCGTGAAGCTGGAGTCGCCGGAGGGTCAGGAAGCTCCTGACAGGCGGATCGAGAAGTGGTACCGCCGACCGACGGCAAGTAGGGTTCCCGGCCCATCGCTCGTGGGTGGACGCCAGAGTCAGGCGAGGCCGAAGGGGCCATCATGAAGAAGGAAGGGACCGTATGAAGGAAGAGGCGCGCCCTCCGCCGGCAATGGCTTGCGTGCGATCGACGCCTACTGGCGAGCCGCGAACTACCTCTCGGTGGGGCAGATCTGATGCGCGCCCCTACGAACGTGCTGCCGGGCATGGCGATGGCCAATGCCATGACGATCGACGTCGAGGACTATTTCCAGGTCCCGGCGCTGGCGCCCTACATCGCCCGCAGCCAGTGGGACACGCTCGACGGCCGCGTCGAGGCCAACGTCGAGCGCATCCTCGCGATGCTCGACGAGTACGGGACGCACGCGACGTTCTTCACGCTCGGCTGGATCGCCGAGCGCTATCCGCGGACTCATCCGCCGGATCGTCGCCAACGGCCACGAGCTCGCGAGCCACGGCTTTGCGCACCAGCGCGCGACCGAGCAGAACCCGGCGGCCTTCTTCTCGGACATCCAGCTCGCGAAGATCGTGCTCGAGGATCTGACCGGCGTGGAGGTGACGGGCTATCGCGCGCCCAGCTTCTCGATCGGCCACGGCCAATCCCGTGGGCGTTCGAATGCATCGAGCGCGCCGGCTACCGGTACAGCTCCAGCGTCTATCCGATCCAGCACGACCACTACGGCATGCCCGACGCGCCGCGCTTCGCGCACGACGTGCGCGAGGGGCTGCCTCGAGGTTCCGGTGACGACGATGCGCCTCTTCGGCCGCAACTGGCCGGCCGGCGGCGGCGGCTACTTCCGCCTGTTGCCCTACGCGACGTCGCGCTGGCTTCTGCGGCGGGTCAATCACGTCGACCGGCAGCCGGCGATCTTCTATTTCCACCCTGGGAAATCGATCCTGCGCAGCCTCGGGTTCCCGGGATCGATGCCAAGACGCGCTTTCGCCACTATCTCAACCTCGATCGAATGGAGCGCCGGCTGCGCAAGCTGCTGTTCGATTTCGAGTGGGGCCGCGTCGACGAGGTGATGCTCGAAGCCGCCTGAAGCGGGTCAGGCGGGCAACGGGCCGCATCGCCCGAGGCGGCCGCCGCGGCCTTCGGAGGAATCGAGACGCGCCGGACCGGACGTTTCTCCTCGCGAGCCGAATGCGTCAGGGCATACAAATTGCTTCTGTTCCGGAGTGGCGTCCGAATCCCGCAGCACCCCTCTGGAGCGACCGGATCCAGACGGCGTGCTTCGCGCGAAAACGGCGGCATGCGGCGCGTGCCGGACCAGTGATTCGCAGAAAACGCATGAAACATCATTCCTCCGAGCTCGGCCTTGCGTCGTTCGCGCCCTCGACCGTCACCGTGCGGTCGCTGGACGTGCGGGACCGCGCCGCAGCGCGGCGCGGTGGGATGCCTTTGTCATGGGCTGCCGCGACGCCACCTTCTTCCACCGTGCAGGGTGGCAGCGAGATCATCGAGTCGGTCTTTCGCCATCGCACGCATTTCCTCTATGCCGAGGAAGCCGGACGCATCGTCGGCGTCCTGCCGCTCGCCCACGTCGATAGCTGGCTTTTCGGCGCGGCGCTCGTCTCGCTGCCGTTCGCCGTCTACGGCGGCGTCGCGGCCGATGCACCCGAGGCCGCGACGGCGCTCGAGGACGAAGCGCAGGCGCTCGGCCAGCCGGCTCGGCGTGCGGCATCTCGAGCTTCGCAACGTCGCCGCGCGGCATCGCGGACTGGCCGACGCAGGACCTCTACGTCACCTTCCGCAAGGAAATCCTGCCCGGACGTGGAGGCGAACATGCTCGCCATTCCGCGCAAGCAGCGCGCGATGGTGCGCAAGGGCAGCAAGAACGGGCTCACGAGCGAGATCGACGCGCACCGTCGATCGCTTCTTCGCGCTGTTCGCGGACAACGTCCACCGGCACGGCACGCCGGCGCTGCCGCAGGCGCTACTTCGAGGCGCTGATGCGAGTGTTCGCCGGCGGACTGCGAAGTGCTCACGGTGCATGCGACGCAGGACGGCGCTCCGGTGTCCAGCGTGCTGAGCTTCTACTTCCGCGACGAGGTGCTGCCCTACTACGCGGGCGACGACGTCGCGGCGCGCGACGTCGCCGCCAACGATTTCAAGTACTGGGAGCTGATGCGCCGCGCCTGCGAGCGCGGCCTGAAGACGTTCGACTACGGCCGCAGCAAGAGCGGACACCGGGTCGTACTCGTTCAAGAAGAACTGGGGCTTCGTGCCGCAGCCGCTCCATTACGAGTATCGTCTCTTATCGCGGCGATGCCATTCCGCAGAACAATCCGGCGAATCCGAAGTACCGCGCGTTCATCGGGCTCTGGCGCCGGCTGCCGAGAGGCGTTGCCGACAGGCTCGGACCGCACATCGTCCGCAATCTCGGGTGAAGTCCACGTGACCCGTCATTCCTTCCCGGTCGTCGCGGCTTTCCCGCTTGAACATGATGCGCGATCAAATCCACAACGTCCTCGAACCGGCGCTCGATTACCGGTCGAGCGCGACGCGGCGCGCATGGCTCGTCGCGGCGGCGGCTCTCGCGTTCGCGCTGGCGTGGATCGTCTTCGGCTACTGGCGGACCGGCGCGGCGATGGTCGGCATCTGGACGCGCTCCGGACACGTTCGCGCACGGTTTCCTCGGTGGCGCCTGATTTCCGCATGGCTCGTCTGGCGCGCGCGCGACGTCGCTGCTTGCAAGTCGCGCCGCAGCCGGGCTGGTGGGTGCTGGTGCCGCTTGCCGCTGCCGGCGCGGGATGGCTCCTGGGCGAGCTCGGGACCGGTCAACGCGGTGTCGCAGTTCGCGTTCGTGGCGATGCTCGTGCTGGCGGTGCCGACGGTCATCGGCACGCGGGCTGCCCGCGCGCATCGCCTTTCCGCTCGCCTTCCTGTTCTTCGCGGTGCCCGCGGGCGAGTTCCTGATGCCGCAGCTGATGGAATGGACTGCCGACATCACCGTGCTCGCGCTCCGGCTCACCGGGCATCCCCGTCTATCGCGAGGGGCAGAACTTCATCATCCCTTCCGGCAACTGGTCCGTCGTGGAAGCGTGCAGCGGCGTGCGCTACCTGATCGCCTCGCTCGTCATCGGCACGCTCTACGCCTACCTCGACCTATCGCATCGACGTGCCGCCGGCTGGTCTTCATCGGCTTCTCGATCCTCGTCCCGATCATCGCCAACTGGGTGCGCGCCTACATGATCGTGATGATCGGACACCTGTCCGGCAACAAGCTCGCCGTCGGCGTCGATCACCTCATCTACGGCTGGCTGTTCTTCGGCCTCGTGATCGCTGCTGATGTTCTGGATCGGCGCGCGCTGGCGCGACGACGTTCCCTCGCGACCGGCGACGCGGCGCGATTTCAGGTGGACACGCGGCACGGCCGCCTCGCCCGGCGAATTCCTGCTCGTGGCGCTGATGGTTGCCGTCGCCGCGATGGTCTGGCCGCTCGGGAGCCGGCTGATCGAGCGCAGCGATGCCTCGTCGATCCCCGCGCTTTCGGTGCCGGCGTCGATGGGTGCGTGGCGCGCGGCGGACGGCGGTCTCACCTCGTGTCGGCCCGCAGTTCCAGAATCCGTCGGCCCAGCTGCACGACACGCTGCGCGCAGGGCGACACGCAAGGTCGGCCTCTACGTCGGTTACTACCGCAACCAGAGCTCCGAGCACGAAGCTCGTGAGCTCGGACAACGCCCTCACGAAGACCATGCGAGCGCGACTGGTCGCAAGTCGGCGCGCGGCTCGCGGACGCTCGACGTCGACGGACATCCGGTCGACGCCCGCACCGCCGAGCTCGCCGGGCCCGGAGACGAACGGCTCGTCGTCTGGCACTGGTACTGGATCGACGGCAGGCTGACGGCGAGCGACGTGTGGGCGAAGGCCTACACCGCGCTCGGGCGGCTCACTGGGCCGCGGCGACGATGCGGCGGTCGATCGTCGTCTACGCGCCGCAAGGAGCGGCCCGGCGAGGCCGAAGCGGCGCTCGCCGAGCGTTCGTTCGCGACGCAGGCCCCGCCATCGAAGCCATGCTGGCCGAGACGAGGGCGCGCGCGATGATGCTCCGATCGCGATCCCGCGCCCGCTCATCGCGCACGTCGTGTTCCGCTTCGACGTAGGCGGGCTCGAGAACGGCGTCGTCAACCTCATCAACCATCTGCCGCGCGACGCGTACCGGCACGCGGTGATCTCGCTCACGGACATCACGGACTTCCGCCGCCGCGTGACGCGCACACGACGTGCAGTTCGTCGCGCTGCAAAGCCGCCCGGGCCACGCGCTACAAGCTCTATCCACGCCTCTCATGCGCTGTTCCGCGAGATGCGCCCGGCCATCGTGCACACGCCGCAACCTCGCGGCGCTCGAAACCGTGGTGCCGGCGTGGGCCGCCGGCGTGCCGGTCCGCATCCACGGCGAGCACGGGCGCGACATGCTCGACCTGCACGGCTCCAACCGCAAGTACCAGTGGGTGCGCAAGCTGTACCGTCCGTTCGTCACGCCAGTACATCGCGCTTGTCGCGCGACCTCGAGCGCTACCTCGTGCGCGACGTCGGCGTGCCGAGCCGCGCGCGTGCGCACAGATCTACAACGGCGTCGACGCGGCTGCGTTTCCGGCCGCCGCGGACGCGGCAGGAGCGCGATCGAAGGCTGTCCGTTCCGCGATCCCCAGTTCTGGCTCGTCGGCACCGTCGGGCGGATGGATCCGGTCAAGGACCCGCTCAATCTGGTTCGCGCCTTCATCCAGGCGCTGCAGCTCGCGCCGTCGAAGCGCGAGCGCATGCGGCTCCTGCTGGTCGGCGACGGCGCGCTGTACAGCGAGGCGCGCGCGATGCTCGCCGATGCCGGAATCGCCGACCTCGCGTGGCTGCCCGGCGAGCGCAACGATGTGCCGGACATCCTGCGCGGCCTCGACTGCTTCGTGCTGCCTTCGCTGGGCGAGGGCATCTCCAACACGATTCTCGAGGCGATGGCGACGGGGCTGCCGGTCATCGCGACCAACGTCGGCGGCAACGGCGAACTGGTCGACGCCGGGACGACCGGCGAGCTCGTGCCCGCCGGGCGATCCGCATGCGCTGGCGCAGCCGATGCTGGCCTACGCGCGCGATCCGGAAGCGGCGCGGCGCCGCCGGGCGCAACGGACGGGCGCGCATCGAGCGCGAATTCAGCCTCGAGGCGATGCTCGGCCGCTATCGGGCGACTCTATGACCGGCTTCTCCGCGCCGAACTCGCCAGCGCGGTCCGGGTCAAGCGAAGCGCTTGCGACGGGAATGAAGCCATGTGCGGAATAACCGGAATCTTCGATGCGCCGCGGGCGGCGCGACGATCCGCCGCGACGTGCTTGCCGCGCATGAACGACTCGCAGCATCATCGCGGCCCCGACGAAGAGGGCATCGCACGTCGAGCCCGGCGTCGGCCTCGGCCACAAGCGGCTCGCGATCATCGATCTGTCAGACCGGGTCAGCAGCCGCTGTACAACGAGGACCGCAGCGTCTGCATCGTCTACAACGGCGAGATCTACAACTACCAGGAGCTGATGCCCGAGCTGCGTCGCGCTCGGCCACACGTTCCGCACGAAGAGCGACACCGAGGTCGTCGTGCACGCGTGGGAGGAGTGGGGCGAGCGCTGCGTCGAGCGGTTCCGCGGGATGTTCGCGTTCGCGCTCTGGGACCGCAACCGCGAGACGCTGTTCCTCGCGCGCGACCGGCTCGGCGTGAAGCCGCTGCACTACGCGATCCTCCCGGACGGCATGGTGCTGTTCGGCTCGGAGCTGAAGTCGATGCTGGCGCACGGCGGCATGGCGCGCGACATCGATCCGCTCGCGATCGAGGAGTACTTCGCGCTGGGCTACGTCGCCGATCCGCGGACGATCTTCAAGGCGGCGACGAAAGCTGCCGCCGGCGCATACGCTTCTGCATCACGCCGCGGCGCAGCCGGTCCCCGCGCCGCGCGAATACTGGGACGTGCGCTTCACGCCGGACGACGCGCACAGTCCGACGACGAAGCCTGCGAGGAGCTCGTCGTGCGCCTGCGCGAGTCGGTCCGGCTGCGGATGATCTCCGAGGTTCCGCTCGGCGCGTTCCTGTCCGGCGGCGTCGATTCGAGCGCGGTCGTCGCGCTGATGGCGGGGCTGTCCGCGGAGCCCGGTCAACACCTGCTCGATCGCGTTCGCCGATCCGGCGTTCAACGAGTCGGAGTTCGCGCAGCCGGTCGCGGACCGCTACCGCACGAACCACCGCGTCGAGCGCGTCGAGTCCGACGACTTCGACCTCATCGACGAGCTCGCGTCGCTGTACGACGAGCCCTATGCCGACAGCTCGGCGATCCCGACCTACCGCGTCTGCCAGCTCGCGCGGCGCCACGTGACCGTCGGCGCTGTCGGGCGACGGCGGCGACGAGAGCTTCGGCGGCTATCGCCGCTATCGGCTGCACCTGATGGAAGAGCGGATGCGCGCGTCGCTGCCGATGGGCATGCGGCGGCCGCTGTTCGGCCTCCTCGGACGCGCGTATCCGAAGCTCGACTGGGCGCCGCGCGTGCTCCGCGCGAAGACCACGTTCGAGGCGCTCGCGCGCGAACTCGGTCGAGGCGTACTTCCACTCGGTGTCGATCCTGCGCGATCCGATGCGCGACGCAGCTCTTCAGCAACGCGCTCAAGTCGCGCCTCGGCGGCTACGACGCCATGGACGTCTTCCGGCATCACGCCGCGAAGGCGCAGACGGACGATCCGCTGTGCGCAGATCCAGTATCTCGACCTCAAGACCTACCTCGTCGGCGACATCAACACCAAGGTCGATCGCGCGAGCATGGCGCACTCGCTGGAAGTCCGCGAGCCGCTGATGGACCACCCGCTCGTCGAATGGCTGGCGACGCTGCCGCCGTCGCTCAAGATCCGCGGGCAGGAGGGCAAGTACCTGCTCAAGAAGGCGATGGAGCCGCACCTGCCGTCGGAGATCCTGTATCGCCCCAAGATGGGATTCGCGGTGCCGCTCGCGCGCTGGTTCCGCGGGCCGCTGCGGCAGCGGGTGCGCGACGCTGCTCGGCGAACGGCTCGCCGCGACCGGCTTCTTCGAGCGGCGGTATCTCGAGCACCTGGTCGACGCACCACGAGTCGGGACGCCGCGACTACAGCGCGCCGCTGTGGACGCTCCTGATGTTCGACGCCTTCCTGCGCAAGGTCGTCGACCAGTCCGACACGGCGCCGCGGCCGAATGGCGGCCGTAGGTCGAGCCATGCGCATCCTGCACATCCTCGATCACTCGCTTCCGCTGCACAGCGGCTACGTGTTCCGCACGCTCGCCATCCTGCGCGAGCAGCGTGCGCTCGGGTGGCAGACGCTGCAGCTCACCACGCCGCGGCACGGCACGGCGGGCGGCGACGTCGAGGACGTCGACGGCTGGCGCTTCCATCGCACGCTGCTCGGAGGTCCGGCGGCGCTCCGGTGCCGGGCGTCGGTTATTTGCGCGCGAGATGCGGGCGACGCGCGCGGCGCATCGAGGAGCTCGCACGGGACTTCGACGCCGACATCCTCCACGCGCATTCGCCTGTGCTGAACGCCTTGCCGGCGCTGCGCGCGGGCCGCAGGCTCGGCATCCCGGTCGTCTACGAGGTGCGTGCGCTCTGGGAAGACGCCGCCGTCGACCACGGCACGACCACGCGAGGGCAGCCTTCGCTATCGCGCGTCGCGCGCGCTCGAAACGCACGCGCTGCGCCGCGCCGGCCACATCACGACGATTTGCGAAGGACTGCGCCGCGAGATCGTCGAGCGCGGCATTCCGCGCAGAGCGCGTGACGGTGATTCCGAATGCCGTCGACGCCCGCGAGTTTCGCTTCGGCGCTGCGCCGGATCCGGCGCTTGCGGCGAGCGCTCGGGCTCGACCGGTGCGACCGTCATCGGATTCGCAGGCTCGTTCTATGCGTACGAGGGCCTCGATCTCCTGCTCGAGGCGGCGGCGCTGCTCGCTGCCGCGGCATGCCGGACCTGCGCGTCCTGCTGGTGGGCGGCGGTCCGCAGGAAGAGGCGCTCAAGGCGCAGGCAGCGCGCGCTGTCGCTCGGCGATCGCGTTGTCTTCACCGGCCGCGTGCCGCACGCGGACGTTCAGCGCTACTACGATCTGATCGACGTGCTCGCCTATCCGCGGCAGCGGCATGCGGTTGACCGAGATCGTCACGCCGCTGAAGCCGCTGGAAGCGATGGCGCAGGGGCAGGATGTTCGTCGCCTCCGACGTCGGCGGGCATCGCGAGCTCGTCCGCGACGGCGAGACGGGCTTTCTCTTCCCGGCGGACGATGCCGACGCGCTCGCGCGACACGATCGAGCGGGTGCTCGCGCGCAGGGACGACTGGCCGCGCGATGCGCGCCGAGGCTCGCCGCTTCGTCGAGAGCGGAGCGCACCTGGGCCAGGAGCGTCGCGCGCTACGAGGACGTCTACTCGGAGCTGCTGGCGGGCGGCGTGCGCGATCGCAGGCTGCACGTGCAGGGCCTGAAGCTCATGTGCGGCATACACGGATACATGCGGCTCGACGGCGCACCGGTCGACCCCGGCGCGCGCTTTCCGCCGATGGGAAGCGCTCACCGCGCCATCGCGGTCCGGACGACGAAGGCGCGCATGTCGACGGCTCCGTGCGCGATCGGCATGCGGCGGCTGTCGATCATCGATCTCGCGGGCGGCCATCAGCCGCTCACGAGCGCCGATGGGCACGCTCTGGCTCGTGTGCAACGGCGAGATCTACAACTTCCGCGAGCTTCGCCGCGAGCTCGAGGCGCGCGGCGCATCGTTTCTCGACCGCGCTCCGATTGCGAGGTCATCATGCCGCTCTATCGCGAGCTCGGGCGACGACTTCGTCGACCGCCTCAACGGGATGTTCGGCTTCGCGCTGTGGGATGCCGAGCGGCGCCGCTTGCTGATCGGCCGCGACCGCCTCGGCATCAAGCCGATCTACACCTGGTCACGACGGCACGCCGCTTCGCGCTTCGCGTCGGAAGCGAAGGCGCTGCTTCGCGCTGCCCGGCGTCGCGCCTGAGCTCGACGAGGACGCAGTCGCGGGTTACCTGCAGCTCGGCTACGTGGCGTCGCCGCCGCATCGATCTTCCGCGGCATCGCAAGCTGCCGCCGGCGACGCGTCGTCACGGTCGAAGACGGGCGCATCGCCGAAGCGCCGCTACTGGCGGATCGCCGGGTCGATCGATCGTGCGCCGAGCGTCGATGACTGGACGGCGCGGATCCGTGCGCGCCTCGAGGAATCGGTCCGGATGCAGATGGTGAGCGACGTGCCGATCGGCGCGTTCCTCTCCGGCGGGATCGACTCTAGCGCCGTCGTCGGCCTGATGTCGAAGCACAGCGAGCGGCCCGGTGCAGACCTACTCGATCGGCTTCGGCGGCAGCGACGGCGGACGACTACTACAACGAGCTGCCCTACGCGCGGCGCGTCGCGCGAGCTGTTCGGCACCGATCATCACGAGATCGTCGTGAAGCCCGGACGTCGTCTGCGCTGCTGCCGAAGCTCGTCTGGCACATGGACGAGCCGATCGCGGATACGGCGTTCATCACGACCTATCTCGTCTCGCAGTTCGCGCGGCGCGACGTGACCGTGATCCTGTCCGGCGTCGGCGGCGACGAGATCTTCGGCGGCTACCGCCGCTATCTCGGCGATCACTACCGCCGGCCAGTTCGACGACGCTGCCCGGCTGGGCGCGCAGCGCTCGCCATGCGCGTCGGGCAAGCGCCTGCCTGCCGACCGCCACTCGCCGCTGCTCAACCTGTCGCGGCTGCGCGAAGGGCTTCCTGGCGGCCGCCGACCTGCCGTCCGGAGGAGCGCTACCGGCGCCTATCGTGCAGGTCTTTCCGCGCGACGAGGCGCGAGCGTCTGATGCTTCGCCCGGCGCGCACGACGACGCGATCGTCGCCGCGTTCGGCCACGCGGACAGCGACGACGCGCTCAATCGCATGCTGGTCGGTCGACGCCGAAACTCAGCTGCCGGACGACCTGCTGATGCTGACCGACAAGATGACGCATGGCGACCTCGCTCGAGTGCCGGGTGCCGCTGCTCGACCACGAGCTGGTCGAGCTGGCGGCGCGCATTGCCGGACGACGTCAAGATCCGCGGCGGCGAGCTCGAAGCACGTCATGAAGCGCGCGCTGGCCGACCTGCTGCCGCGCGAAATCCTGAACCGCAAGAAGCGCGGCTTCGGCACGCCGATGGGCGCATGGCTCAAGCGCGATCTCGCGCGCGGTGCTGAACGGCCTCTCGAGCCCCGAGGCCGTTGCGCGCGCGCGGGACTCTTCCGGCCGGAATCGGTACAGCGGCTGATCGGCGACCACGACGCCAACCGGGTGGACGGCACCGACCGTCTTCTCGCACTCATGAATCTCGAGATCTGGAGCCGCCTCTACCTCGACGGGCGCGAGACCGGGGACGTGACGGCGGGCTCAGGCGCTCGACCCGGAGTCCGCCTCCGGGCTTCCACGGAGCTCGCGGCGTGAAGGTTCTCTACGTCTGCCACCGCTTTCCGTACCCGCCGAAGCGCGGCGGCAAGATCCGGCCGTTCAACATGATCCGGCATCTCTCGCTGCAGCACGAGGTGACGGTGTGCTCGCTCGCCCGCTCGCCGCAGGAGGCGGAGCGAAGGCCCAGGGCATCGCACCCTACTGCAAGCGATTCGAGATCGGGCTCGTCGACGATCGCGGTGCAGGCGCTGCGGATGGTGGCGCGGCTGCCGCACGCCCGCGCCGTCGTCGTTCGGCTACTTTCACTCGGCCTCGCTCGCGCGCACGATCGATCGCCTGCTTGTCGACCGAGAAGTTCGATCTCATCTTCGTGCACTGCTCGTCGGTCGCGCCAGTACGTGTCGCGGCACGCGGCGACGCCGAAGATCCTCGATTTCGGCGACATGGACTCGCAGAAGTGGCTCGAGTACGCGCGACTTCAAGCCGTTCCCGCTGAGCGCAGGGTATTGGCTCGGAGGGCGCAAGCTGCGTGGCCGAGGAGCGGCGCCTCGCGCGGCAGTTCGATCTCTGCACGGCGACCACGCGCGCGGAATGGCAAACGCTCGACAGGCTATGGCAGCCGGCACGCCGACCGACTGGTTCCCGAACGGCGTCGACAGCGAGTACTTCGCTCCGATCGGCGAGCCTACGAGCCCGACACGGTTTCGTTCGTCGGGCCGGATGGATTACTACCCGAACCAGGAGTGCATGTTCGACTTCTGCGCTTCCACCTGGCCGCATCATCCGCGAGCGCAGGCCCGCAGCCGAAGCTGCTGATCGTCGGCGCGGATCCTTCGCCCGCCGTGCGCGGCTCGGCGAGCTGCCCGGCGTCGACAGTGACGGGCTCGGTGCCGGACGTGCGCCCCTACGTGCGGCGCTCCGCGGCTGATGGTGGCGCCGCTCAACATCGCGCGCGGCACGCAGAACAAGATCCTGGAAGCGATGGCGATGGGCGTGCCGGTGGTCACGAGCGATGTCGCCGCCGGCGGCGTCGATGCCGTCGCCGGCGAGCATCTGCTCGTCGCCAAGTCTCGTGCCGAAGTGCGCCGAGGCCGTGCTCGCATGCTGATGGCCGACAAGGCCGAGCGCGCCCGCCTCGCCGAAGCCGGGCGCGCGCGCATGCTGTCGCATCACGCGTGGCCGAAGTCGATGCAGCGACTCGACGGCATCATCGAGCGCTGCCGCTCCGCGTTCCCCCAGCCTGCCCGCGGCGTCGCGCCTTGCGCCGCAGCCGAATTGAGCCGCCCAATGAATTCGCGAAGCCGCCACCTTGACCCGCCCCGATACGACAAACCACGAACAGTCAACGCACATGGATATCAGCATCTTCGGTCTCGGCTACGTCGGCGCCGTGTCGCTCGCCTGTCTCGCGCGCGACGGCCATCACAGTCATCGGCGTCGACGTCGACCCGCCAAGCTCGACCTGATCCGCGACGGGAAGACTCCCGTGGTCGAGGAGGGCATGGTCGACCTGATGGCGAGCGTCGTCGGCGAGCGGCCAGCGTCACGGTCACGAGCGATGTGCGCGAGGCGGTGCTCGGCAGCCGAAATCTCGCTGATCTGCGTCGGCACGCCGTCCGCGCCCAACGGCAGCCAGGACCAGACGCGCGATGCTGCGGCTCGCCCACGACATCTGGGACGCGCGATGCGCGACAAGCCGGCGCCGCACGTCTTCGTCTTCCGGTCGACGCTCGTGCCGGGGACGGTGGAGAGATGTGCTGCGCCCGATCGTCGAGCGCGAATCGGGCAAGAAGCGACGGCGTCGATTTCCACCTGTGCTTCCAGCCCGAGTTCCTGCGCGAGGGCACGTCGATCCGCGACTACGACAAGCCGCCGTTCACGATCGTCGGCGCCGCCTCGACTGCTCCCGGTCGAGCGCTGCGACGGCTGTTCGGCCACCTGCCGTGCGAGTTCCACTCGACGTCGATACGCGCGGCGGAGATGGTCGAAGTACTGCTGCAACAACTTCCACGCGCTCAAGATCACGTTCGCCAACGAAACGGCGCGCGCTGTGCGAGGCGATGGGCGTCGATCCGTTCGAGGTGATGGACCTGGTCTGCAAGGACCGGCAGCTCAACATCTCGCCGGCCTACCTGAAGCCGGGGTTCGCGTTCGGCGGCTCGTGCCTGCCGAAGGACCTGCGCGGCGACGATGCACCTCGCGAAGACGCGCGACGTCGACCTGCCGATGCTGGGCGGCATCCTGGCGTCGAACCGCGTGCCACATCGACCACGCGATCGCCAAGGTGCTCGCGTCGCGGCAAGCGGCGCATCGGGATGATCGGCCTTTCGTTCAAGACCGGCACCGACGACCTGCGCGAGAGCCCGCTCGTGCTCGCTGGCTGAGCAGCTCATCGGCAAGGGACTGTCGCTGTCGATCTACGATCCCGAGGTGCACCTGTCGCGGCTGCTCGGAGCCAACCGGCGATTCATCGAGCAGCACCTGCCTCATATCGGCTCCATGATCCGGGCGGACATCGAGAGCGTGATCGCCGAGTCCGGCCTTCTCGTCGTCGGTATCGCGCCGGCCGGCGTTCGCGACGCGCTCGAGCGGCACTCGTTCGGCCCGACCAGACCGTGCTCGACCTCGTCAACCTTCCCAATCGGGCGAAGGTCGCGGGACGCTACGAGGGGCTGTGCTGGTGACCCTGCGCTCGACCCGCGCCGGAACAGATCGGGACGCGCCGCTGCTCGCCGGTGGTCGGCGCGCCTTCGCACTCGGCGAGCGCCGTGCAAGTCGAAATGCCGGTGCTCGTGTCAGGTCGCGTGGGGGCGCCCCGTGTCTGCGTGGTCGGACCGCTGCCGCCTCCCGAAGGCGGGATGGCCAATCAGACGCGCCAGCTCGCCGAGCTCCTCCGCGGCGAGGGCCTCGCCGTCGAGATCGTTCGCACGAACATCCCTATTCGCCAGCCTGGATCGCGGAAACGCGCGGGGCGAGAGCGATCGTGCGACTCGCGAAGTATGCGAGGTCGTTGTGGTCGGCGTTCGGGCGCTGCGACGTCGTGCACCTCATGGCCAACTCGGGCTGGGCCTGGCATCTCTTCGCCGTGCCGGCGCTCTGGATCGCGTGGCTGCGCGGCAGGGCCGTCGTCGTCAATTACCGCGGCGGAGAAGCGGAGCGCTTCCTCGCCGGGTCGTCAAGGCTGGTGCGGGTGTCGATGAGCCGGGCGCGCATCGTCGCGGTGCCCTCGCGCTTCCTGCGCAAGATCTTCGCCCGGCACGACGTCCCGGCGGAAGTCGTGCCGAACATCGTGGATTTGAAACTCTTCGCGCCGCGCTGCGATGCCAGAGCGTTGCCCGCGTCGCCCACGTCGTCGTCACCCGCAATCTCGAGTGGATCTACGACAACGAGACGGCGATTCGCGCGCTCGCGCTGGTGCGGCCCCAGTTCCCATCGTGTCGCATGTCGATTGCGGGAACCGGCCCGGAGCTCGAAAGACTGCGGCAGACGGCAATCGCCTGCGGCGTCGGCGATGCGGTCGCGTTCGCTGGACGACTCGATCGCGATGCGATCGCCGCGCTGTACAAGACCGCCGACATCGCGCTCAATCCGAGCCGCGTCGACAACATGCCGAACTCGATTCTCGAGGCGCTCGCGCAGCGGAGTGCCCGTCGTGAGCACGCAAGTGGGCGGCGTGCCCTACATGGTCGACCACGGTCGCACCGCGCTGCTCGTTCCGCCCCAGGAGCCGCAGCCGATGGCCGAGAGCATCGTGCGCGCTCTTGCGCGATCGCGATCTCGCCCACCGAATCGCGAGCGCCGGGCTGCAGCGGACGTCCAGCAGTTCGGCTGGTCTGCCGTGAAGGATCAATGGATCGACATCTATGCCCGCCTTGATGCCCAGGATGCGCGGGAGAGCGCGGTCGTGAGTCCGGTGTCGAGTCTGGCGATGGCGCATTCTCGCGACCGGTACACGAGCCTGGGTCGCGGATGTTCTCTTCCGCTGCACGAGCGGCTCAGGGTCACGACTCGCGTGCCCGCCTGCGCGGCCTCGAAGAGACGCAATGGCTTCCGGGCCGCGGCTCGCTGCGTTGCAGCTCGAGAACCTGCGCCGGTTCCTGGGTCGACATCGGGACGCACGTTCCCTACTACCGGGAGCTGTTCGGAACCATCCGCTTCGTCCCGGAAAGCGTGCAGTCGCTCGACGATCTCGCGCAGGTGCCGTTCCTCACGAAGGCGCTGATCCGCGGCAACGAGGATCGCCTCAAGGCGCGCGATGCGGGCAAGCTCATCCGGTACAACACAGGCGGATCGAGCGGCGAGCCACTGGTGTTCTACATGGGTCCCGACCGGGTAAGCCACGACGTGGCCGCGAAATGGCGTGCTACGCGGTGGTGGGGCGTCGACATCGGCGACCCCGAAATCGTCGTGTGGGGCTCGCCGATCGAGCTCAACGCGCAGGATCGCGTACGGCAGTTGCGCGACCGCCTGCTGCGCACCGAATTGCTGCCGGCGTTCGACATGTCCGAGGCGAACCTCGATCGCTTCATTGAGCGGATCAAGGCCAAAGCGCCCGAAGATGCTGTTCGGCTATCCGTCGGCGCTCGCGTATATTGCCCGCCACGCCGAGCGCCGCCACGAGCGCCTCGACGGCCTCGGGATCAAGGTTGCATTCGTCACGTCGGAATGCCTGTACGACCATCAGCGCCGGCAGATCGAGAGGACGTTCGGCTGCCGCGTCGCCAACGGCTACGGCGGCCGCGACGCCGGCTTCATCGCGCACGAGTGCCCCGAAGGCTCGCTCCACGTCACGGCTGAAGACCTCGTCGTCGAGCTGGTCGATTCCGAGGGCGCGTGGTTCCGGCCGGCGAACCGGGAGAGATCGTCGTGACGCATCTCGCGACGCGCGACTTCCCGTTCCTTCGGTACCGGACCGGCGACGTCGGCGTCCTCGACGATCGAGCATGCGCGTGCGGCCGCGGGCTGCCGACGCTGCGCGAAGTGAGGGGCCGGTCGACCGACTTCGTCGTCGCCAGGGACGGCACCAGTGCTCCACGGCCTGGCACTCATCTACGTCGTGCGGGACCTGCCCAACATCCGGACCTTTGCCATCGTCCAGGAGTCGCTCGAGCGAACGCGCGTGTCGATCGTTCCCGAGGCGGGATTCGACCCTCGAGTCGGGCGACCATCAGCGAAGGCATCAAGGCCCGCCTCGGGCGCGATGTCGCCGTCGAGGTCGACGTGGTCGATTCGATTGCGGCCGAACGCTCGGGCAAGCATCGCTACGTCAAGAGCATGGTGTCGCCTTGATAGCGCTGGCTTTCACGCCCCAATCTCCGTAAGGATCCGGCATGCGCGATATTGCACTCGCTGGTGTCATTCTCATCCTGATCCCGTTCATCCTCAGGCAGCCGTGGATCGGGATTCTCGTCGGCGCGTGGATCAGCCTCATGAGCCCGCACCGGTACACGTTCGGCTTTGCCTACGACTTTCCCTTCGCCTTCATCGTCGCGCGTCGTGACCGTCGCGGCCGTGGTCTTCGGCAGGCAAAGGTCGAGTTTCCGCGCCACACGCTCGTCTACATGATGCTTGTGCTCATGGTCTGGTTCACCGTGACCACGCTGTTCGCGATCGAGCCCGAGGCCGCCATGGCCCAGTGGGAGAAGGTGATGAAGGTGTTCGTGCTCATCCTCCTGGCCGGCGTTCTGATCCGCACCCGGGAGCAGATCAATGCGTTGCTTTGGGTCCTCGTGCTCTCGGTCGGCATGTTCGGGGTCAAGGGTGGGGTGTTCACGATCCTGACGGGAGGTGTGCACAAGGTCTACGGGCCCCCGGTGGCAGCTTCATCTCGGACAACAACGCCATTGCCGTCGCGTTGGTGATGGTGGTTCCGTTGATGTTCTACCTGGGCTCGACTGTCGAGCGCCGGATGATCAAGTGGGGCCTCGGCGCGGCCGCGCTCCTGTCCATGGTCGCGGTGCTCGGCAGTCAGTCGCGAGGCGCGTTGCTCGCGGTGGGGGCAATGAGCGTTTTCCTGTGGCTCAAGGCGCCGCAACAAGATCGTCTTCGGGTTGATCCTGTTCGGGAGTCTCGTGTCGGCCATCATGTTCATGCCGGACGTGTGGGAGACCCGGATGAGGTCGATCGAGAACTACGAGGAGGACGGGTCGGCGATGGGGCGCATCAACTCCTGGACGATGGCGTATAACCTCGCCAATGCCCGGCCTATCGTCGGCGGCGGATTCGAGATATACACGCGCCAGGTGTTCCAGCAGTACGCGCCGAATCCGGAAGACGTCCACAGCGCGCACAGCATCTATTTCCAGATGCTCGGAGAGCATGGCTATGTCGGGCTCATCCTGTTCCTTGCCCTGGGATTGATGGGGTGGGTCACCGCGCGCAGAGTGATCGCGCGCAGCCGCGACGCGCCCGAGAACGCGTGGGCCGGTCAGTTGGCGCGGTCGATCCAGGTATCGCTGATCGGGTTCGGGGTGGGCGGCGCCTTTGTGAACATCTCCTACTGGGAGCTGCAGTACTACGAGCTGATATTGCTCGTGGCGGCCCACAGGCTGGTGACTGCCAGAACCGGCGCGGGAGGACAGGTCAGCGTCAAATCCGCCAACGCGCATGGGGCTGTTCCTCCTGACCACTTCGCCGGCGGGCGCCTGGCGCGCAGCGAGAGCACAGGCGCCCGCCCGACCGTCATCGTCCCGCGTGCTATTCAACTCGTACGAATTTCTCTTCGGCTTCCTTCCCCTGGCTCTGGCAGGGTTCTACCTGCTCGGGCGCCTGGGCCTGCTGTACACCAGTGCGGCGTGGCTCACGCTGGGATCGCTGTTCTTCTACGGCTACTGGAATCCGAAGTACCTCCTGTTGCTGCTCGCGTCCATCATCGTCAACTTCCACCTGGGTCGCGCGATCAGTCGCCTGCGCCAACTCGGTCGTGCCCGCGCCGCGAAGCAGGTGCTGACGTTCGCGGTCGCCGCCAACCTCGCCACGCTCGGTTATTTCAAGTACGCCAACTTTTTCATCGAATCGCTGCGGCAGTTCGCCGGGATCGACATTCCCCTGGCAGCGGTCGTCCTGCCGCTTGGAATTTCGTTCTTCACGTTCACCCAGATCGCCTTTCTCGTCGACACGTGCCAGGGCAAGGCATCGGAGCCGCGGCTTCGTTCCTACGCGCTGTTCGTCACCTACTTTCCCCATCTCATCGCCGGGCCGGTGCTGCATCACTCGGAAATGATGCCGCAGTTCGCCGAGAAGTCGACCTACCGGTTTCAGGTGCAGAACTTCTCGGTCGGCGCGGCTTTCTTTCTCGTCGGACTGTTCAAGAAGGTGGTCCTCGCCGACGAGATCCAGCCGTTCGTGGGTCCCGTGTTCGAAGCGGGCCCCGGCCACGCGCTCACGGTGATCGAGGCCTGGGGCGGCGCTCTCGCCTACACGCTGCAGCTTTACTTCGACTTCTCCGGTTACTCCGACATGGCAATCGGCTTGTCGAAGATGTTCAACGTCGACCTGCCCCTCAATTTCAACTCGCCGTACAAGGCCACGAGCATCATCGACTTCTGGCGGCGCTGGCACATGACGCTGTCCCGCTTCCTTCGCGATTATCTCTACGTCGGCCTGGGCGGCAACCGGAAAGGGCCGATCCGGCGCTACGCGAACCTCCTCGTGACCATGCTTCTGGGCGGCTTGTGGCACGGGGCCGGCTGGACGTTCATCGTGTGGGGCGGCGTGCACGGCGTGCTGCTCGTGATCAATCACGGCTGGCGCAATGTGCGATCGCGGTGGCTCGGTCATGACCTTTCGCGGTCGAGCGCGGCGGGCCGCATGGCCGCGGTGCTCGCCACCTTCACGGCGGTCGTCATTGCCTGGGTGTTCTTTCGCGCGACGAGCTCTCGCCGGAGCGCTTGGACGTGCTGGCGGGCCATGTTCGGGTCGAACGGGCTCGTGCTGCCCGTGGAGTGGCAGAGTCCCCTCGCGACTTATCTGCCGATGGCAGTCGACCATTGGCGATTCGGCGCGCTCGAGGCGTTCGGCGGGCTCCGCCAATGCGTCTGGAGCGCGGCGCTTCTCGCCATCGTCTTCTGCATCCCGAATTCGCAGACGCTCGTCGGAAGATTCGAGACGATGCCGCGCTCGCGCGGCGACACGCGCTCGCGAGTGGGCCTGGTGCGCCACGGGCTTCGCCTCCGCGCTCGTGTGCGTCGTCGCCGCGATCAACGACTCCCGCGGCGTTTCGGAGTTCATCTACTTCAATTTCTGACGGCGCATGAGGAAATTCGTATCCGCCACCGGTTGGATGATGCTGGGCGTCGTCCTCGCCCTGGCGCTGCTCGAGATCGTGCTCCGGTTCCTGCCGGTGCCCATGGGTCTCTACCGGACCCAGCGGTACGACGAATGGCCGCTCCGGAGCTACGAGCCGAAGCTCCCGTATACGTATTCGAAGTCCTGGGCTCTTCGCAACGCGCACCGCGGGATGACGAACAACTACGGGCATATCGCGCCGTTCGACTTCCACAAGGACTCGGCGCCGGTGATCGTGTTGGGCGACAGCTTCGTCGAGGGGCTGATGAACGCGTACCCGGAGACGTTGCAGGGGCGGCTCGGCGCGCTCCTGGGCGACCCGCAGAGCGTGTACGGATTGGGCGTGAGCGGCTTGTCGATCAGCGACTACCTGGCGTTGTCGCGCCTTGCGCGGGACGAGTTCAAGCCCGCGGCCGCGGTGTTCCTGCTCTCCGATGGCGACATTTCGGAAAGCATCCTGCGACCAGACCGGGCACTATTGGTTTTCGGCGAGAGGCGATGGCGTTGCGTTGAACTATCGTCCGCTCGACAACGACAGCATCTTCCGCACCATCCGCATGCGCATCGGCGACATCTCGCTCTATCGCTATCTGCAGGTGAACCTCGGGCTGTCGCTGCCGCGTCTTTCCGCGTGGCCGAAGCGCGAAGCTCCTGCAGCAGCGCCGAAGGCGGCGGAGCGCACGGACGCGTCCCTCTATCCGGTCGTCGACTACTTTCTCCGCAACCTTCCGGCGACGCTGGGTCTTCCTCCGCGGTGCGTCGTGTTCCTGCTCGATTCCGACCGTTATGCGATCTACAAGCCGGAGCTGGCGTCGAAGCGACTCGACGATCCGCAGCTGCGCGGCTATTTCCAGCGGGAGGCGACGGCCCGGGGTTTTCGGGTGGCGGACCTCGATCCGATATTCCGGGAAGCGTATGCGCGCGACCAGGTCAAATTCGACTACTGGCCGCTCGATCGGCACTGGAACGGCGTGGGGCACAACGTCGCGGCGACGACCGCCTACCGGCTCCTGCACGACACGCCAGGCGATAGCTGCCGCCCCGGCAAACGGGTCGCGACGCAATGAATGCCGGCATCAGGGCCGTGCTCCGAACGCTTTCGCCGGCGGGTCGCGCGCACGACTCTCCATCCTGATCTTTCATCGCGTGCATCCGGTGCCGGACTCGCTGTATCCGGATGAGCCGGATACGCGAAGGTTCACCGAGATTCTCGACTGGGCGGCGAACTGGTTCAATGTGTTGCCGCTCCCCGAGGCCGTCGAGAGATTGCGCAGCGGGTCGCTGCCCGACCGTGCCGCCGCGATAACGTTCGACGACGGCTACGCCGACAATTGCGTCGTGGCGCTGCCGATCCTCCGGCAGCACGGCATGCACGCAACGTTCTTCGTCGCCACCGCGTTCATGAACGGCGGCCGCATGTTCAACGACACCGTCATCGAAGCCGTGCGGCGCGTCGCAACTCCGGAATTCGACCTCGAGGGCGCGAAGCTCGGGGTCTTTCGAACCGGATCGCTCGCCGAGAAACGCGAGACCGTCGAGGCCATTCTCGACAGGATCAAGTACCTGCCTCAAGGCGAGCGGGACGACGCGGTGAACGCGATCAAGGCTGCCGCAGGGGTTCCTCTGCCGGACGATCTCATGATGAGCGACGACCAGGTGCGTCGCCTGCGCGATGCCGGGATGGAGATCGGCGCCCACACGCGAACGCACCCCATCCTCGCGAGATGCACACCTTCGGTCGCGGAAGCCGAGATCGCCAACGGGCGCGACGATCTCGGCGCCTTGCTGGGACGCCCTCCGCGGCTATTCGCTTACCCCAACGGCAAACCCGGGCGGGACTACGCTCCGTCGCACGTGGACATGGTGAAGCGACTGGGGTTCGAGGCTGCCGTCTCGACGTCGCCGGGCGCTGCCAGGACCGGCGACGATGCGTTCGAGCTGCCGCGCTTTACTCCCTGGGCGCGTCGACGCCTGCAATTCGGCGTGCGCTTGCGCAGAATCTCGCCGCGAATCGGACGGCCCGCGCAGAGGAGCTCGCGCAGTGAAGTCAGTTCTTCGGCGGCGGAGCGCTTTCAGATGAAACCGCATCGGGAGCGGCGGGCGGCTTGCTGGCGGTCGGCGGCGGATCCTGCCATTTGCCGGCCTTGCGTCAAGAGATTCTTCAGGCCGTCGAGCTCGTAGCCGAGCTCGCGCGCCTTGTAAGCCTGCAGGCGCGCCTTGTCGTACTCCTGCGCCTGAAAGTAGGCCAGGCCGAGGTTGTAATTGAAATTGCCGCTGGAGAGGCCGAGCGTTCGAGCCATCTCGAGCTGGTCGACGGCGGCCTTCTTTGTCCGACCCGCATCAGGAACAGTCCATAGACCATGCGCACTTGCGGATCATCGGGAGCGAAACGGAGGGCGCGGTTGAACCAGCACTCGGTCGAGTACCGGACACCGAAGGGTTTCGCTGTCTTTTCACGGAGGGCGAGGTCCATTACCGACTTCAGCGCCCTTGGATGGTTCGGAAATGCGCGCAGCGTGTAGTCGATGTCCGGGCCGGGCCGGTCCTGGCTCGTGCCGCGTATCAGGAGCTCGTTCTCCCGCGAGAAGTGCGCGCCCTCTACGAGATGCTTCTGCTCGATGGTTGCATGGCGGTAGTCGTACGGGCCGTACTGTCCGGGAGGTGCAAGCGGACCGCATCGCTGATCGTCGAGAGCCGCTTCGACCTCCGACGCGGCCATGCTCGCGGGGGACGCGAGGAGCAGCGCCGAAAGGCCGAGCGCGCTTGCGGCGAAAACAATCATCGGCTTCGAATATCGGTGTGAATTCATAGACATGGCAAAGTTCCGTGCAATCCTGTCGTGGTGCGGGCCGCGGCCATTTTACCCGTGCATTGACCCCCTCGATGCCTGCGAAGTTCGAATATTGCACAATCCATGCCTGCAATCCATTTGCGTTTTCGGATCCGCGAGCCTGAAGCCGGGCGCTGACCGATGAGCCTCCGCGCCCGCGTGGTGTCGGGGCTCTTCTGGATCGGGGGCACGCGCCTCATTGGTCAGATCCTGACCTGGGGCATCACCATTGTCGTGATTCGGCTGCTGACCCCGGGGACTACGGTCTCCTCGCAATGGCGACGGTTTTCATGGGCTTCCTGTCCCTGGTCGCGGAAGCCGGCCTCGGGCCTGCGCTGACCCAGGCGCCCAAGCTCGACGACCAGACGTTGCGGCGCATCTTCGGCGTGGTGATAGTCGTCAATTGCACTCTGTTCGCGCTGCAGTTCGGCACGGCGCCTCTGGTTGCGAAATTCTTCGACGAAGACCGGCTGGTCCTGATACTCCGCGTGCTGGCGGTCAATTTCCTGGTGACGATCTTTTCGGTGGTCCCGGGGGCACTGCTGATGCGAAAGCTCGACTTCAGACGGGTGTCGCTGATCGGATTGGCGGGATCGATCATCGGCAGCCTGACATCGCTAGCGCTGGCGAACGAAGGCTACGGCGTATGGGCGCTCGTCGTCAGCAACCTCGTGTCGACGGCGGTCGCGATGATCGCGGTCAACGTGGTCTCGCCGTATTCTGCGCTGGCCGGAATTCTCGCTGCAGTGGAACGCGCCGTCTCATCGTGGTGGGGTCGCAGGTGACCGGCGCCCGCACCCTGTATTTCATCTATTCGCAAGCGGATGTCTTCATCGGTGGAAGGATCTTCGGCAAGGACCTGCTGGGCTTCTATTCGATAGCGCTTCATCTCGCGTCGCTGCCGGTGCAGAAAATTTCGTCCATCGTCAATCAGATCGCCTTCCCGGCGTTTGCCGAGGCGCAGCACGATGCAAGGGCGGTCACCTGGCACATGCTCAAGGGAATTCGCCTGCTGAGCTTCCTCTCCTTTCCGGTGTTGTGGGGAATATCGAGCATCGCCCCGGAGATCGTGGCGGTCCTGCTGGGTTCGAAGTGGGAGTCCGCCATCGTGCCGCTGCAAGTGCTCCCGCTGGTGATGCCCGTCACGATATTGAGCCCTTTCCTCAACACGGCGTTTCAAGGAATCGGCAAGTCTTACATCGTCCTCAGGAATGCGATGACGGCCTGCGTGATCCTGCCGGCTGCGTTCTGGATCGGCGCCCACTGGGGACTGCTGGGAATGAGCCTCGCCTGGCTCATCGGCTTTCCGCTCGTGTTCTATCTCAATCTGCGGCGCATGTTGCCGCTCGTGGGGCTCAAAGTGTCGAGCGTCTGGCGGCCGCCGGATGGCCGACGTTGGCCGCGGCGGTAATGTATGCTTGCGTGGCGTTGACGCGTCACGTCCTCGCCGGCACCGTGCCCGAGCTCGTGCTGACGGCTGCACTGATCGCGGCGGGGCCGCCATCTACGTCGCGATCACGCTGGCGACGAACAGGAACGGCGTGCGGAAGTCGTCGAGCTCTTCCGGAAGCAACCCGCGCCGGGCAAGGCGTCTTAGGCATCCTGCGCGCGGGCGATTACGCCTTCTGACACTTTCGTCGAACGCGCCGAACAATGGCATAAATTTCAAGAATGGTCGGCGATTTCCTGCGCTCCCTCAAGTCCGAATGCCTGGAATGGCATCGGTCTTTTCTTGCCGCGATTCCCGGAGAAATCGGATGCAAGGTAAGGAACTGCCTGTACGGCTACCAGGCGGAGCGCGGATGCCGCGTGCTGCGCGGCGTGACGATCTATTTCCCCGAGCGGTTGAAGCTCGGCCGCAATGTCGGCATCAGTCCCCATTCGCAGTTCAACGCCGCGGGCGGCATCGAAATCGGTGACGACACGCTGATCGGTCCGGGATGCACGTTCTGGTCCGTCAATCACCGGATTCGACGACAGCACGCGTCCCGATACGCCTGCAAGGCTGCACGATGCGCAGGGAGATTGTCGTCGGGCGGGATTGCTGGATCGCGGCGCGCGCCATCGTGCTGCCCGGCGTGCACATCGGCGACGGATCGGTAGTGGCAGCGGGCGCCGTGGTCAACCGTACCTGCGAGCCCGGATCGATACTCGCTGGCGTGCCGGCGAAGGTGATCGGATCCCGGGAGAGCGCGGGCGATTTGAATCGTGAACGGGCGGAGCACCAAGGCTGACGGCAGAATTGGCACGAAATGTGCTAATTTTGCAGGCTGCTTTGCAGATTACGCTGCATCTCCCGTCCGGGCACAATGATTTCGAGGTAACCATGAGTCTCCTACAAAGAATCCAACGCAAGGCACGGCGCGAGCTATTGACGCGCACCGCCGGAGTCAGGGGTGCGGCGAAAGCGGCGATCATCGGCTGCGGCCAGATCTCGCCCGATCACCTGTCGGCGTTCCAGGAATCCGGCGTCGCGACCGTCGTCGCCGTGAGCGACATCCGCGCGAGCGCGATGGCGTCCCTGTTGCGGCACTACCCGACCGTGCGCGCCTTTCGCGACTATCGGACGATGATCAACGAAGCTCGACCCGATGTCGTGTCCATCTGCACCTGGCCGCAGCATCACCTCGAGATCGTGCGCGCCGCGGCGCAGCTCGGCGTCAAGGGCATCCCTGTGCGAAAAGCCGATGGCCCTCACGATGTCCGAAGTCGACGAAATGATCGAGATCTGCAAGAACGCGGGCGTCAAGCTCGCGATCGGCCACCAATACCGTTTCCATCCGTACTTCATTCATGCCGCGGGCGTAGTCGCGAGCGGCGCGCTTGGAAAGCTCTCCGAAGTCCGCGGCAACATCAAGGACTCGGTGGCGAACAACGGCCCGCATTTGCTCGACACGATCCGCTTCCTGCTGGCCGACCGGCCGGTCGAGCGGGTAGTCGCGACGTTCGAGCGCGGCGGCAACAAGCAGAATCGGGGCTGGCCCGTCGAGGACGGCGCTCGCGGCGAGCTCACGTTCGACGGCGGTCTCGTCGCCAAGGTCGCGCTCGGGCGATTTTTCGCCGACCTTCTTCGAAATCGAAATCGTCGGCGAGAAGGGGTCGCTCAAGGTCGATCTCGAAGGCGTGCGGGTGGATGGAAAGGTCGCGCTGGCGCACGACTCCGATGCCGCGTGGTATGCCTGCCGGCGCGCGCAGTTCACCGAGTTCGTCAAATGGACCACAGGCAAGAGCTCGTCTTACAGCGCCAATGCCGATACGAGCGCGCGCTCGGCGGAGCTGGCGCTCGCGATGTACGAATCGGGGCGCCGCGCGGCACCCGGAGCTGCCGCTGGCGAACAAGGGTGACGTCATCAGGGAATTCTTCGGCCATCCCGAGGCGACCGAGCCGACGGTCATCGATCGCAGCCCTGCGGTCGTGACTCGCCCCATCGCGCGCGACGGCAGGCTCGCGATGGACGGGGGCAGCCCGCACTCGCGGCGTGGCCGTCGTCGGCCCCTCACTTCGGTTCGAGGCGAGGCCAAGGGACTTGCCCGCGTCATGATGTCGAAGCAGCTGGGCTCCACCGGCGGCACCGAGGTCGCGGCGCTCGAGCGCGAGTTCGCCAGGATCTACGGCGCGCCAAAGGCCGTCGCTTCCACGTCCGGAACGTCGGCGCTCCACGTCGCGGTCGCCGCCGTCAATCCCGATCCGTGCGACGAGATCATCACCACCGCAATGTCCGACATGGGCACGGCGATACCGATCCTGATGCAGAACTGCATCCCGGTCTTCGCCGACGTCGATCCGATCACGGGCAATCTCACCGCCGAGACCATCGCGAAGAAGATCACCCGCGCACGCGTGCCGTGATCGTCGTCCATCTGTTCGGCCGGCCGGCCGATCTCGGCCCGATCGTCGATCTCCTGCGGCCGAAAGGCATCGCGCTGATCGAGGACTGCGCGCAGGCTCACTTCGCCGAATACCGGGGCAAGAAGATCGGAACGTTCGGCGACCTCGGCTGCTTCAGCCTGCAGCAATCGAAGCAGATCACCTGCGGCGACGGCGGACTCACGCTCGTCAATCGCGAGGACCTGATCGAGCGCGCGAGCCTCTTCATCGACAAGGGCCGGAGCCGCAAGGCGGGCCGCGTGCACCTCTTCCTCGGCGCCAACTACCGGATGACCGAGTTGCAGGGAACGGTGGCAAGGGCGCAGCTCGCCAAGGGCCCCGGCCTGATCGCGGCGCGGCGGAACGCGGCGACGTCGCTGTCGGAGCGGTTGCGAAAGTTGCCCGGGATCATCGTGCCGCAGGATCCGGCCGGGACCAATCCCTCGTGGTGGCTGTACAACTTCCTGATCGACGAGCCGCGGGTGGGTGTGAGCGCCGGACACTTTCTGCGACGCATTGGGAATGGAGGGGGTGCCCGCGATGCGGCAGTACCTGCCGCGCCCGCTGTTCGAGGAGGACGTGATCGCGCAAGCGCAACACGTTCGGTACGAGCGGCTTTCCGTACAGCGCTGCTACCGACTACGTGCCGCCGAAGATCGAAGATCTGCCCGGCCTGCAGGAATTCTTCCGCCGCCAGATCATCCTCGCGTGGAACAGCCGCCTCACGGCTCGCCACGTGGACGGAGTCGCGAACGCCGTAGCGAAGCTCCTGGATGCCTCGAGCGCCCGCGAGCGAGGCTCGTCCGACCGGAGCGCGCGAAGGCTACCTTCCGAAGCGCGTCGAAAACCGGCCGTCCTGACGGACGCTTCGGCATCCCCGCGATCTCGACGACGCTCCCGATGGATGGCCGTCCGGCAGTTGAAGCGAAGCGCGAAGTTCGTGGTTCGCGCTGCGTCGAAGGGGTGGAGCTCCGCCGATCGAATCGCCGAGGACCTGCGTTCCTCGGCGTTCGCGGAAGGCGCGACGCTCCTCGTTCACAGCTCGCTGTCGTCGCTGGGATTCGTCGTGGGCGGGGCGCCGTCGGTGATCAGGGCCTTGCGCGCTGCCATCGGACCCGACGGCACGCTCGTCTTGCCGACGCATTCGTGGGAGCGCGCGGGACGCGGCGATTTCACGTTCGACCTCTGCGCAAACGCCGAGCTGCGTCGGCGCGATCTCCGAAGCGTTCCGGGCGATGCCCGGCGTGACCCGAAGCCTGCATCCCACGCATTCGGTGGCGGCGATCGGTCCGCGCGCGACAAGCAATGACGGAAGGCCACGAGCTCGCGTCGACGCCGTGCGGCGAAGGCACGCCCTACGCGAAGATCATTGACGCGCGCGCGCCAGATCCTGTTCCTCGGCGCGACCCTCGACCAGAACACGATGTTCCACACGCTCGAGGCGTTCGCGGCCGTGCCCTTACCTCATGCGCGGCGACAGCGAGGTGTTCGCCGTGACGGACGCAGACGGGCCGGTCACGCGAGTTCCGTTCCGGCGTCATGCGCGCGGTCCGGATCGGAGATTCGCCGCAACCACCGACCTTCTCGCCCAGAACGGCATCCTGCGGCGGGGCAACGGTCGCGGCCAGCACATCGTTGCTGGTCGAGGCGGCGCCCATGGCGGAATTGATGCGGGACCCTGCGCAAGGATCCCAACTACCTCGTCGCGTAACGCGCGATTGCCGGTCACTCCGACCGGCTGCCGGCTCAACGCGCCGTCTCGCCCTGCGAGCGCGCCGCCACCCCTGCGGTTTTCTCGATCACATAGCGCGGGCGACCCTTGGTCTCCATGTAGATCTTCGCGAGATACTCGCCGATGATGCCGATGCACAGGAGCTGGATGCCGCCCAGCAAGTAGATGGGCAGAACCGTCGATGCCCAGCCAGGGACCGCGTCCGTGGTGAACACGCGGATCCATAGCGCCCACAATGCGACGGCGAAGCTGCCGAGCGAGACCACGACTCCGATGCCGGTGATCATCCGCAGCGGCACCGCGAGAGAACGACGTGACTCCCCTGCCACGCGAGCGTCAGCATCTTGCGCATCGGATACTTCGATTCGCCGGCAAACCGTTCCTGGCGGTCGTAGGTGACGATCGAGCTCGCGAATCCGAGCTGCGGAATGATCCCGCGCAGGAACAGGTTGACTTCGGTGAACTCCTGCAGCGCAGCGATCGCGCGGCGGCTCATCAGCCGGTAGTCGGCGTGATTGAAAATCGCCTCCACGCCCATCAGCCGCAGCAGCCTGAAATATCCTTCGGCGGTGTGCCTCTTGAACATGGTATCGGTAGCGCGGCTCTTGCGCACTCCATACACGATGTCGCTTCCTCGCCGCGTGCGCAGCGAGCATTGCTTCGACCGCGCCGACGTCGTCCTGGAGGTCCGCGTCGATGGTGATCACCACGTCGCCCTCGGCCGAGAACAGCCCGGCGAGAAGCGCGTTCTGGTGTCCGCGGTTGCGCGAAAGCTTGATGCCCGGATGAGGAGCTTGCGCCCGCGAGCGATTCGATGATGCTCCACGTGCGGTCGCGGCTGCCGTCGTCGACGAAATAGATAGCGCTCCCCGAGGCGAGCTTGCCCGTGCTTCGAGCCTGCTCAAGATCGCGCCGAGCCGCCGCGCGGTCTCGGGCAGGACGTCTTCCTCGTTGAAGCACGGCACGACGATGGACGCACGCGGCGGCGCTGTCCAGGCAGCGGGCGTGCCATTCACCGTCGTGACGTTCGCTCCGGGCTCAAGCAACGGCATCCGGCAGTCCGGTCGCTCGCGGCGGCCGGGCCAGCCACTGTTCGAGCATCATCAGGATCCACACCATCTCGCCAATAATATCCGGCATGCTCACCGATGCGTTCGTCGAACAGTGCGCGCGACAGCGCGGGCTGGATGATGCCGCGGGCGGCGAGGGCGTCGACCGACGTCCGGGCGAACTCCGACAGCGCCCGGTCGCGCATGAGCCAGACGCCGAACGGCAGCCCGAAGCCGTGCTTTTTCTTGGCGATGATCTCGTCCGGCAGAAATCCGCGCAGCGCCTCCTTGAAGAAGTAGCGGAGCTTGCGCCCGCGGACTTTTCGTCGGGCGGCAAGCCGAGCGAGAAGTCGAGCAGCCGGTCGTCGAGAAGCGGAAAGCCCACGTCGACTCCGCCGAGCGATGCCGTACCGGTGACTTTCGGCAGGTCGTTGTCGGCGAGGATGTACTTCCACTCGTAGGCGAGCGTCCGGTTGAGCGTCGCCGCCGGTCCGGCGTCGCGGCAAAGGTCGCGAGCTCGTGCCGATGCGGCGCTGCGGGATCGATGCCTTTCGCGGAATTCCGGCGTGAACACGCTTGCCGGGCCGATGCGCGTCAGCAGGTTGTAAAGCTGCAGCCGCCCCGGAACGGGCGTCCGCGCGATCTCCACGTACCGCGCGCCCTTGCGGAGCAAGGGCACCGAGACAGCGGCAGGCCGAGCGCCAGCGGCTCGATCAGCGCGCGCTTCACGAGAGCGGGAACATGCTCGTAGGCAGTGAAGAGCTTGTCGCTCGCGTAGCGCGAGTTGCCGCCGAAGAGCTCGTCGCCGCCATCGCCGGCGAGCATCCGTCGTCACGCCCGCTTCGCGCGCGATCTTGGCGCAGAAAAACGCCGGCAGCGCCGATGAGTTGCCGAACGGCTGATCGAACGACGATGCGACATAGCGGGATGCGCTCGACGAGATCGTCGGGCGTGATGTAGTACTCGTGATGATCGGTGCGGAACCGCCGTGCCGCGATCCGCGCGTACTCCATTTCGTCGTACCCGGCGGCATCGAAGCCGATCGAAAACGTCTTCACCGGCTGACCCGTGACGCGGCTGACCATGCCCGCGACGGTCGAGCTGTCCGTGCCGCCGCTCAAGTAGCAGCCGATCGATTCGCCGGCGAGCTGGTCGGTCACCGCTGCGGCGAGCGCGCCCAGGAATTTTTCCTTGCGTTCCGCAAACGGCAACGCGACGAGATCGAAGCGAGGCTGCCAGTGGCGCTCCACGCTGACGGTCTCCGCGGTCGCGACGACCCGATGCGCGGCGTCGAGACGCGGCGACGCCCCTGAAGATCGTGCGCGGCGCCGGAATGAAGTGATGGTATGCATAGTCGAAGATCGCCTGCGCGTCGGTCTCGTCGGCGCCGGGCACTTCGTCGGCGCGGCTCGCGAACGAGATGACGCCGTCGCTTCGCGCGGAAGCAAAGCTGGCGCATGGCGAAGCGATCGACCGCGGCGATCGCCCGCTTCTGCGCGAGATCGACGAGCACGATCGACCATGCTCCGTGCGCGAGCGCGAACATTTCCGGTCCGCGCTCGCGATAGGCTTCGATCCATCCTGCCGCGGCGCCGTCGCGCATCGGCACTATCGGCGGCGGCGCGCGAATCGAGACCGCGGAACGCCGACCGCCACGCAAACCAACGCCCCCTCGTGGCGAAGCGCTCCCGAAGCGTCCCGAGGCCGCGACGGCGATGCCCGGTCCCGCTGCGGCATTGAGGTTCGCGGCATCCGTCGTCGTCCGTTCGATCACCGGGACAGGCCCGCATGCTCGAGGTCGATCGTCGCCGCCAGCGTATTCGCCGAGCGCAACACGAGCTCGCGATGGCGCTGCGCGACGCCGCCCGTCAGCATTGCGCGCCGCGCCCGCGAGCTTCGCGGGCGGCCTCCTGACTAGCCTCGTTGCCGCGCTCAACAGAGCACCTCGGCGGGGCCCGGATGACTCAGGAATCCCGTGCGGGCTCGCGGTGAGTCCATACGCGCCCGACTGGAACACGACGACGAGGTCGCCGGGCTGCGCTTCGGCGAGGTCCATGCGATCGGCGAGGAGATCGAGCGGCGTGCAGAGCGGTCCGACGACGGACGCGGTCTCCCGCCGCGAGCCTTCGATTCGATTGCCGATCTCCACCGGATAGTTCTTGCGGATGACCTGGCCGAAGTTGCCCGAGGCGGCGAGATGGTGATGCAGGCCGCCGTCGGTCACGAGGAACACGTGGCCCCGCGAAATTTTCCGGTCGACGACGCGGCAAACATAGATGCCGGCAGGGCCGACCAGGTAGCGGCCCAGCTCGATCACGAGGCGCGCCTGCGGCAGCGCGCTTTGCGCAGTGGGCGACGAGATCGGCGAGATTCGCGCCGATCGGTGCGAGGTCGAGCGGTTCCTCGCCGGGAAAGTACGGAATGCCGAAGCCGCCGCCGACGTTCAGCACTTGCACCGGCGCCGGCGCCGCCGCGGCGAGCCGGATCGCGAGCTCTACGGTTTTTCGCTGCGCTTCGCAGATCGACTCCGCCTTCAGGTTCTGCGATCCGCTGTAGATGTGAAAGCCCTCGAAGGCGAGGCCGCGGCGGCCGATCTCCTCGAGCAGCGCGGGCACGATTTCCGCGTCCACGCCGAACTGCTTGGGGCCGCCGCCCATCTTCATGCCCGACGACTTCAGCTCGAAGTCTGGATTGACGCGGACCGCGACGCGCGCGCGGAGGCCGCAGTGTCGCGCGACAGGCGCGCGAGGATGTCGACTTCGCGCGCCGATTCGACGTTGACCAGAATGCCGGAGGCGAGTGCCTGGGCGAGCTCGCTTTCGCTCTTGGCCGGTCCCGCGAAGCTGATCTCGCGCGGAGTCATGCCGGCGTCGAGCGCAACCTTCAAGCTCGCCGCCGGAGCGCGACGTCGATCCCGTCGACGATGCCTGCCATGAACGCGACGAGCGCCGGCATCGGATTGGCTTTCATCGCGTAATGCAGCTTGACCGCGCGACGGAACGTGCCGCCGGAGTTCCGCGATGCCGGCGCTCGATCACGCGGCGGTCGTACGCATAGAACGGCGTGCGTCCGACCGCGTCGGCGAGGCGCGTGAGCGGCATTCCGCCCACTTCGAGGCAATCGTCGGCCACGGTCCAGCCGGAGCGTGCGCAGTGCCTGGGGACGCTCAAGTTCCCGGCTCCGTGAATTCGGCGCAAAGCACTTTGCGATCGATCTTGCCGTTGGGATTGCGCGGCAGCGGTCCCGGCCGGATGTCGATGCTTGGCCGGCACCATGTACGCCGGGAGGCGTTCCCGGCACTCCTTCAGGAGCGTGGCGGCATCGAGCGTGCTCTCGGGCATCGGCGTGGCGACGACGCCGATCGCTTGCCCGAGCGTCGGGTGCGGCACGCCGAACGCCGCGGCCTCGCCGACCAATGTCGTCGCATAGAGCACCTCCTCGATCTCGGTGGGGCTCACGCGATAGCCGGACGTCTTGATCATCTCGTCGCGCCGGCCGATGAAATAGAGGAAGCCGTCGGCATCCATGCGCACCGTATCGCCCGAGAATACCGCGATCTCGGGCAGCACGAGCCCGGCTTCGCGCCCAGGCAACGGCCGGAAGCGCTCGGCGGTCTTTCCGGCGTCGCCCCAGTAGCCCATGGCGACGAGCGCGCCCCGATGGACGAGCTCGCCGGGCTCTTCGGGCGCGCAAGGCGTGCCGTCTTCGCGCAACACCAGGATTTCCGCATTGGGGATCGCCTTGCCGATCGAATCGGGCCGGCGATCGACCTCCTCGGGCGGCAGGTAGGTCGAGCGGAATGCTTCGGTAAGTCCGTACATGAGATACGGCCGGCTGTGCGGCAGCTTCTCGCGCAACGCATTGAGCGTTTCCCGCGGCATCCGGCCGCCGGTGTTCGCGAAGTAGCGGAGATGACCGGCGATCGCCTCGGGCCACTTCAGCTGCGACAGCTGGATGTAGAGCGGCGGCACTGCCGTCAAGCCGGTTACGCGCTCGCGCGACGAGCGCGTTGATCACGTCGCTGCGGAAGCAGGTAGTTGATGAGGACGACGCGCGGCACCGACGTGAAACGCGGTGGTGAGCTGGCTGAAGCCGGCGTCGAACGACAGCGGCAGCGCCGCCAGCAGCGTGTCGTCGGCGTGGTTGCCCAGGATAGGACGCGACGCTCTTCGCGCCGGCGACCATGTTCCGATGCGACAGCACCACGCCCTTGGGCTTGCCCGTGCTGCCGGACGTGTAGAGGATCGCCGCCATGTCGACGTCGACGATGCGGTGGCCGGCGCGGCGGGGGCGTCGAGGAGGGCGCCCCAGTCGATGAACTCGACGCCCGGAGGTGGCGCAAGCGTCACCTTCCGTCCCGTCACGACGACGTGACGCAACTCGGGACACTCGGGCAGGATGGCGACGATCGATGCGAGACGCTCGGGCGAGGTCACGAGGAGCCGCACGTTGCAGTCGCGCAGGATGTAGCCGACCTGTTCCGGCTTGAGCAGCGGATTGAGGGGGACGAACACGCACCCCGCTTCCGCCGCGCCAAAGCACGCGACCACCGTTTCGATGCGCTTGTCGAGATAGATGCCGACGCGATCCGAACGGCTGCAGCCCGTATCCCAGCACGCCGGAGGCGAAAGCATCGATCCGACCTGCGAGCGTGGCGTAATCCACCGCTTCGTTGCCCAGCGTCAGCGCCGCATGCTGGGGCGCCCGCAGCGCTCCGGCGGTGACGAGTTGGTGGAGCAGCGTGGCTTCGGTCATGAGGGTACGCGAACGCGAATCGGCGAAGGTCGGTCGCGCAGGGGCGAACGAAGGTAAGCAAAGCAAGGATTGGACCAGTTTCGGGGCTGCGATGCCACTGGAATGACGACGCTTAATGCCATAATGAAACCGTGTCGCGGCGGAGCATACCGCCCCGTTGGCGCAAAATTGCCTGCACCTCCCCCATGCGCTGGCGAGTCTATCCGATAAGCGAGTTCGACCGCCTGACGTCCGCCTGGAACGCGCTCAACGCGGCGGCCGGCGATCTGCCGTTCCTGCGCTCGGAGTTCCTCGTGCCTGCGTTGCGCGAATTCGGGACGGGAAGCGAGATGCTCGTGACGTACGGCACTGGCGACGATCACGCCGCGATGGGCATGCTGCGGCGCCTGCGCCCGGGATGTGGGAGACGTTCCAGCCGTCGCAATTGCCGCTCGGCGCGTTCCTGCTGCGCAACGGGATCGCCCATCGAGGGCATTCTCGAGGGCCTGCTCCGTTCGTTGCCGGGGCCTTGCCGTCGCCGTGGGCTGACCCAGCGGGACCCGGCCGTCATGGCGCGCCCCCGATTCGCTGCTCGTCGAAACGCTCGACTACATCGAGACGGCCACGCTGACCCTCGCTGGAACGTTCGACGATTACTGGGCGGCGCGCGGCAAGAATCTGCGCCACAACGTCAAGCGGCAGAAGGCGAAGCTGCAGGAACAGTCGGTGCCGCTCAAGCTCGACGTGATCGATACGCCGGAGCGTGTCGCGGGCGCGATCGCCGACTATGGGCGACTCGAAGGCTCGGGCTGGAAGGCGCTCAAGGGGACGGCGGTGGCCCTCGACAACGCGCAGGGCCGGTTCTATTGCGCCGTGTTCGAGACCTACTGCCGGATGGGGAAGGGGCGGATCTTCCGCTATCTCTTCGGCGATCAGGTCGTCGCCATGGACCTCTGCATCGAGAGCGGCGGCGCGCTGGTCGTCCTCAAGACGACGTACGACGAAACCGTGAAAGTGGTGTCGCCCGCGACGCTGATGCGCCATGAAATCATGAGCAAGCTCTTCGACGAGGGCCGCATCGCCCGCATCGAGTTCTACGGCAAGGCGATGGAGTGGCATTTGCGCTGGACGGGCAACGTGCGCATGCTCATCACGTGAACCGCTATCGCTGGAGCGGCCTGAAGCGCCTTCGCTTCGCGCTTGGGCGCAAGGCGCGGCGCGATATGGCGGAAATCTCGAACGATGGCGTGACGAAAGGCGGCCCCGTGACATCATCGCGCGGGCCGCCCACCGAGGCGCGCATAGCCTTAGAGTTTCCTTCCCCCGTCCGCGAAAGGGGTGCTTCACGCGCCTCGACAGTGTGTGCAGCGCGGCGATCACCGGGCCGCGGTACGCGTTGGCGTGGTACATCTCGCGCACGCCGGTGATCCATGGCCGCTGCGACTCGTTGAGCGAGCCATAGATCTCGACGCGCCTCACGTTCGGGCTCGCGGCTGTAGAGCGACTCGATGAAGTGGCGCCTGAGGAACATCCCGGGCGCCACGCTTCGCAGCTGCTTCGTTGTGCGTCGTCTTGAGGAGATAGGCCGTCCCGTCGGCGATCACGGCGAGACAGGCGGCGGCGACCTCGTCACCGAAGCGCAGCACGTAGATCCGTCCCCTCCCGTCGCGGCAATAGGATTCCATGGTTTCGCTGTAGAAGCGCCACTGCTGATTGCCGCGGACGAGCGCCAGTGCCGCCCTTGGCTTTCCAGCCCGCGCTTTCGAGATCGGCATAGTGACCGATGCCGGCGGCCACGCCGCCGTCGGCGTCGTGCACCTCGAGTGTGACGGGCCCGTGCTCGCGCTCGATCTTGTGCGTGCGGCGCCGCAGGTTGGCATTCAGGTTCTCGCTGCGGCTCGCGAGGTATTCGGGAAGCGACGGCGGAAGCTCGATTGTTCCGGTCGCGATGTACCGCAGCGAGCGAAGGATGCGCGCCGTCGCTTGGGCCTCGTCACGAGCAGCGGATCGAGCTGCGTGAGCGACGGCGAGGACGACGTGGCCCGGCTGCTGCCTGACGAGAGAGTCCGCGAGCTCGGAAAGGTCGAGACCGGGCCGCTGCAGCCAGGGTCCGACGGGAGTTGCGAGGGCTGGAACGTCTCGACGACCGACGCGCCGCGCATCCGGAGCACACACGATGGCGGCCGTTCCGCTCTCGTCGTAGGCAATGGCCGAGCTGCTCGCTCGCCGGCGCCGAAATGTCGCAGCGCCGCTCCGGTGAATGCCGCCGAAAGCAGCGGCAGGCGAAACGTCGCTGCGTTGAATTCGTCCCAGGCGGCTCCGATTTCCGCGGAAGTGCCGGCCGGTTGGAATTCCCAGCGGAAACCCGCTCATGTTTCCACCGTGGCCAGGATCTCGCGCAAAGTATCTGCCATGACGGCGAGATCGTCCAGTTCGAGATCCTGGTGGCAACCGAGCTGGAACACGTGCACGGCCCAGTCCGAACCCGTGTCCCCGCGCCATCATCGGAATGTCCGGCCAGACGTCGTCCCAGCGAAAAACGGGAACACCGGCGCTGCGCACTCGCTGATAGATACGCGCCGGAGCTTCGACCCACAGGGGAAGACATAAGGCGCCGCCTGCTCGGGAAGGTCCGGCCGCATCACCCGCGTGCCCGGCAGGTCAGCGAGGAGCGCCGCGAGGTGGCGGTAATTCCGGCGCCGGCGGGCGACGATCCGCCCGCGGCGAGCCGTGTGGGCAATCCACCGGGACCAGAGCGACGCGCCGCCCCAGAGCTTCGAGTCCGGCGCGAACTCCGCCATGCTGCGCGTCAGGCGCGTCGAGAGGTTCTCCGGTCGCGATCGTGGCGGGACGCCGCCGTCCGCGCAACGCATCCGCCGCAGCGAATCCGGCGGTGATCACCCGATTCATGCCAGGCAGGCGGTTGTGCTGCGCGCCCGTCTCCACCGTGTTGGCGATGATCCGGAGCTGGTCAGCGACGCTTCGCGGGGCGAGCATCGGCGCGCCGCGCGGGGCTTCGGCCGTACACGAGGCATCCCCATCGACGGTCGGGAGGAACTTGGTGAGGCTCGCGATCGCATAGTGGCCGTGGGCGCCGATCGGCTTGCCGTCCGCTTCACCGAACATGGCATGCGCGCAATCCTCGATCAGCGCGATGCCGCGTTCGACACAGAACTGACGAATTCGGGCCATGGGCTGCGGCAGCCGAAGTAGTGGGCGGCGATCATCGCGCGAACGCGCGAAAGGTCCCACTTCGCGAGCTCGGCGATGCGGGGGTTCCGTTTCGTCGAGTGGAAAGAACAGCGGCGTGGCGCCCAGGCGCGGCAACTGGGGCAATCATCGTCGGGCAATGGTAGGTCGGCACCAGCACGCGATCCCCTGGCCGGACACCGAGGTCGCGCAGCGCCAGCGCGATGGCCGCCCGTCCGCTGCTCGTGAACACGACATTGGGGCTGATCGAGGACACAGGGCAGGTCCGCTTGGCTCGGGCCGCTGAAGGCTGCCCAGCCGAAGAGTGGCAGGCGGGGCAGGCGGTGGAGGGAGATGTCGGAGCGCGGCATCGGGACCGCCCGAGAACATGAGGAGCGTCGAGGATCGCATGGGGACAATTCTCAAGCAAGGAGCATTCCCGGCTTCGATCCATTCCGCACGACTCGTTATACTTGCGGCTCCGCACGAGCGCGAAGCATGTGGCGGCATTTCGTCCGCGTTTTCATGCGGCGGTATTCCGGCGAGTTGTGGTCGACAGGAAGGAATCAGCGTTTGGACGTTCATTCGGAAGTGGTCGAAGGTGCTGCGAAGAGACCCTGAGCCTGAAGCCCGGCGGCGCACCGATGGCCGAGGACTCGCCCTTGCTGGGGCAATCCCCGAGCTCGACTCGATGGCGGTGGTCACGGTCATCACGACGCTCGAGGAGCGCTTCGGTTTCACCGTTGCCGACGACGAGATCGACGGCTCCACGTTCGCGACGGTCGGATCGCTGGTCGCCTTCGTCAAGTCAAGCTTGGCACCTGACGGCGATCCAGCCGTGCGCGCGCGCCGAGGGCTTCATGCTGCCGCTCGCGGGCGGCGGACGCTTCTGCCTGTTTCATCCGGCTGCCGGCCGCGGCGGCTGGGGGCCGCGGTCTATGTCCATCCTTTCGCGGAGGAGATGAACAAGTCGCGGCGGATGGCAGCGCTGCAGGCGCGAGCGTTGTCCGCGGCCGGCATTTCGGTCTTGCAGATCGACCTCGTGGGATGCGGCGACAGCGCCGGCGACTTTCGCGACGCGACGTGGCCCGCCTGGGTGGCCGACGTGGCCGACGCGGTTCGGTGGCTTCGCGCACGCGCGGGCTTCGCCCCGCTTCGTCTGGGGACTCCGGTCCGGCTGCCTCCTTGCCGTCGCGGCGGCGCAATGCTCGAATCGGCGCCGGATCTCGTCTTCTGGCAGCCGGTGATCTCGGGCCGGCAGCATTTGCAGCAGTTCTTGAGGCTCCGCGTTGCGGGCAAGCTCATCGGCCGCGCGGGCGCCGACCGGACGGGGACGGCCGAGCTTCGCGCGAGGCTCGAAAGCGGCGCGACGCTCGACATCGCGGGCTATGCGCTCGTCCCCGGCGCTGGCCATGGGGCTCGATGCGGCCGAACTCGCGCCGCTGCCGGCCGCGAGTGCGCGTTGCGTGGCTCGAGGTCTCGTCGTCGGAGTCCCCCGAGCTTTCTCCCGCTGCGCAGATGCGCGTGAGCGCATGGCAAGCCGCGGGGAGCGATGTGAGCCGAGCCGCGGTCGCGGGGCTTCCGTTCTGGCAGACGCAGGAAATTGCCGAGTGTCCCGGCGCTGATCGATGCGACGACGAATGCCGTGCTGCGGTGGTACGCATGAGCGCCGCCGGGGCCGTCCCAAGGCGCGAATAGGTCCTCTCGCTGAGGGACGGCGCGCCACAGGCCGAAGGTGCACCCATGACCACGGGTCGCCCCGAGCCCGAAGGTGCTCGGTGCCTTTCGTCGAGCGCCCGGTGCTGTTCGAGTGCGAGGGCGAGCGGCTCGTCGGCATCATCGCCGTTCCCGAAACCGCGCCGCTCGCGTCGGCGTTCTCGTGATCGTCGGCGGACCGCAATACCGTGCGGGCGCACATCGCCAGTTCGTGCACCTTGCGCGCCGTCTCGCCGCCGCCGGATTCCCGGCGATGCGCTTCGACTATCGCGGCATGGGCGACAGCACGGGCGCCGCGCGGACGTTCGAGGACTGCGGCCCCGATATCGCGGCGGCGATCGACGCGCTGCGAGCGAACTGTCCGGCAGTCGAGCGCGTCGTCCTGTGGGGCTTGTGCGATGCGGCCTCCGCGCGCGCTCGACTACTGGCAGTCGGCGCGCGAGATCCGCGCGTTGCCGCGATGGCGCTCCTCAATCCGTGGGTACGCTCGGAGACCACGCTCGCGAAGGCGCACATCAAGCACTACTACGCGCAGCGGCTCGTCTCGAAGGAATTCTGGTCGAAGCTCCTCGCGGGACGCTTCGCGCCGGCCGAGGCCGCTTGCCGCGTTCGCGCGGCAACGTCTGTGCACGCGCTGTCGCGTCCGCAACGAGCTGCCCGCCCGAGCCAAGCGAAGCGTTCCAGGACCGGATGGCCGCCGGGCTGCGGGCCTTTCCGGCGCCGTTGCTCCTGATCCTGAGCGGCGACGATCTGACGGCCAAGGAATTCCTCGAATACGCGCAGTCCGATGCCGGCTGGCAGCGGTCTCCTGCAGCGCGCCGGCCTCGAGCGGCACGATCTGCCCGCGCGCCGACCACACGTTTTCGTCGGCGGAGGCGGCGGACGAAGATGCTGAGTCGCGCACGCTTTCGTGGCTCGGCGTCTTCGGTGGCGATCGGGCCGCGATGAAGAAAGTGCTGATGGTCGCGTACCACTTTCCGCCGCTCGCCGGGAAGCAGCGGGATCCAGCGCACGCTGCGCTTCGCGCAGCAATTGCCGGAATTCGGCTGGGAGCCGATCGTACTGACGGCCGCACCCGCGCGCGTACGAGCGCACGAGCGACGATCTGCTGCGACGAAGTTCCAGCGCGGCTCACGGTCAAGCGCGCGTTCGCGCTCGACACCGCGCGGCAACTCTCCGATCGGCGGGCGTTACCTGGGATGGCTCGCGCGGCCCGACCGATGGATGACGTGGCGCTTCGGCGCCGTCAGTGCCAGGCCTCGCGCTCATCCGGCAGCACGCGCCGCAGGCGATCTGGTCGACGTACCCGATCGCGACCGCGCACGTGATCGGACGCGCGCTGTCGCGCCGCAGCACGCGGCTGCCGTGGATCGCCGATTTCAGGGACCCGATGGCGCAGGATGGCTATCCGGCCGATCCCGCCACGTGGAAGAGCTTCAAGGAGATCGAGGCGCAGGCCGTCGCCGACGCGCGTCTCGCCACGTCTTCACCACCCCAGGCGCGGCGCGCGAATACCAGCGGCGCTACCCGGCTGCCGCGGATCGCATCCGCGTGCTCGAGAACGGATTCGACGAAGAAAGCTTCGCGGGACTCGCCTCACGAGTCGGCAGCGCGAGCCGCTCGCGCCGGGCGCCGTCACGCTGCTGCACAGCGGCATCGTGTATCCGTCGGAGCGCGACCCGACGCAGTTCTTCATGGCGGTGAAGCGCGATGGCCGAGGCGGGCGACGTGCGCGCAGGCGAGCTCGATCGTGCGGTTTCGCGCCGCCGGTCACGACGATCTTCTGCGCGCGCTGGCGCAGCGCTGCGGCATCGAGACGCTTCATCGAGTTGCTGCCGCCGCTTCCGTATCGCGCCGCGCTCCAGGAGATGCTCCGCGCCGACGCGCTGCTCGTGCTGCAGGCTTCGAACTGCAACGAGCAGATTCCGGCGAAGCTCTACGAGTACCTGCGCGCCGGACGGCCGATCGTGGCGTTGACCGATCCTGCCGGCGACACGGCCGGAGTCGTGCGCGCCGCGGGCCTCGACGCCATCGCGCGCCTCGATAGCGTGGACGACACCGTCGCGCTCCTGCGACGCTTCATCGCCTCGGTCCGCGGCGGGGGCAGCGCCGTTGCCGAACGCCGGACTACGTCGCGGCGGCGTCGAGACGCGGCCGCACGCGGGAGCTCGCGACGCTGCTCGATGCGGCGGTGCAAGGCCGCATGATCGCTTTCGCCGTCGCTCTCGCGTGTTGTGCGCGGCGCTCGGAGGATTTCTCGCCTGGCACCATCCGATTGCGCCTGGGGCGGCGACGGCGGTGCTTCGCGATGGCGACGGTCGCGTCGTTCGTGCGGCCGCGACTCGTGGCTCGTCGCACTGCCCGCGCTCATTCCGGTCGTCAGCTTCGCGTCGTGGACCGGATCCTTCGCGATCGAGGAGATCGATCTCGTTCGCGCTCGCGCTCGCGGCCGGCGCGTACGCGCGACTTGCTGCTACGCCCGATGCGGCGGCAAGCGCCGCTGGGCGCACGGTGCGCGCAGCGCGACCGTCGCGCATCTGTCGGTCGTCGCCGTCGTCTTCGTGATCCCTCTTCGCCCTGTCGATCGCCGGTGGCGCTCTATCGCGGAATCGTCGACGCGGGCGGCCTTGCAATGGGGTTGGTACGACGGCTACTACGAAGCACTGAACAGCGTCCGCATCGGCAAGAGCTTCGCGCTCGCGCTGCTGTTCGCGCCGCTGCTGCTCGGTCGCGATGCGGCGAGGCGGCAGCACGGGCGGTCGACCTGTCTCGCCGCGGGCGTTCGCCGTCGGTGCGGGCGTCGCCGCGCTGACGGTCGTCTGGGAGCGGATGGCGCTTCACCGGACCTGCTCAATTTCTCGAGCGACTACCGCGCGACGGGGATGTTCTGGGAAATGCACGTCGGCGGCGCGGCGCTCGACGGGTTGTCTTGCGCTCGGCGTTCCGTTCGTCGTGTGGGCGTTCATGCGCACGTCGGGACGCAACGGCGGCGGCGGCTGCCGGCCTGCTGCTGCTCGTGAGCTACGCGTGCCTCGCCGACGTTTTCGCGCGGCGTCTATCTCGCCGATCCCGATCTCGCTCGCGCTTCTCTTTGCTGCTGCTTGCCGTCCCGCGCGCAGGCAGCGTCGGCGCCGGCGCGCTCGCATCGCTGTTCACAGCCGTGGCATCGCCATGGCCGCTGTCGCATTGCGAGCTTTCTCGTGTTTCGCGCGGGCGGATACCGGTCGCTGCTGGCCGTGCTCGGCGTGCTGGCGCGTGTCGCTGCAAGTCTTCGTCGGTCGTGCGCGCGCGGCGCGACGCTGATCGCAGTGGGTCGATGGCGGCGGTCGTCGGCATCGTGCTGGCGCTCGTCGGCATTGTCGCGGCGATCCGCTGGTCGGGCAAGGGGCCGTATCGTCGTGTACGCGGCTGCGCATTGCCGCGAGTCGCGCTGCTGGCGCTGCGCTGTCGCAGACCGTCCTGAGCGATCGTCCCGCGATCCGGCAGCGTCGCGTCCTGGGTCTTTCTGTGGCTCGCTTTCTGCGCCGTCCGACGTCGCGCGTCACTGGGGCGGCGATTCCGCGCAGCGCGGACACTGCCATCGTCGTGGTCGCTGCTCGTGATTCTCGCGGTCGTCGCGCGAACCCGATCGGGCGCGCCGCGCTGGCCGATTCGCGCTTGCGCGAGCAGGGCATCGTCGTCGCGTCGGCCGCCGTGATCGCCGGGACTGTCGCCGTCATGCTGGGCGGCGCGTACATGGGCGATCGCTTCGCGACGTCGGAGCAGGACTTCGAGGGCAGGATCCAGCATTGGCGCGACGGGCTCGGCCTCCTCGCCACGCCGACCGAGTGGCTGCTGGGCAAAGGGTCTGGGCCGATTTCCGAAGAGCTACTTCTTCGGCGCGCCCGACGCCGCAGATTCCCGGCAGCTATCGGATCGCGACCGAAGACGGCAACGCTTTCTCGGTGCTGTCGGGCCCGCGCCATCCGTTCAGCTTCGGCGAGCTCTTCCGGCGTCGCGCAGCGTCGTGCCGATCACGCCGGGTCCGTATACGCTGACGCTTCGACGCCCGCGCGCCGGTCCCCGCGCGACTGCACATCGAGATCTGCCAGCAGCACCTGCTCTACAACGGCGCGTGCGCGGTTCCTGCATCCCAGGTCACGGTCCGCGGTGAGACGCGTGGCAACCGCACGCGCGTGACGCTCGACGGCAGCGACCTGGACGGCGGGCCCTGGTACGCGCCGCGCCTCGCGTTTTTGCTTTCGCCGTCGAGGCGCAGGGCCTGCGCGTGGATCATCGACAACGTCGAGCCTCGTCGGGCCGCGCGGACGCAACCTCATCGACAACGGCGATTTCGGCAGCGGCACGGCGCGCTGGTTCATCGGTGAGCGAAAAGATCCATCTGCCGTGGCACATCAAGAGCCTGGCGTTCAACGTGCTCTTCGATCAGGGAGCGATCGGGCTCGCGCTCTTCGTGCTCCTGGTCGGCGGCGCGCTCTGGCGCCTTGACGGCGGGCGTGCGCGCCGTCATCCGATGGCGCCGTTCATCGCCGCCGTCGCTCGTCGGATTTCCTTGTCGTCGGGCGCCTTCGACAGCCTGCTCGACGTTCCGCGCGTGGCGCTCGCGTTCTATCTCCTGCTGTTCGCCGGTCTCGCGCTCCGAGGAGCCCTGCGCGACCGCCAGGCACGCGGCCTGAGCCGACGTCGAAGCCGCGCGCGCGTGCCGCGTGCCGGCGTCGACCGCGGCAGTGCGTACAATCGACGCCTTCACATGCTGGAACTCCTGACGCATGCCCTCTGTGCTCCTCACCGGTGGAACCGGATTCATCGGCTCGCATACCTGCGTCGAGCTGATGGCGGCGGGATGGACGCCGGTTCTGCTTCGACAATCTGTGCAACAGCTCGGGGGCGGTCGCTCGACCGGATCGAGGCGATCGCCGGGCGCCGGCCGGCATTCGTCGAAGCGGATCTCCGCGACCGCGCCGCAGTCGACCGCGCGTTCCGCGATCATCCGCGTCGACGCGGTGATCCATTTCGCCGGTCTCAAAGTCGGTCGGCGAGTCGATGGCCGATCCGCTTCGCTACTACGAGAACAACGTCGCCGGGCACGCTCGTGCTGGTCGACGCGATGCGGCGGCACGGCGTCAAGCGGATCGTGTTCAGCTCGTCGGCGACGGTCTACGGCATGGCCGAAACGATGCCGCTCGCGGAGGACGCGCCGACTGGGGCCGATCAACGCCGTACGGGCGCAAGCAAGCTCATGGTCGAGCAGATCCTGCGCGACGTGCGTGGCGAGCGATCCCGCGCAGCGGGCAATGCTGCTGCGCTACTTCAATCCCGTCGGGCGCGCACGCAGAGCGGGCTCATCGGCGAAGACCCGCGGGGATACTCCAACAATCTCGATGCCGTTCGTGGCCCAGGTGGCGGTCGGACGCCAATCCGCGACTTCGCATCTTCGGCGGCGACTACCCGACCGACGACGGAACCGGGGTGCGCGACTACATTCACGTCGTCGATCTGGCGCAGGGGCACGTGGCGGCGCTCGCGAAGCTCGCGCGATCCGCGGCGGCGCCGCGCGAATGATCGTCAACCTCGGCACCGGGCGCGGTCACTCCGTGCTCGAGGTCGTGCAGAGCTTCGAGGCGGCGAGCGGAAAGGCGATACCCTACGACATCGTCGCCAGACGGCCCGGAGACGTGGCCGTGTGCTTTGCCGACGTCACTCGCGCGCAGCGAGTGGCTCGGCTGGAAGGCGCAGCGCGGCCTCGACGCGATGTGCGCGGACGCATGGCGGTGGCAGGAAGCGAATCCAGACGGATTCGAACGTCTCGCGCGAGTAGAGCGAGGGCGTCGGGCCCCGCCGCCACGACCCGTCGTGGAATAGCGCGCGGCGGCCAGCCCCGCGATTTCAGGCAGCGGTGCACAGTCTGCCGTGGATC
>ERZ1370068.2580-contig-1720_pt1 | contig 60328 bp, 74 predicted proteins | sample MGYA00561227_ERZ1370068 | MGnify/ENA primary metagenome ERZ1370068 (study PRJEB38410, sample SAMEA6850437) | metagenome | study: Metagenomic assessment of the ecological functions of the soil: analysis of the soil microbiota associated with the... | reverse complement strand
ATGCGCTTCAGTTCAGTTACGTATTGCTCGAGATGGCGGCAGCGATGCGCGAAGCCCCTACCGCTACATCACTGGCGCGACGCAATTGTCGTCGGGCGGTCCCGCGTTGGCCCGTCCTCGTACTTCCACATGAAATCCGATTCATCTTTTGTCTGCTCGTCGCGCCGCTTGCCTTGGAGCCTGGAACCGCCGGAGAGCGTCGAAGGCCGAACTTGGTTGCTTTGCATCTGCCTTTGGAGTTTGCTCGGCCGTTTGGGCATCGCGCGCCTCTTACCTAATACCTCGGCCCACTTCGAGTTGAAAGAGTTCGGCGTCTCGGTGCTGTTGAGCGTGCTAACGAGCATCTTCTTCCTTGGCGAAAGGTATCGCCGCGTTCGCCCTCCTGCTCTCCATCATTTTGGCCAGATCGTCGCTCTCGATGTTCCAGTTCTGGCCCGACTCGAATGCCACCGCGACGTCCAGGGCAAGGGCCGCGATTTGGCCATGTTTTTGGCCATGGTTTCCAGTTCTACCTTCAGCGACGGTCTCCCCCACCCAGGTTTTCCCCCATTGCATTCTCGCTGCGGTGGCCGTGCCCATCAGGGCAGTCTGGCTCGCCAATAGGAAACCGCCGAGGAACTTCCCGACCAGGCTTCTTGCATTGCTTCCTGATGTAGTCAGGCGCCATCGCAATGGACGCCGCGCCCCAAACCAGCGCCGCTCGCCAGGGATCGATGGAGTGAGTCGATCTGGATCCGCATTTCGAGTTCGTAGGTGTTCAGCCGTCCGATAGAAGAACAGTACGTTGCCAATGTAGAAGGCGGCCCCCTTGACGCGCCCATCGGTCCGTGTGCCCGACGGGCTCATTGAGGATACATAGCCATAGGGATTGGCATCCTCATGGGCCGGGTCGACGCTCAGGGAAGCGCTCTTCCGGGTCGTACCAACGGGCCCCGGCAGTCGAGCAGACCCGATGACGAATCCCACCTCTGGCCGATGTAGCGCCGGCTCACACGCTCGGCGAGCGGTCCCGAACTCTAAGTTCGCCAAGGGGGTGTAGTTGAACAGTGCCGCGACCTGCGCCCCTGCATAGACCACGCGCACCGAGCGCGGTTATCGCAACCGATGGCGTGGTCAGGCCATCGACTGCCTGGCGACCCAGCCCCATCGGCCCGCCGATATAGGCGCTGCTACTGACCAGGGGCGAGATCAGCCTGGAGACCGAAGGCACGCAGGGTCAAGCTGCGTTCGGCATCTGCGCCCGCACTCCCACGCGACAGCACGCGCACGCCGGTGCCGCGTCGTAGACGCAGATCGCGTTGTCCACACGCGCGCGTCCAACCGGTGATGTGGCCTCCGATCCGATCAGCGCGTGAAGTTCAGTTCCGGGCGACCGTGGGACGTCATACCGCCGCAGGCGTCATAGCGATAACTTTCTGCAGTGACGCCACTGTGCACGGCACACGCGCGATTGGAGCCGGGTTCATAGACATAGGTGCTGGCGGCGGCGTCTGGCGCACGGCCGTTACGTTGCCGTTCGGGTCTTAGCCGACCGTGAGCGCCCCCGATGTGCCGGCCTCTCGCGCTTCGACCCGAACGACCGAAGGCATCGTAGGAGTACGCCTGGCTGCTTTCGGCTGGCGCCCGGCCACCGAAAGCATCGGCGTGGTAGGCCACGCGCTCGGCCCGCGATGAGACCGTTTGCAAACGGCGCCTGCGGCTTTCGCCGCGTGCGCGAAAACTAGAAGTTTGCGTAAAGGCCTGATCCTCGAGCGCCAACAGGCGATAGCCGGGGTGTCGCGACGGAACGCGCGCTGCACGCTGGTACCGGCGATGGACTCGGCGCAGAGGCGACCCGAGGGTCGTAAGTCCATCGCGCGTACTGGCGGGGGCCAGGCGCGTGCCAAGGCTGAAAATCCGCCCCTGCATGTCATAAGCGATAGTGCAGGTCAAGGTTCGGCGCACCAGGCGATTCGCGGGTGGTCATGGCTTCTCCTGTCTGTGGGGCTGGGCGATGCCCAAGCGCTGCAGGACGCAAGCGCCAGTCAGACTAGCGGGAGCGAGACCAGCAAGGGGCCCGAGCCTTGGCGTGACCCCGTCCCGCTTCGATCGACTGAGCGGTTTAGCGCGGCTTGCGCGCCGAAGGCTTGGCCTGAACGCGCCGGCGCCTGAGCCGTCGTCGCGCGGCGGCAGGCCGTGTGTGCTGCGTCAGGATGCGGCCCTTGGCCGGCTTCACGGCGTCACGCGCGCCGCGGTGCGAGTTCTTGCGCCGCGCGCGCTGGCTAGCTGCCGTCGGTCAGCGGGCTGGCAGGTCGGGATCAGGTGGTGCTTGCCGTTGCCGATCAGGTCGGCGCGGCCCATGCGCCTTGAGCGCCTCGCGCAGCAAGCGGCCAGTTGTTGGCGTCGTGGTAGCGCAGGAAGGCCTTGTGCAGGCGGCGCCGGCGCTCGCCGCGCACGATGTCCACCGTCTCGCTGCTCGCGCGTGATCTTGCGCAGCGGGTTCTTGTCGGTGTGGTACATCGCCGTGGCGGTGGCCATCGGGCTGAGGGTAGAAGGTCTGCACCTGGTCGGCGCGGAAGCCGTTCTTCTTGAGCCAGATCGCGAGGTTCATCATGTCCTCGTCGCTGGTGCCCGGGTGCGCGGCGATGAAGTACGGGATCAGGTACTGCTTCTTGCCCGCCTCGGCCGAGAACTTCGTCGAACATCTGCTTGAAGCTGGTCGTAGCTGCCGATGCCGGGCTTCATCATCTTGGTCGAGCGGGCCCTGCTCGGTGTGCTCGGGCGCGATCTTGAGGTAGCCGCCGACGTGGTGCTGCACCAGTTCCTTGACGTACTCGGGCGACTGCACGGCCAGGTCGTAGCGCAGGCCGGAACCGATCAGGATCTTCTTGATGCCCTTCAGCGCGCGCGCGCGGCGGTAGATCTTGATCAGCGGATCGTGGTTGGTGTTCAGGTTCGGGCAGATGCCGGGGTACACGCAGCTGGGCTTGCGGCAGGCCGACTCGATCTCGGGCGACTTGCAGCCGATGCGGTACATGTTGGCCGTGGGCCCGCCGAGGTCGGAGATGACGCCGGTGAAGCCCTTCACCTTGTCGCGGATCTCCTCGACCTCCTGGATGATCGAGTCCTCGCGAGCGGCTCTGGATGATGCGGCCCTCGTGCTCGGTGATCGAGCAGAAGGTGCAGCCGCCGAAGCAGCCGCGCATGATGTTCACGCTGAAAGCGGATCATCTCCCAGGCGGGGATCTTGGTCGCGCCGTCGTGGCTGCCGTGCTCGTCGGCATAGCGCGGATGCGGGCTGCGCGCGTACGGCAGGTCGAACACGTGGTCCATCTCGGCCGTGGTCAGCGGGATGGGCGGCGGGTTGATCCAGCGTCGCGCGCGGTCGCGCCTCGCCGTGGGCCTGCACCAGCGCGCGGGCGTTGCCGGGGTTGGTCTCCAGGTGCAGCACGCGGTTGGCGTGGGCGTAGAGCACCGGGTCGCGTCTTCACCTGCTCGTACGAAGGCAGGCGGATCACCGAGCGGTCGCGCGGCGGCACCTGAGCTTCGGCTTGAGCGCGCGGATTGGGCACGAACGTCAGCGGCTTGATCGCGGGTTGACCGGCCGACGGCTCGCCGCCTGCGACGGCCTGCGCCCTCTTCCTTGGCGCAGCGTCTGGCCCTGGGCCTTGGCCTGGTCGACGATGGTCAGGTACGGGATTGACGTGCGTCCTCGACGCGGCCCGGGCTCGGTCGACGCTGGTCGAATCGATCTCGAACCAGCCCTCGGGCGTTGTCGCGCTGCGCACGAAGGCCGTGCCGCGCACGTCGGTGATCTGCTGCACCGGCTCGCGGCGCGGCCAGGCGGTGCGCGATCTCGACGATGGCCCGCTCGGCGTTGCCGTAGAGCAGCAGGTCGCACTTGGCGTCGACCACGATGCGAGCGGCGCACCTTGTCCCGACCAGTAGTCGTAGTGCGCGATGCGGCGCAGCGACGCCTTCGATGCCGCCGAGGACGATCGGGCACGTCGCTCGCAGGCTTCGCGTGCAGCGCTGGCGTGTACACGATGCGCCGCGCGGTCGGGCCGCTGTGCCGCCGACGTCGCCGGGGGTGTAGGCGTCGTCGCTGCGGATCTTCCGGTCCGCCGTGTAGCGGTTGATCATCGAATCCATGTTCCCGGCGGTCACGCCGAAGAACAGGTTCGGCTTGCCCAGCGCCTTGAAGGGTTCGGCGCTCTGCCAGTCGGGCTGCGGCGATGATGCCGACGCGGAAGCCCTGCGCCTCCAGCATGCGGCCGATCACCGCCATGCCGAAGCTCGGGTGGTCGACGTAGGCGTCGCCGGTGACCACGATGATGTCGCAGCTGTCCCAGCCCAGCGCGTCCATCTCCGCTCGCGGCTCATCGGCAGGAACTTGGCCGTGCCGAAGCGGCTCGCCCAGTACTTGCGGTAGCTGGTCATCGGCTTGGCGGCGCGCGCGAAGAAGGAGACGTCGACGGGGGCGTTCATCGGGGAGAAGCGGACGGCAAGGGTGCCGCGCAGGCGCCCGCGGGCCGGTGGGCCCGTTCCGGGCAACCCGCGATTTTAGGGTTTTCCAGGTGGTTCTGTCGCCCCGAAGGCGCAAGAACGCCGCCCTCGGGGCGCTCAGCCGGACCGATTGCCTTGTGTCAGCCAATTCGCATGACAATGGCAGCCACGTCGACTGGGATCCACCCACCTCGCCTGAGGTCGCCGCCGTCATAGGCCGATCCGCCAGTTCAACCGCGTTTCGCCAACACCCGCCGCATCGGCGTGCTCGACCCCTACCTGGGCAGCGACGTGACTCGCTGACCGACGTGCGCGTGCTGTACGAGCTCGCCCATCGCGAGGCCGGCCGGTCGCGAGCGAGATCGGCAAGGACCTGCGCCTCGACGGCGGCTACCTCAGCCGCATCCTCCGGCGCTTCTTCGAGGCCGCGAGGCTGGCTGCAGTCGCGAGGCTACACCCGCGCGACGCGCGGCAAAGCCTGCTGCAGCCCGACCCGAAGCCGGCCATGCCGCTTTCGCGCCGCTTGCAGCAGAAGTCGCGCGACGAGGCGCAGCCCTTGCTCGCTCCGCTGGCCGCGGCCCAGCGCGGCCAGCTGGTCGGCAGCGATGCACACGCTACAGGCCCTGCTCGACCCCACCGTCCAGGCGCAGCGCCCAGACTGCACCGCCGTGCTGCGCGACCCGGCGCCGGGCGACATGGGCTGGGTGGTGCAGCAGCACGGCGAGATCTACGCACGCGAATACGGCTGAACAGCGAATTCGAGGCGCCTGGTGGCCGACATCGCCGGCCAGTATCATCGCGCAAGTTCGCGCCCGCACGGGAACGCGGCTGGATCGCCGAGCTCGACGGCGAGCGCGTGGCGCGGTGTTCGTGGTGCGCAAATCCGCCACCGATGGCGCAGCTGCGCATGCTGATCCTCGCCCCGCGGCGCGCGGCCTGGGCCTGGGCCGCCGACCGACGAATGCATCGCCTTCGCGCGCGGCAAGGGCTACCGCAAGATGGTGCTGTGGACCAACAGCTGCCTGACGGCCGCGCGCGGCATCTACGCGGCGCGCGGCTTCCGGCTCGTCAAGTCGAGCCCTACGAGGGCTTCGGGCAGCAACCCCAATTGGGCGAGACCTGGGAACTCAGGCTCTGAGGCGGCCGGGCGTCCGCGCGGGGCGCTCACAAAGTTGCCCAACCGTCAAGGCTCGGCTGGTTTGCGACTAGCCTGCGCTTGTTGCATGCATCGGGAGTGACGGACATGTTCGAAAGTTCTCGCGCAGCCTCGATCTGAGCTCGGTAGCCTGGCAGGTGCTGATGGACGACAAGTCCCTGCTGATCTTGATCTTTTCCTCGATCTCTCGCTGGGGCTGGTTCTGGCCTCGTTACTCATCCTCTCTGGGCGTCCGCGCTCGCGGGAATTCGCCGGAAGCTCCTGGAGTTCGCCGCTTCGCTTCGTGACCCGACCCCCACCAGCCTGGGGGCATCAGCGCGCTTCGCCTTCTACCTGGCGAACTATTTCGTGATCACCTTCTTCAACACCGCGCTGGTCAGCGTGGCGCTCGCGCAGTTCGACGGCGACCACATCCCCGCCACGGAGGGCCTGCGCATCGCGGCAGAGAACCTGCCGGCGATCTCGCTATTCGGTCGTCTCCGCCTGCATCGGCACCGCCCTGCGCGTGATGGAGAAGCGCCTGGAGCTGGTCATCATGATCATCGTCAAGCTGATCGGGATCGCCTGGACCGCCGCCACCTACATGTTCGTCAGTGCTGGCCGCCGAAAGCCGCGGGCCCTCATTTACGGGCCTGGCGCCTGGCTGATCCGCAGAACTGGGGCGAGAGCCTGATCCGGCAATGCGGGGATCGGCCTGGTGTCCGGCTTCGTCGCGTTCTTCGTGCTGATGGTCGGAATCGGCAGATTTCCGCTGGCGCCAACAGCGGCCAGGCCGGCCTGCTCCCTGGCGGTCACATCGCGGCTGCTGGCGCTCGGCGCCGTGGCGGTCCGTGACCGGCCATGCACACCGTCTATTCGGCGGCGCTCTACCGCTACGCGATCGGCGCGAGTGCCAGTTTACTCGACGACGGCGTGCTGGTGGAGGCGTTCCAGGCGGGTAAGCTGAGCAAGGCGCGCCTTCGCCTTCCAGGCGCGGGCGCGGCCGGAATCGCCGGCAGCTTCATCGGATGGCGAACGCGGCGGGCCGGCGGCTCGCTGAGGTCGAAGGTGGTCACCGCCGCCCACCGCCGCGGCCTCCTGCAGCCTCCGGATGCTCAGCGTGTTGCAGATATCGCGCAGTCCGGCCTCCCAGTGCTCGTCGACCGAGGCGCGCGGCTTCGTAGTCCTTGGACTCCAGGCTCGTAGGGCTTGTCGCGATGATCAGGTGGACGATGTCGACCAGCATGTGCGTGAGCGCGCGCAGACCGCCTGCACCTGGCGGGTCCTGCGCATCGCGGCGGGCAGCTTGTTGATGAGGTCGGCCACCGCCTGCTGCAGGTTCAGGTTCGACGCCAGCGCGTCGGTGTTCATGCGGGTGCGGCTCGAATAGGTGATGTCCTTCTGCGCTCCAGGGTCTCGGCCAGTTGCGTGGCATCGCGCCCTTGGCGCTGAAGAGATCGACCTGCGGCACCCATCAAGGGCTCGGTGCGCGGGTGGGTGTCCAGCACATGCTGCAGCGGCGTGTTGGAGACGATGCCGCCATCCCAGTAGTCGTCGGTGCCGATCGATGTGACCACCGGCAGCGCGAAGCGAAGCGCGGCAGCGCGCCGCTGGCCATGATGTGCTCGGGGCCGATGCGCTGGTCGGTGTTGTCGAAGTAGATGGAATTGCCGGTCGCACGTTGACCGCGCCCACGCTGAAAGCGGATGTCGCCGGCGGTTGAGGCGATCGAAGTCCACCAGCGCACTCGGCGTGCGCCAGCGGCGCGGTGTCGTAGCAGCTCAGCAGCCGCGCCGCGCCGCCGAGCAGCCAGGGCCGGATCGATGCGACGGCGGCAGCAGCCGGGCGCTCCGAAGACCGCGGCCGTCATGTCGCGCTCCACTGGTTGAACATCGGCCCGGTCGCCCACAGCAACGCCGGCGACAGGCGCTTTGAGCCGCGGGGCCCGAGGAGACGCAGATCCCAGAACTCCGCGCAGCCGCTGGACGCGCCCGCGTCGGTCAGGCACGTGCCCGCGATCAGCTGCATTGATCGCGCCGATCGACACGCCGGCCACCCAGTCAGGAGACGCCTTTGTGCTTCTCGAACACGCCCGCGCACGCGCCAGCCTGGTACAGGCGCCCAGCGCACCGCCGCCCTGGGCGCCTGAAGCGCCTTCCTGGGCGCTGGTGATGTCGACATTGGGGCCGATACGCGGCGCAGGGCGGTGAAGACGTCGGCATTTGCTGTGGTTCCCATGCCGACCATTGGACACCATGCGCCACCGCTGCCGCCTCTCTCCGGAGAACTACATCTTCGGCAGCATCTGCCCGCGAATCTCGCCAGCCCGGATTGGCCGCCAGGTGTGGATGTTGGCGTACCACTTGCCCGCCGCCAGGTCGGCCGCCTGCGCCAGGCGGTCGGCGTGGCCTGGCCCTCGATCGGGCTCAGCCGGCGTTCGCGAACGGCAGCACTTCACGCCGCGGCGTTCGCGCCGGCAGCAGGCCGGACCGTGCGAAGTGCGCCGCCGCGGCCGGGCCGCTCGGTGCTCGCGTCGTAGGTGATCTTGTACTTGAGCACGTTGGCGTCGCGTGTTCAGCCAGGCCGCCTGGCGACGCCGCTGCCGCGCGTCATGTTCGGCGGCACTTCGCTGGCGGCAGCTCGCTGGCTGCCGCTGAAGCTCGTCGGTGTTGGGCGACTTGGCATCATTCCGCAGCCCGCCAGAGCCGCGGTCGACAGCCGTGGCGCGATAATGCGGACCATGCGCAAGAGTGGTGCCGGAACGGGTCATGGTCGGCATCTCCATGTGGTTTCGATGCAGTCCAGCACAGGACGCGGGCATTGCGCCGCGGCGCTTGTCGGCCATCAGCCGTCTTGGCCTGGGCGCCGATGGCATCATCCGTGCGCATGGACACCTGCCCCTCCGCCGCCCAAGACGCGCGGCCGGTTCTGGCGAGACGCCGGCCCCGACCGCTGGTTCGCCAAGGAGCGATGCAGTTCGACGCCGCCTGCAAAGTCGCGCTTCGAAGCCGCCCACCACGCCGCCGCGGCCGGCGGCAGCTCCGACCCCCGGGCCGCCGACGCCGAGGCGTGCGCTGGCGCTGCTCGTGCTGCTCGACCAGATGCCGCGCAACGCCTGGCGCGGCAGCGGCCGCATGTTCGCCACCGACGGCAAGTGCAGCGGCCATCGCAGCGCTGCCGTCGATGCCGGCCTCGACCGCCAGGTCGAGCCCGCGCTGCGACCCGTTCTTCTACCTGCCCTTCATGCATTCGGAATCTCGCTGGTCAGACCAGGAGCGCGCCTGGCTCGAGCTCGAGCGCCGCGCTCGATGCCAACACCCAGCGCTTCGCCCGGTCCTGCACCGCGACGCATCGTCGCGCGCTTTGGCCGCTTCCCGCACCGCAACGCGGCGATACCCCGGCCGCCGCACCACCGCCGAGGAGCAGAAGCCTACCTTCGACCACGGCGGCTTCACCGGCTGATCAGGCGGACTGGCCCGCGCGCGTCGGCGACGCCCGGCCGCCGGCCGCGGCCAGTCCCTTGAAAGAACCGTGGGCGTGCGCGTAGACCCAGGTGAACTCCACGCCCAGCAGGAAGATTCGCGCCGAGTAGTGTCTGACACGAGCAGCACCACCAGCGAGCCGGCCGCACCATAGCCTCGAGCGCCATGCCGGTCTTGCCGATGTACAGCAGGCTGATCAGGTACTTGCCGATGGTGAACAGCACGGGCGCGGCACCACTGCACCGATCCATACGTCGCGCCATTGCACTCACGCGGCATCACCCCGCGAAACACGCCCCAGTTCCGCCGCGCTGAATCACCGCGCTTTCAGAAACACAGAGTTGACGTTCTGCGCCAGCGTGGCCCAACCGCCGAAGACCGGCGCTCCACCATCTCACCGAGCGCCGCCAGCGCCGCGTTGACCACCAGCGAGACGATCAACAGGAAACCGATGCCCATGATCATGCTGAAAGACAGCAGCCGCACGCGCATGAGGTCGAGCAGTCCAGGGTTGACGTCCTCCTCGCAGGCGCGCGCCAGATGCGGTCGAAGGCGTCCTGCAGTTCGTCGAAGACCGTAGTCGCGCCGACCAGGTGGAGCGCGCCGCCGATCACCGTCGCCACGATGCCTTCTTGCCTGGGCTTGTTGAGCGCTTCGAGCATGAGCTGGATCGCGCGCGCGCCCCGGCGCCCATCAGCCCCGAGCTGCTCGAAGATTTCGCCGCGCGCCTGTCGCGCCCTCGAACACCAGCCGACAACCGAGATCACGATCAGATAGCGGCGCCACCGAAAACACCGTAGTAGGCCAGTGCCGCGCTCCATGGGGGCGTAGTCCGCCCGCCAGACGCGAAGGACTGCTTGCAGAGATCGAAGACCGCGCGTGCTGCATTCATGGACGCAGTGTCGCAGCTCAGTTCGCCGCGCAGTCCAACGCCGCGTGGCAGCGCCGTCGCGCCTTGCCTACGATAGTGCCGGCAATGCACTCCGCCTCTTCCCAGCGCGGCATCGGCGCCCGACCGACCGCAACCCCGGTCCCCAATCGCCGCGCGGCCTGTTTCGTTTCCTTCACCTGGCTGGCCCTGCAAGGCTTCGGCGGCGTGCTGGCCGTCGTGCAGCGCGAGCTGGTCGAGAAGAAGCTGGCTGACGCCCGACGAATTCCTCGAGGACTGGGCCGTGGCCCAGGTGCATGCCCGGCCCCAACGTCGTGAACCCTGCGCTGATGATCGGCGACCGTTACTTCGGCCTGCGCGGCGCGGTCGCGGCGGCTGGCCGGCATGCTGACGGTGCCGCTGCGTGCGTGGATCCTGGCGCTGGCCGTGCTCTACGCGCGCTACGCCGGCAACCCGCAGGCGGGTCGGGCGCTGCGCGGCATGGGCGCGGTGGCCGGCGGCCTGATCGCCGCCACCGGCATCAAGCTGATCCCGGCGCTGCGCAGGCATCCGCTGGGCTTCGGCGTCTGCCTCGGCCTGTGGCTGCTGGTATTCGCGGCCATCGCCTTGCGCACGTGCTCGCTCGGCCTGGGTGCTGCCGTCTCGGCTGGTCGGGCGTGCGCGGCTCGTGGCTGAGCTGGCTGGAGCGTCGGCGAGCAGGCGAGTCCGGCGCGCATGACGACATCGTGACCTGCAGTTCGGCACTGACTGGCTGGCGCTGTTCGGCCAGTACCCTGCTCGCTGTCGCTGCTGTCGGTCGTGGCGGCGCCATCACCACCGTGCCCGAGCATGCACCGCTTCCTGGTGGCGCAGCAACGGCTGGCTGACCGATCGCGCAGTTCAGTTCGTCGCATCGCGATCGCGCAGGCCGCGCCGGGCCCGAACGTGCTGTTCGTCGCGCTGATGGGCTGGAACGTCGGGCCTCAACGCGGGCGGCAGGCATCGCCGCGGGCCCGCATGCCTGGCTGCTGGCGCCTCGGCTGGCGGTGACGATGGTCGGGCATCATGCTGCCCAGCACCACGCTCACCTACTTCGCCACCCGCTGGGGCCATCGCAACCGCGAACTGCGCGCGGTGCGCGCGTTCAAGCAGGGCATGGCGCCGATCGTGGTCGGCCTGCTGATCGCGACCGGCTGGGTGCTGGCCTCAGCGGCAACCACCGCCGGCGCGCCGCGCCTGGCACCTGTGGCTGCTGACGGCCGTGGCGGCCGTCTGTCGTGGTCGCAGACGCACCCGCATCCACCTGCTGTGGCTGCTCGGGCGGGCATCTGCCGGCGCGCTCGGGCTTCGTCTGACTCTTCCTGGAGGAAACTCGCATGCAATTTCGCTGCCCTCGGCCGCTCCGGCCTTCAAGTCTCGCCGCTGCGCCTTCGGCGGCAACGTGTTCCCGGCTGGACGGTCGACGAAGACGCCGTCGTTCCGCCTGCTCGACGCCTGGGTCGACGCCGGCTTCAACTTCGTCGACACCGCCGACGTCTACTCGAGCTGGGCGCCCGGCCACAGCGGCGGCGAGTCCGAGACCATCATCGGCAAGTGGCTGCGCCAGACCGGGCAAGCGCCACCGCATCGTGCTCGCGACCAAGGTCGGGCAAGCTGATGGGCGGAGGGCAAGGAGGGCTTCGTCGGCCCGCCTACATCCGGCAGGCGGTCGATGCGCTCGCTGCAGCCGCCTGCAGTGCCGACCACATCGACCTCTTACCAGTCGCACGACGACGACCCGACGACGCCGCTCGCGGACACGCCGGGCACCTATCAGCCGCAGCTGATCCGGGCCGGCAAGGTGCGCGCGATCGGCGCCTCCAACTTCACCGCGCCGCGCCTGGCCGAAGCGCTGCGACGTGGCCGAGCAGCTGGGCCTGCGCGCTACGAGAGCCTGCAGCCCGCTGTACAACCTGCATGACCGCGCGCGTCTTCGAGGACGACGCTCGGAGCCGCTGTGCGTGCGAGCGCCAGGGTCGGCGTGATCAACTTCTACGCGCTCGCGACGGGCTTCCTCACCGGCAAGTACCGCAGCGAGGCCGACGCCGCGAAGAGCCCGCGCGGCGCCAACGTGACGAAGAAGTACCTCAACCGCGCGGCCTGCGCATCCTGGCCGCGCTCGACGCCGCGGCAGCACGCACGGCGCCACGCCAGGGCCAGGTGGCGATCGCCTGGCAGATCGCGCGGCCCTCGATCACGGCGCCGATCGCCAGCGCCACCTCGGTGGAGCAACTCGACGAACCTGATCGGCGCGGCGCAACCTGCAGGCTGGACGCCGGCGAGCGATCGCCCGCGCTCGACGCAGCCAGCGTCGAACCGAGCCCAGCGGTAGGCAGGCTCCCCGACACGCACTGGCGGCTGCGTGACCGCCGCCTGGCTGCAGCCTGCCGCGCATGCAGACTCGCGTCATCTGCTTCGGAGAGAACCATGTCCTTCGCCCCCACCATGATCGGTTTCCTGATCTTCCTGGCCGGCCTGATCTGGGCGCCTCCGTCGCTGGCGTTCCGACGCTCGTGACATCCGGCATCGGCGCGCTGATCATCCTGGGCATCGGCATCTTCAGCGCCGTCGGCCCGCACCCGCGGCAAGGATCCTTCGTCACGAAACATTGCGGTTGTGGCGGCGCCAGCGTGCGCTCCGGCGCCATGACTGCCGATGATCCGCTTGCGCCCCCCTGCCCTCGATTACTTCGCGGACCTGAAGGTCGACGTGGGCCGCCCGAGGTCAACTCGGTCGCGGCCCGCAGGGCTGCGGCGCGTGAATGCCGATCCTCGGCGGAGAAGCCCGGGGCCTCGGCTGGACTGCGCGCGTCGTGCCCGGCACGGCAGGCTTTCAGTGGATCGTGAGCACGCTCTCGATCCTGGACGCACGCTACGGCCTGTAGTGGAGACCGACGCCGGCGACCTGATCTACACGTCAGAACCACGCGGTCGCGCGCCGCGCCGGCGATCATGGCCCGGCTGTTGCGCGGCAGGCCGTGGATCCCAAGTACATCTACTTTCGCTGCAACCCGCGCTTCGAGACCGCGTCGCCTTGCGCTCGGCTGGATCACCGAGCGCATGTTCGTCAGCGTGGGGCTGCGCCACCGGTACAGGTCGTGATGCCACGCTTCTTCGCGCTGCTGTGGTATAAACTCAGGCTTTCGAAACGGTAAGAAGGCCTGCGGGTTGCGCACCAGAAGCGTCGCGCAGCTGGCGTCCGGGGCGCGATCTGCGCGAGCAACTGGACCAATGCCGCGTCGTCGGGCACGTGATCGTGCAGCAGGTGCCGCCAGTCGATCTTGCCCAGAGGCGGCGCTCGGGGAAACTTCCGCATCAACTGCGCGGCAAGCACGGCGCCGTCGGCGTAGTCGGCGCGGTGCGAGATCCGGTCGCACCGCTCAGCGACGCGAAACAGCAGGTTGCGCATCAGCGCCAGCGCAAGGCCTGGAAGTCCATGGCTGCGTCGGCCCAGGGCCGCATCGACGCGCGCGCCATGTGGTCGATCACCACCGGCACCGCGCTGCGCGCGAGCGGCTCGGCCATGGCGTGCAGCATCTCGCTGGTCTGCAGGTGAACCTGCAGGTGCATGCCCACGCGCGCGAACGCCGGCGCGTGAAGGCCACTGCTCCACGTCCCAGCAGGCCGGGGCTGCGCCAGCGGTGAAGCGCACGCCGCGAAAGCCCGCGTCGGCCAGGCGCGCGAGTTCGTCGTCGGCATGCCGGTGGGCAGCAGCGCCAGCCCAGGTAGCGGCCGTCGCCGGCGGCGATCGCATCGACCACGCGGTTGTCCGAAGCCATGGGCGAGCGACTGCACGATCACGCGCGCTCGATGCCCAGGCGGCGGTGCAATGCGAAGAAGCGCGCCTCCTTGGGCGCCTCGGCGGGCGGCAGGCGGCCGGCTGCGAACGCAAAACGCTCGGTGGGCCCGAACACATGGACATGGGTGTCGCGGGCCCGCATTGGCAGCCTCCGGCGGGCGCGACGCCGGTGACGGCATCCAGCCCCAGGCGCTGCCGCATGCCTCGTAGAGGCACGCCGCTGGCCACCGAGACGTTGAGGCTCGACCGCCGGCCATCGGGATGCTGCACCAGCTCATCGCAGGTCTTGCGCGTGAGCTGGCGCATGCCCTCGCCTTCGGCGCCGAGCACCAGCGCCAGCGGGCCGCTGCAGGTCGACTCGTAGTAGAGCGTCTGCGGCGCGTCGTCGGACGGTGCCGACGCACGCAGATGTTGCGCTCCTTGAGCTCGTTCGAGCGTGCGCGCCAGGTTGGTCACCATGAAGTACGGCACCGTCTCGGCCGCGCCGCTGGCCACCTTGGCCACCGTGGCGTTGATGCCGCACCGCGTGGTCCTTGGGCGCGATCACCGCGTGCGCGCCGGCGCCGTCGGCCACGCGCAGGCAGGCGCCCAGGTTGTGCGGGTCGGTCACGCCGTCGAGCACCAGCAGCAGCGGCGTCGCCCTCGACGGCTTCGAGCAGTGTCGTCGAGCGAACGGGCCTGCGACACCGGCTCGACCTTGCGCGACCACGCCCTGGTGGCGATGCGTGCCCGCACGAGCTTCGCAGGCGCTCGTCATCGCTCTCGATCAGACGCGCGCCGGCCCTCCTGCGCGCGTGCGACGAACTGCCGCATGCGCGCATCGCGCCGCGTGGCGTCGACGCAGATCTCGAGGATGGACTTGGGTGCGGTCTTGAGGCGCACCGTGACGGCATGGAAGCCGAAGAGCAGCTTGGAAGTCATCCGGGGATGGTAGCCGGCGGCATCAGGCCTCCCGGCTCAGCCACGCACCCGCCTCGATGCGATACGGCCGGTCGCAGCGCGCGCTGCGATGCCCTGTCGTGGGTCACCAGCACGAGCGTGGTGCCGCGCTCGCGGTTCAGCTCGAACATCAGCTCCATCACCCGTCTCGCCGGTCGCGAAGTCGAGGCTGCCGGTGGGCTCGTCGGCCAGCAGCACGCGTCGGGCTCGCACGACGAAGGCGCGGGCCAGCGCCACGCGCTGCTGCTCGCCGCCCGAGAGCACCTTGGGATAGTGGCCCAGGCGCTCGGCCGAGGCCCACGCGGCCGCAGCATCTCGGTGGCGGCCTGCGCGCGCGTCCGTCGCGGCCGGCCAGTTCGAGCGGCAGCATCACGTTCTCCAGCGCGCGTCAGGTTGCCGGCAGCAGCTGGAAGCTCTGGAACACGAAGCCGAGCTGCTCGCGCCCGCAGCGCGGCCGCTGGCGTCCTCGTCGATGGCGAACAGGTCCGTCGCCGCCGAGCCTGCACCGTGCCGCGCGTCGGCGTGTCGAGCCCCGCGATGATCGACAGCAGCGTGCTCTTGCCCGAGCCCGAGGCGCCGACGATGGCCGCCGGTTTCCCTGCGCCGCGCAGGGTGAAATCGGATGTCCTGCAGAATGTCCAGCGTGCCGGCGGAGTCGGTGACCGGACTTGAAGACATGCTGCGACCGCAACAATGTCGGGCGAACGTCATCGGATCCGGATTGGGGACATGGAAAGGCTTGTCGCGTGGTGAATCGACGTCGACTTTATCGTGACGCGGCGCGCTCGCCTGCAGCGCGGGTGCGTATCGCCGCGCGTGGGCAGTCAGGCGGCCAGGCCAGCACGCCGTGATCCTCGTGGTCGGCGACTCAGCTCTCGCGCCGAGTACGGCCTCGATGCGCGGCGAGGGCTGGTGTGCCCTGCTCGAGCAGCGCTGGCCAGCAGAAGATCGCCGCCACGGTGGTCAACGCCAGCATCAGCGGCGACACCACGCTCGGGCGGCCGCGCCCGCCTGCCCGCCCTGCTCGCGCAGCATCAAGCCCGGCGCACGTGGTGCTCGAGCTCGGCGCCAACGACGCCTTGCGCGACTTGCCGCTCGCAAACACCGCAAGACAACCTCGCCGCAGATGACCAAGGCCGCGCAGGCCGCGGGCGCCAAGGTGCTGATCGTCGGCATCCAGGTGCCGCCGAACTAGCGGCGAGCGCCTACACGCGGCAGCTTCGAGGCGATGTTCACGCAAGGTGGCGGGCGCCACCAGCGCGGCGCTCGTGCCCTTCCTGCTGCAAGGGCGTGGCCGATGCGCCCGGTGCCGCATCGCTGTTCCAGGCCGACCGCATCCACCCGACCGCGCGTCGGCGCAGGCGCACTTGCTCGACAACGTCTGGCCGGCGCTGCGCAAGCTGCCGCCCAAGTGACGCCGCGGCACGGCCAAAGAAAAGCCGCCGCGGAGGCCTGGGCCTGACGGCGGTCTTTGCCGGAAGGGTCGCCAGGAGCTGGGGTTCAGCCGTTCTTGAGTGGGCAGCTCGCGGCACCGTGGGCGGATCGCGTTCGAGCGAGGCCACGTCGGTCTCCGGGTCACCGGGGGGGCCAGCCCGTCGCTGTTTCTCGGGACCGAGCTTGCGGTATGGCCTTCGCGGAGCTTCTCTTCCTTCTTCTTCTTCTTGGCCAGCTCCTTCTGGCGCTTCTCGTAGCCGTAATTGGGTGTTGCCACTGCTTCTCCGCTGGGGCGAGCGGCCGTCGACGGTTGACTGCGCGATGGTCAAACGGCTGTACGCCATAACCGCCCGCGCTCAGAGCGCGGCCGAGCGCGCCTGATCCGAGGTCCGCGCGGGTCCTCCGCCGCCTCAGGCCGATCGAGAAGCGCACCAGCGTGCCCTTGTAGGGCCAGCGCGCGACGCTGCGCGTCGCGCATCAGGCCGATGCCGTGAAGGGCACCACCAGGCTGACCGGTCCGCCCCATGAATAGCCGAGGCGGAACAGCCGCGAGGCTGTCGCAAGCGGTCGACCTGCTCGGTGCCGTAGCGTTCGTCGAACACCACCGAGAACAAGGCCGGCGCGCCAGGTCCGTCGGCGCCGCACAGCGCGCAGCGCCAGTGGCATGGCCGGGCGACCCAGCTTCCAGCGCCGGGTGCAGCACCTGTGCGATCTCGTCGCGGCCGTCGAGCCAGCGCGCCAGTTCGCGGGCGCCGTGCGGTCGTGCGCGCGGTAGCGCGAGCGCGATGCTCGGCAGGAAGCGCAGCACGCTCCTGCCACGTCGTCGCGCACTGACGCCCAGACCGATGCGCATGTGGGTGAGCTTCAGCGCGCGCGTGCAGCGCGCTCGTCGCTGGTGATCACGCTGCCCATCAGCACGTCGCCGCCGCCGCTGGGGTACTTGGTGAGCGCGTGCACCGAGATGTCGACGCCCTGCCCCGTGCCGTTGAAGTCGAAGGGCGCGAGGGCCAGGCCGCGCCCCAGGTGTTGTCCAGCGCCGCTCACCACGCCGTGCGCGCGGCAGAGGCCACCAGCGCCGGCAGGTCGGAAACTCCATCGTGACCGAGCCCGCGGCCTCCACCCACACCAGGCGGGTGCGGTCGCGACAGCTTGGCCGCCAGGTCGGCCGGGTTCATCGCGTCGTACAGGCGGTGGGTGATGCCGAAGTTGGCCAGTTCGCCCGTGGCCAGCGCCTTGTTGGGGCCGTAGGCGTTGTCGGGAATCAGCACCTCGTCGCCGGTCTTGAGCAGCGCGAACGAGACCAGCGAGATCGCCGCGAAACCCGCTCGGCACCAGCAGGCATTCGGTGCCGCCTTCGAGCGTGGCCAGGCGCGCCTCGAGCGTGAAGGTGGTCGGCGTGCCGTGCAGGCCGGTAGGTGCAGACCCTTGGTGCGCCAGTCGCGCGCGCGCATGGCGCGCGCACGTCGGCGAAGAAGACGGTCGAGACGCCTTCGTACACGCCGGGCTGCGGCGCGCCGAAAGTGGCGCGGCGGCTGGTACGGGTGGTGGATCAGGTCGGTGATGGGCTTGGCATGCCGCGATGCTAGTCGGCCGTGGCCGGACGCAGGCAATGGGCGCCATGCTCCTGACCCGCGCGCCCGTGCGCCTCGCTGCGGCCTTCGTCGCAGACGATGTGGGCGGCCGACCCGGCCGGGAGCGCACTGCCGGCGGCCGGGCCGCGCGCGAACACGTGCTGCCCACCGGCGCGATGCACCTGGTGTTCCGCTTTCGGGCCCGCCGCTGCGCCTGTTCGACGCCGCTGGCGATGACACCGGGCGCACGCTGTCGGCCATGCTCGTGGTCGGCGGCGCGCGGTCGGCGCTTCTATGCGCGCGACGTGTCGATGCCCACGCGCTCGGTCGAGGCGCTGTCTGCGGCCGGGCGCCGCGCGCGCGCTGTTCGGCGGCCCGCGGGCGAGCTGGCCGAGCGGCCACACGCCGCTCGATGCGCTATGGGGCGCGCGACGGCCGATTCGCGCTCGAGCGGCTGCATGGCGACGCCCGAGCTCCGGCGCCTCGGCCGGACTGCTCGAGGCGCTGCTGGCCGAGCGCGCCTCGCTGGCGGCCGCTCGGCATGCACCCGGCGGTCGCTCAGTGCGCTGGCGCACGTCGAGGAGGCCGATCGCATCGGCCGCGCTCGTGCGAGGCCAGCGGCTGCAGCCATCGCCGCTTCATCGCCTGTGTTCCGGGATGCGACGGGGATGGCGCCCAAGCGGCTCGCGCGCGCGATCCTGCGCTGCCGCCAGGTGCTGGCGCGTGGCCGTCGGCGCCCGCCGCGCTGCGCACTGGGCCGAAATCGCGCTGCAGGCCGGCTACAGCGACCAGCCGCACCTCAACCGCGAGTTCCTGCGAGATCGCCGGCCTGACGCCCCAGGCATGGCGCCGGCCGCCGGCCCGCACTCGCCGCACCACGTGCGCGCCTGAGGTCAATTTCGTACAAGACGCGCGCGCGCGCGCCGCGGCGGCCGGGATCAGCCCCGGAGCATTGCCACGATGGCCATTCACGAACTGGTTCCCCCTACCTGTGCGTGCACGACACGGCCGCGGCGATCGCCTTCTACGAGCGAGGTGTTCGGCGTCGCCGAGAAATTCCGCCTCACCGAGCCCAGCGGCCGCATCGGCCATGCCGAGCTCGATTTCGGCGCGCCACGCTGATGCTGTGCGACGAGTACGCCCGAGTACGGCATCCAGCAGCGCCCAGACCGTCGGCGCCACGCACGGTCACGCATGCATCTTGCACGTCGACGACGCCGACGCGGTGATCGCGCAGGCAGCTGGCGGCCGGCGCCACGCTCGTGAAATGGCCGGCTGCAGGACCAGTTCTACGGCGAGCGCTCGGGCATCGTTCCGCGACCCCTTCGGGCACCGACTGGAACGTCGGCCACTCAGCATCGAGAAGTGTCGACCGACGAGATGCAGCGGCGCTACATCAGCCGCTCAGCCAGGCCGGAAGCGCCAGGTCAGACTGACCACTTGGCCAAGCAGCTCGGCGCCGCAGCGAGTCGTAGCCCTCGAAGGGGCTGGACTGGATCCAGGGGTTGGTCGGCAGGAACTCGACCGCGCAGTCCGGGCGTGAAGGTCGACAGACGCCTTGGTCCAGACCACCGCGCGCTGCGCAGCTCGGTGATGCGGGCTGGTAGCTGGTCGCGCAGCATTTCGCACCACCGCGTGCAGCGTGTGGCCGGAGTCGGCCAGGTCGTCCACCAGCAGCACCTTGCCGGCGATCTCGCCCTTGGGCGTGGTGATGTAGCGCGCGATGTCCAGGTGGCCCTGCACCGTGCCGGCGTCGGCGCGGTAGGAGCTGGTCGACATGATCGCCAGCGGCTTGTCGAAGATGCGCGAGAGGACGTCGCCCGGCCGCATGCCGCCGCGCGCCAGGCACAGGATGGTGTCGAACTGCCAGCCCGACTGGTGGACCTTGATCGCCAGCTTCTCGATCAGGTTGTGGTACTCGTCGTAGCTGACGTACAGGTGCTTGCCGTCTTCGGTCAACATGGGTAGGGCTCCAGAGAATTTGATAAGGGCGTCTACCGTCAGTCGGCGAGGTACGGGTGGCGCATCATGATCAGTGATGGTCGCGGTCGGGGCTGGTCGAGATCATGATGGATCGGCACGCCGTCGACCTGCTCGATGCGCTGCAGGTACAGGCGCGCGCATTGACCGGCAGCTTGTCGTACTGCGTGACGCCCACCGTGCTGTCGCTCCAGCCTTCCAGCGTCTCGTAGACCGGCTTGCAGCGCGTCGATGTCGTCGGCGCCCAGCGGCAGGATGTCGGTGTATTCGCCGTCCAGCTTGTAGCCGGTGCACAGCTGCAGCTCCTTCAGGCCGTCAAGCACGTCCAGCTTGGTGATGCACAGGCCCGAGCAGGCCGTTGACCTGCGCGCGAGCGCTTGAGCAGCGCCGCGTCGAACCAGCCGCAACGGCGGCTGCGGCCCGGTGGTCACGCCCTTCCGGCGCCCACGGTGCTCAGGTGGTAGCCCACGGTGCCCGGCTGTTCCCAGTCGAGCTCGGTCGGGAACGGGCCGCCGCCGACGCGCGTGCAGTAGGCCTTGGTGATGCCCAGGATGTAGTGCAGCATGCCCGGGCCGACGCCGGCGCCGGCGGCCGCGTTGCCGGCCACGCAGTTGCTGGAGGTGACGTAGGGATAGGTGCCGTGGTCCACGTCGAGCAAGCGTGCCCTGCGCGCCTTCGAACAGCAGGTTGGCGCCCGCCTGGTTGGCGCGTCGTTGCAGCTCGCGCGACACGTCGGCCATCATCGGCTTGAGCTGCTCGGCGTAGCGTCATGGCCTCGTCGAAGACCGTGCTGGAAGTCGAGCGGCGGCGCGCTGCAGGTACTTGCGTCAGCACGAAGTTGTGCAGGTCCAGCAGCATCGTGCAGCTTCGTCGGCGAAGCGCTCGGGGTGCTTCAGGTCCTGCACGCGCAGCGCGCGGCGCGCGACCTTGTCCTCGTAGGCCGGGCCGATGCCGCGGCCGGTGGTGCCGATCTTCTCGATGCCGCCCTTCTCGCGGCAGGTCTCGCGCGCGATGTCGAGCGCCGACGTGGAACGGCAGGATCAGCGGGCAGGCCTCGCTGATGCGCAGGCGCGAGCGCACTTCGACGCCGGCCTTCTCGAGCCCCTCGATCTCCTCGAGCAGCTTGGCCGGCCGACAGCACCACGCCGTTGCCGATGTAGCACTCGACGCCCGGGCGCATGATGCCGCTGGGGATCAGGTGCAGCGCGGTCTTCACGCCGTTGATCACCAGCGTGTGGCCGGCGTTGTGGCCGCCCTGGAAGCGCACCACGCCCTGCGCGCGTTCGGTCAGCCAGTCGACCAGCTTGCCCTTTGCCTTCGTCGCCCCACTGGGTGCCGACGACGACCACGTTGCTGCCGGTGGTCTTCGCTCATTATGTCTCCGCATTTCGGAAGATTCAGATGGCGTCGCACGCTGTCCATTGCGCCGGCGCTGCTCGACGCAGCTCGCGGTCGCAATGGAACTCGTCGACCTCGCTGCTCGTGGCCGGGCAGCACGCAGACCACGGTTTCGCCCTGCGCCGCGCAGTTGCGCGCGATGGCGGCGCGCAGCGCCGGCCGGCATCGCGCCAGGGCGCGCGGATCGCGGCCGCGAGCGGCCGCGGCCGGCAGCACGCCGACCAGCTCGCTGCACGTCCAGGCTGAAGCCGACGGCCGGGCGGTTGCGGCCGAACACCGCGCCGACTTCGTCGTAGCGGCCGCCGCGCACCAGCGCGTCGCTGGCGCCGGCGCGTAGATGCCGAAGCGCGCGCCGCTGTAGTAGGCATAGCCGCGCAGGTCGGCCAGGTCGAAGCTGACACGCGAGCGCCTGTGCAGGTGGCCGGCGAGCCACTGCAGGTCGGCCAGCGCCTGCGCGCATCAGCGGGCGATGTCGGGCAGCGCGCGTGCCGCCTCGGCCAGCACCGTCGACGTCGCCATACGAGCTGCGACCAGCGCCAGCAGGCCCTCGCGCGCGGCGGCGGGTAAGTCGCGGCGTCAGCTCGCGCAGCGTCGCTGGCGTCCTTGGCGGCCAGCGCCGCATGCACGCGCGCCGATGCGCGGCGGCGTCGACCGGCACGCCGGCCAGCAGCGAGCGCACGATGCGCGCGTCGGCCAGGTCGACGATCAGCGCCTCGCGCCGTGATGCCTGCGGCGCGCAGGCAGTCGAGCGCCAGGCGCAGGGTCTCGAGGTCGGCTTCGAGGCCGGCGTGGCCGTAGATCTCGGCGCCGAACTGCAGCGGCTCGCGCGTGGCGTGCGGGCGGTCCGGGCCGGGTGTGCAGCACCGGGCCGCAGTAGCACAGCCGCGCCACGCCCTGGCGATTGAGCAGGTGCGCATCGATGCGCGCGACCTGCGGCGTGGTGTCGGCGCGCAGGCCCATGCATGCGGCCGGACAGCTGGTCGACCAGCTTGAAGGTCTGCAGGTCGAGCGCCTCGCCGGTGCCCGGACAGCAGCGATTCCAGGTGCTCCGAGCAGCGGCGGCATCACCAGCTCGTAGCCGTAGCCGCGGGCGGTGTCGAGCAGCTCGGCGTCGAAGTTCTTCGATGTGCCGCGCCTCGGAGGGCAGCACATCGGCAATGTGATCCGGCAGGACCCAGGCGGACATGGGAATCGCGGGGCGTGGTTAAACCGGGATTCTACCGGGCCGGCGCCCGTACGCGCTCAGCCGGCCAGTCGACAGCCAGAGCAGCAGCAGGCCCAGCACGATGCTGCACAGGCCGAAGAAGCGCAGTTGGCCGTCGCGCAGCTGCAGCAGCTGCGCGAAAGCTGCGCGCCAACTGCCCGGCGAGAAGAAGGGCAGCAGCCCTTCGATCACCAGCACCAGCGCCAGCGCGCTCCAGACGATGTCGTGCGTCACGCCCTGTGCCTGGCGCGGCGCTGGCGCCGGTGCGACGGCGCCGGTGCCGCTGCTGCATCGCGCGGAAGAAGTCGCTGCCGACGGGTCGACCACCATCACGTCGCTCTTCTTGTTGAAGCTGCTGCTTGTAGGCCTCGAGGCTGCGGTAGAACTGCGCGAACTGCGGATCGCGGCCGAACGCCTCGGCGTAGACGGCGGCGGCGCTGTGCATCGCCCTCGCCCTTGATCTTCTGCGCATCGCGGTAGGCGTTGGCGACGATCACCTCGCGCTGGCGGTCGGCGTCGGCGCGGATCTTCTCGCCCTCGGCCGAGCCGGTGGAGCGCAGCTCGTTGGCCACGCGCTTGCGCTCGGCCTCCATGCGGCGGTAGACCGATTCGGTGATCGCTTCGACGTAGTCGACCCGCGTGATGCGCACGTCGACGATGTCGATGCCCCAGGGCTTGGCGCCCTTCGACGACCGCCAGCACCTCGCGCTGCACGTCGGCCATCGAGCTGCTCGCGCTGCGCGACGAGATCAGGTCGCGCACGCGTGCGCTTGTTGACGTCTTCCTGGAAGGCGTTGCGCACCACGCGGTTGAGCTGCTTCGCGCCGGCGGTCTCGTCGAGGCCGACGTTGCGGATGTACTGCCGACGGGTCGGTGATGCGCCAGCGCACGTACCAGTCGATCACCACGCGCTGCTTCTCGGCGGTGAGCATCGGCTCGGTGTCCGAGGCTGTCCAGCGTCGAGCAGGCGCTTGTCGATGATACGACGACGTTCTGGAACGGCGGCGGCAGCTTGAAGCTTGAGGCCCGGCTCGGTGATCACTTCCTGATCTGGCCGAGCGCGTAGACCACGCCGAACTGGCGCTGGTCGACCACGAAGAGCGTGGAGCTCAGCAGCGCGAGCGCCACCAGGAGCGACTGGTGACGATGAATCCGATTCTGTTCATGTCTTGTTCTTCTTCGCTCAGCGGCGCGTCGCGGTCGCGCGAGCGGCCGTCGCGCGCACGCGCGTCGCCGCGCCGGATGCGGGGCCGCCGGCAGCACCGGACTGCGGCGCCGGCGCGGCTCGGTGCTGGCGGCATCGACCGGCGTGCCGGCCGCGCCTGGCCGGTCATCTGCATCAGCTTGTCGAGCGGCAGGTAGCAGCAGGTTCGAGCCCTGCTTGAATCGACCAGCACCTTGGTCGTGTTGCTGTAGATCTGCTGCATGGTGTCGGTGTACATGCGGTCGCGCGTGACCTGCGGCGCCTTCTGGTATTCGGTCAGCACCGAGGCTGAAGCGCTGCGCATCGCCCTGCGCCTGCGCGACGATGCGCGCCTTGTAGGCCTCGGACTCTCCTGTGCAGCCGCGAGGCGGTACCCGTGCGCGCGCGGCACCACGTCGTTGGCGTAGGCCTGCGCCTCGTTCTTCGGCGCGCTCGCGCTCCTGGCCGGCCTTGAGCACGTCGTCGAAGGCGGCCTGCACCTGCTCGGGCGGGCGCACGCCGCCCTGCTGCAGGTTGATGCCCACGACCTCGACGCCGACCTTGTAGCGGTCCAGGATGGTCTGCATGAGCGCGCGCACGCGCGGCGCGATCTGGTCGCGCTCCTCGGCCAGAGGCCGCGTCCATGCTTCATCTTGCCGACCACTTCGCGCACCGCCGGTCTCGGCGCGCCTGCACCACCGTGCTCGGCCGGGGTCTTGCTCTCGAACAGGAAGGCGCGCGCGTCGCTCAGGCGGTACTGCACGGCGAACTTGATCTCGACGATGTTCTCGTCCTCGGTCAGCATCGCCGATTCGCGCAGGCCGGTGGCGCGCACGATGGTGTCGCGGCCGACGTCGACCGGAGCGGATCTGCGTCACGACGACCAGTCTCGTGGCGCTGGATCGGGTACGGCAGGCGCCAGTTGAAGCCGGCGCCGACGGTGCGGCTGTAGCGGCCGAACTGCGTGATCACGGCCTGCTGGCCTTCCTGCACGATGAAGAAGCCGGTGCCCAGCCAGATCAGCGACCACCACGCCGCGGCGATCAGGCCCAGCGCCGATGCCGGCGCTCTTCATGTCGGGCTGGAAGTCGCCGCTGCCGTCGACCGTTGCCGGCCGTTGTCGCCGCCCGGCCGCCGAACAGGCCGCCGAGCTTGCGGTTGAAGTCGCGCCACAGCTCGTCGAGGTCAGGCGGGCCCTGGTTGCGGGCCCTTGGTCTGCCGGCGTTGCGGCGGCGCCAGGCTTCGTCGTCGGCCGTTCGTCGGTCGGTCGCCACGGGCTCATCGCCGCGGCCCCAACGCCATCGTTCAGGTTGAACATGCCCGTGAAGCCTGTCTGCCACGGCTGGCGCTGACAGTTCATTCGTCGGTTCGTTCTTTCGTCAGTGGCGGCCGACCTTGTGCCCAATCAGGTCGCGATGAGCGTGCAATTCGGGCGTGCCAGCTGGTGGCGATCGCCGTCCGGCGAGCCGCGGGACGATGCGTGCGAGCTCGCGCCCGCAGCCGCCAGACGCCCTCGCCCGTCGTGCGCGCTCACGAAGACGCGCGGCGACCTGCAGCACCGTCGATGCTCGAGCGTCGTCCTGCCAGATGCAGCGGGCTGCTGCGTGGGCTCGAGTGCGTCGATCTTGTTGAACACCAGCAGCTGCGGCACGCTCGTCCGCGCCGATCTCATCAGCACGCGCTGCACCTCGGCCATCTGCTCGGGATGGATGCGGGATTGGCGGCATCGACCACGTGCAGCAGCAGGTCGGCATCGACCGCCTCCTGCAGCGTGGCCTGGAAGGCGTCGACCAGGCCGTGCGGCAGGTCGCGGATGAAGCCGACCGTGTCGGACGAGCGACACCGTTGCGCGCCGGCATCGTCCGAGGTACAGGTGGCGCGTGGTGGTGTCGAGCGTCGCGAACAGCTGGTCGGCCGCGTAGGCGCGCGCCTTGACCAGCGCGTTGAACAGCGTCGACTTGCCGGCGTTGGTGTAGCCGACCAGCGAGATGTTGAAGGTCTCGCGCCGCTCGCGCTGGCGCCGCTGGGTGCCGCGCTGGCGCTTGACCTTGCGCCAGGCGCTCGCGCGTGCGCTTGATGCGCGTCGCCGATCATGCGGCGGTCCAGCTCGATCTGCGTTTCGCCCGGGCCGCCGCGCGCGCCGGCGCCGCCGCGCTGGCGCTCAGGTGGGACCAGCGCCGCACCAGGCGGGTGCTCAGGTACTGCAGCCGCGCCAGCTCGACCTGCAGCTTGCCTTCGTGGCTGCGCGCGCGCTGGGCGAAGATCTCCAGGATGAGCAAGGTCCGGTCGTTGACCGGCGACGCCGAGATGGCGCTCGAGGTTGCGCTGCTGCGCCGGGCTGAGCGCCTGGTCGAACAGCACCTCGTTGGCGCCGGTGCGCCTCGGCCAGCGGCTCGATCTCGTCGGCCTTGCCGCTGCCGACGAACAGCGCGGCGTCAGGCGCCTTGCGCTTGCAGGCGACGCGCGCGACCGGCTCCAGGCCCGGCGGTCTGGGCGAGCAGGCCCAGTTCCTCCAGTTCGGCATCGAAATGCGGGCAGCCCGAGGTCGACGCCCGACCAGGACGGCGGCGCCTGTCGTCAGCGGGCAGTGATGCGGACAAGCTGGAGTCAGATCGGAAACGCGGACAGCCGCGCGGGCGCGGCGCGCCGTGCGGCACGTCAGGCGCGCGGCGGCGTCGCCGTTTCGGCAGCCGAGAAGTTCACCGGCGCGGCCCGGCACGATGGTGGAGATGGCGTGCTTGTAGACCATCTGCGTCACCGTGTTGCGCAGCAAGCGACGACGTACTGGTCGAAGGACTCGATCTGGCCCTGCAGCTTGATGCCGTTCGACGAGGTAGATCGACACCGGCACGTGCTCCTCGACGCAGGGTGTTGAGGAACGGGTCTTGTAGAAGCTGCCCTTTATTGCTCACGATATTCTCCGTGTTCAAGAGTAGTTGTTGGAACTGGCACCTTACCACAGCAACGCAGCGCAGTAGCGCGGGTCAAACCTGATGGCCGACAGCCTGCCTTCGGCAGCATCAAGACTCGCGCGTGGCAGCCGCGCTCCGTCTTTGTCCGCGTACGGATTGTGCGAGGTCTTCATCTCGATGCGCAGCGGCGTGCCGACCAGGTCGAACTCCTTGCGGAAGCGCCCTTCAGGAAGCGCTTGTAAGCGTCGGTCACGTGTTCCAGCGAGTTGCCGTGGATCACGATCACCGGCGGGTTCATGCCGCCCTGGTGCGCATAACGCAGCTTGGGCCGGAACATGCCGGAGCGCTTGGGCGCCTGGAACTGCACCGCCTCCAGCAGCAGGCGGGTCAGCACCGGCGTCGACATCTTGCGCGTGGCGCGACTTGTGGGCCTGCGCGATGGCCTGCCACAGCGGCCCCAGGCCCTGGCGCTTGATGCGCCGAGATGAAGTGCAGCGACGGCGAACTTGAGGAACGGCAGCCGCGTTTCGATCTGGCGCTGGATCTGCTCGCGCTGGTAGCTGTCGACCGCGTCCCACTTGTTGATCGCGATGACCACCGCGCGGCCGCTCTCGAGGATGTAGCCGGCGATGTGCGCGTCCTGGTCGGTCACGCCCTGCGTCGCATCCAGCAGCAGCAGCACGACGTTGGCCGATCTCGATGGCCTGCAGCGTCTTGACCACCGAGAACTTCTCGATCGCCTCGAACACCTTGCCCTTGCGGCGCAGGCCGGCGGTGTCGATCAGCTCGAAGCGCTGGCCGTCGCGCTCGAAGGGCACGCGTGATCGCGTCGCGCGTGGTGCCCGGGCATGTCGAAGGCGACCAGGCGCTCCTCGCCCAGCCAGGTGTTGATCAGGGTCGACTTGCCGACGTTGGGCCGGCCGGCCACCGCCAGGCTTGATCGGCGTCGTTCGGCCGTCGTCCTCGCCGTCTTCGTCGTTCCTCAGGCGGTTCAGCGGCTCGAGCGCCAGCGTCGACCAGGCTCGCGGATGCCCTGCCCGTGCGCCGCCGACACCGCGATGCACCTCGCCCAGGCCCAGCTCGTAGAACTCGGCCAGCTGCGGCGCCGTCGCTGCATGCCCTCGGCCTTGTTGGCCGCCAGCACGCATGGGCTTGCCCAGGCTGGCGCAGGTAGCTGGCGATGTCGTGGTCCTGCGCCGACAGGCCGTGCGCGCATCGACCACGAAGACCACCACGTCGGCCTCGGCCACGGCCTGCCGCGTCTGCTTGGCCATCTCCTTGAAGATGCCGCTGCCGGCAGTCGGGCTCGAAGCCGCCGGTGTCGATGACGATGAACTCGTGCTGGCCCTGGCTGCCCGTTGCCGTAGTGGCGGTCGCGCGTCAGGCCGGCGAAGTCGGCGACGATGGCGTCGCGCGTCTGCGTCAGCGCGGTTGAACAGCGTCGACTTGCCGACGTTGGGACGCCCGACCAGCGCGATGACCGGCTTCATGGCGGACGTCCGTGTTGCGCGGCTTACTCGGGACGGAAGCCGAAGACGCCGCCGTTGCGGGTGACGACGACCACGCGTGTTGCCGGCGACGCACCGGCGCGGCGGCGATGGCGAGCCGTCGGTCGTGCAGGCGCGTTGAGCGGCGAGCCGTCTTCGCGCGAGAGGAAGTGCACGCAGGCCGGTGTCGTCGCCGACGACCACCGAGCGCCCGAGCGCCAGCGGCGCGCGTCAGCTCGCGATGCAGCAGCAGCTCGTTGACCCAGGCGCGCTCGCCGTCGCGTCGCGGCGCCAGGCGATGCACGTCGCCGTCGGCTCTCGGTGCCGAACACGAGCTCGTCGTCGCCGCTGCACGCCTTCGGCGCCACTGGCCGGCTTGCGTCCACAGCAGCGCCGCCGCGCGTGCGGCGTCGACGCAGCCGACGGCGGCCTGGAAGGCGCGCGCGCAGACGCTGTCGCCGACGCGGCTGACGCGTGCCCACCAGGTCGACCAGGCGCTCGACGTCGTTGGTGCCGCGCGGCGCGGCGATCGGCGCCTCCCAGCGCGACGGTGCCGTTGAGCGGGTTCAGGCCCACCAGCGCGGCCGCCGCGCCCGACCACCAGCGTGTCGCCCACGGCCAGCATGACGCCCGGCTGCGCAGCACCAGCGCGTCGCCGGGCGCTTGCTGCGTCCACAGGCGGCGGCCGGTCCGGCCGTCAAGGCGCTGGCACGATGCGGTCGGCCGCCTGCACGAACGACGCGGCGCGCCGGCCACCAGCGGCGGCGTGTAGCGCACTGGCGCCTGCGGCTTCTGGCGCCAGGCGACGCTGCCGCCTGCGAGCGCGACGAGTTCGTTGCTCGCGCGTGACCACGGCGGCCAGCGTGCCGTCGCTGCCGACGCCCGCCGCCAGCGGCGCGCCGACGCTGCCGCGCCACAGCTCGCGGCCGGTGCGCGGCATCGATCGCCAGCCACGGTGCCGTCGCTGGCGGCGACGCAACCGCTGTCGCCGCTGACGCGTCGGCGCAGCGGGAAGTCCACCTCGCCGATGCTGCGCGTTCCAGGCCTGGCGCACGCCGATCAGCGCCGCGTTGGCCGGCAGTTCGGCCGGCTTGGGCTTGTCGGCGTGCCGCGACGCAGCCGCGACGATGGCCGGCGACCATCGCGACCAGCCGCCGACGGCGCCAGCGGCGCGGCGCGCCGGCGAAGACGCGTCAAGTTCATGGTGCGGTCCTGCGGCTCATGCTTGGCGGCCGCGCTGGCGGCGCCAGGGCTTCGGGCGTCGACGCCCAGCGCGCGTTGAGCTTGACCTCGACCAGGCGCCGGTAGTCGGCTGCCCGCTCGAGGCCTTCCAGGCCTTGCTGGTACTCGGCCTTGGCCTCGTCCTTCTTGCCCTGAGGCCAGTAGATGTCGCCGCGGCGGTCGGCCGCCAGCGCCTCGAACTCGCTTGGGCAAGCTGCCGGCCGAGCTGCTTGAGCGCCTCGTCGTAGGCCTTGGCTGTCCGAGCAGCACGGCCGGCCAGGCGCAGCCGCGCGACGGCCTGGTAGCCCGTCGATCGACGCCTTGTCGGCCACCCAGGTCAGCGCCGCGCTGCGCGGCATCGGCTGTGCCCTTGTCGTACCAGCAGCCTTGGCGGCCAGCAGGCCGGCCTGCTGCGCGTAGGCGGTGCCGGCCGAAGCTTGTCCTTCATGTCGGCGCAGCGCGCGCTCGACGCGGCGCGGTGTCGCCGGCCTGCGCCGCTGCGCTCGACCTCGTCGTACAGCGCGCGAGGCCTGCGCGGCCTTGCTCGCGCTGCCAGTACTGCCAGCCGTTCCAGGCGGCGAAGGCGCCGAGCACGCAGCGATGCAGCGACCCAGGTGATCGAGGTTGCCGTAGGTGTTCCAGAAATGCTTGAGCTGGTCGAGCTGTTCCTGTTCTTCGAGGTCGAGATGGGTTGCCATGCGCTGTCGAGTTGTCGGGAAGCCGGGGATTGTAGGGTGGCGGCCCAGAGCGGCCCAGCTCGGCCAGCGGCCAGCGGCTGCGACCTGCGCGCCGCTGCCGTCGCGCAGCGCCTTGACGCGCGACCTCGCCGCGCGCCAGCTCGTCGGCGCCGAAGATCAGCGCATAGCGCGGCGCCGCTGGCGTCGGCCTTCTTGAACTGCGACTTCATGCTGCCAGGCCGTCGGCCTGGCGGCATGCATCTGCACGCGCACGCCTGCGGCGCGCAGCGGCTGCGAGCGCGCGCATCGCCGTGCGGCATGCGCGGCCGCGTCGGGCACCACGGCGTAGGCATCGCGGCGCCGGCATCGGGCACCGGCGTGCCCAGCTCCTGCACCAGCAGCAGCAGCGCGCTCGATGCCCAGGCCCGAAGCCCACCGCCGGCGCCGGCTTGCCGCCGAGCTGCTCGATCAGGCCGTCGTAGCGGCCGCCGCCGCAGACCGTGCCCTGCGAGCCGAGCTGGTCGGTGACCCACTCGAACACGCGTCAGGTTGTAGTAGTCCATGCCGCGCACCAGGCGCGGGTTGATGCGTGTAGGCCGAGCCCGTCGGCATCGAGCATCGCGCGCACGGCCGTCGAAGTGCGCCAGCGACTCGCTCGCCCAGGAAGTCGATCAGCTGCGGCGCCGCCTCGACCAGCGCCTGCATCGCCGGGTTCTTGGTGTCGAGGATGCGCAGCGGGTTGCTGTGCAGGCGGCGCCTGCGCATCCTCGTCGAGCTGGTCGGCGTGCTGCCTCGAAGTAGCGCGATCAGCTGCGGCGCGGTGCGCGCGCGCTCGGCCGGCTGGCCCAGGCTGTTGAGCTCCAGGCGCACGTGCTGGCCTTCGACCAGGCCGAGCTCGCTGCCAGAGCGCGCGCGCCAGCAGGATCAGCTCGGCATCGACGTCGGGGCCGGCGAAGCCCAGCGCCTCGACGTCGAGCTGGTGGAACTGGCGGTAGCGGCCCTTCTGCGGCCGCTCGTGGCGGAACATCGGGCCCATCGTCCAGAGCCGCAGCGGCCGTTGTAGAGCGCGTTGTGCTCGATCATCGCGCGCACGATGCCGGCGGTGGCCTCGGGGCGCAGCGTCAGCTTGTCGCCGTTCATCGCGTCGCTCGAAGGAGTACATCTCCTTCTCGACGATGTCGGTGACCTCGCCCAGGCCGCGCACGAACAGCGCCGTGGGCTCGACGATCGGCGTGCAGCGATGTTACTGGTAGCCGTAGCGCGCCAGCACGCGTCGCGCACCGATTCGAACCATGCCAGAGCCGGATTCCGGCAGCTTGTCCTGCGCGGATCGGCGCCGGCAGGATGTCGTTCATGCCTTTGACGGCACTGCAGTTTTTCAGCCATGGGCTGCGAGTTCAGGCGACCTCGGCCAGCGATGCCGGCTGCCGAAGCGCTTTCGATGTAGTTTTCGACGAGCTGGTGGAACTCGCTGCGCGATGTTGTCGCCGCGCAGCGTCGAGCGCCTTCTCGCCGTCGATGAAGACCGGCGCGGCCGGCGCCTCGCCGGTGCCGGGCAGGCTGATGCCGATGTCGGCGTGCTTGCTCTCGCCGGGGCCGTTGACGATGCAGCCCATCACCGGCCACCTTCATGTTCTCGACGCCCGGGTACCTGGCGCGCCAGACCGGCATCTGCGCGCGCAGGTAGTCGTCGATCTGCTTGGCCAGCTCCTGGAAGGTGGTGCTGGTGGTGCGGCCGCAACCCGGGCAGGCGGTGACGCTCGGGCACGAACATGCGCAGGCCCAGCGACTGCAGGATCTCGTAGCGCGATCACCACCTCCTGCGTGCGCGACTCGCCGGGCTGCGGCGTGAGCGAGACGCGGATCGTGTCGCCGATGCCTTCCTGCAGCAGGATCGACCAGCGCCGTCGCCGAGGCCACCGTGCCCTTGGTGCCCATGCCGGCTTCGGTCAGGCCCAGGTGCAGCGCGTAGTCGCAGCGCGCGCGCCAGTTCGCGGTAGACCGAGATCAGGTCCTGCACGCCGCTGACCTTGCAGCTCAGGATGATCTGGTCGCCGGTCGCATGCCCATCGATCTCGGCCAGCTTGGCGGAATCGATGGCCGAGGTGACCAGCGCCTCGTACATCACCTGCTTGGCGTCCCAGGGCTCGGCGCGCGCGCTGTTGATCGTCCATCAGGCTGGCCAGCAGTTCCTGGTCGAGGCTGCCCCAGTTGACGCCGATGCGCACCGGCTTGTCCAGCGCATGCGCGGCCTCGATCATCTGGCCGAACTGGCGTGTCGCGCTTGTCGCCCTTGCCGACGTTGCCGGGGTTGATGCGGTACTTGCACAGCGCCTCGGCGCAGGCCGGATAGTCGGTCAGCAGGCGGTGGCCGTTGTAGTGGAAGTCGCCGATCAGCGGCACGTCGATGCCCATGCGGTCGAGCTGCTCGCGGATGTAGGGCACCTGCGCGCGCGGCCTCGGGCGTGTTGACCGTGATGCGCACCATCTCGGAGCCGGCCAGCGCCAGCTCCTTGACCTGGATCGCGGTGCCGATGGCGTCGACCGTGTCGGTGTTGGTCATCGACTGCACGCGCACCGGCGCGTCGCCGCCGACCGTGACCATGCGCGCGCCCCAGACCACGCGCGCCTGGCGCGAGCGGCGCGCGCCGGGGCGCACGGCCGGTTCGATCGGCAGGCAGGAGGGACTGGTCAGTCAGTCGTCACGGTTTCACCTCGAAGCGTGCCACGCCGCCGGCGCGCGCGAGCGGCGTCAGGTCAAAAGGCTTGCCGCGCACCTGCACATCGACCGTGCCGAGGCGCTTGCCCGCACGATCACCGACAGCGGCAGCGTGCGCCGGCAGCGCCGACGGTTTCGCCGGCCTTGACGCGTGCGGCGCAGCAACTGCTTGCCGCCGGCCTCGGTCACGCGTGATCCAGGACGTCGTCGCGGCGCGACGAGACATCACGGTCGTGCGCCGCGCCGGCGCGGCGCGGCAGCGGCCGGCCGCAGGGCACGGCGGCGGCAGCCGGCGCGGCACCGCGGCGCCGTCGAGGCGACGAGCTGTCGACCACGGCGTGCCGGCTGACCGGTCGCCGGCGGACGCCGTCGGCACCGCGGGCCGTTTCGGCTTCGCTGCGGCGGCGTCATGCGCGTCGACAACGACGCGTCGCTCGAGCCTGGTCGAAGGCCGACTGCGGCAGCCAGAACAGCACGCGCCGCGCCGAGCAGGGGCAGACCACCACCACGGCCAGCAGCAGGCGCGAGACGGCAGGCCGCTGGCCGCGCCAGCGCGTCCGCGAGCGCGGCGCTGCCGAGCGCTGAGGCTGCGAAGCTCGATGGTGCGGTCGGCATCCGGCCAGCCGGGCGCTGCGGCGCCGGCAGCTCGGCCAGCACCGGGCTGCGGATCGATCCTGCAGCGCGCGGCAGACGCTGGCATGCCAGCGCCCGCGGCGAACACCGCGTCGGGCAGCGCGTCGATGTCGTCGGCCTCCAGGCGCCTCGAGCTTCTGCGGCGGCACCTTGAGCGCAGCCGCCACCACCGTCGATGTGCAGGCCGTGCGCCTCGCGCGCCTCGCGCAGCATGTGCGCCGGCCGTCATGTGCGTGACTGTCGCCGCCGACCAGCGGCACCGCGGCCGAAGCGCCGAACTCACTCGCCCGCTCAATCATTGAAATTTCCGCGCTCGTACGCAATCGCCTCCCGCGACTGCGGGAAGCGCCGTTGCAGCTGGTCCGCCCAACTGCGCTCACCGCCTCGCGGTTGTTCAGCTGGCGTTCGATCTTGATGCCCAGCCACAGCGTCTCGGCACTGGCCGCCGGGCTGTTGTTGACGCGGCGGATGTAGAACTGGGCGCGCGCCAGTCACTCGCGCTGGACCAGCGATCGACGCCAGGTTGTAGCCGATCACCGGATTGCCGGCGTCGATCTCGTAGGACCTGCATCAGGCTGCTGCTCGGCTTCGGCGTTGCTGGCCGGCGCTTGCGGCCTGGCAGACGCCCTGCGTCATCAGCGTCTTGGCGCGGTCGGTGTAGGCTGGGCACGGCGAGCGCCGGCGCTGAACTGCTGCGTGGCGTCCGCGATAGCGGTTCTGCTGGCACAGCAGCCAGCCGTAGTTGTGCATGCGCGTTGGCGTTCGCGCGGATTGAGCGCGATCGCGCGGCGGAAGCTGTCTTCGGCCTGGCCGGGTCGTCCAGCCGCATGTAGACCAGGCCGCGCAGGTTGTAGGCGTCGGCGTAGGTCGGGTCCGCCAGCCAGCGACCTGCTTGATTCGTCGAGCGCGACGGTGGTCTGGCCCTGCTCGAAGTAGCCGATCGCCAGCTCCGATGCGGATGCGGGCGCGCTTGCAGCGCATTGCGTCTCGTCGGATTCGGTCACGATGTTGCCGGCGCCGCTGCTGTCGGCCGGCGGTCGTGGCAGCCGCCTGCAGCCTTGCTGGCGCAGCCACGCCAGCAGCGACGCTGCGGCGAAGCCGCAGGCATACCTCGCCCTGCCAGCGTCGCCCGTGGCATCTCGGAAAGGCCTTGCTGCATCGGCTTCATGTGCTCCTTCGGCAGTCGGAGGTGTCTGGCGCCGGCGCATGTGGCGGGCATGCACGGATGCCGCTACGGCGCTGCGCCATGCGTTCGGCCGCGCGGGTGCGGTCCTTCACGTCGCCGGCCAGCTGGCCGCAGGCGGCATCGATGTCGTCGCCGCGCGTCTTGCGCACGGTGGTGACGATGCCAGCCATCGCTCAGCAGTCTTGGCGAAGGCCAGCACCTCGCGTGCTGCGGCGAACGCAGCAGGCCCGACGCCGGAAACGGATTGAAGGGAATCAGGTTGAACTTGCACGACACGCCGTGCGCGTGCGCACCAGCTCGACCAGCTGCCGCGCATGCTCGGGCTGGTCGTTGCACGCCGTCGAGCATGCAGTACTCGAAGGTGATGAAGTCGCGCGGCGCGTGCGTCGAGGTAGCGCTTGCAGGCCTCCAGCAGTTCGGCGATCGGGTACTTGCGGTTGAGCGGCACCAGGTCGTCGCGCAGCGCGTCGTTGGGCGCGTGCAGCGACACCGCCAGCGCCACCGGGCAATCGTCGCCCAGGCGGTCGATCATGCGGCACCACGCCGGAGGTCGACACCGTGACGCGGCGGCGCGACAGGCCGTAGCGCGTTGTCGTCGAGCATCAGCGCGCAAGGCCGGCACCAGTGCCGATAGTTCTGCAGCGGCTCGCCCATGCCCATCATCACCACGTTGGAGATGACGCGCTCGTCGCGCCGCCTGAGGTGCTTGCGCAGGAAATGCTCGGCAAACCAGAGCTGGGCCGACGATCTCGCCGGTGGTGAGGTTGCGGCTGAAGCCCTGGTGGCCGGTCGAGCAGAAGCGGCATCCGACCGCGCAGCCGGCCTGCGACGACGCGACAGCGTGCCGCGGTCGTCCTCGGGAATGAACACGGCCTCGACCGCATTGCCGTCGCCGACGTCGAACAGCCACTTGATGGTGCCGTCGGCCGGATTCGTGCTGCGTGAGCGACCGGCAGCGCCTCGACGCGCGGCGCTGGTCGCGAGCTTCTCGCGCAGCGACTTGGCCAGGTCGGTCATCTGGTCGAAGTCGCTGCGCGCCGCGCTGGTGGATCCAGCGGAACAGCTGCGTCGCGCGGAAGCGCTTCTCGCCCAGCTCGTTCGCAGAACGCGGCCAGCCCCTCGAGATCGAAGTTCGAGCAGGTTGGCCGTGGTCATTGCATCGAGCTGGCTGACCTCAGGCGTAGACGTTCGAGGCCGGCGAAGAAGAACGCGACTTCGACTTCGGCGGTTTCGGCGGCGTCGGAGCCGTGCACGGCGTTGGCGTCGATGCTGTCGGCGAAGTCGGCGCGGATGGTGCCGGCGGCTGCCTTCTTCGGGATCGGTGGCGCCCATCAGGTCGCGGTTCTTGGCGATGGCGTTCTCGCCTTCCAGCACCTGGATCATCACCGGGCCGGAGATCATGAACTCGACCAGGTCCTTGAAGAACGGACGCTCGCTTGTGGACGGCGTAGAACCGCTCGGCTTCGCTGCGCGACAGGTGCGCCATGCTTGGCGGCGACGATCTTGAGGCCGGCGGCCTCGAAGCGGGAGTACGATCTGGCCGATGACGTTCTTGGCGACGGCGTCGGGCTTGATGATGGAGAGGGTGCGTTCGATGGCCATTGAAATGCTTCCTGAGCTTGAATTTTGGAGTGTTCTGTCAAGCCGCGAAGCGAAGTTGCTGCGTCACATGTCGACAAAGCCTCTGATTTTAACCGGCGCAGACCCGGGGTCTCGGTGACAACCCGCGCAAGGCCGCTGCGCGGCCGCTGGCATTCAGCGTCCGCGGCGCCGACCGCCGCCTGCCGCCAAGCCGCCGCCGCCACCGCCGCCGCCCGGGCCACCGCCGCGCGGCGTCCCTGGCCGCCTGGCTCCCTTGCGCTGGCGCGAGAAGCTGTCGGCGCCGATGTAGCCGAGCGATGTCTTCATCGGATCGGGCTGGTTGGCGCCGCTCGGCCGGCGGTCTTCGCCTTGCGATTGCCGCCGCCGCCGCCTGCCACCGCCGCGGTCGCTGGCCGGCCCTGCCCCTGGCGGCTGGCCGCCGGCGCCGCCGCGTTGGCACGGCCACCTGGCCGCCGCGCGGCGCGCGGCCGTCGCCAGCGGTCGTGGCGTCCGGCCCGCGTCTCGGGATCGCGCATGTCGCGCGGCTGCTAGCCCGGCCGCCGCGTTGCGCGCTTGCCGCGGCGCTGCGTTGTTGCGCCGCCGCGGTCGCCGCCCGCCGCCGCGCCGCCGGGGCCGCGCGGCTGCCGGCGCCGCGGGGCCGCGCAGCCGCGCCACCGGCGGCCTGGAACAGCGCACGGATGTCGCGCTCGTCGAGCTCCATCCAAGCGCACCGCGCTTGAGGCCGCGCGGCAGCACCATGGCGCCGTAGCGGATGCGGATCAGCCGGCTGACCGCATGGCCCACCGATTCGAACAGGCGACGCACCTCGCGGTTGCGGCCCTCGGAAATGGTGACCCGGTACCAGCAGTTGGAACCTTCGCCGCCGCCCTCCTCGATGGTGCCGAACTGGGCCATGCCGTCTTCGAGACGAACGCCGTCGAGCAGGCGTTTCTTCTCTTCGCTGCTGAGCGCGCCCAGCACGCGCACCGCGTACTCGCGCTCCAGGCCGAAGCGCGGGTGCATGAGCTGGTTGGCCAGTTCGCCGGAGCTGCGTGAACAGCAGCAGGCCTTCGGTGTTCAGGTCGAGCCGGCCGACCGACTGCCACTCTGCCCTGCTGCAGGCGCGGGCAGCTTCGCGGAACACCGTGGGCCGGTTCTGCGGGTCGTCGTGCGTGACCACCTCGCCGACCGGCTTGTGGTACGCGATGACGCGCGGCGGCGGCGGCGCGATGCGGTAGCCGGATCGGCTTGCCGTTGATCTTGACCTGGTCGCCGTACTGGATGCGCTGGCCGATGTGGGCCGGCTCGTTGTTGACCGAGATGCGGCCCTGCAGGATCAGCCGCCTCCATCTCGAGCCGCGAGCCCAGGCCGGCCTGGGCCAGCACCTTGTGCAGCTTGGGCGAATCGGCCTCGGGCAGCAGCACGCCTGAGCGGCGGCACCTCAGGGCTTTCCTCGTCGGCATCGAACTGACCCGAAATGACGTCGGCGAAGCGGATCGGCTCGGGCGGCGGGTGCGTTGCGCTGCTTCGCGCTCGGCGGCACGGCGCGCGATCGAGGTCGTCTTCCTCCTCGTCCGGCTCTTCGTCTTCATCCTCGTCGTCGCCTTGGTCGCCGCGGTCGGCCTCTGCGCACTGCGGCGACGGCTTCGGTCGGCGCGGCTTCGCGGCCTTCGTCGGATGCGGCGGCGACAGCAACGGGCTGACTCGATCACCGGCTTCGCAGGTTCCGCGGCCGGCACGGCCTGCCCAGCTCGTTTCAGCCTCGTCGGCAGCAGCTCTGTTCCACGACCGTTGGCTTCTTGCGCGGACGCCGTCTCTTGGCGGCCTCGCGCGTGCGGCAGGCGCCTTGCGCGGATCGCGGCAGCGCCCTCAGCCGTGCCTCCGGCAGGCTGCCGCGCCGTGCTTTCTTCTTCGGATACAGGCGTCGACCGGCACGATGGCCGCGTCGTCGATGATCAGATGGGGCTCATGGTGGTTGTTCCGAGGAAGGCGGAGTCAGTCGGCGGGTCGCGATCGGTTGTCGGGGACGGGCGGGGTGCGGTCGGAGAGCGGGCCAGCGTCGGCACGGCTGCGGCGTACGACGGGCAGACGCTGCGACTTCGGCGACTGGCGGCGGCTTCGACCGCCTCGGCAGCGGCCCAGCGGCTGGCACAGGCCTGGCTTCATCGGCGCCGACGTCCATGTCGCCGATTGCGGCGGCATGCATCGGCGTCGGCAGTCGCCCACCGGATCGATGCGGCAGATCCGGCTGGTTGCCAGACGCCGTGCTCGAGCGCATCGACCAGCGCGCCCTGCTGCGCCGGCGACTCGATCAACGGCAGCTGGTCGAGCGAGGCCAGAGCCAGGATCGTCGAGAAACTGGCGCGTGGTGGCATAGAGCGCAGGCCGGCCGACGGTCTTCGCGGTGGCCGATCACCTCGACCCAGCCGCGGTCCTCGAGCTGCTTGCAGGATCAGCGAAGTTGATCGGTGACGCCGCGGATGTCTTCCATGTCGCCGCGCGTGGCTGGCTGCCGATAGGCAATCGATGGCCAGCGTCTCGAGCACGCGGCACGGGTGTAGCGCGGGCGGCTTCTCGGGGTGCAGCCGATCGAGGTGGTCGCGCAGTCTCCGGCCGACTCTGGAAGCGCCAGCCGCTGCCCGACGCTCACGAGCTCCAGGCCGCGTTGCGCCCAATCTTCCTGCAGTTCGAGCAACAGGGACTTGATGGTGTCGGCACCCAGTTCGTCGTCGAACAGCACGCGCAGATTCGCGCACCGGCAACGGCTGGGCTCGAACAGATCAAGGCGGTTTCCGAGAATGCGCTTGGCATCCGCCGTATTCATGGTTCGCGTTATCCGGGAAAAGGCGCCTGGAGGACGCTTGTTCAGGATGGATGAAGGCGGCGTTGCCGGCACGCGGCGAAGTGCAACGCAAGGCCGGCATCGGGCGGCCGGCGCGGCCCTCGGGGCCGTCAGGCGCGAATTGTAATCCAGCCCCCATTCGCAGACGCCCTGCACGCAGGTCGGCCGGCGGCGGCAGGAGCGGAACTCCAGCGGCGTCTGCGTCACAGGGTGCACGAATCGCCAGCCTGAAGGCATGGAGCGCCTGGCGCGCCAGGCCGGCGGCCGGCGCCCGCCGTAGAGCGCGTCGCCGACCAGCGGATGCCCGATCGACGCCATGTGCACGCGGATCTGGTGGGTGCGGCCGGTTTCGAGCGTGCAGCGCACGGCGCAGCCTTCGCGCGTTGCTGTCGAGCCGCTCGATCAGCGTGCGCGCCGGCTTGCCCGCATGGCGCTCCAGGTCGACCACGGCCATGCGCAGCCGATTGCGCGGATCGCGGCCGATCGGGGCATCGACCTGGCGCGCGCCGGGCGCCATGCCAGGCCTGTGGCCGATCGCGCAGGTACTGCCGCGTGACCTCGCGCGCGGCGATCAGCTGGCCACCAGGGCGTCCATCGTCTGCGCGGCGTGCGCGCCGACCACCATCAGCCCGCTGGTGTCGCGGTCGAGCCGGTGCACGATGCCGGCGCGCGGCAGCAGCACGCGCCTTCGGGTCGAGGCGCCAGCAGGCCGTTCAGCAGCGTGCCGCTCCAGTGGCCGGGCGCCGGATGCACCACCAGCCCGGCCGGCTTGTCGACGATGCGCAGGTGGTCGTCCTCGTGCACGCACGCGAGTGCCATCGGCCTCGGGCCGGAAGGCCTGGCTTCTGCGGCGTCGGCCGCAGCTCGATCTGCGCCCGCCTCGCCGCGCGCGCACGGTGGCCGAGGCCTTGGTCGAGCCGCGCCCCTGCAGCTCGACCACGCCGGCGTCGATCAGCTGCTGCAGGTAGCTGCGCGAGAACTCGGGCACCAGCGTCGCCAGCGCGCGGTCGAGCCGCTGGCCGTGCTGCGGCAGCGCCGATCGGCGAATGCGCGCAGCTTCGCTGGCGTCGACGCAGGTCGGCCCCTCGTCCGTGCTCTACGGCCTCCAGGGTCGTCGCCAAAGGGTCGGTCGATATAATCGAGGGCAACTGTTTCACGAAAGCCTTATGTGATGTTTCGCGCCAAATTATCGGTCGTCCCCGGCTGGATGGCGCCTCTGCGCCGCAGCGTGGCTGGTAGCCGGCTGCTCGACGACCAAGGACGACAAGACCGCGAACTGGAGCCCGAACCGGATCTATTCGGAGGCCAAGGACGAGGCCGAGCTCGGGCGCGTACGACAAGGCCGTGCCGCTGTACGAGAAGCTCGAAGGCCGTGCCGCCGGCACGCCGCTGGCCCAGCAGGCCCAGCTCGACAAGGCCTACGCCCAGTACAAGGCGCGGCGAAAAGGCCAACGGCCATCGCCACGCTCGACCGCTTCATGAAGCTGCACCCGGCCAGCCCGGCGCTCGACTACGCGCTGTACCTGAAGGGCGTGATCAACTTCAACGACGACCTCGGCATGTTCGCGTTGCGATGACGCGCCAGGACCTGTCCGAACGCGACCAGAAGGCGGCCAAGGAGTCGTTCGAGGTCGTTCAAGGAACTGGTCACCGCGCTTCCCCGAGTCGCGCTACACGCCCGACGCGCGCCAGCGCATGAACTACATCGTCAACTCGCTGGCGCAGTGCGAAGTGCACGTGGCGCGCTACTACTACACGCGCGGCGCCTACCTGGCGGCCATCAACCGCGCGCAAGCTCGCGCTGGCCGACTACCGCGAGGTGCCGGCGCTCGAAGAAGCGCTCTACATCATGGTGCTAGTCGTACGACCAGTCTCGGCATGAACGGACCTGCGCGACGACGCCCAGCGCGTGCTGACCACGAACTACCCGCAAGAGCGCAGTACCTGGCGCAACGGCTTCCGGGCAAGGACGACCCGTGGTGGAAGCTCTGGTAGACCGCCTGGCTGCTCAGCCGAGGCTTGAGCGGCAGGAGCACGGCGATCTCGGCATCGAACGTCGGCCTCGCCTTCGATCCGCCGCATCGGCGGCAGCGCCGCCAGCAGGCGCTTGCCATAGCCCATCGCGACCAGGCGCGTGTCGCAGATCACCAGCACGCCGCGATCGGTCTCGCGCCGGATCAGGCGGCCGGCACCCTGCTTGAGCGCCACCGCCGCCTCGGGCAGCGAAGTAATCGCCGAAGGCGCTGCGGCCCCTGGCGCTTCGAGCCGCTGCGGAGCGTGCCTCGACCAGCGGATCGTTGCGGCGGCGGGAATGGCAGCTTGTCGATCACCACCAGTTGCAGCGCGTCGCCCGGCGCATCGAAGCCCTCCCAGAACGACGCCGAGGCCACCAGCACGCAGCCTGCGCGGCCCGTCGCCGCGCCCTCGCGAAACGCGGTCCATCAGCACGCGCTTGGGCAATTCGCCCTGCGACCAGCACCTCGGGCCGCATGTCCGGCCTCGATCTGGTCGAAGTGCTGCCGCATGGCATCGCCGATGGTGCGCAGCGCGCGCAGCGTGGTCGTCAGCACCAGCGTGCGGCCGCCCAGCACGGCGGCGCCGCGCGCAGCCAGCTGCGCAACCTGCGTGGCTGTGCGCCGGGTCGTTGGGCTTGGGGAAGGCGCGCGGCACGTAGAGCGCGGCCTGCGCGCGCATAGTCGAACGGGCTCTGCACCCGCAGCACCTCGGCATCGTCCAGGCCGCAGGGCTCGGTGAACCAGCGCAGCCTGCGGGTCGTCGCCCAGCGTGGCCGAGGTGAAGACCCAGGCGCGGCCGCTGGCATGTCCGGGGCTCGCGCGCGCATCGCTCGTGCTTCAGCACGCCTGCTGTCTCGCAGCCGCTCTCGGCGATGTCGAGCGGCGACTCGACCAGCCGCAGCTGCGTGCCGACGTCGACCCAGCGCACCGAGTCGGGCGCGCAGGGCATCGGCGAAGCGCGCGGCACGCTGCGCGAGATTGCTGTGCGCGCTCGTGCAGGCGGACGAAATCGGGCGACAGCTCGCTGACCGTGTCGAGCCCTTCGGCAGCGTCTGCTCGAAGGCGTGCTGCAGGGCGTCGAGCGCGCTCTGCCAGGCCGCGCCGGCACGATGCCCTCGCGGCGCCGCGCCCGGCCCAGCGCAGCTTGGCGCCCGGCCATTGCTTGCCGACCACCAGACGCAGCTCGCGTGCGCGCGCGCTCGACCGCCGCCACCAGTTGCTGCCAGTCGACCAGCCGCGCGCATGCTGCAGACCGGCCGCCAGCAGGTCGCGCGCGAAGTCGAGCGCCTGGCCGCTGCCGAGCTGCACGCCGAGGAACTGCACGCCGGTCTCGTTGAGTTGATGCGCCTCGTCGAACACCACCACGTCGCACGCGTCGGCAGCAATTCGGCCATGCCGGACTCGCGCACCGCCAGGTCGGCGAAGAACAGATGGTGGTTGATCACCACCACGTCGGCCGCCATGCGCTTCGCGCCGCGCCAGCATTGACGTGGCAGGGCTTGAACTGCGGGCATTCGGCGCCCGAGGCAGTTCTCCGCGCGTCGAGGTGACCAGCGGGATCAGCGGCGAGCGCTCGTCGAGGCCCGGCAGTTCGGCCAGGTCGCCGGTGCGCGTCGGCCTGGGACCATTGCTCGATCTTGGCCAGCGTGCGCACGGCAGACCGCGCTCCGGCAACGAGGCGTCGTGGCGGCGCCAGGTCGCAGCCGGTGCAGGCACAGGTAGCTGGCCCGGCCCTTGAGCAGCGCGGTGCGCACCGGCAAGCCCGAGCGCCTCGACGAGCCGCGGCAGGTCGCGGCCGAACAGCTGGTCCTGCAGCGTCTTGGTGGCGGTCGACAACAGCACGCGCTCGCCGCTCAGCAGCGCCGGCACCGAGGTACGAGAAGGTCTTGCCGACGCCGGTGCCGGCCTCGACCACCAGCTGCGCCGCCCTGCTCGATGGTGCGCGGCCGACGCGCCAGCGCCATCTCGGTCTGGCCGGCGCGCTCGCGGAACTGGTCGGCGGCGTGCGACAGCACGCCCGTCCTGCGCGAAGGCTTCGCGCGCCTGCCGCTCAGATGTCGAGCGTCATCAGGCAGGCTCTCGCCGGATCGAGCGATCGGTCGACCAGCCGCGCGATCTGGTCGCGCAGCAGCAGCCGGCGCTTCTTCAGGCGACGCAGCAGCAATTCGTCTTGCGGCGACGCCATCGCCGAGCCGGTCGATCGATCGGCGTCGAGGTCGGCGTGCTTCGATGCGCAGTTCGATCAACTGGCGCGATAGGGAGTGAAGATTGGAGTCCAACGGATGGAGTGCGAGCCGCGAGTCAGGCGCGGCCCATGTTCGCTCGATAATACGTCCGAGTGCATCTTCGATGAACACGACCGCGCCTCAGGCGCATATCGCGCCATGATCGAGGCTTTCGACTCGCTGCCGCCACCGGCCTCCACAAGGGAGACCGCCCGTACCAGCAGGACCAGGTCGCGATCATGACCGCATCCGCGGACGCCAGGGCTGCGTGCTGGCGCGTCGTCGCCGATGGCATGGGCGGGCGCAGCGGCGGACGCAAGGCGTCCGACCAGGTGCTGCTGACGGCCGCGCAGCTGTTCGACGCGCTACGAGCCCGGCCAGCGACGAACCGGCACGACATGCTGCGCCAGCATGCTGGACGACGCGCACCACGGTGATCAAGCTCACGGCGTTGTCGAGCGAGCAGGAGCCGCACAGCACGCGTGGCCGCCTTCCTGAGTCGAACCCGAACGGCGAGTGCGTGCTGGATCCACGCCGGCGACTCGCGCATCTATCACTTCCAGCGCGGCCGGCTGGTGCAGCGCACGCGAGGACCATTCGTACGTGCAGGCGCTGGTCGATCGCGGCGAGACTCGACCGAGGAGGAGGCCAACGTCCATCCGCAGGGCAACATCCTGACTCGGCTGCCTGGGCATGACAGATCGACGCCGCCGCCGATCGAGTCGCACCACATCGCCAGGCTGAAGCCGGGCGACGTGTTGATGGCCTGCAGCGACGGGCTCTGGCATTACTTCACGCCCGAGCGAGATGGGCGCGCGTGCTGGCCGAACAGCCACCGCGCGAAGCCGTCGAGACTGCTGGTCGACGAGGCACGGCAGCGGGCGCGCGGCGCGCGGCGACAACATCTCGATTGCGCGTCGCTGCAAGCTCGACACCGCTCCCTGCCGCGGCGAGCCGCAAGCGCGCCGGCGTGGCGCTCAGCGGTGCGGCAGCGGCTGCGCAGGGCGGCAGCGGCGCGGCGCGCGGCTTGCTGCGTCGGCATTGCGCCGTTCGCGCTGTCGGCGCGCTGCTGCGCGGCCTTGCTCGCAGCGCTTGTTCCTCGTATGCGCCTGCGTGCGCCGGCGCCTGCGGCGCGCTCGGCGCTGCCGCCTGGCCTGTTCCTCGGCATTGGCGCGCTGCTTGTCGTCGAACTGGCGCGCTGGCTGTCTGCCGCCTCGGCCGCGCGTGTCAGGGCGTCGCGGCTGGCCGCATGGTCCGGCGGCGCGCTGCTCCGCGATCCTTGCTGCGCTTCGGCGACTGCTCGCGCTGCGGCGTCGCGTCCTTGCGCGCGCTGCGCTGCTGCGCTTCTCCTCGGAGCTTTTGCAGGTTCGCGCGGCGCCGCGCGCTTGCGCTCGATGTCGTTGAGCGCGGACTTCCTGGCGCTTGACGTCGTCGGTCGCCAGCCGGCGCGCCGGCGCGGCTCTCGCTCAGGCAATCCTCGACCGCGAACTTGCTCGTAGCAGGCGCGCGCTCGGTACGTGGCGCGCAGCTGATGCGCCTTGCGCTCGGCGCGATGCGCTGCGCGCTCGGCGGTCGAGGTCGGCTCGCCGCTGCCGCCGCGGTCGCCTGCGGCCCCAGCAGCAGGCCAGCCGAAGACGAGCATCAGCAGGGCAAAGACGCATGTTCTTCATGTGAGGCGGGTGTCGACGTCGCGCCGCTCCAGGCGCCAGGAACTCGGCCGACTGCATCTCGTTGCAGGCGCGAGACCGTGCGCGGGAACTCGTGCGCCAGCGGACCTTCGGTGTACAACGCCTCGGGCGGCACCTCGGCCGACATGATCAGCTTCACGCGCCGGTCGTACAGCACGTCGACCAGCCAGGTGAAACGCCGCGCTTCAGAGGCCATGGCGCGGCGGCATCTGCGGCACGTCGGACAGCAGCACGGTGTGGAACTGGCGTCGCGATCTCGAGGTAGTCGTTCTGCGAACGCGGCCCGCCGCACAGCGTCTTGAAGTCGAACCAGACCACGCCGCCGGCCGCTGCGCCGCGCGTGCAGCTCGCGCGTGCTCGATGTGCAGCACCGGGTCCTCGTCGCGCGCTTCGGCCAGCGCGCTCGAAGGCCTCGCGCATCGCCTGCGTCGGCCGCGCGTCGTTGAGCGGCGTGAGTACATGCCGCACCTGCTCGAGCGTGCGGCGCCGGTAGTCGGTGCCGTTGTCGACGCTGACGCACCTCGAGCTTCTCGTTCAGCAGCGCGATCGCCGGCAGGATGCGGTCGCGGTGCAGGCCGTTCGGATACAGGTCGTCGGGCTTGAAGTTCGACGTGGTGACGATGCTCACGCGGTTGTCGAACAGCGCCGTCGAGCAGGCGGTGCAGGATCATCGCGTCGGTGACGTCGGCGACATGGAACTCGTCGAAGCAGATCAGCCGGTAGCGCCTGCGCGATGCGCTGGCCGAGCTCGTCCAGCGGATTGACCGTGCCCTGCAGGTCCGGCCAGCTCGCGGTGCACCTCGCGCATGAACTCGTGGAAGTGCAGCCGCGTCTTGCGCATGCAGCGGCACGGCGTTGAAGAAGCAGTCCATCAGGAAGCTCTTGCCGCGCCCGACGCCGCCGTACATGTAGACGCCGCGCGGGATCGGCGGCCGGCTGATCAGCTGCTTGGTCAGCGCGTTGCAGCGCCGCGCCTTGTAGTCGGCCCACTCGTTCTCGCGCAGCGCTCCAGCGGCGTCGACGCGCGCGCAGCTGCGCGGGTCGCCTGGTAGCCGCGCGTCGGCGAGCGTCTGCTCGGTAGAGCCTGCGCGGACGCTGCCACAGCGCGAGTCAGAAGTTCAGCGTGCGCTTGTCGACCGCCAGGGCGGCTTCCTTGGTCGCTTCCGCACAGCGACGGGTGCGCGTGGCAGATGCGCGCGATGTCCTCGCGCGCTGGCCTTGAACTCCATCGCCACCACGGCCTCGGAGATCAGCTCGCTGGCCATACGGGCCGACGATGTGCACGCCGAGGATCTCGTCGGTCGCCGCATCGGCCAGCAACTTGACCATGCCGGTGGTGTCGCCCAGCGCGCGCGCGCGGCCGTTCGCCATGGAACGGGAAGGTGCCGGCCTTGTAGGCGCGGCCCTCGGCCTTGAGCTGCTGCTCGGTCTGGCCGACCCACGCGATCTCCGGGCGTGGTGTAGATCACCCAGGGCACGGTGTTGAAGTCGACGTGCCCGTGCTGGCCGGCGATGCGCTCGGCCACCGCCACGCCCTCTTCTTCGGCCTTGTGCGCGAGCATCGGGCCGCGCACCACGTCGCCGACGGCCCAGACGTTCGGCAGGTTGGTGCTTGCAGTCGTCGTCGACCACGATGGCGCCGCGCTCGTCGAGCTTCAGGCCCACGGCTTCGGCGTTCAGGCCGATGGTGTTGGGCACGCGGCCGATCGAGACGATCAGCTTGTCGACCTCCAGCGTCTGCGCCTTCGCCCTTGGCATCGGTGTAGGCGACGCTCACGCCCTTCTTGCCGATCTTGACCTCGCCGACCTTGACGCCGAGCTCGATCTTCAGGCCCTGCTTGGTGAAGGCCTTGTGCGCTTCCTTGGCGATCTGCTCGTCGACCGCGCCGAGGAAGGTCGGCAGCGCTTCGAGCACCGTGACTTCGGCGCCGAGGCGGCGCCAGACCGAACCCATCTCGAGGCCGATCACGCCCGAGCCGATCAGCGCCCAGCGTCTTCGGCACGGCCGCGGATGCGCAGCGCGCCGTCGTTCGACAGGATGTTCTCTTCGTCGAACGGCGCGCCGGGCAACGCGCGCGGCGTTGGAGCCGGTCGCGATGATGACGTGCTTCGCCGATCAGCGTCTTCGGCTGCGCCGGCGACCTGCGATCTCGTAGCCCGTCGTCGCCCGTCTTCACGAACGAGCCGCGGCCGTGGAAGAACGTGACCTTGTTCTTCTTGAACAGGTACAGGATGCCGTCGTTGTTCTGCTTCACGACGGTGTCCTTGCGGCCGAGCATCTTCGCCGACGTCGAGGCTCAGGTCCTTCGACCTCGATGCCGTGGTCGGCGAAGTGCTGGCCGGCGTGCTCGTAGTGCTCGCTCGATTGCAGCAGCGCCTTCGACGGGATGCAGCCGACGTTGGTGCAGGTGCCGCCGGGCGCCGGGCCGCCCTTGTCGTTCTTCCACTCGTCGATGCAGGCGGCGTTGAAGCCGAGTTGCGCGGCGCGGATGGCCGCGATGTAGCCGCCGGGGCCGCCGCCGATGACGACGACGTCGAAATGCTTTGCTCATGGCTCGTGCGCTCCTCAGATGTCGAACAGCAGGCGCGCCGGATCTTCCAGCGCTTCCTTCATCGCGACCAGGCCCAGCACGGCTTCGCGGCCGTCGATGATGCGGTGGTCGTAGCTCATCGCGAGGTAGTTCATCGGGCGCACCACGATCTGGCCGTTCTCGACCACCGCGCGGTCCTTGGTCGCGTGCACGCCGAGGATGGCCGACTGCGGCGGGTTGATGATCGGCGTCGACAGCATCGAGCCGAAGGTGCCGCCGTTGCGAGATCGAGAAGGTGCCGCCGGTCAGTCTCCTCGATGCCCGAGCTTGCCGTCGCTGCGCCTTCTTGCCGTACTCGGCGATCTTCTTCTCGATGTCGGCGAAGCTCATCTGGTCGGCGTTGCGCAGGATCGGCACCACCAGGCCGCGCGGCGAACCGACCGCGATGCCGATGTCGAAGTAGCCGTGGTAGACGATGTCGTTGCCGTCGACCGAGCGCGTTGATGCACCGGGTACTTCTTCGAGCGCATGCGACCGCGGCCTTCACGAAGAAGCTCATGAAGCCGATCTTGACGCCGTGCTCCTTCTCGAAGCTGCTCCTGGAAGCGCTTGCGCATCTCCATCACCGGGCGCCATGTTCACTTCGTTGAAGGTGGTCAGGATGGCGTTGGTCGACTGCGACTGCACCAGGCGCTCGGCGATGCGCGCGCGCAGGCGGCTCATCGGCACGCGCTGCTCGGGGCGGTCGCCGAGGTCGAGTGCGCTGACCGGCGCGGCGACTGCCGGCAGCGGCGCGCCGGGCGGGCGGCGGTGCAGCCACGGCTGGCAGCCAGTGGCGACCTGGCGGTGGCGCCGGCTTCGACGCGCGCCGAGCACGTCGCCCTTGGTCACGCGGCCGTCCTTGCCGGTGCCGGCGACGCGCGACCTGCGGCAGCTGGTTGTCGGCCATCAGCTTGGCGGCGGCAGGCATCGCGACCGTCGGACTTCGAGCCGCCGTCGCGGCCGGCGCGAGCTGGCCGCCGGGCAGCGGCAGCGCGGCCGCGGCCGCGGCGCGCGGCTGCGCCGCCTTGCCTTCGGTGTCGATCCTCGCGATCACCTGCGTCGGCGACGCACCGTGCGCGCCGTCGTCCTCGACGATGCTGCGGCGAGCACGCCGGCCGCGGGCGCCGGCACTTCGAGCACGACCTTGTCGGTTTCGATCTCGATCAGGATCTCGTCGATGGCGACGGCTTCGCCGGGCTTCTTCTTCCACTGCAGCAGGGTGGCTTCGGCCACCGACTCGGACAGCTGCGGAACCTTGACTTCTACGATGGCCATTTGAATTCTCTGACTCTCGCTTGACGTGCTGTTCAGGCTGATGAGCGCCGTGCGATTCGGTTACTTGGTCAGCACGAAGCCCTTGAGCTTGCCGAAGGCCTGCGTCGAGCAGCGCCTTCTGCTGCTCCTGGTGCAGGTGCGAGTAGCCCACCGCGGGCGATGCCGAGGCCGGCGCGGCCCGGCGTAGCCGAGCTTCTGGCCTTCGACCATGTTCTCGTGGATGTAGTGCTGCACGAAGAACCAGGCGCCCTGGTTCTGCGGCTCGTCCTGGCACCACACGACGTCGGTCGACGTTCGGGTACTTCTTCAGTCTCGGCCGCGAAGGCCTTGTGCGGGAACGGATAGAGCTGCTCGACGCGGATGATCGCCACGTCGCCGCTTCTGCGCTCGTCGCGCGCTCTTGACCAGGTCGTAGTAGACCTTGCCCGAGCAGGCGATCACGCGCTTGACCTTCTGCGGCGCTTCAGGTCCTGGCTTCGCCGGATCACGGTCTGGAAGCTCGCCCTTGGTGAATTCGGACAGCGGCGAGGTCGCGTCCTGTTCGCGCAGCAGCGACTTGGGCGTCATGATGACCAGCGGCTTGCGGAACATGCGCACCATCTGGCGGCGCAGCACGTGGAAGATCTGGCTGGCCGTGGTCGGCTGCACGACCTGCATGTTGGTGTCGGCCGACGAGCTGCATGAAGCGCTCCAGGCGCGCCGAGCTGTGTTCCGGGCCCTGGCCTTCGTAGCCGTGCGGCAGCATCAGCGTGATGCCGTTGACGCGGCCCCACTTCACCTCGCCCGAGGCGATGAACTGGTCGATCACGACCTGCGCGCCGTTGACGAAGTCGCCGAACTGCGCTTCCCAGATCACCAGCGTGTTCGGGTCGGTCGAGGCGTAGCCGTACTCGAAGCCGAGCACGGCTTCTTCCGACAGGATCGAGTCGATGCACGACGAACGGCGCCTGGTTGTCGGCCACGTTCTGCAGCGGCGTGTAGGTGCCGTCGTCCCACTTCTCGCGGTTCTGGTCGTGCAGCACCGCATGGCGGTGCGTGAAGGTGCCGCGGCCGCAGTCCTCGCCCGACAGGCGCACCGGGTAGCCGCTGGCCACCAGCGAGGCGAAGGCCAGGTGCTCGCCCATGCCCCAGTCGACGTTGATCTCGCCGCGGCCCATCGCGGCGCGGTCGGCCAGCACCTTCTTCGACCAGCGGATGCGACCGTGAAGTCGGTCGGGCACCGTGGTGATGCGCTCGGCCAGGCGCTTCCACTCGGCCAGCGGCATGCGCCGTGTCGGCGGCGTCGGTCCACTTCCTGTTGAGGAAGGGCGCTCCAGTCGACCGCGTACTTGCTCTTGAAGTTGGTCAGCACCGGGTCGATGGTGTTGCTTGCCTGCGTCCATGGCGGCGCGCTAGCGCCTTGACCATGTCGTCGCCGAGCCGTGGTCGGCCGCACGCCCTGCGCGGCCAGCTTGTCGGCGTACAGCTTGCGCGTGCCGGGATGCTGGGCGATCTTCTTGTACATCAGCGGCTGGGTGAGCGCCGGCGTGTCCTGCTCGTTGTGGCCGAGCTTGCGGAAGCAGACGATGTCGACGACCACGTCCTTGTTGAACTCCTGGCGGTAGTCGAGCGCGCAGCTGGGTCGCACAGCACCACGGCCTCGGGGTCGTCGCCGTTCACGTGCAGCACCGGCGCCTCGATCATCTTGACGACGTCGGTGCAGTACAGCGTCGAGCGGCGTGTCGCGCGGGTCGCTGGTGGTGAAGCCGATCTGGTTGTTGATCACGATGTGCACCGTGCCGCCGGTGTAGTAGCCGCGGGTCTGCGCCAGCGCCAGCGTTTCCATCACGACGCCCTGGCCGGCGAAGGCCGGCGTCGCCGTGCACGATGATCGGCAGCACCTGAGTCGCCTTCCGTGTCGCCGCGGCGGTCCAGGCGCGCCTTGCACCGAGCCTTCGACGACCGGGTTGACGATCTCGAGGTGCGAGGGGTTGAACGCCAGGCTCAGGTGCGACCGGGCCGCCGGGCGTCGTGACGTCAGCTCGAGAAGCCCTGGTGGTACTTCGACGTCGCCCGCCGGCAGGTCTTCCCGGGCGGTGTGGTCGAACTCGGCGAACAGGTCGGCGGGCATCTTGCCCAGCGTGTTGACGAGCACGTTCGAGGCGGCCGCGGTGGGCCATGCCGATCACGATCTCCTGCACGCCGCTTCGCGCCGGCGCGCTGCACCAGTTCGTCCATCGAGGCGATGAAGCTCTCGCCGCCTTCGAGCGAGAAGCGCTTCTGGCCGACGTACTTGGTGTGCAGGTAGCGCTCCAGGCCTTCGGCGGCGGTCAGGCGGTCGAGGACATGCTTCTTCTCGTCGGCGTGAAGCTCGGCTTGGTGCGGATCGCTCAGGCGTTCCTGCCACCAGCGCTTCTCGGTCGGCTCGGTGATGTGCATGTACTCGGCGCCGATCGGTGCCGCAGTAGGTCTCGCGCAGCGCCTGCACGATCTCGCGCAGCGTCATGCTGCTCGGCGGTCGCGAAGTAGGTGTTCGTGGCGCTGAACGCGATGTCCATGTCGGACTTCGGTACAGGTCGTAGAACGCCGGCTCGAGTTCGGGAATCTTCGGGCGCTCGGTGCGCTTCAGCGGGTCGAGGTCGGCCCAGCGCGAGCCGAGCGAGCGGTAGGCCGCGATCAGCGACTGGACGTGGACCTGCTTGCGGGCGATCGCCAGGTCGGTCGCCGCTGGACCTTGCTGCCGAAGGCGTTGGCCTTGGCGCGCTGGGCGAACGACTCGACCACCGGCGCATGGGCCACGTCGCGGCGCATCGGTGCCGTCGGCGGCGGGCACGTTCTGCGAGGCGTCGAAGTAGGCGCGCCAGTTCTCGGGCACCGAGCCGGGGTTGTCGAGGTAGGCCTCGTACAGCTTCCTCGACGTACGGGCGCATTGCCGCCGAACAGGTACGAGTTCGACCTGCTTTGCTGCATCATCTTCGCTCTACCTTTCGCGCCGGTTTCCGGCAGCTGTCGATGGGTTGCACAACCTTCCGCCGGCCGCGGCTTCGCCGGTGGGCGGACTAGCGTCCCGCCTCAAGCTGTCGGCGAGGGACGGAAGGACCTGATCTCGGCATCGCACTTTCGCGCCGGCGCTGTGCTCGATCGCTGGACGCCGAAGGCCTGAGGCGGCCTGAGGCGAGTGCGCCGGCGCGCGATCGCGCGGCGTACTCGCGCGCCAGGCGCGCGATCAGTCCGGCCGCCGGCACCACTGCCTTGCACGGCGGCGATGCCCTGGCCGCAGCCCCAGATGTCCTTCCAGGCCTTGCTTCGCGCCTTCGCCGCCGGCGAAATTCATCTGCGCTCGGGTCGCTCTCGGGCAGGCTGTCCGGATCCAAGCCGGCGGCGCGGATCGACGGCTTCAGGTAGTTGCCGTGCACGCCGGTGAACAGGCTCGAGTAGACGATGTCGTCGCTGCTGCACTCGACGATGCATCGCTTGTAGGCGTCGGCCGCGCGCGCCTCGTCGGTGGCGATGAAGGCCGAGCCGATGTAGGCGAAGTCGGCCCCCATCGCCTGCGCGGCGAGCACGGCGCCGCCGTTGGCGATGGCGCCCGACAGCGCGAGCGGGCCCGTCGAACCACTCGCGGATCTCCTGCACCAGCGCGAACGGGCTCTTGACGCCGGCATGGCCGCCGGCGCCCGCGGCCACTGCGATCAGACCGTCGGCGCCCTTCTCGATCGCCTTGTGCGCGAAGCGTGTTGTTGATGATGTCGTGCAGCACGATGCCGCCCCAGCCGTGCACCGCGTCGTTGACGTCGGTGCGCGCGCCGAGCGAGGTGATGACGATCGGCACCTTGTACTTCGCGCACACCTGCATGTCGTGCTCGAGCCGGTCGTTGCTCTTGTGCACGATCTGGTTGATCGCGAACGGCGCCGCCGGCCGATCCGGGTGGTGCGCGGTTCCAGGCCGCGCAAGCGCCTCGGTGATCTCGGCCAGCCATTCGTCGAGCTGCGTCGGCCGGGCGCGCGTTGAGCGCCGGCATCGAGCCGACGATGCCGGCGCGTGCACTGCGCGATCACGAGCTTCGGATTGCTGACGATGAACAGCGGCGCGCCGATGATCGGCAGGCGCAGCGTTCGCAAGGCATCGGTGACAGCGCCATCAGAACGCCTCCAGCGCCATCGCCGGTCACGCCAGCGGCGCCGTCGACGATGCTGTCGCGCAGCCCGGGCGCACTTGGCTGAGAGGTGCTCGGCATAGAAGCGCGCGGTCGCGATCTTGGCGCGCATGAATGCGGCGTCGCTCGCCCGCGGCCGAGCGCATGCTTCGGCCACCAGCAGCGGCGCGCGCCATCTGCCAGCCCGCCATCAGGTTGCCGGCGAGCATCAGGTACGGCACCGAGCCGGCGAACACGGCGTTCGGGTTGGCCTTGCGTCTTGCCGGCGACGAAGTCGACCACGTCCAGGAAGGCCTCGCGCGCCGCGCGCAGGCGCTTCAGCACCGATCGGCGCGCAGCGCTCGCTGCGCTGCGTCGGCCAGTTCGCCTTCGGTGGCCTCGATCTGCGCCGCGATCGCGTCGCGCCACCGCGCCGCCGTCGCGCGCGGTCTTGCGGCCCACCAGGTCGTTGGCCTGGATCGCGGTCGTGCCTTCGTAGATCGGTCAGGATCTTGGCGTCGCGCAAGTGCTGCGCGGCGCCGGTCTCCTCGATGAAGCCCATGCCGCCGTGCACCTGCACGCCCAGGCTCGCGACCTCGAGGCTCATCTCGGTGCGGTAGCCCTTGATCAGCGGCACCATGAATTCGTAGAACGCCTGGTTCTGCTTGCGCACCTCGGCGTCGGGGTGCGTGGTGCGACGCGTCGTAGGCCGCGGCCGGCACCAGACGCCAGCGCGCGGCAGCCTTCGGTGTAGGCGCGCATCGTCATCAGCATGCGGCTTGACGTCGGGGTGGTGGATGATCGGCGGCTGCGCCGGCAGCGAGCCATCGACCGGGCGGCTCTGCACGCGCTCGCGCGCATAGGCCACTGCCTTCTGGTAAGCGCGCTCGGCCACCGCGATGCCCTGCACGCCGACCGCGTAGCGCGCGGCGTTCATCATGATGAACATGTACTCGAGGCCGCGGTTCTCCTGGCCGACCAGTAGCCGACCGCGCCGCCGTGCGTCGCCGTACTGCAGCACGGCGGTCGGGACTGGCCTTGATGCCGAGCTTGTGTCTCGATGCTGACGCAGTGACGTCGTTGCGCGCGCCCGACGCTGCCGTCGTTGCTCGAGCAAGAACTTGGGCACGACGAACAGGCTGATGCCCTTCACCCCTTCGGGCGCGCCGACCACCCGCGCGAGCACGAGGTGGACGATGTTGCTCGGCCATGTCGTGCTCGCCGTAGGTGATGAAGATCTTGGTGCCGAAGATCTTGTAGCTGCCATCGGGCTGCGGCTCGGCGCGCGTGCGAACCATCGGCCAGGTCGGACCCGGCCTGCGGCTCGGTGAGGTTCATCGTGCCGGTCCACTCGCCGGAGATCATCTTCGGGATGTAGGTCTGCTGCTGCTCGCTCGATCCCGGCGTGAGCAGCGCTTCGATCGCGCCGTCGGTCAGCAGCGGGCACAGCGCGAAGCTCAGGTTGGCGCTGTTGATCATCTCGATGCACGCGCCGCCAATCGTCTTCGGCAGTCCCTGGCCACCGAACTCCGCCGGGTGCTGCAGGCCCTTGCCAGCCGCCCTCGCCGAACTGGCGGAACGCCTGCTTGAACGCCCGGCGTCGTACGTCACCTCGCCGGCGCTCCACGACGACGGGTCGGTGTCACCCGCGCGATCGAGCGGCGCCACCACCTGCTCGCTGATAGCGTGCGCGCATTCCTCGAGCACGGCCTGCGCCGTGTCGAGCCCCGCTTCTTCGAAGCCCGGCAACTTGGCCACGGCCTCCGAGCCCAGCCAACTCCTTCATCACGAACAACATGTCGGTGACCGGTGCGCGGTAACTCATGGCGCGACCTCCAAATAGCGCAGGCGCCGCTCGCTGCGGCGCCCGCTGATTGAGACAACCCTACTCAGGCGCTCACAGCGCCTTCACCAGCTCGGGCACTCGCGGTGAACAGATCGGCCTCGAGGCCGTAGTCGGCGACGCTGAAGATCGGCGCCTCGGGGTCCTTGTTGATCGCGACGATCACCTTGCGAGTCCTTCATGCCGGCCAGGTGCTGGATCGCGCCCGAGATGCCGCAGGCGATGTACAGCTGCGGCGCGACGATCTTGCCGGTCTGGCCCACCTGCCAGTCGTTGGGCGCGTAGCCCGCGTCGACCGCGGCGCGGCTGGCGCCGAGCGCCGCGCCGAGCTTGTCGGCCAGCGGCGTCAGCACCTCGTTGAACTTGTCGCTCGAGCCCATCGCGCGGCCACCGCTGACGATGATCTTGGCTGCGGTCAGCTCCGGGCGATCGAGCTTGGCGATCTCGCAGCCGACGAAGCTCGACAGGCCGCTGTCGGCTCACCGCCGGCACCGACTCAACGGCGCGCGCTGCCGCCGGTCGACCGCTGCGGCATCGAAGCCGGTGGTGCGTACCGTGATCACCTTGATCGGATCGCCGCTCTGCACCTGTCGCGATCGCGTTGCCGGCGTAGATCGGGCGCTCGAACGGTGTCGGCGCTGACGATCTTGGTGGCGTCGCTGATCTGCGCGACGTCGAGCAGCGCGGCCACGCGCGGGGCGACGTTCTTGCCATGCGCGGTGGCCGGGAACAGCAGGTGGCTGTAGTCCTTGGCGATCGCCAGCACCTGCGCTGCGACGTTCTCGGCCAGCTGCTCTGCCAAGCTGTCGGGCCATCGGCATGCAGCACCTTGGCGACGCCGGCAATCTTCGCGGCGGCCTGCGCCGCGCCGCCGGCATTGTGCGCCGGCGATCAGCACGTGCACGTCGCCGCCGCAGGCCAGCGCGCGCGGTCACGGTGTTGAGAGTCGCGGGCTTGAGCGTGCCGTGGTCGTGTTCGGCAATGACGAGGGCTGCCATGTCAGATCACCTTCGCTTCGTTCTTCAGTTTGGCTCACCAGCGTCGCGACGTCGGGCACCTTGACGCCGGCGCCGCGCTTGGGCGGCTCGGCTGACCTTCAACGTCTTGATGCGCGGCGTCACGTCCACGCCGAGGTCGGCGGGCTTGAGCGTCTCGAGCGGGCTTCTTCTTGGCCTTCATGATGTTGGGCAGCGTCACGTAGCGCGGCTCGTTCAGGCGCAGGTCGGTGGTGACCACGGCCGGCAGCTTGAGCTTGATGGTCTCCAGCGCCGCCGTCGACCTCGCGCGTGACCGTGGCATAGCCATCGGCGACCACGACCTTCGATGCGAACGTCGCCTTGCGGCAGATCGGCCAGCGCGGCCAGCATCTGGCCGGTCTGGTTGCAGTCGTCGTCGATCGCCTGCTTGCCGAGGATCACGAGACCGGGCTGCTCCTTGTCGACCAGCGCCTTCAGCAGCTTGGCCACGGCCAGCGGCTGCAGCTCGTCGGCGCATCTCCACCAGGATGCGCGCGGTCGGCGCCGATGGCCATCGCGGTGCGCAGCGTCTCCTGGCATTGCGTGACGCCGCAGCACACGCGCGATGATCTCGGTGGACGACGCCCTTCTCCTTCAAGCGCACGGCCTCCTCGACGGCGATCTCGTCGAACGGATTCATGCTCATCTTGACGTTGGCGATGTCCACACCGCGTGCCGTCGGACTTGACTCGCACCTTGACGTTGAAATCGACCGACCCGTTTGACGGGCACCAGTACCTTCATGACGAGGCTCCTGAAGCGGGTGATGTTGCGTCTCGCCGGGACAGCGATTCTAGGTTTGGGCCCGCGGCCGGTGGCGCAAAAAGCGAACGACCGTTCTATTCTAAGTTAGGGTCGGCCAAGCGACCATCCAGCGGCTCAGGGTTCGGCGCCGCTGCGTAGCGGAAACCCGGCCTCGCGCCATGCCTGCAGGCCGTCGTCGAGCGCGACCGCGCGCTGGTAGCCCATGGTCCGCAAGCGGTGCTGGCGGCCAGCGTGGAGATGCGCCCAAACTCGCAGCACACGACGATGCGCTGCGTAGGGTCGGGCAACAAGTCGTTGACCCGCAGCTCGAGCTGGCCGCGCGGCAGCAGCGTCGCGCCCGGCACATGACCGGCCTCGTAGGCGTCGCGCTCGCGCACGTCGAGCACGCGCAGGCTCGGCGCCGGGTCGCCTCAGCCGCTGGCGCAATTCTTCAAGAGACATGAACGGCACCGTGGCGGCCGCCTCCTTCAACATCTGCTCGACGCTCTTGCCGCCGGTCATGTTGACGCGCAGCGCCTCGGTCAGGTGCTTGGGCATCGTCAGGTTCAGCCCCTGCATCATTTCGACAAACGCGGCGCGGTCGCGCTGCTGCAGTCGTGGATTGTTCGCGAGCTCGGCCCCAATGGTGGAATGGCTGCGCCCCTTGTAGTCGTGCGCCGGATAGACCGTCAACGCGGGGTCGAGCTTCAACAATCTCTGGAACAAGCTGTCGTGCAGCGCCGCGGCATTGCCGCCAGGCAAATCGGTGCGGCCGGTGGCGCCGATCAGCAGCGTGTCGCCAGTCCACACGCGGTCGGCACCGATCAGGCACATCGAATCAGGCGTGTGGCCCGGCGTGTGCATCACCTTCAGCCGCAGCGCGCCGATGCGCAGCAGGTCGCCATCGTCGACCGGGATGTCGACGCCGGGTGCCGGGCTCGCGCGGTGCATCACCGTCGCGCGCGCCAAACCGCTCGGCCAACTGTCGCGTGGCCGAAAAGTGATCGGCGTGCGTGTGCGTGTCGATCACGTAGCGCACGTGCAACCCGTGGCGCGCAGCCAGACCGACGTAGCGGTCGATCTGGCTGGCCTCCGGGTCGATCAGCGCCGCGGCGTAGCTGTCCGGGCAGCCCAGCAGGTAGGACTGGCAGCCGCCCGTGGCAACCTGCTCGAAGATCACGGCTGCTTGGTCGTGCGCAGGTAGGGCTTGATGGTCTTGTAGCCGGGGAACAGCTTCTTGGCCTCGTCGTCGGACACCGAGCCCGCGATGATCACGTCTTCGCCGGCCTTCCAGTTCACCGGCGTGGCGACGCGATGCTTCTGCGTCAGCTGCATCGAGTCGACCACGCGCAGGATCTCGTCGAAGTTGCGGCCGGTGGTCATCGGGTAGGTCAGCATCAGCTTGATGCGCTTGTCGGGGCCGATCACGAACACCGAGCGCACGGTCGCGTTGTTGGCCGCGCGTGCGGCCTTCCGACGTGCCGGGTTCCTCGGCGGGCAGCATGTTGTACAGCTTGGCCACCGCGAGGTCGGAGTCGCCGATCATCGGGTACTTCGGCATGTGGCCCTGCGTCTCCTCGATGTCCTGCGCCCATTTGTGGTGGTTCTCCACCGGGTCAACGCTCAGGCCGATCAGCTTGGTGTTGCGCTTCTTGAACTCGGGCTCGATGCGCGCCATGTAGCCAAGCTCGGTGGTGCACACCGGGGTGAAATCCTTCGGGTGCGAGAACAGGATCGCCCAACTGTCGCCGATCCACTCATGGAAGCGAATCGTGCCCTGGGTGGTTTGCGCCGTGAAGTCGGGCGCCAGATCGTTGATGCGCAATGACATGAGACCTCCTGAATGTGGTGCGGCAGGCCCTCGTTGGATGCCCGCGTGCTACCTCGTTCGCCGCAGGTGGGGGCGCCAACCGCTTCCCCGTCGGGCCTTGTGCGCCGAGCCGATTATGAGCGCGTTGCCGAAAACAACTGCGTGCCCTTAGGCATTGACAGCCGCAGCCGCGGCGGCGCCGCGCCGCACGTTGATCGGCCGGATCGCCAACCAGCCGATGACGAAGAAAAGCCCTGTCGACACGATGGCCAGTCGATGGTTGCCGGCCGTGAGCCACGTGACCGCGCCGTAGGTGAGCGGCCCGACAATCGATGCCAGGCTGGTCGCGAACGTCCACAAGCCGTAGTACTCGGCGAGCCGCTCGCGCGGCGCGAATACGCCCACCATGGCGCGCCCGGCCGACTGGCTTGAGCCCATGCACAACCCGGCGATCACGGCGGCGACCCAAAACAACGCCGCGGCTGGTGGCGCGCGTAGGCCAGCACGGTCATCACCACCCAGCCGATCAGCGTGGCGCCGAGCGCCTGCTTGTGGCCGATGCGGTCCTGAAAATAGCCGAACGCAAACGCGCCCAGCGCGGCCGCGATGTTGACCAGGAACACCAGCAGCATCGTGTCGATCTGCTTGAAGCCCAGCACCTGCTCGGCGTAGACCGCGGCCAGCGCGATGACCACCGCGATGCCGGCCTGGTAGAAGAAGCCGCACACCATCAGCCACATGAAGTCGCGCGTAGCGCCGGGCCTGACTCCAGGTTTGGCGCAGCCGCGCCATCGACGCCGCGAAGCCTTCGCCGACGGCGCGCGTGCTGCGGGCTGCGCGCGCTCCTTCAGCAGCACGAAGGTGGCGAGCGCCGCCACGCCGTAGACGACCGCAGTGATCCACATCGTCACGGGCACGAACTCGCTGGCCTTCTCGCCGCGCTGCTGCGCCTGGATCACGGTAGGCTAGGCCGAGGCCCAGCGTCAGCATGCCGCCGAAGTAGCCAAAGCTCCAGCCCCAGCCCGACACCCGGCCCAATGCGTCCGGACGGCTCAACTCGGGCAGAAAGGCGGCGATCAGCGACTCGCCGTAGGCATAGAAGACAGATTCGACAGCACGATCGAGCACGATGCCCAGTGCGACATCGCCCGGACCCACTGCCGCCAGCCCCGTGGTGGTCAGCCACGCACAGCGCGGTGGTGATCATCAGCAGCCGCTTCTTCGCAGCGCGTACGTCGGCGTAGGCGCCCAGCGTCGGCATCGTCACCATGCACACCGCCCGCGACAGCGCCCAGCGCCGCGGTCCACGCCAACGTGGCCCAACTCGGCTCCGCCGGCGACCGCGGCAACGAAGTAGGCGTTGAACACGGCGGTCAGCACCACGGTCGTGTAGCCCGAGTTCGCGAAGTCGTACATCGCCCAGCCGAAGACCTCGCGCGCTTGCGCACGCCGTCGTTCAACGCTTCTGCTGCGGAAACCGAGGCCACTGCGCCTCCCCAACGACAGCGGCGCCCGTGACGGCGCAGGCGCGAGGCGCGACGGATCGCGTCGTCGCCCGACGACGCCGGTGAACCCACATGCCCTTTCGAAGGCGGCGGATTTTAGGCGCCACCCGGCACCACCTACCGCAATCCAACCGCACTCAAGCGCGGCATTCTCTGGGAAAGTTTGTACTGCGCGGTGTTGCTTCGGTGCTACGTTGTGCCTCGCTGCGATGCGTGACCACGCGCCCGTTTACGCACCAGGTACCATCCCTGCGCCCTGCGCGGGTGGCGGAATAGGCAGACGCAGCGGGCTTAAAACCCGCAGGTTCCAGAAATGGACCGTCCCGTTCGACCCCCGGCCCGCGCACCAAAGCCTTCAGCTCTCGTCCAGTGCGGACAAATAGAATTCGCTGGCTCATCGTGCCTGGTGCTGACTAAGAAGCGCGCAAGTGACAGCAGGCCGCCGCCGCGCGCGGCAACTCAGCCCGCTGGAATCCGGCGGCGTCGGGTTCCGGGGTTTTGTATGGCCTGCTCCACGGGCAAACGATCTGGGAAAACTTCAGGATCTCGCGCGGTAGCCTTCGAACCAAACGGCTGAAGGGACCATGGCGGGCTGGATCGATGTTGTCTCATCCCCGCGGGCATGCCCGCGGGAATTGGGCTCTACTGGCTGATAACAAAGAAATGCTAGGCCTACGACTGGCGGCTCGGCAGGTGGACCGTCGAATGCACACTGAGCAATACGTAACTGAACGAAGTACTACC